>JABAHR010008418.1_pt5 | contig 11920 bp, 11 predicted proteins | sample 7062101 | NCBI WGS metagenome assembly JABAHR01 (sample SAMN14534553, study PRJNA622989) | marine sediment metagenome | biome: marine biome [ENVO:00000428]; feature: marine pelagic biome [ENVO:01000023]; material: deep marine sediment [ENVO:00002113] | place: India: Gulf of Kutch | collected...
TTTCTTCATAAGGCTGGGAACCGGGAGTGGCGTCGATCAGGTTGCTCTCGGCATTCTGGGAGAGGCCCTCGGCCACGATGTAGGCGCCGGTCGAGAGGTTGTAGCTCGAGGAGGTGTAGAGCTGGCGGTAGCCGACCCAGTAGTAGACGTCACCACCCATGGGGACCTTGATGGCGAGGGTGGGATTGGCGAGGGCATTGGGGTGGTCGAAGCGGTGGAGGCGGAAGGTGCCGTCGGTGGTCGGTTCGGCCACCTTGGAGTCCGGCATCCACTGGAGCCGGTTTTTGGCGAAGTGATTGAAGTGGCCTTCGGGAGCCTTGCCACTCCCCATGCGATCGAAGATATCGCCGTACTCGAGGCTCGAGGGGACATCGTAATCCTCCGGGGCACCGATCGTCTCGGTGACATCCCAGTAGTTGGAATGATAGAGCCCGTAGTTGTGGCCGAACTCGTGGAGGATGGTGTTGGTGTTGTTGGTGCCGTTGATCCAGTGGTTGCTTCCGCCGATCGAAGCGAGACCGGCGTAGGTGATGAGGGAGCCGGGGAGGTCAGCGAGCTTGGGGAAGAAGACCGCCACCACATCATAGTTGGCGATTGTGNNCGGTCTGGATGCCCTCGTTGTCGCCGCTCAAGGCGTAGCTTTCTCCCGGGTGGGGCATGCGATAGACGGTCGGGGTGACGGTGTGCACGATAGTCGCGGCATTGTAGGAGAACTCTTCGATGTGACCCTTCACGGCATCGAGCGTGGTTTCCAGTTCGACCTGGCTTGCTGGTTCTCCGGGGAAGTCGGAGAAGTCGACCCGAATGAAGAGGACGTCGAGGGTGTCGTCCATCAAGGGGGCGGCATCGACCGGCGCCTCGTCTCCGGAGGGGTGTTCCCCTTCTGCGGCCAGCCACTCGAACCCGTGCTCGACCTGGTAGCGGTCTGCCTGGCGGGCCTCCTCTTCCGCGACGAGGAGTCGGCTGGCCAGTTGATCGACGATGGTGGGGGATTCGAACCGGAAAACCTTGCCGCCGACCAGGGCGGCGGTCTGGGAGGAGGCGGCCCGTCGGGTGACGGGATCAATCCCGTCCGGGTTGCCGACCGGGAACAGCCGGGAAGCGGGGGAGATTTCGTGGGGAGCGAGCACGCGCACGGCATCAGGGGCGAGGACTGCGAGTTGATCGAGGACGATTCCGCTTACCGGGACGTCCCTGCGAGGCGGTGCCGGGTGGCCGAGAGACGGGCCGACCACTTCCCACCACCGGCCGTCCAGATGCAGGACGTGTTCGTGATGGCAGGTCAGGGAACCGTCCTGCCGGAGGGTCGTTCTCCAACGCAGGTCGATGCTTCCGATCCCACTGACCGGTCGCTCGATGTAGGGCGCCAGTTCGGCAGGCAGGGCCACCACCTCCGCCAGGGGAAGGGCCCGGGCGAGGGCGACGGAGGGATCGGATCGCATCAGGGCGAGGAAGGCATCGCGTCGCGCCGCAGCGAGCTGTTTGCCATTCTCAAGGAGGATGGAGCGGCGAGAGGGGGGAGCCTGCCGGTAGTCCCGGAGCCAGCTATCGAAGGTTGCCATCGGCGGTGCCGGGATCCTACCCCGCCCCGGCGCTGCTTCCATCCCCTGGAATCTTCCGTGCTGCGTTCCGTGCTGCGGGGACCGTTCCGGCGGTGACCCGAACTGGATGAAGAGAACGCAAACGACGACGGTGAGAAGGACGGACAGATATGCCCGGCGAAGGGTGACGCTGGTCATTAACAAATGTTAACAACTGTGGAAACCCACGTCGATCTCTATCATGCCTTGAAACGATCCCCGGTGGCAGTTCAGCGCGGGTCGGTGACCCGTCCGAGGAAGAGAGCGGATTGAGACCGGGTGTCCATGATGGCAAAGAGAAAAGGCCGGTCGACCCGGACTTCGATGGGCTTCTCCGGCCTGGGGAGGGAGGTGCGCTCAGCCATCACCACGGCGGTGGCGGCCGCGGCCTCGGTGCCTTTTTCATCCACCGTGATGAAGGTCTTGTGGTAAGCGTTGTCGAGGTAGAGCCCGGGGAGGGTCTGGTCGGAAGTCATCCGATCGAAGTTGGCGAGGCGTTCATTGAAAGCGAGCTTCATGCCCAGTTTCTGGAAGGTCTCCTTCAGCGGGAGGGTCTCCCCTTCGATTTTGAACCTGGGCAGATGGAGCGAGACCTTGCGGGAGCGAAGTTGCGCCAGAGAGGCGAGTTTCCCCGGGGTCAGTTTCGTGTCGATCGCACCGAGGCCCTCCACTTCATCGGGAACCAGCACGAGCATCGCGAAACCCTGGGAGTAAGGAAGGGTGAGGGCGACATATCCATCCTCCCTGGCGTAACCGAAGCGCCGGGTGGCGTTCATGGTGGGCACTTCGACAGCCTTGTCGGCCTGGAGGTGGAAGGGGGCCGGCGCGGTGGCCGATTTCGGGAACCGGTAACGCCAGGCGGCCTTGAAGTAGAGGGCATTGACGAGCACGAGCCGGGTGCGGTCGTTGAGAGAGCCCTCCGGGAGCAGGTCGACGATGCGCTCGCGGGTTTGCTCTTCGACCCACTTGTTGATGAGAGTGCGCTCGGCGGCGAAGTTGTTCCTGAAGTCGGCGAACCGGAGGGGGGCATGGTAACTCTTCTCGGCCACCTTCAGGAAGGGAGGCTCGAAGGGATAGCCTTGCTGGCCGAAGAGGCGGTTGGCCACCNNGCGTGCCGTTCCTCGAAGTCCGCGCCGAGTTTGGCAAATGAGGCGTTGAGGGCACTCAGGTTCTGCGGGTAGTGCAGGGTGTCGAGCATCTCCTGCAGGGTTCTCCCGTCCGCGCCGTTCGTAGTCATCGCCAAGGCGGCCTGGATCGAGTAGGGAGAGAGGCACAGGTTGCCCTGCCCGGCGGCATGGAACCGGTAGAGGTCGAGACCGAGTTTGTTGATGGCACCGGCGGCCGGATCCTGTTGGGCCGCGGTGGTGGAGGCGAGAAAGCAAGCGGCCAGGGTCACTCCCATGAATTTGGTGGTAGTCTTCACTGAAGGAAACGACCCGGGTTCAGGCCCGCGATTTGTAACGGTTGTGTAAAACGTGTCCTACGGCAATTCGAGAACGGCGAGATCCTTGAACTGCACGTGCATGTCCTGTCCGCCGTGAAGCTGCAGGGCGATGTGACCTTCCTTGAGGCACTTGGTGTCGCCGAGCAGTTCGGTGACGGTCACCCCGTTGAGCGAGACGGTGAGATCGTCGCCGATGNNATGGCGGTGACAAGGATGTCCGTCCACTCGCCTGGTGTCACGATCTCCCTGATGAGGGCCGGATCGGGTTTCTTGACCCAGGCCCGCATGGCGGTTTCGTAGAGGCCGCCCACTTCGGGGGAATTGTCGACCTCGGCCTGGAACCCTTTCACGCTGACGTTGGTGCCGGTCTTCTCGACGCGGAAGTAGAACCCGCTGTCACCCTTTTGGACCTTGAACTTGGCACGCACGATGAAGTTCCGGAATCGCTTGTCGGTCATCAACAAGCCGTGACGTGGTTCGCTTTTCGGCGAAGTGCCCAGGATGGTGCCGTCCACCACTTTCCACTCGCCCCCGGGGACGGGATGCCAGCCGGTGAGGTCCTTTCCGTTAAAGAGCGGTTTCCATGTGAGGGGCCCGGCGGTGGCCAGCACGGGAAAGAGGCCCAGGCAAAGCAGGGGAAGACAGTTTTTCATGGGTTGAGATGGTGGCGCCGGGTTGTTCGAAGGCTCCGGCCAGCGAGAGAACTGCGTGTGGTGGCCGCATCTTTCGGCTCCTTGCGAGGTTGATCGTTTTCGTAAGCGGGCGAACCACCTGCCCCCCTTGTCCTCGAGGACCCTGAAACGTGATCACGGGGCCAGGGAGTCCGGTTCTTCCTGCCGTGGTCCGGCCGGCGTTTGCCCGTGCTATTCGGAGACCTTCACCAGGGTCTCGATCCAGTGATCAACGGCAATTTCTTCGCTTTGCAGCCCTGTCGTCAACACCCTCACCCCCGGGCTTCCTCCTGTCGTGACCGTGATAGGCACCGTGATCGCGCCTGTCTTGCGCCCCGCCACGGTGACCGGCTTGATCTCCCCGGCCACTTCCAATCCCGGGGACTCGTTGATTACCAACCTGAAATCGCGCTCCCTGGTCGAATGATTCCAAATGCGAACCTCCACTTCGAGACGCTGCCCGGCCTTCGCCTCGCTCGCATAAGGGTAGAACCAGGCCCACTCTTCATCGATGGCGTAATTCGGGTCATCCCAGGGGACCAGTTCCGCGATCATGGCCGCCCGTGCGCGGTAACGCCTCTCGAGAAAGTCGAGTTCCCCCTCGGAGAATCGAAACAAATGCGGAATGTGCTGATTGACGAGCCAGGATCCCGGCGGCAGGTTCCGCACCTTTCGCAGGCAGGAAAGATAGCCGGTGTCCTCGCGCATGAGGTTGCGGTTCATCAGGCAGTAGTCATCGATTCCCGAGGGTGAGAAGGAATCGCCGATGAAGAACACCGGGTCGTGTTCCGAACGCTCCACCAGGAGGCCTCCATGGTTGTACATCTGGCCGGGGAAGAAATGACTGGTGAACGAATACTCACGCCACTGCCATTGTTCCCCATCCTCTTTGACGATCACGTTATCGACCGGCTCGGGGATGATTCCCGGCAAAAACCACGCACCCGGGTTCTTCAGGCCATCCGCCACCTCGGCAACCGCGTAGACAGGGCAGTCGAACTCCCGCGCCGCGGGAGGCACTTCCCGGGTGTGGTCGTTGTGAAGATGCGTGACCCAGATTCCCTCGAGCCTCTTGATCAGTCCGTCGGTGAGGGCGCGTCGCAGCGCGTCGAATTGTGCCTTTCCTCCCACATCCAGGGCAAAGCCGGAACCGTCTTCCGAGACGAGCAGTTTGGTGGTTCCGATGTGCCGGCACCACTCCGGCAATGGCACGTGCTCGGAGTAGGACATCAGTTCAACCTCCGCGCCCGGGCCCAGCACACGCTCGCCACAGATCCGCATCCGCTTCTCCTTGAAATACCAGTTCAGGGCGTTGGTGGAGAGGTAGTTTTTGTAGATGGCACGCACCCTTGCGATGGCGGTTGAGATGTCCCTGGCGGGATTATTGATGAGCGGTCCACGGGCCGGGACGATGATGTCAGGCTTCCACGCGGCCACCTTCTCGAGGCCGGCGATCCATTGGGAGACCCGGCCGGCATAGCCGTGGTAGCCGCCAATCTGGGCTTCCGGGATCGCTTCCTGGAAGCTGTAGAGATCGAAAACACGCCCGCCCTCCCACAACAGATCGCCGGTGAAGGCGATACGCACTCCGGAGATTTCCGAGAGATAGGATACCGCATCGCGCGTGTAGCCTTCGGTCTCGAGAACCCTGAACTCCAGTCCCTGCCACGTGATGACGTCTCCGTCGTTGACAAAGCGGTTCACCCCGAGATTCCGCANNGAGATTCCGCACCGGCACCTTGTTCACCTGCTGGGCGTAGTAGTTGAAGCGCGCGTTCCAGAAATCCTGCCAGAAGGTCTCCGCGGCGACGAGGGCTTGCCGCGATTTCTCCGGCGCGACCACGAGATTCGCCTTCTCGGCCACCCCGCGAACGGACTCCACCAGATCGCGGCGGGCATGGGTCAACAACACCACCTTGGCGGGGTCCTTCCCTCGGGAGAGAACCAGGCGCTCCCCGCCCCGCTCGATCGACACCGCGTTGATGTTCCCCTCGGTGAAGGACACTCCCTTCGGCAACTGCCCGCAGGCCACCGATCCTGTCAGGGCGACGATTCCGAGCATCCGGGTTGCTGTCATACCCTGTATTCTTGTCGCTCCCGGTGGGACCGCAATCTCCTAATGGGGATTCCGGCGCCGTTTCGGGGAAATGAGCAACCGGCCCAACAACACCCCGATGGCCCCTCCGATGATCCCGAGGAGGATAACCCGAAAGGTGGGGCGGGTCCTGCCGGTCCCCTGTAGCCCCGACGGGTCCCGCTGATCCTGCCCCGCCGCTCTCGAGGAGAGCTCCACCCGGGCAGCGGACCCGGGTTCCACATCGATCGCTCCGGGAAAGTCGTTGGGCCGCTGCACCACCAGCATGAGGCGTTTCTCTGAATGCGCCGAGTGCTTCACGTGCAGCGCGTGGGCTCCAGGCGGCACCTTCAACTCCAGCCAGGCCTGAATACAAGCCGGAGACAGGCCCCGCTCCTCGCCGTTCCTCAACTCATCGAGATTTCCAAAGGTCGTTTCCCCGGCGAGGTCGAGCGGAGCACCTTCCTCGAAGCTCAGGGTGAACCGGTCCGCGAGATGCACGCGGGCAAGGGACACCAGTCGCTTCAGTTCCCCGTCTCCGCGGCTCTTCAACCAACGGCTGTCATACATCGCCCTGGCAGCCTGCGAAGGGTCCATCAACAACTCAGGCGCGTGAATGGTGAACGACACACCCACTGTTCGGGTTCGCTCGAACATGGAAAGGTCCATCTCGATGTTGTGATAGAGTTCCTGGTGCGCCTTCACCCCCGGGACTCCCACCATCGCCACGAGCGCGCAGAGCAGCCGGCATCGCGTCCTCATCATTCTTCAGTCAAGCCCCGGGTCCCACCGCCTTGGGCGATTTCCCGCTTCCATCCTGCGGTTCCGGCTGTCTTCGCGTTTCCATGATTTCCGGTGTGCCCGCGGCAGGAACCCCCGGGGCGGAGTGACGATCCATGCGGCAGGTTCTGGCCCCTTTGCCTGCGCTCGTCAACGTCCTGCCATGAAGAAGCAAGGGCGTCTCGAATTGCGGCCCCGAGGTGATCAAGCGGGTTCTCGATGGGAGGCGCGGGTCCCTGCCGAAGCGATCGCGGTCCGTCGGGGTGCGGAAGATGCCATTGCCCGCCACGGCGGGCCGCGAGTCCGGGGAGGATGGCGTTTCCCGCCAGTTGGCCGGCGATCCCGCAGCGACCGGCCGGGAAGCATGTCTCCGCCGGCTGGGGCAGGGCTGACACATGGACCGGGATGCCGCCCGGCAGGTCTTCACTCGATCGCGATCTTCCTTGAACCTTGCGATACTCGGATCCTGAGCTACTGAAGGGCCTTCCCGCGCCAGGTCGTCATGAATGCGCTTCGCTCCACCTCCTTCCTGATTGGCGCCTCCGTCATGCCGCTCTTCGCACAGGACGCCGCGCCGCGGATCGCCTTCAGGCCCGCGCCGGATGCCCTCGTCATCAAGCTTCTGGATGCCGAGCCCGTCAACAGTTGGTCCGTGCAGGCTTCCTCCAATCTCATCCACTGGGTTGACCTCGGCGAGAAGTTGGAGATCAACGGGGCGGGGGAGTTTCGCGACTCTTCCGCTCTTCGATACAGCGAGCGCTATTACCGTGCTCTCCACCGAGGGAGGGACATCCAGGCAGCCCTCGACCGCAACCGGGCCCGATGGGAAAACAGCCACATCAAGAACTACGACTTCTCTTTCCAATGGATTTGCTTCTGCCTCGACCACCTGGTCGTCCCGGTCGACGTATCCGTTCGCGACGGGGAAATCAGTTCCATCCGCCGCGACGGACGGGAGGTTCCTTCCTCTCAATTCGGAGACTACCGGACCGTGGACGGGCTGTTCGACCTGCTTCAGGAGGCGCTGGAGCAGAATGCCCACAGCATCACCGCAAGATTCGATCCGAGTCACGGCGTCCCCCTGCTGACCCGGGTCGACTACCTCGAGTTCGCCGTCGATGACGAGCGCGAGTTCGTTGTCGAGAACCTGAGAATCGCCCCGGCAGCCCCTGTCCGGATCAGCGACACTTCGCCACGCGAAATACGGCTCGACCCGTTCTCGCTCCGGGCCGCGTCCATCCGCGGCAACACCCTCACCATCGAGCTGGAACACGGAGGTGGTTGCGCCGAACACGACTACGAACTCTTCATGAGCCCTTCGGTCTTCCTCGAATCGTTCCCGGTGCAAGCCGACCTCCATCTCCGTCACAATGCCAACGGGGACCTCTGTCGCGCCCTCATCCGCAAGGAACTGACCTTCGACCTCACCCCCATCGGTGACCTCCATGGCCACCCCAACGACCCCATCATCCTCAACGTCCACGATTATGATACCGAGGAACCCGGAGAGCGGATCCCCGTCCGGTGGGACCGATCCGTGGTCCAGATCACCGATACGGCCCCCGCCGATCTCCAACTTGATCCCTTCCGGCTCCACGGAGCGACTATTGATGGAGACACTCTGACCCTTTCGGTGGAAGCCTCGGGGGGGTGTCGCCACCACACCTACGAACTCTTCATGAGTCCCGGCGGCTTCAGCAAGTCCATCCCACCACAGGCCGACCTTTACATTCGACACGATGGGGATGACGACCCCTGCGACTCGCTGGTGCGCGCCGACCTCGGCTTCGACCTGAGCCCGATCTCTGAACTCTATGGTCGTCCCGGTCCCATCGTCCTCAACATCCACGCATTCTTTGCAGACGTCCCCGGTGATCCCCTTCGCGTGACCTACCCCCCCGAGTAGAGTCGGGCGAGGACTCGCCGTGAGGCCGGGGATTGCCTTGCGTTGCATCCGCTTCTTGGCCTGCCTTCGAGGCTGGCGCCCGGTCGGGGCACCCACCGTGCCAACAGCTCCACATTCCATTGAAGTCGGTATGGCCACTCTGCACCGAGATGCGATGATGGAGCTACCTGCACCCCCACGAAGCACTCTTGCTTTATCCTCCACCAGCCGGGTGTGATGGGATTTCCAGTCGGTGTGTCAGCAAGTTGCCCCATGATGCAATTGCTCATCCACGGCCCTCATGGCCGTTCCCCTTTTTGGTCGGGTGCACGGCTGCCNNAACTGGCACCGCACAAGTCCCCGACCTTCACAATTAATCAAAGACTTCCGAACTGTTGGTGTCGGAAAAAGTTATCTGGATGATATAATCATGTTTTTTCCCTTTGGGGCGATTCGTTGCTTGTCTCCGCGCAAGTTGTTAACAACAGTTGCTTTCAAGTTCATCTGCTGCGCACCCACGCATAACTCCACAAACATCTCCGCCAGAATGAACTTCAAGCACCTGTCCGTCTTCGGACTCAGTACTCTTTTCGCGCTGGGCGCCGCAGCCACTCCGCTCAATCTGTCACCAGGTGGCGAGATTGCCTCCGGATCGGGAAATCCCTCTCAATCGGACATTGAGGGAATCCTTACAGGGCTCGGCATCGAAATTCCGCCCCACTTCCATGAGCTCTACCGGGACGAGGCTGATCCGCCGGGGGAAAGCGGGTCTTACGCCTCGTCGTACACCACCACCTACAATCCTGATGCTTCCTCTGCGGAGGGCTTCGAAATCAGGTATGTTGGGTCCGGCGAGGTGATGACGGGGGCGCAGTTCCTGCTGGTCAAAGGTCCGAACGGAGGACGGAAATCGGATCCCGCCTCACCGGCTTGGTATCTCTTCGACATCCGCGGCTGGGATGGTGATGAGAATGGGGACATGCCGATCATCGGTTCCGGCTTCTGGGCGGGCGGCGGAGGCGCGGTTTCCCACCTTCGCATCATCGGCGTCCCGGACCGCGGCGCCACCGTGGCTCTCTTTGGCATGGCCCTTCTTGGGATGGCTGGGGTGCGCAGAATGATCGGTTGCCGGAAGGGCTGATTCCTCGACAACTTCAGCTTTCTGCCGGGCCGGCAACTTCCGGTCCGGGTGAGCCGGATTCCGGAGAGGGAGAGGTAGCGGCCCTATCCGAAGTGCTTCCGCAGGAGTTCCAATGATTCAGGAATTCCCTTGAGCGGATCCTCCTTGCCCTCGAACTCGAGGGAAACGTAGCCCTTGAATCCGGCGGTCTTCATGATCCGGGCGATGCGGGCGTAGTCGAGGTCGAGGGTGTACCAGCGACCTCCGCCGAAGTAGGTCTTGGCCTGGAGCAGGACGGTTTGCGGGGCGAGTTGGGCGAGGCGGTCGTAGGGGTCCTCGAGAAAGTTGCCGGTGTCGAGGGTGACCTGCAGCCACGGCGAGTTGATGGTGTCGACCACCCGCTTCACGCCTTCCGGGGTGACTCCCAGGCCCCAGTGGTTTTCGAGTCCCATGATGACGCCGCGCTTCGCGGCTTCCGGCACCAGCTTCGAGTAGGCGTCGATGACCCACTGGTAGGCGTCCTCTTCGGTATACCCTTCGAGAGGTTCCTCGATTCCCCGCTTGGCCATGAGGTCGTCGAAGTTCTTCGAGGTTCCCCAGGTCCCGGAATTGACGCGGATGGTGGGGATGCCGAGCTGGTAGGCCTGCTCGAGGCAGTCGAGGGTGTGGTCGATGTTCTTCTGCCGCTTTTCCTTGTCGGGGGAGAGGAATCCCTGGTGGGTGGAGTAGCCCATCAGGTCGAGTCCGAGCACGAAAGCGTGCCGCTTGATCTTCTGGAGGGTGGCGCGGTCGGTGGATTCGAGCTGGCGCTGGAGAATCTCGAGACCGTCGAAGCCCATCCGGGCTGCATGTTCAAGATTGGTGCCGAGCGGGCGGAGTTTCTCGCGGTGGAAAGCCCAGAAGGAGTAGGACGAGACTCCGATGCGGTTGGGGCCGGTGTGGGGCGGCCTGGAGGTGGCGTTTTGGTGGTGATCCGCCCGGGCGATGGTGGGGAGGGTGGTGAGGGCGGTGGCGCTGCCCGCGGCCAGGAAGTGTCGGCGATTCATGGGAGGGAGGTTCAGGGAGTGTGACGTGAAGGTCAGGTATTCTTTCGTCATAACCATCGTCCTGGGAAGAGAATTCCCCTGCAATTGGCCCGATTCGGCCGCCCCGCCGGGGGCCCTCCGGGCGGGGTGACACCGCGAACGGGCGAAATCCTCAATCCATCTCGAGCCGGTAGCGCTGAATGCCGGGATCGACCTGCTGCGCCCAGGCGTCGATCCCCCCGGCGAGGGCGAGGACGTTTTTCAGGCCGTGACCGCGGAACCAGGCGCAGCGGTCGAGGACATCGCGGCCGCGGTGATCATAGAGAACAATCAAGGGAGCCGGTGGAGTGGCGAAGAGTTCCTGCTGAAGTTCCTGGGTGAGGAATTCGGAATTCGCGAGGCGGACGGCTTGGTGTTCTTCGCGGGTGCGAATATCGAGCAGGCGGATGGGCTCCCCTCGTTCGAGGCGGGTCTTGAGGGCTGCCGGCTCGATCAGCATCTCCTGGTCCCGCTGATGGCTGGCGAGGAGCTCGGCAATGGCGTCGCCTACCTCGAGTTCATTGCGGGCACAGACCTCCGCAAGCGTCTCGTCGTCCCGGTAGGCACAGGANNATGTGAAAGGCCGCGAAGAGGGCGCGTCGGGCGCCGGGGAGACGCGCGAGAAGGGCATCCATGCGATCCCCGGGATGAATCTCGACTGTTGCAGGCCTTTCCACTCCCTGAAAATGCTTCGGGAGCGCCGAAATTTCCAGTATTTGTGTTCTGGTATTGGCCTGATAGTGAATTGGCCATGAGCGACCGAGACCGGGAGCCGAGAATCTACCTGCTGCCGAACCTCATGACGGCAGGCAACCTCTGCTGCGGTTTTTTTGCGGTCCTCACCATCTTCAAGGGGATGCAGGAGCCGGAGTTCGGGATTGCGCAGGTTTATTACGAACGATCATTGTTGCTCATCCTGGGCGCGTGCCTCTTCGATCTTCTGGACGGCCGCCTGGCCCGTCTGGGCGGGCAGGAATCACCCTTTGGGCGGGAGTTCGATTCCCTTGCTGACCTGGTCTCCTTCGGGATGGCGCCGGCCCTCCTTCTCTCCAAGGCGGTCCTCCTGAACCTCGAATTGCCGGAGGCGCTCCAGAAGGTGGAGCCCGGGGTGGGATGGGCGATCGCCTTCATCTACCTGCTCTGCGGGGCGATGCGGCTGGCCCGCTTCAACTGCCTGGCGGCCGAGGGTAGGGAAGAGGACCTGCGCACCTTTCGTGGGATTCCCATCCCGATGGCGGCCGGTTTCATCGCCTCCCTGACCTTCCTGATCATTTACCTCAACGACACCGACCGGCAGCTCGG
>JABAHR010005692.1_pt5 | contig 11909 bp, 7 predicted proteins | sample 7062101 | NCBI WGS metagenome assembly JABAHR01 (sample SAMN14534553, study PRJNA622989) | marine sediment metagenome | biome: marine biome [ENVO:00000428]; feature: marine pelagic biome [ENVO:01000023]; material: deep marine sediment [ENVO:00002113] | place: India: Gulf of Kutch | collected...
CTGCACCAACCACGACGCGCCCTCGGCGCCCGCCCTGGACCCCTTGGACGAATCCATATCTTTGAAGCTAGATTGCCGATCTGGCCCGATGAGCGGTGCGGGTCAGGCGGGACGGCGTAACTGGGGCGCCGGTGAGCGGACTCGAACCCCCGACCCATGGATTACGAACGGAATATGCCCGGAAACAAACGGCCGGAATCAGCCAACGCCCGTCATTTCGCGCCCAAGGAAACCGACGTTTGAATGTCCGGCCCCACTCGAGACCAAGCCGTTCGGTTAGCCCATCGATGGACTGGGGCTGTGAAAACACCGCTCCAAAACTTGCACACGGAGGCCGAAGACGGTCCCACAATTGTTCTCCAGTCAGCCCTTTTCCGGCTCGCGACCCTGCCCAGTCTCGGGATAATATCCACTGGAAGCGCTACTTCCTTCCCGGAGAGAGGGCATCCCGGTGGCCGAACAACCGACGGGCACGCTCGCCGTTATCCTCCACGCCGATGTGGCCAGTTCCACTGAACTGGTCCAACGTGATGAGCGTCGGGCTCACGAGCGCATCACCAACGCATTCCGACGTTTTTCACAGATAATCCAGGAATACGGTGGCGAGGCCCATGAGATCCGTGGTGATGCCTTAGTCGCTGAATTCGCCCGCGGCTCGGATGCGGTGTGTGCCGCTATAGCGTTTCAGCACGAAATCACTGAAAACAACAAATCGCTGGACGACGATATTACTCCGGAGATTCGCATCGGCATCAGTCTTGGCGAAGTCGTGATCGCCGATAACACCGTCACCGGTGCCGGCGTGGTATTGGCGCAGCGCGTCGAACAGCTTGCCGAACCCGGAGGTATTTGCATTACCGAGGCTCTTCGCGAATCGATTCCGAGCCGCCTACCCTTAGACAACGAAAATCTCGGTAAGCACGAATTCAAGGGCTTTGAGAAATCGGTGCGCGTCTACGCGGTACGAATGCAGCCCGGTGCCGTACTCCCAGCGCCGGAACCGCAACAAGCCCCAAAACGAATGCAGATATCCCTCGTTCTCGTCGCGGCAGCAAGTATAGTCCTCTTAGCTATCGCCCTGGTTTGGCTGAAACCGTGGGAGTGGACCGAGGAGCCGACGTCGGTCGAAAAACTGGCACTGCCGTTACCGGAGAAGCCCTCTATCGCGATCCTGCCATTCACGAACTTAACTGGAAACTCTGAGCAGGACTATTTCGTCGACGGTTTTACCAACGAGATAATCACCAACTTATCCAAGTTCCCCGAACTCTTTGTAATCGCAAGTAATTCGGTCTTTACCTACAAAGGCAAAGCCGTGCGTATCAACCAGATAGGTCGTGAGCTCGGTGTGCGCTACGTACTCGAAGGCAGCCTCCAGCGAAGCAGCGACAATATAAGCGTACATGCCCAGCTGATTGAGGCCGCTAGCGAGAAGCACCTCTGGGCAGAACAATACAAAGTGACGCTCGAGGAAATATTTGCGGTCCATAGGGAATTGAGTCAGCAGATTACCAGTACATTGGCCTCCAAGGTCATGTATCTGGCGCAAACTGCAGTCCTCAAGAAAGACGAAAGGAGCTTGCTCGCTTACGAACTCTATCTGAAGGGGTCGAAATACAGCTTTGGCAAGGAAGCGTTCGAAGAATCGGCACGCTTGCTTGAACGCGCCATCGCGCTCGATCCCGATTTTCACGAAGCCTACTCAGAGTTGAGTTGGCGGTATTTAAGCCTCTGGCGTCACCGACTTGCTGACGATCCGGATGAAGCCTTGCGCCGAGCAAGAGAAAGCGCCCATAAGGCCGTCACACTCGATCAACAGGACTACCGAAGCCATTGGTCGCTCGCTGCGCTCTACCTCTGGGCTGATCAGGATCACGATCTCGCGCTTGCTGAATTAGAAAAAACCATCGCGATCAATCCCAATCAGGCAGACGCGATGGGCACGATGTCGTTGCTCATGGCCTTCCTGGGTCGTGCTGAGGAGGCTGTCGACTGGATCGAAAAAGCGAAGCGCCTCAATCCGCACTATCCGGTCTGGTATGACTGGAACGCCAGTTTTGCGTACTACATGGCGCGGGATTACGACAAAGCCTTGCTTGGAGCAAAGAAAACTCTCGCCGTCTACCCCAAGTCAATCTCGGTATTACGCATCTTGGCCGCCACCTACGTCGAGATGGGTAACATGAAAAAAGCCAGGGAAGTGGCAGAGAAGATGCTTGAAATCGATCCGGGTTATACGCTCTCTGGTACGCGCAACGTACCGCTCAAGCGCAAAGCGGACCGCCAGCGTTATTTCGGCGCTCTGGCCAAGGCGGGGCTACCGGAGTAGTTCATCCAATATCTTATTAGTTGCTTAGGGGTCTTGCTGCCTCTGACCCCCTCCCCATGTTGCATCCACTGACGAGTTAGGAGATTGGTCAAGCCGCCTGCTCCAGTTGCTGCCGATATTCAACTGGCGTGAGATAGCCGATGCCGCTCCGCCGTTATGGTTCTTTTCTCGTTGCTGCTTAGCGGCCGCGAGGCGGTGGCGATGGCAATTGCCGTGCCAGCAGTTTGGACTGGTGCGGAAGTAGGATATGCGCTACAGGAGGAGCAAAAACAGATGGCGCTCAAGGCACAGGGCTATTGCGCCGATACCATGGGCCTCGCCTTGGATCCGAAGCTGTTGACGGCGTCCAAGGAGCACTGTACTCAGGGCCTGAAGGACAACAAGAAGTCGCCGTGAAGTGCGGCGCTGCCGGCACTGGCCAACGAGGGGGCCATGTGACAAGGTAAGCGCAGCGCAGCGAGCAGCGCCGACACCAGGTACCCGGGTCAGTGCCCGCCGGATTGCGCGGAACAATCAGTTTGCCTGCAGCTCCTCGAGGAAAACGACCGATGCGCGCACACGCCGTGATCGCGGTAGTGGCTACCTTGGCTACCCTTACCACCTTGGCGGCTTCAACCAAAGCCGGGATGAAAGAGCTCGAAGAAAGCGACGCGATGGAGGCTAAGGCACAGAGCTATTGCGCCGATACCATGGGCCTCGCTTTGGATCCGAAAACGCTGATGGCCTGTAAGCAGCACTACACTCAGGGCCTGAAGGACGGCAAGAAGTCGCAGTGAACGCGGTGTCGCGACTCACTGTCAATGCCTGCTTGCTGGAGCGAACTGCTCTGAACTGAGGTCGCTGCGCCATCAAGGCAACGACTTTCCGGCCATATCGCGGATGCTCAACACGGCAAGCAGCGTCAGGACCGCAAGCCCGATGAGGTAGTAAGCGGGTGTGTAGTCGTCACCTGTGCGATGAACGAGCCAGGCCGCCACCATCGGCATGGTGCCGCCAAAGACGGCCATGGAAACATTGCTCGAAATCGTCAACACGGTCGCTCTTACCTGGCGCGGCGCCACTTCGGTTTCGGCCGCCGGATTTGCGCCATAGATCCAGCTGAACAAGATGGCAAAGCCGACCTGGCCGAGAAGCACCGGTGCCAGCGTGCTGTTATCGAGCAGCATGAAAAGCGGATAGGACAGAACTATGATACCGATCGTGCCGGAGATCAGAATTGGCTTGCGGCCGATGCGGTCGCTCAGAATCGCGAAGCCCGGCGGCAGGATGCACAACAGGAAGATGCAGAAAAAATTAATGTCGATCTCTGTGTCGCGCGCGATGTGCATTTTATCGATCAGGAACGACATCACATAGACAAAGACGAGATAAAACCCGGCGTTCACTGTGACATAAAGCCCACCGACCTTGAGTATGTCCCGCCAATAATCCCTTAGCGCGACCAGCACCGGTGCACCCGATACGGGTTTGTAGTCGGGAGGCAGGGGCGGCTCGCTGAGTTTGCGACGCAGCACCAACGCAACCAATGCAATGATGCCGCCAAAGAGGAACGGGACGCGCCAGGCCCATTCGTTTATTTGGGTATCGGTGAACGCTTCGGTGACAATTCCGGCTACACCGGCGCCGACGAGAAATCCCACATTGGCACCGACCATGACGAAACAGACTGCGAGACCACGCCAGTTCGCTGGCGCTTGCTCGGCGATGAACGCGAGCGAGCCGCCATATTCGCCTCCGACCGAGATGCCCTGAACGATACGCAACCCGACCAGCAAAGCCGCGGCCACCCAACCGATTTGGGCGTCAGTCGGCAGGAGCCCGACGGCTGTCGTTGCAATACCCATGGTAAGAACGGAGATGAGCAGCATCGGCTTGCGGCCGATCTTGTCGCCGATGTGCCCGAAAATAACGGCGCCGATGGGCCGCGAAACATAACCGGCGGCGAACGCGCCGAAGGCGGCGATAAGCGAAGCGAACTGGTCCTCGCTGGGAAAGAAGAGGCGGCCAATTGTCGACGCCATATAGGCGTAGACGGCGAAGTCGTACCATTCCATCAGGTTCCCGACGACGCCACCGACTAAATTCCGCCGCAGTTCCGGAGATCCCGCCGCGTGCTTGGTTGCCATAACAATTCCCCCTGGCATGCACCGACATTCATCGGATGGACGCCCCCTCGGACGTGATGATGGGCCCATCCGTGAGCTTGGGCAATACCTGAGTGCCGTCTCGGCAGCGAGGGATGCCGATAGCAGCAAGTGGCGGCGTAAGCGTCCCGCATGCCGCCGTACCCATGCACTTGTACCAGCGGCAAACGAACGGCAGGAAAGGCTCTTGCAAATAGATCAGAAATTTACGTGTATGGAGGCTTCCAGTCCGGGTGCAGAGAGCATGACGGGCATGCCGCCGCCACCGATCACATGGATGCCCGCTCACGCGGCTCTCATGTTTACCACGTGGTGACGTCGCGCTGGCATCGGTAAACGTACCGAGAAAAACGTCAGCTGGCGTCCAGGCCGGCGACAATCAGGGAAAGAAAGATTTCGACGAGATTGCGGAAGCTGCCGGCCGAAACGAGTCTCGTCACGGTGTCGTCACGCTGCATGCTGAAGTCAGGAGGCACTCGCCGGAATGACCAGCAGGAATCGACGAAAAATGCTATCGGAAGGTCGGGATTTTATCGAACGTCTGCAGATCGTCACGTACGGTAATTTGGTCTGAGCCGGGCCTGCCTGCACTATGCATCCGTACCCGATGCCATGGCGCCAGAACAATAAGTCGGCTCCGATACTTTTCCTTTGAGCTATTGGGAATAACTCGCATGAACGCCGCTCATCCGTGTCCCAGAGATCCTTCGTCGCCGTTCACAACACGTATGGCGGCAATAATCGTGGTCATACTGGCGGCGATTTTTCAGGGCTGCACCGGCTCGAACTTGAAGCCCTGGCACACCGAACGGCTGACGACCGAGTTCCATGCCGGCAAGACCGTAGACATTCAGACTCTCGAGGACTACATGCAGCTCGAGGAGAAGCTGTTCGCGGAGCTCGAGGAAAAAGTCTACGCGCAGGTCGAAACCGGACCCGAGCATGCGCTTGTTCGCTACAGCGCGGGCAGCGCCGCCGATCCGATGGTCCTGGAGCCCGACTGGAACCACAGCTTCGAGATCGCTAACGGCAATGCTGTCGGTGGTGTGCTGTTGCTGCACGGAATGACCGACTCGCCCTACACCTTCAGGATGCTCGGTCGGTCGCTGGGCGAGGCGGGTTACCGGGTCGTCGGCTTGCGCCTGCCCGGCCACGGCACGGCACCGTCGGGGCTGACGCGGGCCACCTGGCAGGACATGGCGGCTGCGGTCCGCATTGCGGCGACGCATCTCGAAACGAAGGTGGATGGCGGCCCCATCCACCTCGTCGGCTACTCGACCGGCGCGGCGCTTGCACTCAACTTCGCCCTGGATGCCCTCGATGGCGAGTCGTCACCCGTGCCGGCGAGCCTGATCCTCGTTTCACCGGCCATCGGCATCCACTCGGCAGCGGCGATGGCCATATGGTCGAGCCGCCTTTCGCGGGTCCCCGGCCTCGCGGGACTCAACTGGGCGAGTATCCATGCCGAGTTCGATCCCTACAAGTACAACTCGTTTGCAATGAATGGCGGCACCCAGGTACATAATCTAACGCGCGCTGTTTCGCGCCGGGTGCGCGAGCGCGCCGATACCGGAACGGCCGGCGGCATTCCGCCGATTCTCGTTTTCAAGTCCACGGTCGATGCCACGGTCACCACCGAGGCGGTGGTGGATCACTTGCTCGAGCACCTGCCGCCGAACCGGAACGCGCTCGTGCTCTTCGACATCAATCGATCGGCCGCCAAATCCAGGATCATGATCAGCGACCCCGGTCCGTTCACCGATCGTCTCATGAGCGATGACTCTCTGCCGTTCGCCATCGAATTGATCACCAACGAGTCTCCGGAGAGCAGAAGCGTCGTCAGCCGCCGGAAATCACCGTATTCGAACACCATATCTTCCGATGAGCCCTTGGATCTCGCCTGGCCGAGGGGCGTGATCTCCCTGTCTCACGTGGCCTTGCCGTTCCCGCCGGACGATCCCATCTACGGACGCGGACCACCGACGAGGGATGACGTGGTCTTCCTGGGACAAATGGCGATACAGGGTGAGCGTGGCCTGTTGAATATTCCGACCGACTGGATGCTGAGGCTGCGGTATAATCCTTTTTACCCGGTCCTCGAGTCGCGGGTGCTCGAGTGGCTGAGCGATTACAAAAACAAGAACTGAGCAAGCCGATATGCCATGGCGCAAACGACGACTCCGTGTTGCCCTTCTGGCAGGATTGCTGATCCCGCTCGCTGTCGGAGCGTGGATCTTCTACGTCGTCTACCTCTCGACGGGCGCCGCCATCGAACGTGCGGAGAGCCTGCTCTTCAGACGCATGCAGGTCACCAAAATCGACGAAGAGGGCACGCACCGATTTTTCTTCGCCACCAATCGCCGGCAGAATGACGGTGGCGGCGATATCGAGCAACAGTTCGACAATGTGCGCGTGGATACGATCAAGTTCGGCTATTTCGACATGTCGGTGGCGCCCGATCTCGGAATCGAAATCATCTTCAACCCCGACCAGTGGTTCCAGACCGAGCGCACCCGTGTCCACGACGTGCAATTGCTCGAAAGATCCGATTTCGTCGAGCAGCTGCAGAAATTCGTAACATCGTCGCCGCGGCAATCGCTGTTGATCGTCGTGCACGGATTCAGGGAGCTCTTTCCCTCGGCGCTCAGCAAGACGGCCTTTCTTGGCCATCAGCTCGATATCGACACGCCCGTGATGGTATTCGACTGGCCCGGCAATCAGGGCTCCACGTTGCGCGGTTACCGGCGTGCGAGCGCAATCGCGACGGAATCGGGGACCGAGCTGGCCCGCCTGCTGGAATTGATCATCGAAGAGGTTCGAGCGGAGAGGATCTGGCTGGTCGCTAACAGCATGGGCGCGCAGGTCGTGTCCGATGCCTTCAGCGTCCTGTATCGCGAGGCGCGTTTTGCCGACGCCGAGACGGAAATCGAGGATGTCGTACTGACCGCGCCGGATGTAGGTTTTGATGACTTCGACGCCAACTTCAAGCCGAAGATAAAGGCTCTGACCAGGGATCTGACGGTCTACGTCTCTTCCAACGACCGTGCCCTGGTCCTGAGCCGGCTGGTCAATCGCGAGCGGCGGCGGGGCGAGAGCACCCTGGGGGCGGATCACATCGACGAGGCGGTTAAGATCGCCGAGTTCATCGAGCCGAACAGCGAGGGGCTCACCCTCGTGGATGTCACCCCCGTCAATCGCACCCGAAATTTTCACAATTTCAGCCTGGAGATCCCGGAGTTTTTCGATGATCTCTATCTACGGCTCACCAACGACGAGCCGCCTGACGTCCGCTCGCTCTATTCGGCGCAGAATGCCGAAGGCAAGCCCTACTGGGTCATTACCCGAACGCGATAGCCGGCACCAGTGACAGGCTCCAACCTCATCTCCGGGATGGACTCGTCGAACGTACGGTCGTTTCTGAAAGTCGTGTTTCTGTTTTGCAGTCTTTGAGGCGCGAACGCAGTGACTCCTGGGGTACGTGCATCGGGTGCGCGCCCAAAGCCTCGCTCGGGCACTCGACCCGAGGGCCGGGCCGATGGCCGCCACCGTGTCGGACCATACCCCTATCGTCTGTCAGTGCCTACCGACACCCACCGCGACACCTGTCGCTCAAAGCCAGCGCAGCTATCACGCCCGGATCCCGATACTGACACCGGTGGGTCATTTGGGTGTTTGTATTGACTATTCGCCGCCAGGCACGTCCGCGGAGAACAGCCGACGCGGCTCGAGCTCCTCCATTAGAGCTCGTCGTCGATAGGAACGAGCTGATTTTTGTGCACCGATCCCGTCCTAGGTTTACTAGCAACTGGCGTATGTGCGGATCTCTGATCGATCTCGTCAGTAACTGGTTGGCGCTTTGCGCGGCCGACTTCCGGGAACTGTCTATTGCTTGGCAATATTTATCTCCCCTGGAGGGTGTCCGAGGGCGGGTCGGGGCGCTTTGGATGGCCTCATGACATTGCGATCGTCCAGACGATGACGCGAGCAAGCCCACGCCTGGGAACCAAAGTCCGTTGGGGAGGGCGTCCCTGGAGCCGAGGCCGCGCCGTGTAAACCCCATCACGGCACGGTAGAATGTGACATCGCCTCTCGAACCATCGAGGGGGTCGATCACCATCTCGATGCCAGAGGAAATCGCCGGGTGGCTGAGCACGGCAAAGGTCCGACGGGGCTGACCTCGCCCGGAGCAGGGGACGTGGCGCCCTTCGAGCTCCAGGAGCACATTTACCGGGCCAGAGAGGCTTACGGCTCAGGTCGCCTTTCGGAGGCCAGGGATCTGTGCCGCAAGATCCTCGACGCTCTGCCGGGACAGTCGGACGCCGACGCGTTGCTGGGATTAATCGCGCTCCAGGAACAGCGCTACCATGTGGCGGCATCCCATTTCGCGCGCCTGCTTCGATCCTCTCCCCATGTGCCCGAGTTTCGCTACAACCTGGGTCTGGCACTGGCGGGTCAGCGACGTAGCGCGGCCGCCGCGGAGCAGTTTCGAGAGACTCTGGCGCTCGCACCCGATTTCGTCGCCGCCCACAACAATCTGGCCAACGCCCTCAAGGAGCTGGGCGACGCGCAGGGAGCGAGAAGGCATTACGAGAGAGCGCTGGAGCTCGATGCCCGTCATCCGGGCGCACACAACAATCTGGCGATCCTCATGAACGACTCGGGCGATCACGAGGGCGCTCTCGTGCATTTGAGAAAGGCGATCGATGCGGCGCCTGCATTTGCCGAGTCGTGGTTCAATCTAGGCAACACGTTGCGATCGCTTGAGCGCTTCGACGAGTCCGTCGACGCATACCGAAAGACCCTGTCTCTCGACCCTGGATTCACCGAATGTCACGTTTGCCTCGGACAGGTATTCCAAGCGTCTCATCGATTCCGGGAAGCGGAGCTCGCTTATACCGCAGCGTTGAAAGCGGATCCGGAAATGGCCGATGTGCACTACAGTCTCGGAAATACTCTATGCGGATTGCGTCGCGAAGCGGATGCCATTGCCCACTATCATCGGGCGGTGGAGATCGAGCCGACCTACGCAAAGGCCCGCTGTGCCCTCGCTCGCGCGCAGAGGAAGCTCTCGCTATACCAGGCAGCGGTGCAGTCCGTGCGCCTGGCCATCGAGACCTGCCCCGACAGCGCGGACGCTCACGCTCTTCTGGGAATGCTGCTGACAGAGCAGGGAGTCTCCGATGAGGCGCTCGATTCGCTGCGTCACGCCATCGAAATCGAACCTGACGCCGGCAGTCATTCCGCCCTCATCTGGGCGTTGAATTGTCACCCCGGATACGATGGGTCGGCCATCCTTCGAGAGGCGCGCCGGTGGCAGGCGATTCATGCAGAGCCGCTTCGTGCCGAGCAGGCGGAGCTGGAAAACGACCCTGCGCCTGAAAGGCGATTGAAGATCGGCTACCTGTCACCGGACTTCAAACGCCATCCGGTGGGTTTCTTCATCACACCCGTGATCCGTGAGCACGACCGGGATCTTTTCGAAGTCATATGCTACTCCAGCGTGGATGAGAAGGACGAAATGACCGACGTGTTGAAGACCCATGCCGATGAGTGGTGTGAGGTCAGAAAACTGGATGACGAGTCGCTGGCCGGCATGATCCGTGAGGCGGGAGTGGACATCCTCGTGGATCTCGCTGGTCACACCCGGGACAATCGACTGCTGACCCTCGCACGAAGGTCGGCGCCGGTTCAGGTGTGTGCCGGGGGTCACTTCTCCACGACCGGCGTCGACGCCGTGGACTACCTTATCTCCGATTGGCAGGAGACACCTTCAGGCAGCGAGATCGACTTCAGTGAGCAATTGCTTCGCTTGCCCGATGGGTACGTCTGTTACGAGGCTCCGGACGATGCCCCCCCGGTGACGTCACCCCCGATTCTCAAGCAGGGTCACGTGACATTCTGCTGCTATAACGCCCTTTACAAGATTACACCACGAGTGGTCGACGTTTGGGCCACCATCATGAAGGCGGCGGCAGGTTCCCGTCTGAGGATGCAGACCGGCGCTCTGAACGACCGGGCGACACGGGATCGTTATCTCGAAATGTTCGTCCGCCGGGGAGTGGACGTTGATCGGGTGGAGCTCCACGGTCCCGTTGCCCACCGAGAACTTCTGGAAAGCTATGCGCACGGGGATATCGCCCTGGACCCTTTTCCATACTCGGGTGGTCTCACTACCTGTGAATCCCTGTGGATGGGCGTACCGGTTGTCACGTTGAGTGGCCCCACCTTCGCGAGCCGCCACAGCACCAGTCACCTGCGTAATGTGGGGCTGCCCGAGCTGGTGACCGATACCGAGCAGAACTACATCGACACAGCGACGCGCCTGGCTGGGGACGTGGAGGAGTTGAAGCAATTGCGCCGGCAGCTACGGGCAAAGATGAAAGCCTCTGCGCTCTGTGATGCGCAGCGTTACACGAGAGAACTGGAACGGGCGCTTAGGGGTGCGTGGGAGTCCTGGTGCGCCTCACGCTGACCGCCACCTGCAGCATTGTCACGTTGAGCGGTCATTCGGCACACTTGGGCCCATGAGCAAGCGCAAGTCCCGATACCACCGACACCGGTTCCCACCGGAGAACATCCGCTACGCGGTCTGGGCCTATCACCGGTTCCGCCTGAGCTCCGCGACGTCGAAGATCTGCTGGCCGAACGGGGTGTCATGGTCTCCTACGAGTCGATTCGGCAATGGTGCCTGAAGTTTGGTCCACACTACGCGAAGCAGCTCCGTAAACGACAAGGAAGATTCGGTCACAGGCATTTTCATCATGGCGGCAGGTGACATGCGTCTGCTGAGCACTAGAGAGAAATGTTAACGAGGAACTGATCGCGTGTCCCACAACAACTTGACAAAGCCGTCTGGCGGTGTAACGAGTCTGGCGCTAAGCAAACTCCCACAAATTCCTGTTATCGGAAAAAGTACAGAATAATTACGCCAATTTCATATAGCGTACCAATCGGCGTCTCCCCTGCCCTGCCCTGCCCACGATTAGCTGTCTTTGCTTGCTTTGCCCGATTCCCGATCCAAGATCAACAGCGATTTATCACGGAATGCGTCCTAATTACGAATTCGCCAGTCACACGCAAATAACGTCAAGGCCGTGAGCACGAAATCAAGGGATCAAGTTACCACCCACGGCACGTCCCGCATTATGCAACATGGGCTAGCTTGATCTAGCTTGAGCCCTGCGCAAGGAATTCGATGATGCCTCCTGGTGCGTCCTGAAACGCCCTGAATAGCCCACCTCTGTGGTCGCGCTCTTCCATGAACATAGTAAATCCAAGAAGTTGAGAGGGTGCGGGGAGAAAAATCCCGATTGGGAGGACGCTGAGCTTAGCGACAGATAGCTTACAGATTATTCCGAACACATGGTTTACACATTTCGGCATTTGGGGAGAGCCCGGATGCCCTGGAAAGAGTGTAAACCGATGGATGAGAGACT
>JABAHR010022902.1_pt1 | contig 11903 bp, 12 predicted proteins | sample 7062101 | NCBI WGS metagenome assembly JABAHR01 (sample SAMN14534553, study PRJNA622989) | marine sediment metagenome | biome: marine biome [ENVO:00000428]; feature: marine pelagic biome [ENVO:01000023]; material: deep marine sediment [ENVO:00002113] | place: India: Gulf of Kutch | collected...
ATATTTGCTTCCAAAGCTTTATCCGAAGAAACAAGGGTGTAAGTAATCCCGGGTAAATTTTCGGCTGAAAATTCGGCCTCGCCTATATCGCTTCGGTTAAGTCTCAGTGTAGTGTCATATTTTTTGGTATTAACAGTGTCGGTTCTCATCCACTGCGTGCCGTCTTCGGCTTGCCCCCTTTCATGATATTCATGGTTATATATGAACTGCCAGTCATATAAATGACACTTATCCCCGGAAGAAAATGTGACAACAGCAGCCGGCCCCTCTACATTTGTGTCAATCGCGTCATCTGAATTGTCATTACTATCACTGCAGCCAAGAATCAATATCGCAAACAAGATATAGAAGACTAACGTAAATCTTTTCATAATAACCAACGTAAAAAAATAGATTTTTATATTAATTCAATAATCAGTGATTGCGTATTTTTATAACTGGAAATTTATCTGTTCACAAGAAAAAGAAATTATATATTTGACGGCGCATAATTCTGTCTCATAATAGATTCTTCATACCCGGCCCTCATAATATTTTTATAGGAATGCTGAGGGCCGCCTTCCACGGCTTCTCCGGTTTCTGTAAAAATATATTTACACCCATATTCCCTTGCAAGGTTAATCCTTGCGGCCATGATTGAAGCCTGACTTCCGCGCCTGCGAAACTCAGGCAGAGTAGCGCCCCACTCAAACCAGCCCATGTTCTCACAAATAAACAAAGCCCCGGCCCCGGCAGGCTTGTCCCCATCATAAGTTACATATAATTTCCATCTTTCGTCATTTGCAAGACCCGCCATTAAAGGTACGGAAATGTCAAGCATTCCAAACGCCCTGCATACTACCATTCCAAAGTCTGCAGACTTATCAGGGCCTACTTTTTCTACGCGTAAAGCAGTCTTTGACTCTATCGGTTCTGGCTTATAAGACCTGAACTTCATCCATCCCCTTTTCTTCACGAACTTGGGCCCATTAAGAAGCTCCCTTGCATCATCAGTCAGTGAATCCTCATATATATGCATGAAATAATTTTTTATACTCTTTGACCTGTAAACTTCTGCAACCCTCTCTATCGATTCTGCCGTGATTTCTTGTTTGGTGCCAAGCCCCAGGGCGCGGTTTAGCAGTATGCTCGGATCATTCACTGCGCAGGCAATTGTACAGTCTGCTACCTCAACTAAATCAAGCACTATCTCTTTCCTTGCACCTGAAGGGCAGCACTGGTGTAAACTAACCAGCGCCTCCCGTTCTATCTTCTCTGAAAGTAAGTCAATTTCGTCCATTTTTATATATCCTCAATTATTATTCTATCTCTCTTTTTTCCAAAACTTCTGCCCTCATACACTTAAATGACAGCTCCATACCAAACGCCTGCTCAAATGTAACGCAGATAAATGGAGGCATTGGTGTTCCGTCTTTTAATTTACCTCTGTCCTCGAATGTGAAGCTTAAATCGTAGACCGCGTTTTGATTGTTAAACTCTTTAAGCCTTATGTCAACACAGTCATGAAATTTCATTAGTACCATATACGGATATTGCAGGGCGCAAAGCTCGAAAGATGCCTCAACCACAGCACCGATCCACACGTTATCCTCCGGGCACACGTCTCCCCGTCATATATTCAGAGTATGTACCTCCGCATCGTGAAAATTCGGCCACTGCCCATTATAAAGCACGAGTCTCGAATTCTCTATATGCTTTATGGGATCAAGCTCTTCCATGAACTAATCTACTTATGCTGTTTCTCCCTCTTTTTCTGTATACCATCAAAATATGCTTTTCTTGCCTCTTCTTTTCTTATTCTCTCTTTTTTTCTGCACTCTCTGCACCTGATCGCAGTAGAAAAAAAATACCCGCCCGCCTTCTCATACCACCACTTCTGCTGCCTTGCCGTCCAGTTCTGCTCAGCCCCGCAGTCTATACATGTAAATTCTATATCATAATAATACTTGGGAGCACAGGAATAAGTGTTTCCCATATTGAGCTTCTTGTCATCAACCGGAAGCCTGTTCTTACTCTTGGGTTTTCGCCTTATCTGTTTGGATTTATAAAATAAGAATTTGCACATGGGTTTATAAGTGTATGACTATTTTTGATCATTTCATCTATGTTTTATCAGATTTTATTTTAAAAAGATACCTTAACAGATGTATTTTCTAATTTATTTAGAAACTCTGAAAGTTCAGCAAATACATAGTGATAGTTTTTATTGTCCGTATGTTTTACACAAACATTTTCTACAGTTGTAATTCCGATTTTCTTAAGATAGTTATATTTATTTTCTGCAAGGTCTTTTTCATCATCGTTAAATATTTTTACAGCAACTTTGGGGATGCTATGATACAACATATCAGCACCGTTTGAGACGCTACCATCCTTTATCCACCCTGTTGTAGGAAATTTATAGTTCTACATTTATAGTCTTATGTAGAAGCATATATTTATATGATGATTGATTATTCTAATACTTTTCATTCTAATTATAAAGCGTAATCTTATATCTATCTGATTTGTATTGGACTTAGAATGGCAAAACCTATAATAGTCTCCTGGAGTGGTGGGAAGGACAGCACATTAGCTCTTTATGAAATCATCAATAATAAAGATTATGAAGTTGAGGCTCTAATAACAACTGTTACGGAAAATTATGACAGGATAAGTATTCATGGGGTAAGAAATGAGCTGCTAGAAAAACAAGCGGCGTCCATCGGAATTCCGCTTAAAAAGGTCTTAATCCCAAAAGATTGCACAAATGAGCAGTATGAAACTGCACTTAAAAGCATTCTGCTTGATTTCAAGGAACAGGGAATAAATGAAATAGTGTTTGGAGACATATTTTTAGAGGATGTTAAAAAGTACAGGGATAATTTATTAGCTTCTCTGCATATGAAAGGCATCTATCCGATCTGGAAAATGTATTCCAAAGAACTTGCCGCAAAATTCATCGAGCTTGGCTTTAAGGCAATAACAACGTTTGTAGACTCACAGCAGATTGATAAGAGATTTGTGGGAAGAGAATATAACTATGAATTTTTAGAATATCTGCCCGAGACCGCCGACCCCTGCGGAGAAAATGACGAGTTCCACACATTTGTCTACGACGGCCCGTTATTTAATCAAAGAATAGAATTTAATAAAGGCGAAATAGTTTTCAGAGACTTGAGGTTTCATTATTGTGATTTGATACCAGATTAAACTATATAGCTGTTTTACCTCTATTAGCGAAAATAAGATTGAATTTTCACTACTTTATAATATGATCTTTTGTGATGGATAAGGATAAGTTTATTTTAGATTTAGAGGGTATGTGTGGTAAGGAATACACTATATCTTCTCATTCCGAGCTTGTGGCGTTTGAGTGCGACGGGCTAACCGGATACAGGGTAAAACCGTTTTGTGTGGTTCTCCCGGCAACTACGGGAGAAGTGTCTGAGGTTATAAAACTATGTTACGAAAACGATGTTCCTTTTGTACCAAGGGGCTCGGGCACCGGACTATCAGGTGGAGCTTTACCTGTGGATGACGGCATAGTAATTTCCCTTTCCAGAATGACCAATATATTAGACGTAGATATTGAAAATCAAAGAGTAGTAGTAGAACCCGGAGTAATAAACCTTCAGGTCACAAAGGCCGTAGAAAATTGGGGATACTACTACGCCCCCGACCCATCCAGTCAGGTCGTGTGCAGTATAGGCGGAAACGTTGCCGAAAACTCAGGCGGCGTTCACTGCCTCAAATACGGGGTAACGTCTAATCATGTGCTTGGACTTGAAGCCGTGCTTCCTACGGGAGAAGTGGTGGAGCTTGGCGGAAAAACGCTAGACCCGCCGGGCTACGATCTTGTCGGGCTTTTCGTTGGCTCCGAGGGTCTGCTTGGAATAGTTACCAAAATCACACTCAAGATTATAAAAAAACCGCAGACCATAAAAACAATGTTCGCCTCGTTTGGAAATATCGCAGAAGCCGGTGCATCTGTTTCAGGAATCATTTCAAAAGGCATCATCCCTGGCGGCATGGAGATAATGGACAATATAAGCATAATGGCAGTAGAGAGCGTGGTTAACTCCGGCTACCCCGTAGACGCTGCAGGGGTTTTAATAGTTGAACTGGATGGGTTAACAGCAGAGGTAGAAGCGCAAACCCCGCTCGTTATAGAAGTACTGAAAGAAAACAAAGCTGAGATAATAAAAATAGCAAAAGACATGGCCGAGAGAGACCTCTTCTGGAAGGGAAGAAAGAGCGCCTTTGCCGCAATGGGCAGGATGAGCCCGGAATATTATGTGCAGGACGGCGTTATACCAAGAAGCAAGCTTGCCGGGGTTCTTGCTGAAATAGAAGAACTAAGCAAGAAGTATGGAATAAGGGTAGCAAACGTCTTCCATGCCGGAGACGGCAACCTGCACCCGCTTATACTTTATGATACGAAGATCGAGGGACAGCTTGAGAAAGCAGAGCAGATTGCCGGAGATATACTAGAAATATGCGTAAATGCCGGAGGAAGCATAACAGGAGAGCATGGTGTTGGTTTTGATAAGAAAAGGTTTTTAGACAAGATGTTTTCCGAAGACGACCTTGATACCATGAATATGATAAGATGCACTTTTGACCATAAAAACCTGTGCAACCCGGGAAAGGTATTTCCCACTCCCAGAACATGTGTTGAACCCGGAATGAAAAAATTCACCCCTCATGAGCTGCACGAAAAAGCTGTGGCCGAAATGTACTGATTACAAACGAATAATAATGGACAAAGCGCTAAAAGAAATTGAAAATGTCGTAGGAGCCAAGTATCTCTCCACCGGAGATCAGACGCTTAGCAGTTACAGAGTCGATTTTAAAATACCCACAGCTGTAATATACCCCGGGACAGAAACAGAAATTTCCGAAATCATTAAAATCTGCTCCGCTTATAAATTATCTTTAACACCTTACGGCAATGGCACAAAGATAAGCACGGGCAATATTCCCACCAAACTTGATCTTGTGCTGAGCACATCCAGGCTCGACAAATTTGTTGAGCACGGAAGCGATGACCTTATAGCTACCGGGCAGGCGGGCATAACACTGCAGGAATTTCAGTCAGTCCTTAAAAAGAAAAACCAGCAGCTTGCCGCTCACCCACCCAATCTAAGAGAAGGCTGCACGCTTGGAGGAATGATAAATACAAACGACTATGGCCCCTCAAGACTAAGATATGGATCAGTTAAAGAAAATCTGCTTGCGCTCAAATTCTTAAGGGCCGACGGCAGGATCGTAAAAGGCGGAGCAAAGGTAGTTAAGAACGTTGCCGGCTACGATATCCCCAAGCTTATAACCGGAAGCCTGGGAACCCTTGGGATCATTACTGAGGCCACCTTCAGGCTTTACCCCCTGCAGCCTGCATCAAACACAATAATCGCATATATAAATGACATTACGCAGATTAACGAAATTAATAATAAAATTCTAAACTCTGATACGCTCCTTACCTGCTTTGAGATATGTAATAAGGGTCTAAGCGACGGTAAGAGAACATCTTTTTATGCTATAAAAATTGAAAATGTAGCGCCCGCCGTACAAGCTCAGACAATACATCTCCAAAATCTACTCGGAAACCATGATATTAAAAAGCAGGATGTATTAACAGGCAGTGATGAAACTGAATTTTGGGATAAAGCAACCAATTTTTACTGGCAGGGTAACACGGTGGACAATATGTCTCTAAGAATAAGAGTTCAGCTAAAGCACATCCCGGAGATAATTAATATCGTTGAGGACATCAATATTAGAACCAAGTCGGGATTAAAAATGTCTTCAGGCGCAGGTCTTGGCATTATTAATATAAATCTCACAAACGAGCCTGGAATCCTAAAAAATGCATATGTGCTAATCTCTAAAAAGCTCATGACCCTCGAAGGTCATATAACAATACTGCGAGCACCTGAGGAAATGAAAAGGGACATAGATATATGGGGTAAATCAGATGGAACCACGCTTAATATTATGAGGGAAATAAAGCATCAATTCGACCCTGCCAACATACTAAACCCCGGAAGATTTGCGGGCTGGATATAAATCGTGATAAGAAGAGAGACTGAAAACGGCTGGATATTAATAACGCAGAGAGACCATTCGCTTCTTTCGGGAAAGATCATGAAAGGCTGGGGAAACTCAAAGTTTGCAACCCCGGAGCCTTATGATGAAGTGATGTTTGCAGTTGCTGAGCATGACTGTGGATGGGAGCTTTGGGAGGAAAATCCCAGAATTAACCCTGTGAACAAGTATCCAAAAAACTTTTTAGAAATGAATTACTCGGATCAGGTCAGTATATGGAAAAGATCATTTTTAAAACACAGTAAAAAGCACCCTTACGCCTCGTCTTTAATCGCTCTGCATTTCGATAAGTTTAACAGCAGTATTTTACGCAAGAATAAAAACGCGTTACTTTTAAAATCGCAAATAAAAGAGTTTGTTTTAGAAAATCTAGGCCTAAAGCATACAGGGCAACAAAGCCTTAGTGAGCAGATAATAAATAACCTCAAATTTGTACAGATTGGAGATATTATTTCCCTTGCGCTCTGTCATGGGTGGAGATCAACTCAGATAGATGATATACCATATAGACTAAATGGAAAAAATATATCAATACTGCTAAGCTCTGATGACGGTCTAAATTATAAAATAAATCCTTTCCCTTTTTCCAAATTTCCAATTACTCTCAATATTGAGGGTAAAATCATTGATAGAAAAACATTTACAAATAATTATGAATTTTTGAAGGCTTATAAAACCTCGCAAAAGACGAATTTAAAATTTACAATCAATAATTAATTTTTCATGGAAGCGGAAAACCCCATAAAAGAGACAGCCGGCGAACACGACTTGGCATTCGATGAACACGACAGGCCAAGCGCAGAGATAATTAACGACTGCGTCCACTGCGGCTTTTGCCTGCCCACATGTCCAACTTATGTAGAAACCAAAAACGAACTGGACTCTCCAAGGGGAAGAATTCATTTAATAAAAAATGCAGTGGAGGGAAAAATCCCGCTTGATGGTTCGCTTGTAAAGCACCTGGATCTTTGCCTCGGATGCCTTGCGTGCGAGACTGCTTGTCCGTCAGGGGTAAAATATTCAAGCCTGATAGAAACTTCTCGCTCTCAGATCGAAAGAAGATACGACAGACCAGGTTCAGAAAACTTTATAAGAAGTCTTATATTCTCAATATTTCCCTATCCGCTTAGATTAAAACTGCTGCTGCCGTTTTTACTTGCACAAAAGTATCTGGGTATAAACTTCCTACTCAATAAAACCGGACTAATAAATATTCTCCCGCGGGTGCTTAGAAACTTTATTAAGCTTGCCCCGGATGTTGATGCTTCTGCGGCTTTTTCCGGACTTCCCAGCTTTGCGCAAGCCGCCGCTCTTGCAAGATACAAAGTCATTCTGCTCAGGGGATGCGTACAGAGCGTATTTTTTCCCAAAGTAAATAAAGCTTCAGTAAACGTTTTATCTAAATTGGGATGTAACGTAGAAATACCAAAGAAGCAGGGGTGCTGCGGCGCGCTCTCACTTCATTCGGGAAGAATGGACGAGGCCAGGAAATTCGCAAGAAGGCTTATCGACGAGTTTTCGAAATATGAGGCTCAGTACATAATAGTAAACTCCGCGGGGTGCGGCTCATCTATGAAAGGGTATTCAGAGCTGCTGAAAGATGACCCTCAGTATAAAAATAAAGCAAAAGAGTTTAGCTCCAAGATCAAAGACATTATGGAGTTTATACACGAAATCGGCTTAGATATGGAATTGAATGAAATAAACAAGACGGTTACATATCAGGACGCCTGCCACGTAGCGCACGGCCAGGGAATAACTCTGGAGCCAAGAGAGTTTCTGCACAAAATCCCCGGAATAAATTTTACTGAACTTAATGAATCCGATATGTGCTGCGGGAGCGCCGGGATTTATAACCTGGTTCAGCCCGATATGTCCGAGAAGCTTCTTAATAGAAAGGTATTAAATATAAAGGAAATAAAACCGGATGTTTTAGTCGCGTCTAACCCGGGCTGCCTTCTACAGATTACATCAGGGTTAAAAAAGGAAGGCGTTAAGATTGAGACTGCTCATCCGATTGAGCTTATAGACCAGGCTATAAAATAACTTACTATTTAGAACTAAGGGGTGAATATATTGTCTGACAACTCTTATGACTTTACAGGAATTTATGAAGGAGAAATTGACGGAGTCCCAACATCACTTCAGTTGACTCAAAGTGGCTCCAATATAACGGGGGATATTAACAAGAATGGTCTTTTATATAATGTTGTAGGCATTACCGACGACAACGGTATTCAGGGAAGGATGAGTGACAGCAGTAATATTGAAAGCTGCATGCTGCAGGCAGAGATTAACAATGGCTTTTTAATAATACATCTCATCTCTCATGATTTAGAAACGAGAACCATATCCAGGGATTCCTATACTTTTAAAAAAACTGAGCAGCGAAATATAAAGCAAGATACGACGCAGGATAGAACTATCGCTGACTTAGAATTTGATCTTGACCCGGGGCTTATAGGCACATGGGCAAGAGAAGAAATATTAACAAGCGCAGATAATGCGATTTCTACTCAGGTTGCAATTGAACTCGGTAGCGGCGGCAGTTATAAACTGCTGGGCTCAATAAGTCTCAAAGACGCAAAGGATACCGGTTACTCAGGAGACACTACAAAGGGCAAATGGCGCACCCATAACGGCACATTTTATATACTCGTTTCAGGCTCAAAATACTGGAAGCCCTACGCAAAATATATAATAGAAGATAAAGACCATATGACTTTCGCAGTCGAAGACGGTGAAAGACAGAACTGGGTCAGGACAGATCAATAATTTTATCTTCTATAATCAATAAGTCATTCTATTACTGATTACCGAGGTTAATCTAGTCGCCGGCAATCGCATGATCTATTGACCATTTCCCCGCACCCTTAATAAGAACAACCAGAGCAAGCCCAATTGCAAGTATATGGTACTCATATCCCTGGCCTAAACATACTCCGTCTTCCTGTTTTCCAAACCAGTTCATAAAAAACCCATTAGGCAGGTGATGCATAAAAATGGCCCCGGCCATGATTAAACCTATTCCAAAAGCAGCCAGTCTGGAAAGAAATCCGAGTATCAGGCCCACTGCACCCAATGACTCTCCGGCAATAATTAAATACACAACCACAGTTGGAAGTCCCATCCCAACAAAAGCTTCTACGGTTTTATCAAATCCAAAACCTCCGAACATTCCTGCTGTTTTTTGCAGGCCGTGGGGCAGGATAACAATTCCAAGGGCAAGCCTTGCAAATAAATACCCTATGTTGTCTTCTGTCCTGAGTAAACCATCTAGCATATTTGTACCTCCTCTTACCTCTTAATCTGATTATATCCAGTTTTAAAAATTATTCTAATAATTATTGTCTATCTTCCAATAGATAGATATTTTGATATTATCCCTTTATCTTTTGATGCCAGCATTTTCTTGATAACATCAGAAGCGTTATCAAGTATCTTTTCATCACCTAATGTGTTAGAGTTAACAGCTGCGCCTTGCAAAAATGAAAATATTATTTCTGCCACATCTTTAGGATTTTGATCTATTTGGAATATGTTTTTTCTATCACCCGCTTCAATCACGCCTGTAATCCAGTTAATGTCGTCTAAAAAGAGTTTTTTAACCTCTTCATTAACTATTTGAGGCAGATTGTCGCTGTCAGAAGCAAGCATTGTACAAAAACCAATATTGTCATCTTTCTTAAAAGTATCAATATAGGAATCCAAATACATTTCAAGCCTTGCTTTGGGATCCTGGCTTCTGCTGTTAATAGCTTCTCTGTTACCTGCTGTTTCGTTTCTGTGTTGTTTTACTATTACAAGTGCCAGATCATCTTTAGTAGGGAAATAATAATGAATGCTCGACGTCTTTATTCCTATGGCCTTTGCAAGATCTCTGTAGCTAAATGCCTTATACCCTGCCTGCCGAAACAGGCTTGTTGATAGATCAACTATTTTTTTAGATATATCTGTTTTTTTATAATCTGCTTCCATGAGTTTATTCTATCTACTTATAGATAGAATAGCAAATAAATTAATTTTAACATTCTAAAAGCAGATGATTATCTAAAATTATATTTATCCTACATAGACTGGCTTTCTTAGTATATAATTACTTCTTTACTAAAAATTGTTCAAAAGATAACCATCAGATCATGCCCAAAAACAAAAGACCTTTAATTTTTTCTTTTGCTATCTTTGTTATTTCAATATTAGTTTTTCTTCCGTCTATAAAAAATGATTTTGTCTGGGACGATGAAGAAGTAATCGAAAAAACCCATTTCTTATATAAAGCTTCTTCGATTAAAGATATAATTATTCCATCTACAGCAGAACATAAAAAGGCGCTTTATTACAGACCCGTACATTACATCTCAATAGTTTTTGATAACTATTTATGGGGTGTCAGAAGTTTTGGATTCCATTTAACAAACATCCTCTTACACGCCCTAAACTCACTTCTTGTGTTCTTTCTTTTTAGATTAGTGCTTAGGGAATATAAAGTCAGTGACTCAGAATTTACTCCGCTTATAGGTGCAGTACTTTTTGTCCTCCAACCCATTCATACTGAATCAGTATCCTGGGTTGCCGGAAGGACCGACATGCTTAGTGCGCTTTTTTTCTTACTCGCATTTATTTTTCATATAAAACTCAAAAAAAACCGTTTATTACTACCCCTTGCCGGAATATCATATTTTTTATCCCTTTTATCAAAAGAGCTTGCTATTGCTTTTCCGCTCGTTGTTCTAAGCTTTGATTACTTAAGTAAAAACCTCAGACGTTCTAACATATTAATATATTTTTGTTATTTAGCCCTCACTATTTTGTATTTATATTTAAGAGGCAGGGCTTATATAAATGTCCCCGAAATCGAAATCATAGCAGAAAACACGGATAAAGCAGGCTCTTTATTTATTTACCTCGAACCTGCCAGGATACTGCTAAACTCTTACTTTTTCTATATTTACAAGCTTTTGTTCCCAGTTGATTTAAATGCCTTTATTGCGGCTGTTCCAAAGGATTCATTTTACACACTGTCCTCTTTAATTACGCTTGTTTTTATTTGCTCTCTTACATTTTATTTCGGCCTTAAAAAACACTCCTTATTACTATTTTCTTTCCTCTTTGTGCTCTTTACTCTCGGCCCCTCTGTAACAGTCGCGCTATCAGGTATTGCAGCCACGCCGCTTGCCGAGAGATATCTATATCTGCCCTCGGTGGGCTTTATAATAATGATCACCTATCTTATAAATAAACTCAGATACAGGCTCAGCAGCAATGTGGTAGTTATAATTTTTACTCTAATAGCGCTCTCATACCTTGTTCTCTGCATAAACAGGCAGGCAGTATGGAAAGACAGCTTGAGCCTTTGGACAGATACGTCTTCAAAATCATATTTAAGCCCGATTGTTCATACCAATTACGGCTCTGCACTTGCTGATGAAGGGCAGTATGAAAAAGCTATTAAGGAATTTAGGATTGCTCTTTCCCCGGAGCTTGGCGATTCTAACAGGGGAAAAGCGCTAAGCTCGATTAATCTGGGAAACGTATACATTAGCCTTGAAAAATACAGCCTGGCCGAAAAATGGTTTATTAGAGCAAACAAGTTTGATCCTTCATACGGCAGGACGTATTATCATTTGGGTCTTATAAACTTTATTAAAGCCGAGACCACATCTTCTAAAAAATACTATAAAACAGCGGAAAAACATCTGCTTAAAACCTTTGAATATTATCACTCCTACGGCATAGCTCACCTGCTTCTATCAAAAGTGTATATAGGCCAGGGCAAAATATATGATGCAAAGAAACAGGCCCGGCTTGCTCTT
>JABAHR010005604.1_pt1 | contig 11889 bp, 11 predicted proteins | sample 7062101 | NCBI WGS metagenome assembly JABAHR01 (sample SAMN14534553, study PRJNA622989) | marine sediment metagenome | biome: marine biome [ENVO:00000428]; feature: marine pelagic biome [ENVO:01000023]; material: deep marine sediment [ENVO:00002113] | place: India: Gulf of Kutch | collected...
CGTTCGAGTCGCATTAGGTGTTTTTTCAATCCAAGTTATTAATTCTGTGGGGGTTGTAATCTTTCCAGCGGGTTCACAGAGAAAATCATCAATGATCTTGAGCAATTCTTGTCTATGATATGGTTTGATTCTCAAGGAAAATTTTCTGATTTAATAATAAAGTGGAGTATTAGATTGTGAGGAGTGATTAAATTCCGGATTGTGCCATAAAGACCTTTAGGACACTCCTTATATAACATAACATCAAATTTGACTCATTGAATGCTTCTTTAATTCAGGATGTTTCTTTGGTTCCTCGCCATAACTTCCAAGATGCCAGAGCCAATATAACAGCTGCCGCAGTGTTTATGATTTGTTTCATCCATTCAACACTTATTGACGGACTTGGTGTCCTTGCCATCCCGTTGAGTACGAGAGTGATCACCAGATATACTAAAAATAGGGAAGCAGCACCCTTGAGACGATAATGCCAGGCATGCCTGCTCAGTAAGATAAGCATCAGACTGCTCATGAGTACGACCAAAGTTAATAACGCAAAAAACCAAATCCTTCCCTGCTGGCTGGTATCAAAATAAACCGTTCCACCACCAATTAATAAAAAGAAGCTCATCGGCACCTGAAAAACGTATTGTGTCCTGGTGTCTCTGAAAACGCGTCTCTGCCCACACCAAATCCCCCAGGCGAGGAACGCAAATCCAGGTGCCATTAAGATAAAGAGGCTGTTCTCCATCCAGACTATCAGCTCCCCGGAGAATACCCACAACAATTTGCTGGTGGCTTTGAACAATCCACCAAGTACAACAAGTATGGAACCAATTGCGGCCACATAACCGCTCCGCCGCTCCATAGCAAAAATCATACGGGTAAGCCAAAGGAGGGCAAAAAAGGTCAGGATTACTGGTACAAAATCCTCTAAAGCTAACGCAAGAGTTGGTGTCATGGCAATTACCTTTTCTTCAATTGAACAAAAATTAATAGCTTTTTAGTGTTTTTTATTATATCCCGTCTACACCATCCAATCAATAAAATATGGTAAATTCGGTCAAAACTGTCATTTTTGGAAAAATGAAGGTAAAATTCATTCCGACTTAGAATTCCGGTTGTGAGATACATTTTATATCCTCTACTCACTCAGTTTCTGTAAGATTTTCACCTGGGATTTCATCTGAAATGAATAGAATTTGACTCCACAGAAGTACCAATATTCGCTCAGGTACTCATAAAATTTTTTGAGCTCTAGATGGTATAAAGTCTATTTTGGAATATTTTGCTCTGTCAATTAGAGCATTATTGTTTGAGGTTCTAGATTTTATTACAAAATAGTCAATTATTAGGAGGAAACATGAAAAAACCGATCTATTCAAGATTGTTTACTGCAGCGGTAATTGCATGTGCAATTTCAATCATCCCATCAACAGTGTATGCTCATGAAGGTGGAAATCTACCGCTCGGTGGTTTTTTGAGTGGTTTGATACATCCAGTCCTCGGATACGATCACTTATTGGCCATGCTAAGTGTTGGTATTCTCAGTGCCCAAATTGGGGGCAGAGCCATTTGGACGGTTCCTGCAACCTTTGTAGTTGTGATGGGCTTTGGTGGAGTACTGGGCCTCATTGAAATCGGCATAACGATCACAGAATTGGGGATTGCACTCTCCCTAGTAATATTGGGGGCAGTCATTGCTAGTGAACGCAGATTACCCATGACTCTTGCTATGATCGGTGTAGGTTTCTTTGCAATTTTTCATGGTTATGCCCATGGAACGGAGATGCCACAAACAGCTCAACCAGTTGCATATGCCTTTGGATTTCTAACCGGTACAGCTTTGATTCATATCACTGGTGTTTTGATAGGAGATATTTCTAAGCGTTATCAGCTTGGTCCTCAGGTTTTGAGAGTTGGGGGAGGACTGATTTCAATCGTTGGACTTCTATTTGTTTTTGGGTTTATTTAATTTGGAGGGCTTGGAATGAAAAATCAAATACTGCTGTGGGAAATTGGGGGGTTTTTCTTTATCGGATTGATTGGTGCTGCACTGCACTTCACATTTGAACTGAGTAACTTTTCAAATATGGTGGTGGCATTCTTTTCCGCTGTAAATGAAAGTACATGGGAACATCTCAAGATGGTCTTTTGGCCAGGTGTGGTTTTTTCCTTGATTGAATACTCATATATTCGAGATCAGGTGAACAATTTTCTTGTTGCAAAAGCGGTCAGTTTGTTTGTGATGCCAATGATTATTGTTATTGGATGGTATGGTTACACTCCATTTACCCAGAGAAGCATCTTTCAATTAGACCTTCTTTTATTCTATGTTGCTGTTTTGCTTGGCCAAATTATCAGTTACAAAATCCTGACGCGTGATGCGCTTTCAAAAAGAGCAGCTACATTATCTGCTGCTGGTTTGTTTGTCATGCTGATTGCTTTTTCAACCTTTACCTTTTATCCACCGGAAATATTTTTATTTGAGAATTTTGATTTGTTAGATACAGGTCAATATGGGATTTTGGATAATTATGATCAAATGAGATACTTTACAGAACCTCCCCCATCACCATAAGAAAAACACTCAGTGAATAGACAAGCCAAATCCCCAGTACTTTGTATTCTTGAGACTACAGTAACTACGAGTCTGAAATAAACATGGTTCAACTTCTTCGATTGTCTAAGGATAAAAAACTAACCGATATTGGCCAAAAGGCAAGCTCGATCCAATGGCTGGTAAAAAAAGGGTTGTCTGTTCCCCTTACTTACGTAGTCCCTTATACAGGTTATGATGCGTTCCTGGCCGACCCTGCTGGATTCCAGCCAGAGTTGAAGAATGTGCTTAAGGATGTGCTTGATTTGGACCTTGAGTATGCCGTGAGGTCCTCAGCCAATATTGAAGATAGTCTGGACTACTCATTTGCAGGACAATTGGAGTCGGTTCTATCGGTGCGCGGCGTTGATAACCTGGTGGCGGCAGTGATCAAAGTGTATCAATCCATTCAGTCTCCTCAGCTGGCACCTTATCTCGAAAGGATGGGGTTGACGGCCCAAGAAATCAAAATGGCTGTGGTCATCCAGGAGATGGTTGAACCTAAACTGTCCGGCGTTGTGTTTACCAAAAATCCAATCACTGGCCTGGACGAGACAATTGTGGAAGCTGTCCAGGGAAGCGGTGAACTGCTCATGCAAGAAGGGGTTACTCCCGAACGTTGGGTTAACAAGTGGGGAGACTGGAAAGAACAGCCAGCAAATCCTCAAATTTCCAACAACTTTATTTTAAAAGTGATTGAACAATCTAAATCCATTGTTGATGACTACGGCAGCCCAGTTGATTTGGAGTGGGTTTATGATGGGTTATCAATATACTGGCTTCAGCTAAGACCAATTACGACCCTGGAAGGGAAAAGTATTTACTCAAATCGCATTTCTCGTGAGGTGCTGCCAGGGATGATCAAACCGTTGATCTGGTCAATCAATGTGCCCCTTGTCAATGGTGCCTGGATTGATTTGTTCACAGAGCTGATTGGTGCTAACGATCTTTCCCCAAAGGATTTATCCAAAGCATTTCATTACCGCGCCTACTTCAACATGAAAACTATCGGGCAGTTTATGAAAGCGATTGGCTTTCCAGAAGAAACTCTGGAATTGATCATGGGGCTGGAGGGAGGAAATAAGACACCATCCTTTCGACCTACTTCTCACACCCTTCGCCACATTCCGCGAATGATTCGCTTTACCTTCGACAAGTTCCAGTACGCCAGAAAACTTAAAAGGTTAGTTCTTGACAAACGCGCGGCGTTTGATGATTTCAAAACCCGCGAAGTAACTGCCGGCAATGAGCAGGCTATCCTTGAACGAATAGATGAGCTCTTTGTCATCACGCAGAAAGTTGCGTATGCCAACATCGTCACCCCGTTGCTGATGTATGCTTACAATGCGGTGCTTAATAATCGTTTGGCGAAACGCGGAATCGATTACCGTTTGCTTGACCTGACCAACGGTCTTGACAGGTTATCCGAGTACGATCCCAACCATCATCTAGCAAAACTCCACCAGCATTTTCTTACATTAGATTCAGATTCAAAAAACCTCATCCGGACGAGCAATTTTGAGGAATTCCGAAAAATTAGCGGTATTGACTCTTTCCAGCAAGAAGTTAATGCTTTCATTAATCATTTCGGTCACCTCAGCGACAGCGGGAACGATTTTTCCAAACCCCCCTGGCGAGAATCGCCTGATCTGGTGCTGCGCATGATCACTAACTATGATAAAAACATCGGAGAGAAACAGCAAACATATCCCTGGGAAGAGCTATCTCTAAGCCGTTTCGATCGATGGAAACTAAAGGGTTTGTACCAGCGTGCTCGCTATTTCCGCTTTTACCGTGAGGCTGTCAGCTTCCTTTACACCTACGGGTATGGTCTATTCCGGGAATGTTTTTTATTTCTGGGAGAATCGTTTGCCAGTCGGGGATTAATCCAGGAACCACTTGATATCTTCTACCTCTATTATGATGAAATCACCGAACTAGTGAAGGAGGGGCAAGGGGCGAAAAACCAAAACGATGTTGTTCTCCAGAGAAAACAGGAGATGGAAGCCAGCAGAGAGGTATTCCTCCCAGAAATTATCTATGGAGACCAAGCACCGCCGTTGGAGATTTCAAGCAGTGAGTTCGAACGGTTGGCCGGAATCGCCACCTCGCCAGGATACTATCAAGGCCCAGTTCGAGTGATCCAAAGCCTGGCCGAATATGAGCAGGTTCAGCCAGGAGATGTTTTAGTGATTCCTTATTCTGATGTCAGCTGGACGCCCTTGTTTTCAAAGGTTGGCGCGGTGGTGGCCGAATCAGGCGGCATCCTTTCGCATAGTTCGATTGTTGCCAGAGAACACAATCTTCCTGCGGTTGTTTCCGTCAATAACGCTTGCCAACTGCTATCCAATGGAACGACTGTCCTGATCAATGGATTTACAGGAGAAGTAATTATTTCTAAAGATGAAGACAATCCTAAAGCATGATGAAGGAATAAAACGATATGCCTATCACATTGATTGCATAAACTTGGTTATTCTTCAGATTTATATTTGAAGGAAAGAAAAATGACACCATTTATCGTTGTTATTTCAATTTTGGTTGGGTATTTGTTTGGGTCAATTTCATTTGCAAGAATTGTGGCAGGTCGTGTAAAACCAGAAGCTGATATCACGAAATATAGTGAACCCATACCAGAAAGCAACCTTGTTTATGAAGATGATGCTGTAAGCGCCACCCTGGTAAACCTTCAAGTTGGCTGGCAGTATGGGTGTTTAACTTCCATTTTAGATATGATTAAAGCCATTGTTCCTATGATTGGTTTCAGATTATTGTATCCAGACCAACCATACGATTTGATTACTTCCGCTGCCGCGATGGTAGGCCACAATTGGCCAATTTATCATCAGTTTAAAGGTGGACGGGGGGAATCTGTTGTATATGGCAGTATGCTGGTCATCGATCCATTTGGGGCTGTGGTAAGCAATGTTGCTGCGGTCATTTTTGGAATAATCATTGGGCAGGTTCATCTTGTTCGGTGGGGAGGGATGGCCCTGTTAATCCCTTGGCTGTGGTTACGAACAAACAACCCTTTCACAATCGGTTATATTATTTTTGTGAATGTTGTTTTTTGGATTGCCATGCGCAAAGATGTGATGCAGTATTACCAGATATATAAAGAGGGTGCTTTCGAAACACAGGCCGAATGGTCTGATTTTCTGGATATAGGCAGTGGCCTCGGTGGTCTCATGGATCGATACAGTTTACCGGCTTTATTCAAGCGCTTTATTCGCTGAGTTTGACATTTTTTAACAGGGGCATTTTTAAGAGAACGAGATTTCGAAAGGCAACCTCTGATAGCCAAAAAGTTTGTGGAGTGAAAATATGCTGGATCAGAAATGGATATAGAGAGGTATTTTACCCATTATATCAATAAATTTATCCGGGATTTGCCCATCCTTTCTGAAATTAGGTAACGCCAGCATTCCTTGACGATAAAACAATCTCCGACTAAGATTCTGAGCAAGTAACGAGATTGAGCCGTATTTTCCCCCTAACAATCGGATGATTTTGACCGATTGCCAGGAAGTGGTTTCGTTCGGTTTTCATCACGTCTGGGGTACAGACAATCAACCGCCAGTCGGCGGTTGATTGTATAAGAGTTTCCGGAGGAAACTCCAGGAACTCGCCCAGGGTTGACCTGAGCAAGTTTTGTCTATGATTCGCTTTGACACCAAGCAAAAACTGGATGATTTGCCAGACTTTTACTCCGATTCCCAATAATTTTTTCTTAATAGCGTTCGAGTCGCAGGTGGTGTTTTTCTAAATAACTCCCAAAACCTAAATGTTCGCCATAGCAATTTGTGCTGCGCTTACGGTCTGCTCGATGACCTCCTCAGTATGAACAGAGGACATGAAACCAGCTTCAAATTGAGAGGGGGCCAGGTAAACGCCGTTTTCCAGCATGTGCTGGAAATATTTCCCAAAGCGTTCTGTATCGCAGGTTTTTACTGTCGGCCAATCTTTGATCTCACTCTCTGTAAAAAAGGTTGAGAACATGGTTCCGACCGCGGTTTGTTTGATGGGCACGCCTGCCTGCCGGGCGGCCTGACCGATTCCTTGCGCCAGCGTTTTGACAGCTGATTCTAAGCTCTCCCACACACCGGGCTTCTTCAGGACTTCCAGGGTGGCGATTCCAGCGGTCATCGCCAACGGGTTTCCGGACAGCGTTCCGGCTTGATAGACCGAACCTGCCGGGGCGATCTGGGACATAATCTCTTTCCGCCCGCCGTAGGCCCCAACAGGCAGTCCTCCACCGATCACTTTCCCGAGGGTGGTTAAGTCTGGCTGAATCCCGTACAAGGTCTGTGCGCCGCCGGGGTGCACCCGGAATCCGGTCATCACCTCGTCAAAGATCAGCAGGCTACCGTACTGCTCCGTGATCTCCCGTAGACCTTCAAGAAAACCAGGAAGCGGAGGGACCACACCCATATTTCCAGCCACAGGTTCAATAATCAGGGCAGCAATCTCCTCCGGGAACTGCTGGAACAAGTCTTTGACTGACTCCAGGTTGTTGTAGCGCGCTACGAGGGTGTCCTGTACGGTGGCGGGCGGCACCCCGGGTGAATCGGGCAGCCCTAATGTGGCGACTCCTGACCCAGCCTGGACCAGCAGCAGGTCAGCATGCCCGTGGTAGCAGCCTTCAAATTTGATGATTTTGTTGCGTTTGGTGAAAGCGCGTGCCAGGCGCAAGGCGCTCATGGTGGCCTCTGTGCCAGAGTTGACAAACCGGAGCATCTCGATCTCTGGCATAAAGAATTGCACCAGTTCTGCCAGCCGGATTTCCAGCGGACTGGGTGCTCCATAGCTGGTACCGCGCTTCAGCGCATCCGCCAGTGCAGCCACCACTGTGGGATGGGCATGTCCCAGCACCAGCGGTCCCCAGGAAAGCACATAGTCGATATAGCGGTTGCCATCCACGTCAACCAGGGTGGGGCCTTCACCGCGTTCGATAAACAGCGGCTGTCCGCCTACTGCCCGGAATGCCCGCACTGGGGAACTGACACCCCCCGGCAAAATTTGGTTGGCTTGATCAAATAATTGTACAGATTTTTCAATTCCCATCTCTTGGGCTCACTTTCTCTCTCTGAAGTAACTTCTCGGCCGCTTTGATACCGGAGTTGATGCAGTCCGGCATGCCGATCCCATAATAGCCGTTGCCAGCCAGCACCAGATGATCAAATTTATCCAAAATTGCTTCGATTCGTTCCAGCCGCTCGGGGTGACCGAGGTTGTACTGCGGCATAGCTTTTTCCCAGCGAAAGACCCAGCTGTGTTGCGGTTCAATCTCAATCCCCAAGGTCTGGCGCACTTCATCCTTCGCCATCTGGATCAGCTCAGATTCCTTCTCAGGCAGCTGTTGTGCATCCTGAATCCGGCCGACAAAGACCCGCAGCAGGGCATAATCTTCGGGCGCCCGTCCTGACCATTTGGTGGAGGTCCAGGTGCAGGCGAGGGCTTTGCTGTCCTCATTTTGGGGGATGATGTAGCCATATCCCTCTAGGGGAGGGATGTCTTGCTTGCGGTACGCCAGAGAAACCGTAGCGGTGGTAACGTATTCAACCGCGGCCAGTTCTTCTGCAAGTTCTCCCGAAATGTTGGATAATAGTTCTGCAGCAGTATAAGCAGGGGTGGCCGCCACAATTGCGTCGGCGTTGATCTGGTTGCCGTCTTGTCTGTAAACAGAAAATCCGGTCCCGTTCTGCTCGATGCGGTCCACAGGTGCGTTCAGCACCATCTGTACGCCGCGCTGCTCGAGGGACTCGACCAAGGCATCAACAACCGTGGCTAGGCCGCCTTTATGGGTTTCAAAAATACTGCGGGATTTTCCGGCTTTGCTTCCGTTAGCCCTTTTCTTTGCCATCGAGGTGCGCTTTAATTTCAGGGCTAATGCACCTTTTATCAGCCCGCCGTGCTCGACTTCCATCTCCCGCAGTATTGGGAAAGTGGACTGCAGGCTTAACCGGTCCCCATCCCCGGCGTAGATTCCGCTGAGCAGCGGCCCGACGAGGTTGTCATAGGCTGCTCTTCCCAAGCGGCGGGAAATGAAACCCGCCAGGCTTTCGTCGGTCTCATCTTCTTTTGGCGGGATGAGAAAATCCAACCCCATGCGGGCTTTTTCAGTCAAGGTCAGCAGCCTGGTTTTCAGCAATGGGCCAAATTCCGTCGGGATGGTCATGGTCAGACCAGTAGGGATCGAGGTGAGCTGACCTTTATGCAGAATGTAAGTCTCTGTGTGTTCCTGGCTGGTACCATGTAGTTCCGCTTCAAAACCAAGTTCTTTGCACAGGGCACGCATCCAGGGTTTGGTCACCAGGTAGGCATCCGGACCGCCTTCGATGACAAAGCCGTCCTCGACGGTGGTTTTGATCTTCCCTCCCCAGTAGTCTGCGCCTTCGAGTACAGTTACCGAGACGGATAGGCCATTCTCCTGGGATTTTTTCTCGATGTAATGGGCTGCTGCCAGCCCCGCAATCCCTCCGCCGATGATAACTACCTTCATTTTGCCGTCCATTCGTGAACCATCTCTACGACCGTTTTGACTTGATCCGGGTCGGTGAACCTGGAAATACCGTGCCCGAGGTTGAAAATGTGGCCGGATCTGCCTCCAGCTCGATCGAGCACTTCTTTAACCTTTGCTCCCAGCACGTCTTTCGGTGCAAAGAGCGCGATCGGGTCTAAGTTACCCTGCACAGCCACATCTTCGCCGAGCAGGTTCCAGCCCTCATCGAGAGGAATGCGCCAGTCCAGACCGACCACGTGGCTGCCGGCTGATTTCATCAGAGGGAGCAGGGTGGTGGTGTTGGTGCCGAAGTGAATCACAGGAACGCCTTTGGCTTTTGCTGCCTGGATCATCTTGGTTGAATAGGGGAGAACGTGCTGCTGGTAATCCCCAGGGCTGAGCGCGCCGACCCAGGAATCGAAGACCTGGACAGCTTGCGCGCCGGCCTCAATCTGGGAGACCAGGTAATCGGTGAGTGCATCTGTCACCTCTCCAATAAACTGCGCCCATACTTCGGGATAGGCAAACATCAAGGATTTGACATGATGGTATTCTTTAGACGGTCCGCCTTCGATCATGTAAGATGCCACCGTAAACGGCGCACCGGAAAACCCGATCAGGGCAACCTCTTCAGTGAGTTCACCGCGCAAAATCCGGATGGCTTCCATGACGTGTCCGAGATCGGATTTAGCGTCAATCTTCTGCATCCGATTGAGGTCTGCTTCGACCCGGAAGGGATTATAAATTTGAGGGCCTTTCCCTTTGACAAACTCCAGGTTAAATCCCATCGGCACTACAGGCAGTAAGATGTCCGCAAATAAAATGGCGGCATCCACGCCGTGGGCATTGACAGGCTGGAGGGTGACCTCTGCGGCGACCTCTGGCCGCTCGACCATATCGAGCAGTGTTAATTTTTCCCGGATGGCGCGGTATTCTTCCATGTAGCGACCTGCCTGCCGCATGAACCATACCGGGGTGGCGTCAACCGGAAGCCGGTGACAAGCACGTAAAAATCTCGATTTAATCTCTTTCATCTCTAAGCGCCTGCTTTCTGATATGCATTGGGGATATAGAAGCAAGCGGGGTCTGTCTCCAGAAAATCCCCGGTCAGGCCGTAGGCACGGCCGCGCTGCCCCCCGCATATATCGATGTATTCACATACCCCACAACGGCCTTTGAGCTTGCCAGGGTCGCGTAAATCGGTGAAGATTTGGTGGTTGCGGTAAACATCTACCACATCATCCTCGCGCACATATCCTGCAGTGACGGGTAGGAACCCGGAAGGCTGGATCTCCCCAATGTGGGAGATGAACAAAAATCCGTTGCCGTCGTTAACACCTTTGCGCGGGCGGTTCAATCCGTCTGCATATTGGAACCCAGCACCCTGGAAGGTCACCTTTTCGCCTTCTCCAACTTCTGCCTTTTTCCGCTCAATCGCCACACGGCGGTACATAGGTGCGGCAGTGCCTTTAATATCAAAAGGTGCGTCTTTCGAGAGGTCATACAGCCAGTTGAAGACCTCCTCGTGGCGCTCTGCCGAGATCATGTACTGCGCCTGGGCGCGCCCGGTGGGCACCATAAAGAACACCGACCACTGCACGGCCCCGACTTCTTCGATGAACGGCACCATATCCGGGAGCAAATCTACATTGAATTTAGATACAGTCGTGTTGACCTGGACGCTCAGGCCGACTTCCTTGGCGCGGTGTAAGATGTCCATTGTGCGCTGCCACGAACCTTTTACCTGCCTGAAGGCATCATGCACATCCGGGGTGGGAGCATCCAGGCTGAGGGCGATCCTGCGGATGCCGGCCTCCTTGGCTTTCTGGAGGCGCTCTTTTGTCGGTAAAGCGGTGGCTGTGGGGGTGAGGGAGCAGCGCAAGCCCTTTTCTGTGGCATAGGCGATGATTTCAAACAAATCGCGCCGCATCATCGGGTCGCCGCCGGTAAAGATCAAAATCGGGCTGCCGAACTCAGTCAGGCGGTCTACCAGTTGAAATGCCTCTTCAGTGGTAAGCTCGTTTGGGTCGCGCTGGTGGATGGCGTCTGCCCGGCAGTGCACACAGGCAAAGGCACAGGCGCGCGTCACTTCCCAAGCGATGGTGAATGGGGCCTCGTTGAAATCAGCGATAACCATCCGTTTGTCGTGATACTGCCGTTCAGCGGCAGCATTTTTCGATAGGTGACTTGGTTTAGTCATGTATTACTCCATAAATAAAATTTAGCCATTCAGCCACTGGGCGGCTTCTTTGGCGTGGTAGGTTAGGATCAGGTCTGCCCCGGCGCGCTTGATGGAGGTCAGCGTTTCGAGCACAACCCCCCTCTCGTCCACCCAGCCATTGGCAGCGGCTGCTTTCAGCATGCTGAACTCGCCGCTTACGTTGTAGGCTGCCAGCGGCAGTTCAGGGAAGGCTTGCCGGACCTGATAAATAATATCGAGATAGGGCAAGGCGGGCTTGACCATCAGCATATCGGCGCCCTCAGCCACATCCTGGGCCGCTTCTTTGAGCGCTTCCCTGCGGTTGGAAGGGTCCATCTGGTGGGATTTGCGGTCGCCAAAGCTGGGAGGGGATTCGGCCGCATCCCGGAAGGGACCGTAATAAGAAGAAGCGTATTTGACCGCATAAGATAAGATCGGAAGGTTGGTGAAACCTTCACTGTCGAGGGCTGCGCGCATGGCTGCCACCATGCCATCTATCATCCCACTGGGAGCAACGATATCCGCGCCGGCCTCGGCGTGGGATACAGCCACTTTTCCTAAAATCTCCAGGGTGGGATCATTGAGGACATAGTCTTCGGGCAAGGCGGG
>JABAHR010007848.1_pt1 | contig 11887 bp, 13 predicted proteins | sample 7062101 | NCBI WGS metagenome assembly JABAHR01 (sample SAMN14534553, study PRJNA622989) | marine sediment metagenome | biome: marine biome [ENVO:00000428]; feature: marine pelagic biome [ENVO:01000023]; material: deep marine sediment [ENVO:00002113] | place: India: Gulf of Kutch | collected...
CGTGCCCGTTTGTTGGGCGAGATTCACCGCGTCAATGAATCCGGGGATGCTCTCATAGCCGAACGATCCGCGTAGCGCCATGTTGTCGCTGATTGGCGCGTTGACGATAAGATACGTGTCATAACCCAGGTCGTCCGCCTCGTCCGTAGACGACCCCTCCAGGCTCAGATCGAAGGTGAGCTTTTCGAACTCGGGTTTGCGCTGAATGTAGCGCACCGTGCCACCGACCGAACCCGAGCCGTACAGGGTCCCCTGTGGTCCCCTGAGGACCTCGATCCGCTCCAGGTCGACCAATTTGAGCGGGAAGAATATGGGTGTCTCATTGATGTAGGTGGATACGGTTGCCTGGCCGATTCGCGGGTTGTCGTCCTCATTGCCAAGCGCGCTGGCGTTGAGCCCCCGGATGGTGAAGTTGTTGCGATTGCCTGAGGTGCGCGGCCCTTCGTCAAACGTACTGAGACCAGGCACCATGCGGATCATTCCCGAAATGTCGGTGACACCGGCGGCATCCAGTCGGTCGGCGGTCAGCGCGGTGATGTTGTAGGGGATGTCGAGCACTGATTCATCGCGGCGGGTGGCGGTTACAACCACTTCCTCGAGCATGTTGGTCGCCTGTGGTTCTTGGCCCTGAACGGCCATCGACTGAATGGCGGCGCCAATGGCGACAATAAGCAATTTGCGGTTCGGCATGGTCATTGCTTCAACTCCCGTTATTGTTCACGCGGGTCAGCGCCGCACGGCCTGTCTAGATGCATGCCTGATGAGCATCCGTGATGGAGTTATTTATGTATATTATAAATCTCCAAACCCGACTTTCAGCCTGAGCCAAGTTACTGCCGATGCCACACGGTCGCTTCCAGTTCCTGAAATCCTGCAAGCTGGTCCTGGCAGGCCGGGCGAGGCGTCGGGAGACTGCAGGGTGTTAGGGGCCGTCCAGGACCCTGATATCCGTTTGCTGCGGATTTTTCACGCCATCGTGGAGTGCGGGGGGTTCTCGCGGGCCCAGGTCAAGCTCAACCTGAGCCAGTCGGCAATCAGCACGCACATGTCTCAGCTCGAAAGCCGTTTGGGGACCAGGTTATGCGAACGAGGGCATGGAGTTTTTGAATTAACCGAAGACGGGCAGGCCGTGTTTGATGCCTCCGAAAAACTTTTTTCCGCATTGAAAATTTTTCGCACCGAAGTTGCGGATGCCCAGGACAGGCTGATCGGTGAATTAAGCATCGGCCTGATTGACAACAGCGTGACCCACCCGGATACGCGGGTACAGACTGCCATCAGGCGGTTCACTGAGCGGGCGCCGGATGTTCGGGTGCAGGTCTATGTCGGGGGAGCGATAGAACTCGAGGAACGGGTCATGGACGGCCGTCTGCACCTGGCCATTGGGTTGTTCCATCATCGCGTCCCCAGCCTCGAATACACGCGATTGTTCGAGGAGAACCACCTGCTCTACTGTGGGGCGGACCACAAATTGTTTGATTACGACGACGCCGACCTGACGCCGGAAATCATTACCCGCTCCAACTATGTTTCCTGGGACTACGTGGAATCCCTGCCTGGCTGGGAGGCGCCATTTCCGTTTCACGATGTCGCATCCTCGCCCTATATTGAGGGCATTGCATTCATGATCCTGTCCGGCGCATACGTGGCCTATCTCCCCACCCACTATGCCCGGCACTGGACAGACCAGGGGCAGATGCGCGCCCTGTTGCCTGAAACCACCCGGCGTACCGCCTCATTTCACCTCATCACCAGCAGGCCCTCACGCCAGCTCAAGCTGACGAGAGCCTTTCTGCGGGAATTGAACAAATCCTGAGAACCATCGCCGGTATGCGGCGCTGACTGGTATTCATGATCCTGAATACCGGCTTTTAGTCTTGTTGAAGTCAAGGCCCAACAAGAAAAATATAATCTGCCAAACCCGGATGCCTAAGAGCTGGCCTGCTATAGAGGGAATTCAAGGCATTGGAATTTGCTTACCACGACCTGATCGGCACCGTTGGCGTCATTCTGATTGTCGGCGCCTATTTCCTGTTGACCTTCCGGCGTATTTCCTCAAGTGACCTGAGCTACTCCATTTTCAATGCCGTGGGTGCGGCATTGATCATCATTTCACTGGTGTTCGAATTCAACCTCCCTGCGTTCCTGATGGAATTTTTCTGGTTGCTGATCAGCATTGCGGGCATCGCGATGTCGTTACGCGCCCGGCGTCGCGTCACTGATCACTGAGATTGTCGTGCCCCGCGCCTCGAGACGCATCGGTATCGACGTTGGCGGCACGCATACCGACGCCGTGGTGATGACCGGCGGTGAAGTGATCGCAGCCCACAAGGCTGAAACCACGCCAGACGTGGCCGCGGGCATTGTCGCCGCGGCGGAAGAAGTGTTATCCGGCAGCGGATTGCCGCGTGACTCGATCGACATGGTCGCGATCGGCACCACGCAGTTCACCAATGCGGTGGTGCAGCGGCAGGGGCTGGCGCGCGTGGCCGCCATTCGAATTGGCGCCCAATCCACCAGCGCACTGCCCCCCTATTGCGACTGGCCTGAGGACCTTCGAGAGGCGGTTGATGGTGACGTCAGCATGTTCGACGGGGGGCATGAATATGACGGCCGGCCCATTGCGCCATTCGATGAAGCCAGCTTCAGTGCTTACTGCCGGCGCCTGACCGATGCATCGCCGCAGTCCATCGCCGTCAGTGGTGTCTTTGCGTCCGTGAATCCGGACACCGAAAACTACGTCGGGGAGATTTTGCAGACGCTGCCCGGCGTTGAATACGTATCGCTTTCACATGAACTCGGGGGCGTGGGGCTTTACCAGCGCGAAAACGCTGCTCTGCTGAATGCCGCCCTGATGCCGTTGGCTTCCAGGACGATGGCCGCTTTTCATTCCGCCTTTGATGCGCTGGGACTGTCGGCGCGGCTGTACATCAGCCAGAACGACGGTACCCTGATGGACGCTGATTTCGCCATTCGATACCCGGTGCTGACCATGTGGTCTGGCCCCACCAATTCCATGCGGGGCGCAGCGCTGCTCACCGGCAAGCGCGAAGCCATCGTCATCGACGTCGGCGGATCCACCGCTGATATCGGCATGTTGATCGGGGGTTTTCCGAGGCGCTCTGGGACGGAAGTGGAAGTGGGCGGCGTGATTGCCAATTTCCGCATGCCTGACATCCTGTCCATCGGGGTCGCCGGCGGCAGCATCGTACGCGAGGAGGGGCGCCAGGTGGGCCCGGATTCCGTCGGTTATCAATTGCGCAAGCACAGCCGCGTGTTTGGCGGGGATACGCTCACCGCCACCGATATCGCCTGCGCTCGGGGGCGCGTCGCGCTGGGTGAACCCGCGCTAATGGCCGCATTACCGGCCGATCAGCTGGCGCGATCCGTGGACACGATCCACATGGCTTATGCTGAAGCCGTGGAACGCATTCGAGCCGGCCCGGACCCCCTGCCGCTGATTGCGGTCGGTGGCGCCAACTTCCTGGTGCCCGACAAGCTGCCGGGCGTCACAGAAGTTCTGCGGCCCGAGCACAGCGGCGTCGCCAATGCCGTGGGCGCAGCGATGGGTATGGTCGGTGGCGAGACTGAACTCGTGTACACCCGCGAAGGCGATGCGCGCGCTCGGGCGCACAGTCAGGCGCAGGCGCAGGCCACGCAGCGCGCCGTGGACGCCGGTGCGGACAGTGCCACCATCGAGATCATCGAGGTGGATGAAACCCCCATCAGTTACCTCGAGGACCCGGTGGTGCGATTGCGCGTCAAGGCCATGGGTGAAATGAGTGGCTGAGGCCGTGGCAGCGCCCCTGGAAATAGGCCCCGGGGATGTGGCCGACATCGCGCTGGGGGGCGCATTCCTGGCCTGTGGCGGTGGCGGTGACGTCATCGTCGGACGCATGGTTGCCAAGCGGGCCCTGCATGAACACGGTGCGTGTCGGCTGCTGCCGCTCAGTGAGTTGGCCGATGATGCCACGGTGATTTCAATTGGTGGCGTCGGCGCGCCGTCGATCATGGCCGAGAAAGTCTCGAATGGCTCAGAGGCCATCGCCGCCTTGCGCATGCTGGAGGAGCACATCGGCCGCCGCGCGGATGCACTGATCGCTTTCGAGGCGGGCGGTTCGAATTCGCTGATCCCGCTGTCGGTTGGCGCCGAGCTGGGGTTGCCTGTCCTGGATGCCGACGGCATGGGCCGCGCGTTTCCGGAGATGCAGATGGAGACTTTCAGCATCTATGGTGTGTCCGCCACGCCGCTGGCGCTGTGCGGGAATGAAGGCAACCGCGTGATCCTGGAAATGACCAGCGCCGAGACCGCGGAGCAACTCATCCGTCATTTCACGGTGTTGGGCGGAGGCGGCGTCTGCTACAGCGCGGAGCATGTCATGCGCGGAGAGGTCGCACGCCGTGTGTCGGTTGGGGGCACCATCACGCTGAGCCTTCGACTCGGGTGCGCCCTGCGCCGGCATCGCGGTGATTTGAGTGCGTATCTCGAGGCGATTCGCCCGCACCTTGATCAGGCAGGCTATGGCGCGGCGGAGGTGTTGTTTGAAGGCAAGGTGGTGGACGTGGATCGGCGGGTCGTGAGCGGTTATGACGTCGGAACGGCCAGGGTCGAGTCATTTGGCGATCCTGAGGATGTGCTGTTGATGGATATTCAGAATGAATTTCTGACCGCCCGGCGGGACGGGGCGGTGCTGGCCTCGGTCCCTGACCTCATTTGTGTGCTGGACAATGATTCGATTCAACCGATCACGCAGGAGAATCTGGGCTATGGGCAGCGTGTTACCGTACTGGGCATCGGGGCGCCGGCAATCCTTCGAACTGAGCGTGCCCTCGAGGTGGTATCGCCCCGTAATTTTGGCCTGGATTTTGATTTTGTGCAGATGGAGGAGCGCCTGATGGCGCTGTGAATGGAGAATCAGCAATGGCTCATATTTCCCCCGATGTTTCATCACGACTGAAGCCCGACCTGATCGTGGTCATTCACCGCATGTACATTGAGATGTGCAATCTGCAGGCTGGCGAAAAAGTTTTGATTGTGAGCGATGCGCGCACACCGGACCATATCGTTGCTGCGTTCCAGGGTGTCGCCCAATCTTTGGGCGCCGAAGCCATCCGGGTTGAATGCCAGATTCCCAAGGGCGGGGCGACCTATCAACCCGGTTCGCACTGGCCTTCCATGCTCGCGGCCGCGGCCACAGAGGCCAATCTCATCGTCGACATGGCCGTCGGCTATGCGGAATTCGTGATCGACGCCATCAACAACGGCACGCGTATCATCTGCCCCGGTGACGGGATCGGCGGCCCGTTCATGGATGACGTGTTGATCCGCACCATGCTGCACACCGATATCCACGCCATCCGGCGGCAGGCGGATCGCATTGCGGCCCGTTTCACCGAAGCCGGCCACTGTACGGTCCTGACCGGCAATGACGAATTCCACATCGATCTGAGCGATATCGAGGGCGATGCCGGCGACGGTTTCCTATGGGATCCGGACAAGGGCGAGTGGAAGGCGCCCTGGGCCTTCCTGCCCCCGGCCCAGCCCGGAATCCTCGTTCCGCTGGGGCGGGGCGACGGGTCAGTCAATGTCGACGGCACCTTGCTATACCACCCTGATTACCACGAGGCGCCCATGGGTGCCGTTCGCCTGACCTTCGAGAGCGGCAGGCTTACCTCGATTGGCGGCGAGCCAATTCTGGCCTCGCGGCTCGAGAACTGGCTCGATGAACTCGAAGATGACGGCGCGCGTAACGGCCCCGTGCATTTGAATATCGGCAACAATCCGAACGCCCTGCTGACCCAGAGCCAGGAATGGGAGCGGGTATACGGCTCCATCACCTGCGGCATGGGCGATCTCAGCATGCTCAGCAAGATCCATGGTGAGGGCTTCAATTTTCAATTGAGCAAGTCCAGCGTTCACTGGGACTGGACCGTGTTGCAGCCCAAGATCCTGCTGGACGACAAGGTGTTCTCCGAGCACGGGAGAATTTACGCAGATGGGTGATGACCGCACCGCGCTGGATCATGACGAAGCGCTCCGACTGCTGGCCTTCCTTTTGAGCAGTGCGGAGGGCTGTCTCAAGGAGCCGCTGATCTATGGCGTTTATCGCCTGGGCACCGCAGCAGTGCAGCTGGCCGAAGCCTGGCAGCCAAGGGCGAACTCCGAGACTGCAGGTGTCCTGCGGGAACTGACCGCGCATTGGCAGCGTGAGGCCGGTTTGCTCAGCCATGACCCTGCGGCGCTGAAAGCCTTTCTTCAGGACGCCAACGTGGCCATCGCCGATGAAATCCACCGGCAATCGGGCCAGGGAGCCTGAACATGAAGACTGAAGCCCTGCTCGAATTCATTTACAGCCGCAGGGTGACGCGCAACTTCGAAGCACATGCCGTCGCCGATGAGGATTTGTGGTCGATCCTGGAGGCCGCCAGGTGGGCGCCGGCCGCCAGCAACCTGCGGCTCCATCGCTACGTGTGTGTCACCGACCCCGGACTCATCGAGCGGATCAGCCTGGTGTCACCGGGCATTGTCGGTTCCCGGCCGGCAGCCATCATCGCGATTTGCGTGGACCGGACGCTCCCGGCCTTCGATACCATGGAGAAGAATTATCACGAATACATCGATGCGGGCACGGCCGCTGAAAACATGTTGCTGGCAGCCCACGCGCTGGGCATTGGCGCCTGCCCCGCGACCCTGGACAGTCCACGGGCAGTGGAGAAGTTATTGAATACACCGCGCGGCTGGACGGTGGAAATATACATTCTGTTCGGCTATGCCAAACCATCACCCGAACATCCGCATACCAAACCCCGGAAAAACGTTCGCCTTGAGGACCTGGTCCAGTGGGGCAGGTTCCCGCGCGGTGACGGGCGCGCTGAGACATCGTTACGGGCCGGCACGTGAACCCGCGGCGAAAATTCAGCCTGTTTCTGGGTTACGGGAGCGGATTTACGTTCCCGGTTTACCAGCGGATAGCGCAAGAGGCGGAACGGCTCGGGTTCGAAACCATCTGGACCCAGGACAACATTACCGGGCATGCGCCCATCCCCAGGGACATCGAAATTTTCGACACCTGGAGCTTCCTGCCCGCCATCGCGGCATCGACGCAAACCCTGCGGGTCGGTTCAATGGCCACGCCCGCGGTGCGCCGCTTCGCGCCTTTACTGGCAAAGACCATCGCATCGGTGGACGCCATGTCGGGGGGTCGGGTGAATGTCGGGCTCGGCGCCGGCGACGATTGGCATCAGTACGACATGATCGGGCAGCGATTCCCGGACACCATCGGCGAGCGGCGCCAGATTCTGCGCGAGACGATTGAGGTGATGAAGGGTCTGTGGCGTGAGGATTTGGCCAATTACGAGGGAAAGCACTTCCGACTGCGCAATGCGATCCTGTCACCAAAGCCGGTGCAGCAACCCAACCCGCCGATCTACATTGCCTGCAACACCAGCCGCAGGTTGCTGCCGCGTATGGCTGCCCGTCATGCTGATGCCCTTGCCATCATGTGGGGCCACGACCCGACGGTGAGCGAAGTGGTGACCGCCTTCCGCGAAGAATGGCTGGCCGCGGAGCGGCCTCCCGAGGACTACGTGGCGCTGCGCTCGGCCTACATCGTGTTCCACGACGATGGTGACGAGGCGCGGGCACGGCGCAATGTCCGGGAGATCACCACCTTCCCCATCGACAGCGAACGCCAGACCGCAACCCAGGCGGTGGTGCCCGAGGACGCGGACCCGGACCTGATGCTGTTCGGGACACCGGACCAGATAGCCGAGCAGATCGAAGAGCGGGTGTTTGGCCTGGGTTTCAACGAGGTCATGTGTTCCTTCGTGGCCTGTGACGGCGTGGATGTGGACACCGATGGCCTCGATGGATGGCCCGGCCGCTGGCTCGGCGGCATGCGCCTGTTCGCCAGCGAGGTGCTGCCGAAACTGAAGGCGGCGGGTTAGCCGGATGGCGACAATCTGTGTCATCAACCCCGTCACCACGCGTGAGCTGCTGGAAGAGTCGCGGCGCGAGTTCAGCCAGGCGGCACGCGACGACACCGAATTTGTCCACCACCTGCTGGATGAGGGGCCCGTTTCAATCGAGAGCGAGTACGACGAGGCTTTGGCGCTGCCCGGGCTGCTCGAACGGGTGCAGGAGGCGCAGTTCGCCGGCGTGGATGCGATCATCATAAATTGCGCATCAGACCCGGGGCTGGATGCAGCCCGAGAGCTTTCTTCAATCCCTGTGATCGGGGTGGCCCAGGCGGCCTTTTCCCTGGCCACTGTGCTGGCCCAGAAATTTTCCGTGATCGCAATCCTGGAGCGCGACATTCCGGACCTGGATCGCATGTTCCGTATCTACGGCGTGCTCGATCGCGTGGCATCGGTGCGCCCGATTCATATCCCCGTGCTCGCGCTGTTCGGCGATCACGAAGCGGCTGTCGAGGCCACCACACGGGCCGCCATGGAAGCGGTACAGGAGGATGGCGCCGAGGCGGTGACGGTGGATTGCACCGGGCTGAGCCACGTGCTGGCTGAGACCCGGCGCCGCTTGCAGGATCAGGGCGTCGATGTGCCGCTGATCGACCCCATCCAGGCGGCCGTCGCACTGGCCGAAAGCCTGGTCGCCATGGGGCTGTCGCACAGCAAGAGGACCTGGCCCGATCCACCCGAAAAGCAGCCGCTGCCATGAAGCTGCATGTCATCCTGCCGTCGTCGCGGCTCGAATGTGTGCCGGGCCGGCAAGCTGTTTACGCTGCCGCAGCACATTCGATGACCGAGGTGACCGCCGTGGCGCTTGATTCCCGGGTGCCGCTCGAAGCAGACCCGGCCGACCCCTTCCTGGTGCCGGAAATCTGCGATCGGGCCTGCCGATCCGCGGCCGAGGGCGGCGAGGCCATCGTGGTCGATTGCATGGACGATCCCGCTGTTGAGCAGGCGCGGCGCCTGGTGGACATTCCCGTGATCGGACCCATGCACGCGGCCCTGCAGCTTGCGTCGATGCTGGGGCACCGGTTCTCCATCCTGTATCCGCTGCCCCAGGTTCGGTTCGTGGAGGAGTTGGTCGTCCGGTACGGCGTGGCCAGCCGGCTGGCGTCCATCCGGGTGCTGGCATGTGGGCTGGATGGGCTGGCTGAGCGGGATTCGGCGCTCGCTGACATGACAGAAACGGCTCTTGATGCGATACGCAACGATGGCGCACACATTATCGTGCCGGCCTGTACGCTGACTTCCGGCTTGACCGGCTTGTTGATGCGCAATATCGAGGCGGCCGGATATGCCGTGCCGGTGATCGATGGGCCGGCCGCGGCTGTCCAGCTGGCCGAGAGCCTGGTGTTGATGGGTTTGAGGCACAGCCGCCTGACCTACCCGGAACCGCTGGGCGTTACCCGGCGGATTGCCTGAGCTAATGCCGTGACCGAACCGACCCTTTCCGTCAGCGCCGGGACACAAGACTTCGATCGATTCGGCATATTTGGCGCGGCCGCTTTCCTGTTCGCGATCGCGGTGATGCCGGGGGCGGTCTCGCCGGGCATTGTCGGTGCCGCAGCGGAGTCCCTGCAGTTGTCCGAATCGAGGCTGGGGCTGATGATCGGCCTGTATTTTGCCGGTTTCGGGCTGGTCGGTGCCAGCGCCTACGTGTGGGTTCGCAAGGTCAATTGGCGGCGTTTCTGCGCCACCGGCATCATGCTGATGGTGCTTTCCTTCGTGGGCATGGCTTTCACCGGCCATTTTGCGCTGCTGTTGGCGTTGATGTTCGTCAATGGCTGTGGCGCGGCGCTGTTCGGGTCGCCTTCCATCACGGTATTGGGTGACATTTCCCGGCCGGAGCAGGGCTTCAGCACCATGATCATCTTTTCCGTGGTCGGGGCCGCCATCCTGCTGGCGGCGTTTCCGCTGGTGGCGGGCATTGCCGGGTTTGTGGGGGTGATGTTGCTGATGGCGGTTTCGACCGGGGTTTGCCTGTTCCTGCTGCCCCGGATGCCGCGCAACATCGGGGTGTCCGAACGAAAGGGCGCCGTGCAGGCCGTTGCCAGTGACGACCGGAACCACGTGACCCAACCCCTGCTGGCGCATGGGGTCATGGTGTTGTTCACGCTGGGATTTATCGGCATGTGGGCGTTTTTCGAGCGTGTCGCCCATTACGCGGATTTGTCGGATACGGCGACGGCGAACGCATTGGCGATTTCGACGCTGTTCGGCACCATCGGCGCGCCGATCGCGGCGTGGCTGCGAAGGCGGATTGCGATGTACTACATCTACGCGATCACCATCTTCAGCGTGGTCCTCACGCTGGTCGCCCTGGACCTGCTGACCCTGGACAACCTCACGTACCTGCTTCTGGCCTGCTCCTTTCAATTCTGGATCAACTCGGGGTTCTGCCTGATCATGGCGCTGACGGCCGAAGTGGACAGGGTAGGGCGCTTCGTGGCGATGATCCCCGCCAGTGAAGCCGCCGGGTCCTTTGTCGGACCCGTAGTCACCGGAGTGGCGCTGGAGTTTTATGGCGTGACGGCCATGATTATCACCACGGCTTCGGCGTTCGTGATCGGCGCGGTCATCTTTACCTACGTCGAGCGCAGGCACCTTGCTGAAACCATTGCCGCCAGCCCGGCTGCAAGCCTGGAGAATTAACATGACAGACACAGCGGTTGCACTGACCCGGGACGAGGCAGTCGAGCTGCTGGCCTACCTGTTGAGCAGCGCGCAGTGCGGTATGAAAGAGCCGGATCACTACGCGGTGTTGCGCGTGGCCAGCGGCGCGGATCGACTGGCCCGAATGTGGGCGCCGCGCGCCGAGGGGCGCCTGGCCGAGCTTCTCGATGACCTCGCGCGGCGCTTGCCGGTGGAGTCGGCGTCCACCCAGGGCGACGACACCAGCGGCTTTGAGGCCTACCTGGCCGACAAGCTCAGCGAGCTCGCACACATCGTGAAATCAAGCAGACACAGTGAGCCTTGATGTGATGGAAACCCTGGAAGCCATTCGAACCCGCCGCGTCGCATCATTCTACGATCAGGAGCGTGAGGTGCCTGAGGACCTGCTGTGGACCATTCTCGAGGCTGCGAGGTGGTCACCCACGGGCGGCAATAACCGGGTGCATCGATTTGTTTGCGTCACCGACAGATCACTCATACACGAGGTCAAGCTGTTTTTCCCAGGCATGGTGGCGGGGGCGCCGGCTGCCCTGATTTTCATCTGCATCGACTGGGATCTGGCGGGGTATGAATGCCTGGTCAATGCCTATGACGAGGTGTTTTACGACATCGGCAACTACACGCAGAACATGCTGCTGGCCGCCCATGACCTCGGGCTGGCGTCCGGGCCCATGACGTCTTTCAGCCGCGAGGCGATCCGTGTGCTGCTCAACCTGCCTGAGCGGCTGGACCCGTGCATGTGCGTCGGCGTCGGCTATCCGGCCCCGGTACCGGAGGACATGCCCCGTTGGCCCAAGCGGAAACTCAACGTGGCTGACCTGGTGGATTGGGCGCCGTTTCCGGACGGCGCCTGAGGAGACAGACCGTGAGGTCAGAGTAACGAGGCAGGGTGCTACGTTTCTTTCATCTCGCCGGCGCCAACTGTGCTTGATCATGACCCCAAGTATTGCGGCGTGCGCGTATCAAGAATCCCTGAAGCCGACTTGGACACAAACTAAATGGGTTGTTCCAGCAGCGCCCTATAATTTGTGCACATTGTTCCGAGATTGCGCTAACAATCCGCGGATCACTCCGTCAACCCGGTAATCAGTGAGGATCTACCGTCGTGGCCATAGTGAAGCGTGTCGCCGTGCTGGTTTGGGCGGCCCTTTTGCCTTCATTGGCTTGCAGTCAATCGCAGGATCAGCAGTCGCGTGTGGAGGGATACGTGCGCGCGATCGATATCACCTGGGTCGAGAAATACGTG
>JABAHR010032634.1_pt1 | contig 11880 bp, 14 predicted proteins | sample 7062101 | NCBI WGS metagenome assembly JABAHR01 (sample SAMN14534553, study PRJNA622989) | marine sediment metagenome | biome: marine biome [ENVO:00000428]; feature: marine pelagic biome [ENVO:01000023]; material: deep marine sediment [ENVO:00002113] | place: India: Gulf of Kutch | collected...
GTGGGTCACTTTTGGATGCAAATCAACACAGTGCCCACTTTTCCAGCCCCATTGCCCCCTCTTGCTCCGATCGAGCAGTAGAATTCCCAATTCCCCGTAGGCGAACGTAATGAAGCGATTCCAGATCTGCACGAGACCGGCTTTCCTCAGCGCTCTGGCGCTGCTCCTGGTCAATGATCTCTATCTGAAGTCGCATCATCCGAGCGCCATTACCGGCAAGCTTTCCGACTTGGCAGCAATCATCACGATTCCGTTGAGGCTCGCGATCCATAATCGCCATGTCATGACCGGGAATGCCGGCTTCGGCGGCGGCATGTTCACGCTCGGCGCCCGCAAGACGAAACGTGGCGTGCGCCGAGTCGATGAGCTGATCGGCGAATTCAGGCAAGCCTTTGCCCGCAGCACGGTCGGGCTAGAGTATGTCGAACGGCTGGAGCCCGGACCTTGGCCCGCCATCGATACGAGAGATTCCGAGTCGCCGCCACGGGCGCAGCGATCCACGGCCGAGCTTTGATCCGGCGGGCAGACGACGACCTTACGAACAAGATATGCGAGCGGCGATTTTCGACATGGACGGGCTCTTGATCGACTCCGAGCCTCTGTGGCGGGCTGCCGAGATCGAGGTGTTTGGATCGATCGGCCTGAGCCTGACAGAAGAGCAATGCAGAGAAACGATAGGTCTGCGCGTCGACGAAGCGGTGCTCCATTGGCACGCGAGATTTCCGTGGTCCGCGCCTAGCCCCGAAGCCGTCACTCGGCAGCTCATTGGTACGGCCGAGCAACTCATCGTTGAGCGCGGCACCTTGATGGAAGGGGCCGAAGAGCTCATCGCTCACTTGCATGAGATGGCCATGCAACTGGCAATCGCGTCATCGTCGCCGCTGAGACTGATTCGGACCATCGTCGAGCAATTCGAGCTCAGCAGCTACTTCAGCGTCCTGCATTCGGCGCAAGGCGAGCCGGCCGGCAAACCCGATCCCGCCGTTTACCTGTCGACGATGTCTCGGCTTGGAGTCCCGCCGGCCGAATGTTTGACGTTCGAAGACTCGATTGCGGGCATCCGCGCGGCCAAGGCTGCCGGTGCGATCGTGGTCGCCGTCCCAGCGCCCGAGGACGCGGGCAAGCCCGGGTTCGAGATCGCCGATTTGGTGCTCGAATCGCTCCGCGACTTTTCGATGCAGGATCCGCGACTCGGTCCGATCGGCCCTTGAGGCAGCNNCGCGCAGCTCGGCCGGACACGTCGCAGATCTACGCGGAACTCCTTAGACACCCAACGCCAAAACCGTCACAACCGTGCCCAGCACAGCAACGTAGATGGACAACCAAACCATCGATTTGACTCTGATCATTTCTGTCTCTCCTTCTCTCAATGTCGATACCCGCACTCATATATGCGCGAATCGTGCCAACTCGAATCGCTCATAAGAACAAGCAGTTAGATACGTCTTCGAGCGTATTTGGCGGCAGAGACGTCATTTTCGGCAGCCGTATATCGCTTCGTATGCCATAATTGGCAGTCATGGAGCCGACCAGCGACATTGCCGCCATACTCAACTGCTTTACCGAGCCCGCCATTCTCTTGAGCCTCGACTATGAGATCGTGCTCGCGAACGACGCCTACGTCTCGACATACGGCTTTACGCCGCAGTCGAAGCGCCGCCGTTGCTACCAGGTCTCGCACCACTACTCGGTCCCCTGCGATCTCGCCGGCGAATCCTGCCCCCTGAAGCAGAGTCTGGAAACCGGTGAGCATTCCCGCGTGCTGCATGTTCACCACACGCCGCGCGGCGAGGAATACGTAAACGTCGAGATGTGGCCGGTCAAAGACCCCGAGTCGGGTGAGATCAGGTTTTTCATCGAGCGCATGCACCCTTCCGATGCGGCAACGGCGCAGCGCTCTACCACCAAGCTAGTCGGCAAGTCCAAAGCGTTTCGAGAGATGCTGAATCTCGTAGAGCGCGTTGCGCGCTCTAGCACCAACGTCATGCTGCTCGGAGAAACCGGTACCGGAAAAGAGATCGTCGCGCAGACCATCCACCGCCTCAGCGAACGTAACGGCGAGCCTTTCGTACCTGTTGAATGCACGGGTCTGCCTGAAAACCTCTTCGAGTCTGAGCTCTTCGGCTACGTCAAAGGTGCCTTCACAGGCGCAACGACGAGCAAGCCCGGGCTCGTCGAATCTGCCGCCGGCGGCACGCTCTTCCTCGATGAGATCGGCGATATCTCGCTGGCCGAGCAGGTCAAGCTGCTGCGCCTGCTCGAGACACATCGCTATCGGCGTGTGGGCAGCACAGAATGGCTCGAGACGGACTTCCGGCTCGTCTGCGCGACAAACAGGAACCTCAAGCACATGGTCGCGAACGAATCCTTTCGGGAGGATCTCTATTACCGGCTCTGCGTCTTCGAGATCGAGCTGCCGGCACTTCGCGAGCGCCGCGAGGACCTGCCTTTACTCATCGATTCGATTCTCGAGCGGCTCCGTGACTCGAGCACCGAGTTCTCCGACGAAGCGCTCGAGTGCCTGGCCGCGTACGACTTCCCGGGGAATATTCGAGAGCTCCGGAACATCGTCGAGCGAGCCGCGTTATTGACGGACCAGAACGTCGTGCGAGTCGAGCATCTGCCGAGTCATTGCCGACAGGCCATGGCGCCGCCATCCACTATCGCTGACGGTATCGTTACGCTCGAGGAGGCCGAAAGACGATACCTGCAGCGGGCTGTGGCCATCCATCAGGGCGATCGGCGCGAGCTCGCTGCGTGCCTGGGGATCAGTGAGCGAGTCCTATACAGAAAGCTAGCCGAGCTGCGAAAATCCTCGTGAGCTATTCACGCGCTGTGAGCCGCTGCCAATTCAGCCGTAGCCAACGCGCGATTCTCTCGATGAACAACGGCTTATGGAGTGCGCGGTCCTCTGGCGTCATGTTCTCGAGCTGGCGCATGTATTTGAGCTTCAGCCAGGCGTTGTAATCGATCTGCCTGACCCAATCGAACCAGACTCTGTTGACCGGGCCGGCGCGCTGCTTTCGTACGCAAGCTACGCCGAAGTCGATCAGATAGGGCCGCTCACCCGGGCCAACGAGTAAATTGTCCTTACGTTTCAGGTCACCGTGTGCGACTCCTGCCGCGTGCATAGCGCGCAGTGTCTCGAGTAACGCCGCAAAGTAGGACTCTCTGTCGACGAGCTCGTACTGTAGATCTCGATACGATCTCCCATCGATGTACTCGAGAACGAGATACTCGTCATCGATCAGGCCGTAGCAACGTGGGATTCCCTCGATTCCTGCAAGGCGGCGATAGATCTCATGCTCGCGCACGATCGATGCCTTCGCGAGACTCCCCAAAACACGCTCGGAATGCGGGCATTTGACGACGAAACGCCCAAAAGAGCTTTCCACGAGACGCACCGTCGCTTGATAGCCCTCGCCGAGCGGCTCGCCTTTGCCCGCGTCGAGCTCTTTCCGGATCGAGGCGCATATCCGTTCAGCGAGCTCCGCCTCGGGGATTGGCCCGTTGTCGCTCATGAGTTGCTGCTCACGCCGAGCCCGCGACGAGGCAGCGGGGACTCGACGGCTCGGTGCTCAATGCTTGGCGGCAGTCGAGTCATGCCAAGACGATGGCTCACCGGTATCGCGTATAGATGCGGAGTCACGGATCACGTAAGGCTTGGAGCCGGAAGACTCGAAGTACGTGCGTGTCATCATTTCGCCGATGATCCCCGTCGTCAGGAACTGAATCGAGATAATCACCATCAGCACGCCGACCATGAGCAACGGCCTGCCACCGATATCCTCTCCGTTGATGAATTTGACGCCTGCCAGATAGACGAGGATCAGGCTTCCCACGGCTCCTATCGTAAGCCCGATGCGGCCGAAGAAGTGCCCGGGCCGCGACATGAAACGCATGAAAAAGAACACCGTCAATAGATCGAGCACCACCCGATATATGCGCGACAGGCCATACTTCGACGTGCCGGCGGTGCGCGGCATGTGATTCACCACCTCTTCACGGATTCGCGCCGGGTTCGTGCTGGCAGCCACCCAAGCAGGCACAAAACGGTGCATATCTCCATAGAGCCGAATGCTTCGAATGACATTGAGGCGATAGACCTTGAGGCTGCAGCCGTAATCGTGCAGNNGATCTTGCCGATCAGCCAGTTCGCAGCCTTCGATGGAATCTTGCGCAGCCAAAGGTTGTCCTGCCGTTTCTGCCTCCAGCCTTGCAGTAGATCCAGATCCTCGGCCAGGAGCCGTTCGACCATCCTCGGGATATCGCGGGGATCGTTCTGCAGGTCTCCGTCCAAGGTCACCGCAAGATCGCCGCGCGCAACGTCGATGCCGGCCTGCATCGCAGCCGTCTGGCCGAAGTTGCGCTGCAGCTCGACGACTTGCACGTGCGGGCCCGATGCGTCGGCAGCATCGCGCAGCAAGCCGACCGTGCCGTCCGTGCTGCCGTCGTCGACGTAAATCAATTCCCAGGGCCACGGGGCATCGCGCAATGCATCATGAATAGCCTCATTGAGCATTGCGACGTTTTCCTGCTCGTTGTGCATCGGCACGATGATCGATACGTGCTCGCAGGCTTGTGCATTCGCTGTCAAAACAGAGTCTACCGTCAATGTTTACTGTCGGGTGAAGGAAGCGCCACGGCGATGATCCCCGTGACCACAGTACCGAAAATCAGGAACAGATGCAGGTTGATCGAGCCGGCCAGGGCCGTATCGATCGGCACGCCGGCAGCCTGTATGACGGCCACGAGACCGGCTTCATAGGTGCCCGCGCCGGCCATGCTGTGTATCGGCAGGACCATCGTAAGCTCGCCTGCCGCCGCCGCTGCCAATGCATAGAGAAACGGTGGATCAATGAACACGACGATACCGATGCTGACGACTGCGAGCTTCGCCAGCCAGTTTGCGAGCGTCCAGGCCCAGGCTGCGAAGAATCGAGCGTCGTCTTGCGGCAATGACGCAAACGCCTTGAACAGCAGGGCCCATTTGCCCTCACGGCCGGAGCGCTCGATGCGCTGTCCGATCACCCGCTGGAAGCGGTACGCAAGCCAGGGCACGAGCAACCAGCATGCAGCAACGGCCGATACCGCAATCAAGGGAACATCGAGCAACGGCAGCGCCATCAATGCCAAGAGAATCAATGAATGCAGATCCAGGAAGCGAAACCAGACGAGCACGGGCAGCGACGAAGTGACCGGTACATCGAAGTAACGCGACATGAGCACGGGAAAGGCCATCTCCCCCGCCCGCATGGGCAACACGTAGTTCAAGAAGTTGTGGGACCAGACCAGCTTTACGCAGAGCACGAACCGGCCGCGCATGCGATCGTGAAAATACGAGAAGACGCGGAGTGCCCGGACGAGATATGTGCTCATGAGCACGCCGAGACCGATCGCCGCAACTTCGGGCGCCAATAGGCGCCAGGGAGCGAGCAGCTCCCCCCAACCGATATACCACTCGACGAACGCGATGAATACCACGACGAAGCCGATGCTCAGCCAATACTTGAACGGCGACTGCCGGATCTCGATCTCGGCGCCGGGCGTGCCCGTTCCCTTCTGCCTATTCGGCCCCGACACCTTCGTCGCCTGTCACATCGGGCAAGAGCCCCGGAAAATCGGTTAGCGCATCCAATTCGGCCTGGTTCTTGAAGAAGAAAGTCGCGAGCTTCTCGGCCAATCCGCGCGCGCCCAATGGCCTCAGGATATTGGCAGCCAAGTCGACGGTGAATTGAGGTATCGGGATAACTCGAGCGCGCTTACCCCTGGCTGCGGCGATTTCGCGCACGAAGTCGCTCAATGGCACGCCGCCTGGCGCGAACAGCCGATAAGCGCCGGCCGGCACGGCAACGATCATCGACGCGACGATCGCTTCGATCAACACGTCCTTCTGCACCGGATACACACGCGTACCGGGAGGCACGGGAACGATGCCGCCGGGCGCCTTGAGGATCGTATCGACGAGCACCTTATGGGCCGTCTCCGGCGGGTCCGCGACGACGAGGCCGCAGACCAGCACCGTTCCACCGGAATCGAGGACGCGCTGCTGGGCTCGGTACTTCACCTTGCCATAGACACTCCTGGCATTAGAGGCCGCCGCAACGCTCGAAACGAAGATCAGTCGTTCGCCGGCTCCGGGCGGATTCAACAAGCGCGCCAGCATCTGCATATTCTGGCTCATGCATTCCCCGGCATTCAGCGAGCGGGACCATGCGAGATGCAAGATTCGATCCGCATTATCGAGAGCTTCCCCCGCCTCGCTCGACAAGGGCTCCAATAGGTCTTGAGTCAGATAGTCGACGCCGGCGATTTTGGCGAAGCCTCGCGCGGCGCTCCGCGGCGTGACCAAGCCGACGATGTTTGCCTCGACGCGACCCGACAATGTCTCGAGCACGCTCGCGCCGATACCGGAGCCCGCACCCGTGACGATGTAGGTCTTCTCAGGCATTCATCACCTGCCTGACGATGCGGCGCGCATTGGCCATGCTCGTGAACGTCAGCGGCTGGGCGGGGCTGAAAGGCATCAGCGAGCTGTCGACGACATGAAAGCCCGGCTCGATCTCTCCGGTCACGAGGTCCGCCGGATACTTCGAGTTTGCGTCCAAGCCGCCTGCGTAATGCGAGCTCGTCGTCGAGCGCAGTGCGGGCCACAAGCCAGGCAGCCAGAAGCCCGTGCCATCCAAGCCGCGGCGCAGACGCCGGAGCGCGGAACGCAGGCGAGCGCTACCGCGGCCCACGGACCCCGCTTCGATGACAACGTCGTCACTCGAGGGCACCGCCGTGTATCGCGGCGCCGTGTCGCTATGCAGATATACCTTGGCGAGCAGGATGCTTCGCCGCAGCATGGCCGCCACGCCCGTTGCCAGCGAATCGAGATAGGCGGGCGAATAAAAGCGTGTCAGGAGATCGGGAACCGGTGCAACGTGCGCTTCAGCGTATCGATCGTCGCCGTGGCCGTCGGGCAGGAGACCGACGATCGCATTCGCAATCGCGAGGTGCTCCTTTTCCGGCTGCGTCTCGCCACCGATGTAAAAGAATGGCACGACGCACAGCTCGTTGTCGACGAACTCGAGGCCTTCGCCGCCCAGAAAGCTGCGCGATACGAGCTCCGCTGTGCCGACGCAGCCGGCCGCACAGAAGACACGTTCGAAGGGGCCGTGCTCCGCGTGCTCCGTTTCGAGCATGATCCCCCCGGATACCGGCTTCGCCAGCAGCACGCGTTCGTGCACGTGCTCGGCAGCCAGGCGATCTTCAGCGCGACGCATGGCCAAGCCCGCATCGAAGACCGACTCTCGCGGACACCCATAGAAGCAACCGCCACAGCGAATGCATTCGCCGCGCTCACCGGCGCGGGTCTCGATAGACGCGCGATTCAAGCCGGCAATGACGCCGCCGGCCTTCGCCCGCGTATTACGCTCGACCTCGGTGATCAAACGCTCCGCGAGCCGTGTGGGCCGCAAGGCCGGCAACGTTCCATAGGAAGGCCCGAAGTATCGGCTCAAACCGTCATCGACCGCCGCGAGTCCCACCTCATCCGCAACCCAAGCGTAGCAGTCGCCGATGGCGTCGGCATCGACGCCCCATTCCTCGAGCTCCGCCGTCGTAAAAGGGAACAGCGAAGCGCTCCAATAGCGCGTGAGCCCACTCTCCGCGCGGCTTCGCCAGACGGCTGTGCCGGGCGGCGAAGCATGGCGGGGAACGAGCTCTCCAAAATGCGATTTCGGCGGCGGAAACTTCAATCCGACCTCCCGGCGGATCTCCTCGTGCAGAGCATAGAGCGCGTCTCGCGGCCACTCGGGATGATCGACCTGCATGAGCTCGTGCGATTGCGCCGCGCCGCCACCGTGGAATATCTGTATCCGGGCACGGCTTGCCGCTTCGCGGAGCGTCAGTGCGCTGACGTAACCCGTTGCGCCGCTACCGATGACCGCGAAGTTACTCATAGATCGACCGAACCGAAACCGGNNACCGGCGCCCATCTTACCAGTCGGCAATGGACCGCCGTCCGTCTTTACAGCTTTTGGGCCGTTCAGTAACCTTCCCGAGCGATTTACGACGCATCGCCTGCCGCGGTCAAAACCACTACGATCGGAACCATGTCCCAGCTCGCCACATTTCTGCGGCACCGCGAGCCGCACATGAGCACACGAGGCCTCTGGCTGCTCATGGCCGGTATGTGCCTCGCCTGGGCCTTGGCGTATCTACCTTGGCTCGCTTACTTCGACCTGCAATTCGAGGAGCCACGGCGGGCACTCATCGCACGAACCATGCTCAGCACGGGCGAGTTTCTCGTGCCGCAGNNAACTGGTTGCTCGCAGGCTCGGCGACGCTTCATGGCGGGCTCACCGAATGGTCGGCGCGGATTCCGTCCGCGGTCTGCACGATTCTGCTGGCCCTGCTGTTCGTCTGGGGAACGCGGCATTGGCTGCGTCCATGGGCGCTGACACTCTTCGGCGCATCTTTGATCCTCGCGCCGGAGATACTGGCCAAAGGGCGTATCGCGGAAATAGAGCCGCTATTTAACCTGCTCGTCGGCTTGTCTCTGGGCGCTTGGTTTGTCCTCTATAGCGCGGACCGGCGGGGGTTGCGGCTCTGGCTGATCCCGCTTCTCTTGGTTGCCCTCGCGTATCTGACGAAACGCGAGCCGGCATTGGTCTTTTTCTATTTCGCCGTCACACCCTTCCTGATCATTCGGCGCCAATGGCGATTACTCTTCGAACCCGGTCATATCGTTGCAGCCGCTCTGGCCGCGATCCTCGTCGGAGGCTGGCTATTCAGCATAGCCGNNTAGCCGCGCAGACCGGCTGGCTGACGCTCTGGACCACGCTGCAGGAAGAAGTTCTGCAGCGCGGCCTGACCGGCCAGACCTGGGGCGACATCGCGTCACATATTGCGCTCTACCCGGTCGAGCTCTTCGTCAGCATGCTTCCTTTCGCGTTGCTTCTACCGCTTCTTGCCTTCCGCGACGTACGCCGGCGCGTCGCATCCCGGTTCGGCGATAGATATCTCTTTTGCGTTCTTGCCGTGCTCGTCAATCTACCCGTTTACTGGTTTCGGGGTGACGTCGCCGTCCGCTATTTCTTACCCATGTTTCCGTTCGTCCTGCTTCTCGCGGCCATGGTCTTCGACGTCCTGCTCTCGGAGCTCGAAGGTATCTCCAAAGCTGCGCGACGCTACGTTACAGGCATCATGTGGTCCGTTGTCATCGCAGGCCTCACGTTCGCTGGTGTGCTGATCGCCGTCTACGCCTTTCCGTCCATAGTCGACGGTGTGCCGGGGCTGTTACCCGCACCGCTGCTCATCGGCATAGTGGCAGCCTGCACGGTAAGCCTTTGGGCTCTAACGCGCAGCTGGAAACGATTGCCGGTGTCCGCACTGTTCCTCGTGTTTCTTACGACGATCGTGCTGGGCCGGACGTTCTATTTTCACGTGGTGGTTGCCGACCGCATGGCGCGATATGCAGACGAACGTAACGCGCCGCGCATCGCTTCGGATCTCACTTCCGTTCTCGGTCCGAACGAAGTCGCGTTCGTCAGCGGCGTGCCCTGGGCTGTTTGGTATTACGTGCCCGACGGCACTTTGCGGGAGATATCGGACGGGTTCGCGCCCGCTCCCGGCACCTGGTTGCTGATCAACGAGCGCGAGCGTAGCGATTTCAGGGCACGCGGCTTCCCCGATCACGAAGAGGCGCGCTACGTGTATCGTGACGATGTCTTGCTGCTCGGCCGCGCGCGTTGAGCGGCGATCCGCGGCGAGCTCCGAGAAAAGCGTAACAGCGCCCACAATTCCCTAGACAATGAGTGCGCCGCACAAAAGCTGCGTTTCCTGCACATCGTATCAATTCGCCCGGCTAGTCCGTAGCGAGCAAGCTGTCGAGCACGTCTCTCGCTGCCTCGCGCACCAGCTCGTCGCCGTCGGTCAACGCGGCACGGACATAAGCGACGGCAGTCGTGCCACCGATCTCCGCAAGCGCGTAAAGAGCTTCTTCACGCAGCGCCGGATCGGCGTCGGCGAAGATAGCGCCAATCGCAATCGCCGATTCTTCTCCGCCGAGATCGGTCAGCACGCCGAGCGCTGCCGATCGTGAATCGGGGTCTGCATCGGAATCGGCGAGGACACCAGCCAGGGACTGCCGTTGCCTCACGGCGGCGTCGTCGTTAAGGCTCGAAATCGAGTAAGCCGTGGAACCGGGCCTCACGGCCGCAGCGCGCCCGGGAAGGGAATCGGCCCCGACATTCGCGTCCAGTATCTCGACGGCTCCCGCTGTCCGCTCACTCGCCAGCACGACGAGCTCACTGCCTGCGGCGAGCACATCGCTGCCTCCGTCCAGCAGTATGTAGCTTCGTCCTCTCATNNCCCTCGCGCAAGCTCAGATGCTCGAAATCGGCCGAAACGGGAGACTCGAGAGGCTCGTGCAGCACGACGCGCAGACCCGTTTCCTTCGCGATAGCTGCCAGGACGTCGCGGAGACGAACGGCCTTGGCGAAGACAGCGATCTTCGCATCGCTCGCAGTGACCCTCAGTGTCCCCGGCTCGCTTTCCGGCACGGCCGCGGAAAGCCCGGTCCCGGCCAGCACGCAGCAGGCCGTCACAATGAGAGCCGCGGCCGATAGTCGGCCGCGGCCCTCGTTGCGGGGGGGAAGACAGCTGAACGGCCGCATGATTTTAGGGCTCGACCAGGATGAAGCAGCTTTCGACGGCGGTCTGGTTGTAGCTCGACTCGCGTGCCAGCACCTCGTACTTGAACTCGTCCGAGAGAGCCAGGAATTCGGCAGGCACCGTCATGGAAGTCTGATCCGGTGGCAGCAAGACACTGAAGACCGTCGCGAATTCTTCGCCACCCACCTCGATCTCCGTCTCGACCACGACTTCGTAGTTGTGAATCTCGACCGCCACGGGAGGCATCACACCGAGATCGGGATGTGAAGACACGACCGGGTCCCAGGAGATCGTAACGTCGGGCCCAACTATCTCGAGCAGTGACTCGTCGAAGTCTTCGTCCTCATCGTCGCAGACCTCGACCATATCGTTGCCATTGACGTAAGCAACAGCCGGGGCCGGCATCGCATGAGTGATCTCCGTTTCGCTGCGCAACTTCTTGCCCTCCATCGACCAGCCGTGGACGCGATAGGTCCCTGGCGGGAATCGGCGGAAGAACGTCTCGGGCGAAAGCTCGTCGAAAGGCGGCTCGGCACTCTCGAAAAACAGCTCTGTGACGCCCTGTTTCCAGAGGCGCCCCGAAGTACGAATGCTCATCAGACGGCGGTAATTGCGATCGTACAGCTGGACGCCCTTCCATGGCCCGCCGTCCACTTTCGCATGGATACCGAGATCTCCGTCGGTGTTATTGAGCTCGAAAAAGATGAACGCTTCGTCGAATGGCTCGGAAGGCTTGGAGTGATACCCGCGGTCATGCGCAGCGGCCGTTGTCACTAAGGCGCCGCATGCCAATGGAAGGACGAGAGCCGTACGGTAGCCCATGAGCGTCCGCAAGCTGCTTGGAACTGGGGTTGTCATTGATCGGTGCTCCTCGATTCGTGTTGTCTCACTTATGGAGACGCTCGAGCACCGCAAATCCTTCGCACCGAGGGCGCGGCCGGATCGTCAGAACATCGAAATATGCGAGTTACTCGCGACGTAATCGCGGACGAACTCTTTGTAGCGACCCCGCATGGCAGATGTCGTCTCGCCACCACCTGCGGGGAAAGTGCGAGTGCGACCATCCTCGAGCAAGACCTCCCTGACGGGCATGACCTCCCGCGTTGCGCTGGTCACGAAACACTCGTCGGCATCGGCGACTTCTGCGCCGTTGATTTCACGCTCCTCGCTGGTGAGTCCATGTTGGCGGCAGATCGCATGAATGGTTTGCTTGGTCAG
>JABAHR010001893.1_pt3 | contig 11875 bp, 7 predicted proteins | sample 7062101 | NCBI WGS metagenome assembly JABAHR01 (sample SAMN14534553, study PRJNA622989) | marine sediment metagenome | biome: marine biome [ENVO:00000428]; feature: marine pelagic biome [ENVO:01000023]; material: deep marine sediment [ENVO:00002113] | place: India: Gulf of Kutch | collected...
ACGCCTTCCTTGTAGTACAGGCCCAGCAGTTCCTCGCGCAGCTTGACCAGGCTGTAGGAGCCGTCCGTGGTCGGCGCCACCTGGTTGTTGTAGCGCACCCCGCCCGTGCCCTTGGGCTTGAGCTTGTGGTTCCACATCAGCTCATAGGGGCTCTCGGGGAACGGGAATGGAAAGCCCTCGGCGGCGTTCTGCACGCCCTCGCCGTCCGGGGTCAGGCTGGCGGTGCTGGCGTTCTCGATGGTCATGTCGATCGAACGCTGCGGGAAAGAGGCCGAGCGGCGCGTCGGGTACACATTCATGTAATAGCTGTCCGGGTAACGCGCGAACATGGCCTTCTGGCCGACACTCAGCTGGTCGGCGTACTGCTCGAAATTACTGCTGTCGATGCGGAACAGCGGCTGGTCATCCCGGAACGGGTCCGTGTGGTGCTGGCCCGGGACGTAGTCCGCCGGCGGCGTGGTGATGCCACCGGTCCACTCGGGGATGGTCCCGTCCGCGTTGCCGGCTCTTTCCGAGCCCATCGGCGTCAGGTCCTCGCCCAGGCGGTGAACCTGGTCGGGCTTGGCGCCCGCAAGGGCCTGGCTGATGCCCAGGACGAGACCGAGAACCAGTGCAACCGGGGCTGAAAATGCGAATTTGTTCAACTGATGCATGGAATCCTCCGGGTATCAGAATGAGTAGCGCACGCTGGCGGAGAAGAAGTCCCTGTCGCGCAACTCGTTGTACTTGCCTGCGCCGCTGAACTTCGTGTAGGACAGGTCGACGATCCATTCCTGCAGGTAATTGAAGCCGACGCCAAAGGTCATGCGCTTGCGCCCGTCCACGAAGTTGCCGCCGGGACCGGGGGTGGTGCCGCGCACGTCGTGGTTGAAGCCGAAGCGGGGGCTCACGGTCCAGGCGCCGATCGCGTTGTTGTAGTCCAGGCGCGTGATGAAGCGGTAACCCCAGCTGAAATCGTCGGCGAAGCCGTCGAGCTCCGTTTCCGGATTGCGAAAGGAGCCGGTCAGGAAGTCGAAGCCGCCGCCGGTGTCGGTGCCGGGGCCGTTGTAGCGCAGGGTGTCCCAGGCAGGCAGGTCGGGGATGTACGTCGCGCCCGCCTCCACCACCGCGGCGATGCTGTCGGCCCGGAAGGGATTGTTGGGGCCGAACAGCTTGGTCACGGTGAACTGGGCCTGGTTGACGCTGTGGCGCTCCCAGCCGCGGATGTACTCGCCCGGGCCGAACTCGCCGAGCTGGCTCTTGAACTGCAGGACCTCCTCGGCGAACAGGGAGTTCAGCGGCGACAGGCCGGCAAACAGCACCTCGGCATCGTCGAGTTGCAGCGGCGCGTTGCGCCGGTAGCTGAACTCGCCGGCCACCGAGTAGGTGCCGATGGTGGTGTTGAAGCTCAGGCCCAGCAGGCTGATGTCCTCGGGATACTCCGTAAAGTAGGTCGCCGTGGTCAGCGGGCTCAGGATGCCGGGACCGTCCACCGAAGTGCCGCTGATCAGCGGCAGGCGGCTGTGGTAGTTCAGGTAGTACAGGCCGAACTCGGTGTCGTTGAGCTCGGGCGAGAAATACCGGAACGCCAGGCCGTACTGGCCGCTCTCGCTGGGCAGCACGCTGGGCGCCCTGGCCAGTGAGAAGGCGCATCCAACGGCCACCAGGTCGGGCGGCAGGCCGTTGTCCGAGCCCGTGAAGTCAAACCCCTGGCATACCGGGGCATACAGGTCCTGGTTGATGACCGGCTGCGGGATGGTGCCGAAGCTCAGCATCGCGTAGGACCCGCCCGGCGTGGCGAAGTCGTTGGTCGAGAAGAAGCTGCCGGCCGGGTCGGGATCGATCTCCTCCCATTCGAGGATGGTCAGCGCCTCGACCGAGAGGTTGGGCGTCAGGTCGAAGGTCAGCCAGCCCATGTTGTTGGGCAGGAAGGCCTCCTTCAGCTCGGCGCCGGCCACGCGCAGCTTGGACACGTCAACCGGGTTGATCACGTTGATGCCGCCCTGGATGAAGGTGCTCTCGCCCCAGCTCACCACCTGGTGGCCGAGCCGCCAGGAGACGAAATGGTCGCCTACCTCGTGGTCACCCCAGACGTAGGCGTCCAGCATGCGGGCGTCGGAGCCGACCAGTTCCTTGGCGCGCTCGGACAGGAACTCGGCGTCGTCGTTCTCGAAGTCATGGAAGGCGGTGGCGCGGAAGAAGGCGCCGAAATTCCGCCAGTTGACGTCCAGTTCCATGGTCACCTTGAGCGCGTGCGAGATCAGGTCGCCGTCGTCGTAGTTGGCATTGCCGTCGTCGCTGTTGACCGACCAGCGCCCGAGCGCGGCGCGCTGCTGGGCGTTGGTGCCGACGATACCGATGGTCGGGTCGTAACCCAGCGCCGTGTTGTAATGGGCCTTGCCCAGGTTGCTGGGATCGGCCTCCTCCATGCGCCAGGAGGCGCCGTAACTGATCGTGGTGTCAAAACTTCCGCTGAGTTCGCCGCGCTGGAATTCCTTGGCGAGCACATTGGTGCCGGCCAGTCCCAGCATGGTGGCGGCAATGGCCACGATCAGGGGTTTGGCGTTGATTTGGGTCCTTTTCATGGTCGTGTCCCCGAAAGGCTGAATCTTGGTGTCACGCTGTGAATATTTGCTCATGGTGACCTCCTTATTCCGGGGCCAGCACGGAGGGATCGTTGACCACCACCGTCGTGCCGAACGTTGCCAGGAATGATGCCATCTGGCCCTGCATCTCGGCCGTTGCCGCCGGCGAACCCTGGGCCGGGCTCAGGAAGGAGTTGTGCGTGGCCGGCGGCAGGAACCGCGTGGCCACCCGAAGTCCGGCAGCGTCCATCCTCGTGGAACTGATGCCGGTGAGTTGCCCCAGTGCGATCAGCGGTTCGGTGCCGGACAGCGGCGCGGTGGCAAGGCCATTCGGTATGAACGTATCGTCGATGACCTCCTGCAGCAGGATGGCGTTGAACTGGGCCGTCTCGCTCATCCAGTTGACCGCATCCGCCGAGTCGATGGACGTCTGCCAGGCCCAGAAGAAGAGCTCGTACTCGGCCATGCCGGGTTCCAGGCCGGCCGCGGCCGCCAGGGCGCCGCGGATCAGGGGCCCGAAAACCGGTGAGGCCTCGGCGAAGCGGGCAATGCCGCCGCCGGGCACACTCAGCACGCCGCGCGGCACCGTCGCCTCCCAGGCCAGGAAGGGAATGCCGTGCATGGAGCCCCATGACTGTCCGACGTAGCCGATGTTGGAGCCGTCGAAATCAGGCAGCGTATCGGCGTTGATATCCATGAAGGGGATGGAGACCGCCAGTGTCGAGAGGTCCAGCTGGCCCTGGCGCAGCAAATCCCGGCCGGCCAGGAAACTCCCCAGCGCCAACGGGATCGCGTGGACGCCCGAACCGTCGATCATGAGGTCGGGCCCCGGGGCGCCGGTGGCGTTGTTGATGTAGTCCACGTCGAAGGTGCGCTCATTGGCCATGGGCCCGAAAACCGGGTGGTTCTCGATGTAGAGTCCCGCCAGTTGCGGTGACTCGTCCGGGCTGATGCCGTGCATCGGGAAGTCCATGGCAATCACCGCGATACCGACCGAGGCCAGGGTGTCCGCCACGGTCAGCAACTGCACGCGGTTGCCCGTGATGCCGTGGCCGAAGATCGCCACCGGCCAGCCCGCGGCCGGTTTTTGATGGCCGCTGGCCGCACTCGGGGTGCTGATCAGCAGGGGCACGGTCTGCATGTCGGTGATGACCGGGATGGGGTTGGCGGTGGTTACATGGGTCGAGGTCGGATCCAGGCCCAGCGCGTTGAACGGCGGGATGTAGGCGCCGGGCGCCGCCGACCAGGATTCCGTGAGCGGCGCCGTGGGATTGTCCAGTGACGGCACGCCCGAATAGTACGGCAGGGTGATGATGCCCGCCGACAGGTCGGCCAGTCCGGGCAGACCGAAGGCCGATGTGTTCATGCCCAGCGGGAAGGCCATCGCAGGCGCCGGCTGCGTCAGGCTGCGCACGATCTTGCTGACCGGCTTGATGCCCTGGGTGATGGCCGTCCAGGTGACCGTGACGTCGTCCCGGTCGATGCCCTGCGAAGCCGCGGCCGCCAGGTGCGTCTGCACGACCTGGCGCAGCCCCTCCAGGAGACCCGCGGTGGCATCGTCCAGACCCGGCTCGGTGCTGTTGCCGTTGGCGTCCACCAGCGGATCGGGCTTCTTGGCCAGGAAATACTGCGCATCCGGCGTGGAATCGTTGCCGTCCATGTCCTGGATGCCGCTGGTCAGCACGGCCATGTAAGCCGTGAGTTCCTTGAGCGGCTGCAACGGGATGATGACCAGGGTGCCGCCCGATGCGACGGCAACGTACTCGAGCCCCGGCGTCATTTCCTTGTTCACGCCCAGGACCGCGCCCGTGAGCGGATCCACCGTGATTTCGAAGAACCGGACCGTTCCGCCCGGGATCACGGTATTAGGATTGATGGTGGCCGCCGGGCGGACATCGCTGATGCCGATCTCCTCCTCGACGAAATTGACGATCCACTTCTCCGTCGTGCTCCAGCCGTCCAGTGCGCCCAGCGCCGCGAAGATGGGCGCGAAAGGACTGTCGGGCTCAACTTCCGGGGGGTTCAGCGTGAGGTCGGTGGTGCCTGCGCGCAGCAGCGAATTGGGGATCGGAATGGCGATTCCCTCCGCACTGAGGTCGAACAACGGTGTGATGATGCCGGTGACGGTGCTGCCGTCATCGTTGGTGGCGGGTGGTGTGGGTACTTCGCGGCCCGGACTCGAGCCTCCCCCGCAACCTGTTATTACCGCGACACCGAGAAAAAGAGCAAGGAGAAGTCGCATGTTCATTCTTAGGTCCCCGTTTGAATATTCGGAGGGTTAGCCCTCGTATAATAGGTATCTGGATGCGGGCTTTGCAAGCAAAGCCAGTGACGCAGGTCAGAAAAGAATCAAGGCGCTACAAAAATTATTGCTTTATTTGCTGTAACTTACGGGACCCGGTGCATACGCCGGCGTATGGTGAGTGTGCACACGTGACGGCAAGGAAGGGTTGGCGCAGGGGTTCGTGACCACCCTGAATAGCATTCGTCATTTAACGAAATACTGGACCATTTGCATGCCTGATACCGAACCATGGAACGCCTGGCACTGATCGCCGGACCGGCCCTTGCGGCAGTGCTGTACCTGCTCCTGGCCGGCCAGGGCTGGGCGCTCCCTGCGGCGGCCACCGCGGCGGTCACCCTGTGGTGCGCGACCTGGTGGATCTTCGAGCCGATACCCATCCCCTTCACCTCGATGCTGCCGCTGGCGCTATTCCCCCTGCTCGGGGTGCTCACGCCCATGCAGGTGGCCCAGTCTTACGGCAGTCCGCTGATACTTTTATTGCTGGGCGGCTTCATGATCTCCACGGCCATGGCGGACTCCGGCGCGCACCGGCGCATCGCGCTGTTCATGGTCAACCTGTTCGGCGGCGGCAACGCGCGGGCCATCGTGCTGGGCTTCATGTGCGCAGCCGCGGCGCTCAGCATGTGGATCTCCAACACGGCCACCACGCTGATGCTGCTGCCCGTTGCCATGGCGATCCTGGAGCGCGCCCAGGCCCGGCTGGCCGTGCCCCTGTTGCTGGGCATCGCCTACGCGGCGAGCATCGGCGGCCTGGGCACGCCGATCGGAACGCCGCCCAATCTCATATTCATGCAGGTTTACGCCGACCAGTTCGGCGCCGCGCCGACATTCCCCGAGTGGATGCGCTTCGGGGTGCCGGTGGTGGTGCTCCTGGTGCCGCTGGCCGGCTTGTGGCTGACCCGTGGCCTGCGCCTGGAGCGGCCCGTCGAACTGCCCGGAGTGGGCCGCTGGCAGCCGGCGGAAAAGCGCGTCATGACCCTGTTCGCGATCACGGCGCTGGCCTGGATCACGCGCCAGGCGCCCTTCGGCGGCTGGAGCGGCTGGCTGGGGCTGCCCATGGCCAACGACGCATCGGTCGCGCTGCTGGCCGTGGTCACCATGGCCGTGATGCCCAACGGTTCGGGTCAACGGGTCCTGCGCTGGCAGGCGGCGCGCACCATCCCCTGGGACGTGCTGATCCTGTTCGCGGGCGGTATCGCCATCGCCAACGCCTTCATGGCCAGCGGCCTGGCGGACCTACTGGCCGGGCAACTCGGGGCGCTGACCCGCATCCCCGTGTGGCTGATGATCCTAGGCATCTGCCTGGTCGTGACCTTCATGACGGAGGTGACCAGCAACACCGCCACTTCCAGCCTGCTGATGCCGCTGCTGGCCGCCGTTTCCATGGCGACCGGGATCGACCCGATGCTGCTGATGGTGCCGGCCGCCCTGAGCGCGAGTTGCGCCTTCATGCTGCCCGTGGCCACCGCGCCCAACGCCGTGGTCTACGGCAGCAAGCGGGTGCCCATACGCAGCATGGTGCGGGCGGGACTCGCCCTGAACCTGATCGGCGCGGCGGTGATCACGGCGGTGAGTTTTTGGCTGCTGGCCTAATTCCGCTTCGGAATATACAGGTCCGTAACGGTGCCCTCGAAAACTTCCGCCGCCATGGCAACACTTTCCGACAAGGTCGGGTGGGGATGGATGGTCAGGCCGATGTCGCCGGCTTCCGCGCCCATCTCGATGGCCAGCGCGCATTCGGCGATCAGGTCGCCGGCGTGCGGGCCGACGATGCCGGCGCCGATGATGCGGTCGGTGGCCTTGTCGAACAGCAGCTTGGTGAAGCCCTCGGGGCGCCCGATGCCCAGGGCCCGGCCGCTGGCCGCCCACGGGAAGCGGCCGATGCCGTAATCCAGGCCAGCCTCCTTCGCCTCGATTTCCGTGACGCCGATCCAGGCCACTTCCGGATCCGTGTAGGCAACCGACGGGATGACGCGCGCGTCGAAGGCGCTCTTCTTCCCGGCGCAGACCTCGGCGGCCACCTTGCCCTCGTGGGTCGCCTTGTGCGCCAGCATGGGCTGGCCGACGATGTCGCCGATCGCGAAGATGTGCGGCACGTTGGTGCGCATCTGGCGGTCCACCGGTATGAATCCGCGCTCCGTGACCTCCACGCCGGCCGCCTCGGCGCCAATCTTCAGGCCATTGGGCGAGCGGCCCACCGAGACCAGGACGCGATCGAATTCCATGGGTTCCGGCGCCTTTTTGCCCTCGAATTCCACGTACAGCGCCTCGTCGCGCGGCGTGACCGTGGTGACTTTCGTATCGAGGTGAATGCCCTCGTAACGCGCGGCGATGCGTTTCTGCAGGGGGCGCACGAGGTCCTTGTCCGTGCCGGGCATCAACTGGGGCGTGAGTTCCACCACCGTCACCGCGCTGCCCAGCGCGTGGTAAACGCCGGCCATCTCCAGCCCGATAATGCCGCCGCCGACGACCAGCAGGCGCTCCGGAACGTCGTTCAGTTCCAGCGCATCCGTGGAGTCCATGACGCGGGGATCGCCCCAGGGGACGCCGGGCAGCTTCCAGGGTTGCGAGCCGGCCGCGATGACGGCCTTCGCGAAGCTGACCTGCTGCTCGCCCTCGGGTGTGTCCACGGCCATCTCGTGCGGCGACAGGAATGTCCCCGCACCCTCGATCACCGTGACCTTGCGCTTGCCGGCCATACCGGCCAGTCCGCCCGTCAGTTGCCCGACCACCTTGTCCTTCCAGGCGCGCAGCTTGTCCAGTTCGATTTCCGGCTCGCCGAACACCACGCCGTGGTCGGCCATCTGCGCCGCCTCGTCGATGACGTTGGCCGCGTGCAACAGCGCCTTCGAGGGGATGCACCCCACGTTGAGGCACACCCCACCCAGCACCGGGTAGCGCTCCACCAGGGCCACGTTCAGCCCCAGGTCCGCGGCCCGGAAGGCCGCCGTGTAGCCACCCGGCCCGGAGCCCAGCACCAGCACGTCAAAGTCGAAGTCGCCCTCCGGTTCCGGCGGCGGAGCCACGGGGGCGGCCGCGGGGGATTCCGCCTGCGCCGCAGGCTTTTCCTCAGCCGCCGGCTTTTCTGCGGGAGCCGCTTGTTCCCCGGCCTGGTCCGCTTCCAGCACTGCGATCAGCGTGCCCTCTGAAACCGTGTCTCCGACAGCCACTTCGAGCGAGGCAACCGTGCCCCCGGCCGGGGCCGGAACCTCCATGGTGGCCTTGTCGCTTTCCAGGGTGACCAGCGACTGCTCGGCGGTCACCGTATCGCCCGGAGCCACCAGCACCTCGATCACCGGCACGTCGGAGAAATCGCCGATGTCCGGCACCATCACTTCCAGTCTGTCTGCCATTAGCGTTTCAGCCTCCGCTTTCGATGACCAGGTGGTTGTCCTGCTGGGTCAGCCGGAAGTGCCGCAGGAAGCTCATGCCCAGCAGCACCTCGTCCAGTGCCCCGCGCGTGATGGTGCCGCGCACGTTGCTCAGCGCCAAGTCGCCGATGGAGACGCTGTCCAGCCGCGTCATCCAGGCATCCATGGGTCCGCCGGCCGTCACCACCCGGACCCGCGGCCCGAACTCCAGGCCCAGTTCCCGCGCCAGGCTTTCCGGCAACGCCACGTCGGTGGCGCCGGTGTCGATGAGGAACACCACCGGCCGGCCGTTGATCGCGCCCTCGGCGACGTAGTGGCCATGGTCGCCCCGTTGCACCACCACCATGGCGCGCCCGCCCTCGCTGAACGACTCCACGATGCCGCCGTTCTGGGGCAGCAGCGCCTGGAACAGTGCGATCAGGGCGGCCAGCAGGCCCAGCGCGCCCAGCCACAGCAGGGCCCTGCCCTGGGTCTCGTTGCGCTCGGGTTCCGGAAAGTTCATGCGCGCTCGGCCCTCAGTCGAGGCTGAGGTTGCCCTCGTCCTCCAGGTATTGCGCCAGGAAGCGCGCGAAACGCGCCGCCGCCGCGCCGTCGATGACCCGGTGGTCGTAGGACACCGACAGCGGCAGCATCAGGCGCGGCACGAAGGCCTCGCCGTCCCAGACCGGCTCCATGCGCGAGCGCGATACGCCGAGAATGGCCACCTCCGGTGCATTGATGATCGGGTTGAACGAGGTTCCGCCAATACCGCCGAGGCTGGAGATCGTGAAACAGGCGCCCTGCCAGTCCTGCGGCGTCAGCTTCTTGTCGCGGGCCCGCTGGCTGACCTCGCCGAGGTCCTGGGCCAGTTGCAGCACGCTCTTGCTGTCGCAATCCCGGATGGCCGGCACCACCAGGCCGTCCGGCGTGTCCACCGCGATACCGATATTGAAGTACTTCTTCAGCACCAGGTGTTCGCCATCCGGGTCCAGTGAAGCGTTGAACTGCGGGTATTCCTTCAGCGCCGCCACGCAGGCCTTGATCAGGAAAACCAGCGGCGTGAGCTTGAAGCCCTGCTCCGCCACCGCCTTCTTGCTGGCCTGGCGAAAAGCCTCCATGGCCGTGATGTCCGCGTGGTCGTTCTGCGTGACGTGCGGGATGCTCAGCCAGTTGCGGTGCAGGTTCTTGCCGGATATTTTCTTGATCCGCGACAGCGGCTGCTGATCGATCTCGCCGAACTTCGTGAAATCGATATCCGGGGGCTCCGGCAGGTCGAAGGCCAGCCCCGGCGGGGGCGCGGCGACCGCGCCGGCCATCACCGCCTTCACGAAGGCGGTCACGTCCTCGCGCAGGATGCGCCCGTTGCGCCCGCTGCCGGTCACCCGGAACAGGTCCACGCCCAGTTCCCGCGCGAAGGCCCGGATCACCGGGCTGGCATAGGGCACGCGATCCGGCAAGGCGGTGTCCACCCCCACCACCACGGGCGGTGACTGGCGCGCACCGGCGTCCGGTGGCGCCGGCGCCGTTGCCGCGGGTGGCGCTGGCCGCTGAGTGGGCGCCGGCGCGGCGACCGCGGCTACCGGCTCGGCGGGTGTTTTCGGCTCGGACTCTTCAGTGGACTTTGACTCCGCCTCCGCGGCACCCTCCTCGGCTTCGAGGACCGCAACGAGGTCGCCTTCGGAGACGGTATCACCCACGTTCACGGAGAGCTCCGTGATTACACCCGCCGCTGGCGAGGGCACCTCCATGGTGGCCTTGTCGCTCTCCAGCGTGAGGAGCGAATCGTCCGCCGCCACGCGGTCGCCGGCGGCCACCAGCACCTCGATGACCGGGACGTCGCTGAAGTCCCCGATGTCCGGAACGCGGATTTCCATGCGCGTGCTCATGAGCGTGCCGGGTCGGCCTTGCCGGGATCGATACCGAGCTTGTCTCGCGCCGCGATCAACTCGTCCACGCTCAGCACGCCCTGTCCCTGCAGGGCGTGCAGGGCCGCGTAGGCGATGTGCCGCCGGTCCACCTCGAAGTGGCGGCGCAGGTTCTCACGGGTGTCGGAGCGTCCGAAGCCATCGGTGCCGAGCACCGTGTAGTCATCCTGCGGCAGGAAAGCGCGGATCTTGTCGGCGAAGTCGCTGACGTAGTCGGTGGCGGCGATGACCGGTCCTTCGCGGCCTTCCATGCATTGCTCGACCCAGCACTTGCGATCGTCGCCCGGGTTCAGGCGGTTGTGCCGGGCCACGGATTCACCATCGCGCCGCAGCTCGGTGAAGCTGGTGGCGCTCCAGATGTCCGCCGCCACGCCGTAGTCCTTCTCCAACAAGTCCGCAGCGGCGATCGCCTCGCGCAGGATGGATCCCGAGCCCATCATCTGCACCCGGTGCTGCGCCTCGCGGCCTTCGCGGAACAGGTACAGGCCCCTGCGGATGCCCTCCTCGGCGCCCTCGGGCATGTCGGGATGCGCATAGTTCTCGTTCATGACCGTGATGTAGTAGAAGACGTCCTCCTGCTCGGCGTACATGCGCCGCAGGCCGTCCTGCAGGATCACGGTGAGTTCATAGGCAAACGTGGGGTCGTAGGACACGCAGTTGGGAACGGTGCCCGAAACGAGGTGGCTATGGCCGTCCTCGTGCTGCAGGCCCTCGCCGTTCAGCGTGGTGCGCCCGGAGGTGCCGCCGATGAGGAAGCCCCGCGCGCGCAGGTCGCCGGCCGCCCAGGCCAGGTCGCCGACGCGCTGGAAGCCGAACATGGAGTAGAAGATGAAGAAGGGGATCATCTCCACGCCGGTGTTGCTGTAGCTGGTGCCGGCGGCGATCCAGGACGACATGGCGCCCGCCTCGGTGATGCCCTCCTGCAGGATCTGGCCCTTCATGTCCTCCTTGTAGAACATGAGCTGGTCCGAATCCACCGGCGTGTAGAGCTGACCGGAGGAGGCGTAAATCCCGAGTTGCCGGAACATGCCTTCCATGCCGAAGGTGCGTGCCTCGTCGGCCACGATCGGCACGATGTGTTCCTTGATGTTCGAATCGCGCAGCATGATGGCCAGCGCCCGCACGAAGGTCATGGTGGTGCTGATCTCGCGCTCACCCGTCGACTTGAGCAGCGGCCCGAAATCCTCCAGCGCCGGCACCTGCAGCGATACTGCGTTGTCCCGGCGCTGGGGCAGCGCCCCGCCGAGCTCTTTGCGGCGCTCCAGCATGTACTGTACCTCGGGGCTGTCGGCTCCCGGGTGGTAATACGGCACCTTCTCGATCTCCTCGTCCTCGATCGGGACGCGGAANNCCGTAGCCCTTGACCGTCTTGGCCAGGATCACGGTCGGCTGGTTCTCGTAGTTCATGGCCTCGGCGTAGGCCGCGTAGACCTTGTGCGGATCGTGGCCGCCGCGGTTCAGGCGCCAGATGTCGTTGTCCGACATCTTGGCGACCATGGCCTTGAGTTCCGGGTAGGCGCCGAAGAAGTGCTCGCGCGTGTAGGCGCCGCCCTTGGCCTTGTAATTCTGGTACTCGCCGTCCACGGCCTCTTCCATGCGCTTGCGCAGCAGCCCGTTCTTGTCCCGGGCCAGCAGCTTGTCCCAGCGCGAGCCCCAGATCACCTTGATCACGTTCCAGCCCGCGCCGCGGAACACGCCTTCCAGCTCCTGGATGATCTTGCCGTTGCCGCG
>JABAHR010002941.1_pt4 | contig 11865 bp, 13 predicted proteins | sample 7062101 | NCBI WGS metagenome assembly JABAHR01 (sample SAMN14534553, study PRJNA622989) | marine sediment metagenome | biome: marine biome [ENVO:00000428]; feature: marine pelagic biome [ENVO:01000023]; material: deep marine sediment [ENVO:00002113] | place: India: Gulf of Kutch | collected...
GAAAATGATAAGCTTAGAAAACTTGCAAATATGATGGGAAGCTTAAAAGATATTATGCACTCAGTTAGAAACAAAAACTGGAGAACGAGAACAGATGAAATACATTCTATTACTCTGGGTAATGATATTGGTAAGGCAATATCATCAGAAATTATAAAGCTTTCAAATGATGCTCTAAAAAAAGACTTTTTCTTAAAATATTTAGACAGCCAGCTGCAGCAATATCACCTAAAAGATAATAGCTCCAAAGGGCCATTTATTATATGCCTTGACTGCAGCTCATCTATGAGCGGTGATAAAGAAATATGGTCAAAAGGAGTAGCTCTTACACTTGCTGAGACTGCAAGAAAACAGAAAAGAAAGTGTGATATACTGGCTTTTACCTCAGGTGATTATGAAGTAAAACATTTTGATTTAACTAACAGCAGTATTAAATCAATTGACAGTGAACAGTTTATTCGTGTTGCAGAATATTTCCCGGGGGGCGGTACAAGTTTTGAAAAACCTCTAACAAAAGCGCTTGATTTGCTAAAAGAGTATAAAGAAAATAATGCCGATATTGTATTTATTACTGATGGAGAGTCCCATATAGGCCCCGGCTGGCTTGAATCTTTCAAAGAGGATAAAAAAAACTATGAATTTAAAGTGTACTCGATATTGATTGACCTGGTGGGTAATGAAAGCCAGCGTACACTGGAATTGTTTAGTGATAAAATTACCAATGTTAAGAACCTTACTGCTGATAATTCTAAAAAAATATTTGTTGATATTTAATTCTAATCCGATTATCAATATAGAATGCGACCTACATGCGCTGAAATAAATTTAAAAGCTCTTTCTCAAAACTTTTTAAGAACAACTGAACTTGTTGGCGAAAAAGTTAAGATTATGGCCATAGTTAAAGCAGATGGTTATGGCCATGGTGCTGTAAAAGTTAGTCAAACTCTACAGGAGCAGGAATGTCATATGTTTGGAGTCGCTACTGTGGATGAAGGCCTCGAACTACGAAATTCTGGCATAAATACCCCAATTATTATTCTAAGCGGTATTTGCTCCGATGAGATCGAAATAGTAGTAAAAAATAAATTAACCCCTGTAGTTTTTTCATTAGACCTATTAAAACAACTGGACGAATACGGTCATCATAACAATATACAAATTAAATATCATCTTAAAATCGATACAGGGATGAACAGACTTGGACTGCAAAGTGAAAAAATAAATGAATATTTATCTGATTTATTAAGTCTAAATAATGTAATAATGGAAGGAGTCTTTACACATCTATCAAGTGCAGATTGTGATGAGGCATATACGATTAACCAAATTTTAATATTTAGGCAGATTTGTGATGAATTGAATAAAAAAGGGATAAAGCCGATATATTATCACAGTGCCAATAGTGCAGCATTACAAAGGTTTAAAGATTCACATTTTAATCTTGTAAGACCAGGAATCATGGTATATGGAGCAAGTGCAGCGGATGATATATATTTACATCCGGTAATGAAGCTTAAATCTAAAATTGTCCAGATTAAAGAGCTACCTAAAGGAGCCAGAGTAAGCTATGGAGGAACATTTATTACTGAAAGGGTAACTAAAATTGCTGTACTTCCAATAGGATATGCGGATGGATATTCGAGACACTTATCAAATAAAGGGGTTGTAAGTGTAAACAACTTTAAAGCTCCTGTAATTGGTAGAGTTTGTATGGATCTTACGATAATTGATATTACTAATATTAAAGATATTAAGGTTGGTGACGAAGTAGTATTATTTGGAGATGAAAATATCAGCGTTGATTATATTGCTTCACTTGCAGACACGATATCGTACGAACTACTCTCAATTGTAGGAAAAAGAGTTCGGAGGGTATATTTATAGTTTAGGTGTGGGGGAATTTATCTTGAATCATTTTAAGCAACTAATATATATTGCTATATTTTTGATTATTACCTCTTTATCTATAAGTGCGGAAGAAATTAGTTTTGGTCCTTTGTTTGACTATACAAACAACCCTGAGCTGAAAAAAAAGCATATTACTGCTCTTGGCCCTTTCTTTATTTATAAAAAAGAAGAAAATAAAAAGCAATATGGTTTTAGACCTCTGTTCTACAATGAATATGATTACGAAAGAGATAAACACTACCTGGATATAGCATATCCTTTTGCAGGTTACAGAAGGCATGAAAATAACAGAGCCTTTAATATATTCTTTTTTATAAATTACAACTCAAAGCACGAGCAGAATTATGTACAAAGAAAATTTAGTATTTTCCCGATTTTATTTTCAAGCTTCTCTGATAATACGCAAGATAATTATCTGGCGCTTTTTCCGCTATATGGAAATGTAACAAACAAGTTTCACAAGGATAGAATAAAGTTTGTTCTCTTTCCCTTGTTTTTACAGACTGAGAGTGAAGGGGAGATTAACAATAATATACTGTGGCCTTTTATAGGTTATCAAAAGGGGCAAGATGTTGAAGGTTTTAAATTCTGGCCTTTTTATGGGTATAAGAAAAAGAAAAAAAATTATTACGATGAAAAATTCGTACTATGGCCTTTTTATGTAAAAAGAGAAAAACAGTTTTATGATGAGAGAGTAAGCTATGTATCTTATCTTCCGTTCTACTCAGAGCTTGACTCTAAATATTTAAACCAGAAATCATACATCTGGCCTTTATTTAATAAATATACAGACAGGAAAAACGGATTTGAAAGAATCGATGCCCCATGGCCTGTGTTTAATTTCACAAGAGGGAAAAAACACGAAAACAGGGTTTTCCCGTTTTTTGCAAATGAAGTTTCTGGTGAAGACAAAGACGGATATTTTCTTTGGCCATTATATAGCTATAGAGTCACTGATCTCGAAGATTATAGGATATCAAAAAAATATTATATGCTTTTTCTTTATAAAGATGTAATGGAAATACCAAAAAACTTAAATGGCAGAACATCCAGAAGAATTGATCTGTGGCCAATATTTTCTTACCACAGGGACAGAAAGGGAAACAGGAAAATAAATATTTTATCAATACTAATCCCTTTTTTGCCGGATAACAGGCAGATAGAGAATAATTTTTCACCCTTTTGGACTCTTTATGAGAAGAAAAAACTGGTAACAGGAGAGGAAACGACTACTATATTGTGGAATACTTATAAAAGCAGAAAATCGGGTGACAGCAGACTGGTTAAGATAAGCCCGCTTTTACCTTTATTTGAATACAATAGATATGATAACATTCAGGTGTATAAGTTCTTTGGAGGTTTAGTAGACATTAAACGAATAAAATTTATAAGTAAGACTGAATTTGCGCTTTTAAATCAACTATAATTTATGATAAACATGATAATAATATGATAAAAGGCATGAATTCCCTGTTTAATACAACGGGGGGAATAATAAATTTGTTTATTGAGAGTCTATATTGGTCAAAAGATTTTATGGCCAATAGAGATAAAATATATTTTCAGATAATTAATATAGGAAATAATACAATTCCAGTAGCTGCTCTCATTTCTCTTTTTATAGGAGGTGTGTTGGCTCTACAGACTGGTCCACAACTTTCACAGTTTGGAGTAGAAGAGAGTATTGGAGGGATAGTTGGCCTTTCTATGGTTAAGGAGCTTGGTCCCGTGATGGCAGCTATTTTAATTGCCGGAAGGATAGGCTCGGCAATGACAGCTGAGATAAGCTCAATGACTGTTTACGAAGAAGTAGATGCATTAAAAACCATGGATATTAATCCTGTAAAATATCTTGTAATGCCAAGACTTCTTGCGGTTATTATAGCGATGCCAATACTTGTAGTATTTATGGATATAGTTGGCTGGTTTGGGGGAGCTGTAGTATCGGCTGTAAACCAGGACATAAATGTTTCCTATCCTATCTATTTTAAGAATTTAAAAGAGCTGGTTGATGTTGTTGCTATACTGAACGGAATGATTAAATCTGTAATTTTTGGTATTTTAATTATATCCATATGCGGTTATGTGGGGCTTAGCACCAGGGGAGGGCCAAGAGAGATTGGAACCTCTGTTACAAGAGCTGTTGTACTGTCTTTTATTACAGTTTTAATTTCTGATTACTTTATCACAAGGTTTTTATTTCTTATAGGGCTGGACTAAACAATGGAAGCACAAAGAAAACAAACTACAAACAGAAACGATATCCTCTCCTACTTAAGTGGAAAAGCTGTAAGTGTTATTGTATCTAATATTTGTAAATCTTTTGGCAGTAATCAGGTATTAAAAAACCTATCCCTAGAAGTCAGGCCATCAGAAACACTTGTAATACTTGGTAAAAGCGGCTCTGGCAAAAGTGTACTGCTAAAACATATTGTGGGCTTATTGCAGCCTGATAGTGGAAATATCTATATAAACGGAGACAACATTACTGAAATTGCAGGCAGAAAAAAACATAGTATTGCCATGGTCTTCCAGTCATCAGCTCTTCTTAACTCTCTTACGGTAGAAGAAAATGTTGCACTCTACCTTAAGGAACACAGTATAATTACTGATGAAAACGATATAGCCACTTTAGTTTCATCATGTCTGTCTATAGTTGGACTACAAGGTAAGGAAAATGTAATGCCTTCGGAGCTCAGTGGTGGAATGAAAAAAAGGGTAGCAGTTGCAAGGGCGTTAATTACTAACCCTGATTTAATTCTATTTGATGAGCCAACAGCGGGGCTTGATCCTATGCTGGTAGGAAATATTGCTCAACTTGTTAACAGTCTGAAAACAAATATTAAAGTTACTCAGATATTAGTTACTCATAATGTAAGTCTGGCGTCTAAAATAGCAGACAGAGTAGCTTTGCTTTATGATGGAAGAATATTTAAAGTCTGTTCATTTGAAGAAATGAGAATTAGTACTGAGCCTGAAATAAAGCAGTTCTTTGATTCTAGCATGTGAATAAAGGAGGTTGTAAATGAATAACAATACAAGGGCAGGTTTATTTTTCTTAGTCGGGTTTTTATTTCTGTTGTTTGTCTTTGAGTTTGTTGGAGACCTTCCATTTTTTGAAAATCAAAATCGTTTCCAAGCCTATTTTAAGAATATAAGCGAGCTAAGAGTGGGAAATCCTGTAAAATTTTCGGGCCTTGAAGTAGGTAAAGTAACAGATATAAAAATAGATAAGGGAAGGATTGCCGTCACATTTAAAGCGGATAAAGATGTACCAATAAGAGAAGACTCTAAGACTACAATCAGGCTTACAAGCCTTCTGGGAACAAGTTACCTTAACATAGACTATGGATCTCAGAGCGCTAAGCTTGCTGCTGCCGGGTCCACACTTGTAAGCGAAGAACCCGCGGATATAAATGAGATATTATCAAATGTTCAAAATACGATAAGCTCTATAAGCTCCACTTTTGAAACCTTTGATATATTTGGAGAAAATAAAGAGGATGTATCGAGCCTTATAAAAAACCTTAATACCGTTGTTAAAAATCTCTCAGAGGGTAAGGGCACTTTGGGTAAGCTTATTAACGAAGATAAGCTCTATAATGATGCGACAAGTACATTTTCAAACGTAAGTGATATAACAAGTTCGATTAAAAGTGGTAAGGGTACACTGGGTAAATTACTTACTGATGATTCTTTATACAATGAAACGAGGACTGCCATGACAAATCTTGGAGAATTTACTCAGAACATTAGTCTTGAGGGTGGGTCCTTGGGTAAATTACTAAATGATGACACTCTTTATAATGAGGCAACTGAAGCTGCTACTAACTTAAATGCAATTCTAAAAAAGATTAACAGTGGGCAGGGAACTCTGGGGCTTCTTGTAAATGATGACTCACTTTATCTGGATGCTAAAGATACATTACAAAAGGTAGACAAGGGTGTAGATACAGTGGAGGACTTAGCCCCACTTGGTATTGTCGGAACCGTATTTGGAGTAGTTAGATTTTTCTGATTAACATATTTTTTTTATATGAAAGTTAAAGAAATAGACATATCAGATATTGATCTTTCTAATCCAAAATATTTAATTTCGTACGGCAATATTTCAAATGAATTATTTGAGTCCATAAAAAGCATTGGAATTATTAACCCCCCTATTATCGTTAATAACGATAATAAATGCTGTGTTCTGACAGGGTTTAAACGTTTTAGTGTTTGTAAAGAACTGGCATTAAAAACTGTACTTTGCCTAGTTATAGATAAAGATGAAATTTCTTTTGATGAAAGAATAAAAATAATTTATGAAGATAATAAAGATAGATATACCGATATTGAAGTCGGACAACTTTGTAAAAAATATATTCATGACGGGAATAATGTAAAACAGTTCTTGCAATTAATTGGTTATCCTACCTCTGAAAAGAATATTCAAAGATTTAATTATTTATCTAAACTGAATAAGAGAATTTTAGAATATTATTTAGAAGAGAGATTAAATCCTGAGCAATGTTTTTTGCTTTCCCAAATAAATACAGAAAATGCATTACTGCTTTTAAACAAAGTTCTTCTTCCTTTCAGATTTAACACAAATGAAACAAGAGAGTTCTTAACTGAAGTGAATGATATTTCTATAAGAGATAATATATCTATTGCTCAAATTATTGAAAACACTCTAAAAAGTCAGGAGAAGATTAATAAAAACGATATCAGGCTTCGTATTAAGAAATTAAGGAGTCCTAAACTTATTGAGGTTGAAAAAGAATATCATAAAATTATTAAGAGTCTAAAGCTTCCAAAAAGTGTTCAAATCAGCTATTCACCATATTTTGAAAGTAACTATATTGAGGTTAAAGCAAAAATAGATGGAAAGGATAAATTAAACGAATTAAAAACCTTTTTCGGCAATGATGCTAGCTTTAAAAGATTGCTAGAATTAATAAGCTTAGTGAGGGGAGAATGAGATTAGGTCTAAATTCAGGTATAAAAAAAGGTGACTATTATAGTCACCTTTTTAATTTTATCGTTATTTTTATATACTAAATAAGATTACCATCTAGGATTATCTTTTAGCCACTGATCAAGGTCATATGGAGGCTCCCAATCTTCATATACACTAACTTTAAATTTCTGTTTAGGATATATTAGGTTTGGGTTACTAATCTGATAATCATTCTTGTTATAGATTTCTCTCCATTCCCTTGGATTTAGCTGATAATAAGCGGAAAGTAAATGGAGTTCTTCACCGTGCTGTACTATATGTTCTTTTACAATTTTGCTAGGCATTTGCCCCGGGCCTGTGGTAATATCATAAGAACCTGCAAATGATACACCTGTGAAAAGGAAACTGGAAATTATTAAACCGTATATATAAGATTTCATTATTCGAATATCCTCCGCTTATTTAAAATATGTAATTATTGTACTACATTTTTACAAAATGTTAAATTAATTTATTAAGTTTTCTAAAAAAACTACTTTAAGCTATGAAAATAGTAATACAAAGAGTAAAACAAGCAAAAGTTAAAGTCAATAGTGAAGTAATTGGAAATATTCAACAGGGACTATTGATTTTGGTTGGTGCGGAAAAAGATGATGACAGCTCCGATGTGCAATATCTGGTATCTAAGGTACTAAATTTAAGGATATTTGAGGATGAAAACACTAAAATGAACCTTTCTGTATCAGATATACAAGGTGAAATTTTAGCTGTTTCTCAGTTTACGCTACTTGGAGACTGCAAAAAGGGCAGAAGACCTTCATTTGATAAAGCTGCCAAAGGCAAGGATGCTTTATCCTTGTATGAACAATTTGTTTCAGAGTTCAAAAAATCAGGTTTAAGTATACAAACAGGGAAATTTGGAGCACATATGCAGTTGGAGCTTATAAATGATGGTCCTGTTACTCTTATCTTAAATAGTAGAAAGATTATTTAACGTTTATATTATTTTATACATTTAGTTTTTGTAAATATTTAATACTAAAGACAATCTTAATCTAATATTCATTGACACTCATAAGTAATAAAGGATTATTTTTTATGTATTTTGTTATTTATCTCTTATTTACTTTATCTGGATTTATAGCTTTAATTTATGAGTCTACCTGGTCACATTATTTAAAGCTTCTTTTAGGACATTCGTCATACGGCCAAATCCTTACACTTTGCATATTTATCGGTGGCTTGGGATTAGGGGCATTTATTGCTGGTAAATTAGTTAAACGTCTTAAAAACCCTCTATATTCTTATGCATTATTGGAGTTGCTTATAGGAATAGGAGGATTCCTTTATCATGATGTATATGTTGTAATATCTAATTTTATTATTATTTGGTTTCATCTTATACTATCTCTCCCTTCTTTACGGGTTTATTAAAAATAGTCTTGTTAACTTTAATTACTTCCCCAATTGCGATTCTTATAGGGATGACATTCCCATTTCTTTGTGTTGGGGTAATGCGATTGAGGCAAGATCGTGGTAAATCCACACTTTCCAGGCTTTATTTTACAAATTCCCTTGGCGCAGCAATCGGTATTATGGTGACATCTTTTATATTTATTCCAAACTTCGGAACAGTTGGCTCTCTTATTATTGCCGGTCTTGGAAATATATTACTCGCTATAAGTTTTTTTGTATTATCAAAAAAAGTAAAAAGTAAAATAGCAAATGATACTTTTGAAAAAGGCGCTGATTTACTCGAAGGAGATCAAAAGTTAGCTAGTAATTTTATATTGATTATATGGCTTACTATTGCTTTTTTAACTGGTTTATCTTCCTTTATCTATGAAATTGGCTGGCTTCGGATTATTAGCATGCTGATAGGTTCAACTACCCATTCATTTGATATCATGATCTCCACTTTCATTTTAGGACTTGCTCTAGGTGGTTATTTTGCAAAAAGATTGTTGTATAAATATAAAAATATTCCTACCACGCTTGCTTATGTACAAGTCCTCATTGGCTCGTTTGCAATGTTTAGCATCTACATTTCAAATTACTTATTTGAATTAGTAAGTAGAGTTAGTGATATATTGCCCAGAACAGAATCTACTTATTACATATTTATATTGTTTAAATATATAGTGTGTTTAATTCTTGTTTTACCAGCGAGCTTATTTGCTGGAATGACCCTTCCTATAATCACATACTATTTAAGCAATTTTACAAAGAGTGAACAATTCACAGGATCTGTTTATGGATGGAACACAATAGGGGCAATTATAGGAGCAGCTTTAGCTGGATTGCTGATATTACCCTTGTTTCAATTGAAATTTACCATAGCAACAGGGGCCATCATTGATATTATCCTGGGTCTGGTATTACTGTTAATTTATCATGTTAATAGATCAAGATTCATAGTTGCAGTTGTATTTAGCTTGTTTGTAATTGTTCCGGTTTTCTTTCAAAACCTTGATAAGTCGTTGCTGGTTTCCGGGGTTTTCCGGCAAAATATGCAGTTTAATGATGAGGATGAAATAATTGTAAAAGATGGTAAAACCGCAACCTTGCTATAGTTAAAAAAATAATGGAATACTGCTTCGTTCAAATGGCAGAGGTGAAGCTGCTGTGTCGAAATCTATCGAGCCGTATCATGCTGAATATCACCAGGCTGCACCAGCCTTTATAGCAATGTCTCTATTTAATAACACATATAATGCTGCAATGATTGGACTGGGTAGTGGTATGACAGCGCACTATATGCTTGGTGATCCTTTGTTAAGTAAGCTTGATGTTTATGAGATAGAAGAGCAGTTCTATCATTTATCAAAACATTTCTTACCATACAATTATAGAGCATATAATGACGATAGGATAAGTTTTATTTTCGATGACGCCAGAACTTATATCCAGGGTAATAAGAAAAAATACGATCTCATAATATCTCAACCATCTGTATTATGGGTTAGTGGTGTACATAGTTTATTTACAGAGGAATTCTATGGTCAGATAAAAGAGACATTAAAACCAGGTGGCATGTTGGTTCAGTGGCTTCAATTGTTTGAAATTGATTCAAATACACTTTTTATAGTGCTTAAAACTATAAACAATGTTTTTCCTAATTCTAAAATCTATATTAACAGTGGTACACAGTCTATTATTATAGTGGCTTCTAATGGTAATAATATTAAAGTAAATGATAAACCATTCGAATATATTGATACTATTAAAAATGATCTATATAGATTTAGTGATAAAACAAATTATTTTACAAATTCAACCTATATAATTTCTACAAGCAGTCTAAAACTGTTGTTGGATAATTATCATTCAAACTCTGACTATTATCCAATAATTGAAAGTCAGTCAGACAAGAATATGTTTCTTAAGAATAGTCCAAATTTTGATATGTTTATCAATTCATTTTTCTTTTATCAGGAAATATTAGAGCCTGAACTATTTTCAGAAAATCTTGAAAGACGGCTAAATCAGCAGTCGTCCTATAGATTAAATGAAAACAAATTAATTTATTTAAATAATCTAATCAATAATTCAAATTCAAAAGTTAACTGGAAGTTGATAAATAAACTATTTCATGAGCTTGTTCCATTTAACGTACTTAGAGGCAAGTGGAATGAGTTAGAAACTGTAGATTTAATTCTACAACAAATTGAACAGCAAAATGTGCCGCTATCTTTGAGTCTCATGTTTCAGTTTCTAGAATATTCGATAAACAACAGACTCGAACTATTAAAAGAAGTCATTCCATTAATTATTAAAAACATAAAAAAGAATGATATGTCTCCAGAGTTTATAAGGGCTATTGCAATACAATGTTATAAGCTAAATGATTATGAACTTTACAAAACTTTTATAGATAAATACGTAAAAAATAATGAAGAGATAAATAAGGAAGAAAAATTATTGTTGAATTATCTAGGTCTTGAATTAAATAATAATAAATAATTTAAAATTTAGTTTGTTATATGTTCAATTTAATTTTAAGGAGAAAGCCAATGTTATTTGTAATCACACAGGCTCATGCACCGGAATCATGTCCGAAGGACGAAGGGGATTGAAGACCCTTTATAATGCAGATGCAGAGGGTATAGAGTTAAAGGTAATGTACGGGGCGTTTGCTGAACACGTGATCTATTATGTTGTAGAGGCTGATAGTCAGGATGCGCTTCACAAATTCCTTCTGCCTGGTTTTAAACGCTGCGACTGTACCATTACCCCTGTGGCAGAAGAAGCAATTGTGAAATAGGTGTAATTAAGTTTTATAGGTACAATGCTCTATTAATTTTAGAATATCTTTACCCCACTCATTTTGCCATTTTTCAATAATTTTATCGGCAGGGCAGATACCGTTTTTTACATCTTGTTCTATGCTGCTTAGATAAATAGATTCGTTTTCACCAAGGTCATTCTTCATATCTTGTTTAATAAGGCTGGTTTTGGCAATATTTATAAGTTCTTCAGCAAGTTCACGAAGAGATTTGTGGCCGATTATAGATTGAAGTGCATATTTATGAGCTGAATTATAGGCTTTTGCCCGTTTTTCCCAACTCCAATTAGCAACTAATTTCCATGCTGCATCAAGCGCGCCATCATCATAGAAAATCCCCTTTATCATAGCAGGGACTGCAAGCATGTTTTCGTATGGCTGGCTGTCAAAACACCTGATTTCTATATATTTTTTCATTCTAATCTCAGGAAAAAGTGTAGAAATATGGAGTTCCCAATCATCAGGAGTAGCTGTGTGGCCATCATGACCGTTATCTGCAAAATGACGGAAGGTGATACCCGTCATGTTCTTTAACTGTGCATCGCGGTGTATAAAGTACATCCCTGCATCAAGCGCATAATCAGTATAAGATTCAAATATTGGCTTATCTTCAAAAGGAAATGATAAAATACCACACCTGTCATTATCGGTGTCGGTCCATACATGTCCTCTATAGGATTTATAACCGTTGAGCTTTCCCTCTAAAATAGGAGAGTTTGCAAATATG
>JABAHR010000151.1_pt2 | contig 11863 bp, 9 predicted proteins | sample 7062101 | NCBI WGS metagenome assembly JABAHR01 (sample SAMN14534553, study PRJNA622989) | marine sediment metagenome | biome: marine biome [ENVO:00000428]; feature: marine pelagic biome [ENVO:01000023]; material: deep marine sediment [ENVO:00002113] | place: India: Gulf of Kutch | collected...
ACCAATCCCGAAGCGAACGATCCCGGTTTCGGTACGGTCTATAACGGGAACGCGGACAGGCGCTCCTGGACTGCGATGAGTAATTTTCTCGAAGAAATCTTCACGCCTTAGGGGAAACAATGAACAGATTGCATGGTTTGGCGCTTGCAGCCACGGTTTCGCTCGTCACCGCTTGCGGCGATCAGGCACCGGATGAGTCGATTGCAGAGTCAGAACCGGCGTCGCCGATCGCTTTCGAGGCGGCCGGCAGTCATCCCGGTTCTGAATCGGCGTCGAAAAAAATCACCGACGCATACATCCGCGAGATCATTGCCGAGATCGCCAGTGACGATTACGAAGGACGCGGCCCGGGTAGCGCCGGTGACGAGAAAGCGCGCGAGTATCTCGCGGCCAGGTTTGCCGAAATGGGCCTGCAGCCGGGTGGCGACGATGGGGGCTGGGAACAGAAGTTTGATCTCGTCGCCATTTCGACACGGCAGCCGGATAGCTGGACGTTCGAGGCAAACGGGGCCAGCGAGGCCTTCAGTCAGTGGGACGATTTCGTCATCAGCTCGGATCGCCAGGAGCCTCGTGTCGAAGTCAGCGATGCCGAGCTCGTCTTCGTGGGTTACGGCATCCAGGCGCCGGAATACGACTGGGATGATTACAAAGACGCGGACGTTGCGGGCAAGATCGTCATCATCATGAACAACGATCCGGATTGGGATCCCGACCTCTTCGCCGGTGAGACACGCCTCTGGTACGGGCGCTGGGATTACAAGTACGAAAAAGCGGCTGAACTGGGTGCTGCTGGTGCCATCATCATCCACACGACGCCGTCAGCAGGATATCCGTTCCAGGTGCTGCAAACGTCCAACACCGGCGCCCAGTTCGAACTGCCAGCCGGCGAGGAACCACGTAAACAATTTGATGCATGGATGACCGAGGATGCCGTGCGAAAGCTCGTGGCGATGGGCGGGCACGATCTCGATGCACTGAGGGAAGCTGCCTTCAACCGCGATTTCGAGCCTGTGCCGCTCGGCATCACGACGTCGATTGCCATGGATGTCGACGTCGAAATCGTGCAGTCGGCCAACATACTCGCACTGTTGCCCGGCAACGATCCGGAACTGGAAGACGAAGTTGTCGTGTACACGGCGCACCATGACCACCTGGGCATCGGTACGCCGAACGAGGACGGCGATGCAATTTACAACGGCGCCTATGACAACGCATCCGGGGTGGGCCTCGTGATGGGCATCGGACGTGCGTTTGCGGCGCTGCCGGAAGCACCGCGGCGTTCGATTCTGATTGCCCTGGTCGGCGCGGAAGAACAGGGACTACTCGGTTCCAAGTATTACGCGGCTAACCCGACATTTCCGGCCGGCAAGATTGCCGCGAACATCAACTACGATGGCGGCAACATCTGGGGACACTCGCACGACTCCACGTTCATTGGTCTCGGTAAGTCGACGATCGACGATCTCGTCAGGCTGGTTGCCGGCGAACAGGGCAGGGTCGTCAACCCGGACCAGTTCCCGTCGCGCGGGTACTTCTACCGCTCAGACCAATTCAGTTTCGCGAGGATCGGCGTGCCTGCCGCCTACCTCGAACCCGGCGTCGACTTCGTCGATCGTCCCGAGGGCTGGGGCAAGGCACAAATTGACCATTACACCGAGGTCAACTATCACCAGCCGACTGACGAGTACGATCCGAACTGGAATCTCGACGGCATGATATTTGACGCGCTGCTCGGTTTCTGGACCGGCCTGGCTATTGCCAATGCGGACGAAATGCCGACCTGGAATCCCGGCGACGAGTTCGAAGCAGCGCGACTGAAAGCGCTGGAAGCAGCCAGCGACTAGTTTCTCGTAATCAGGATGTCGCAGGGCAGGTGGTCGAGCACTTTCTCGGCGGTGCTGCCCAGTACCCTGCGCTTCATTGCGCCACGCTGCAGCGCACCCATGACTACGACGTCCGCGCCTTGTGCACGGGCGAACATCGGCAGAATCTCGTGAGTCCTGCCGGGCAGCTGATGCACATCGTCCCGGGGAATGCCATTGCGTTTAGCGAGCGCGTCCAGTTTTTCCCGGTGCATTTCCCTGATGTTCTCCTCGAGTTCGTCGATCGGCAATTTCACCGGTTTGAACGTCAGCATTGCGTGGCGGCCGATTTCAACGAGCCGCTCGTAGGTGTGTAACAAGTGCATGTGGCCGTCTGTATTTTCTGCAAGCGCTTTGGCAGCATCGACAATGACCTGGTCGAGCGTGTCTGAATCGTCGTGCCTGTGCGCCGGATCGACGGCGGCGATGATCACGGGCTGCTCCTTGATATCCTGGGGCTTCACGAGCCAGAGCGGCACGGTTAGCCTGCGAATGAGACGCCAGTCCGTGTAGGTGAACGTCGCGCGCTCGGCCGGACTGTGGAAGTTGGTTCCCTTGACCACGAATTTCGGCTCAATCTCGATCGCACGGGCAACGATCGCATCAGCGGCCGGCTTCTCGTGCGATACCGAAGTTGCGATTGTCAGTCCGGAGGCGGCGATACTGTCTGCGAGATCCTGAAGTATTTTTTCCTGTGCTTCGCGAATGTTCTCGGCAATTTGTTGCGCCTGACTGGAGACGAGGTAGCTGTCGCGCAATACGCCGAGCGTCGGGTCGCTGAACATGAGTTCGAGATCGTAACCGTAACGCTTCGCAATCCATGCGGCCCGTCTGGCGACGTCATTCGGAAACGTGTCGAGTTCGATGATGGCAAGGACGATATCGCTCATGGCTTCCTCCATTCACGTGAAATACTGGTGAATTCGACCCACGTCCATGCCGGTCAGATCCTTTGCGGCTTCGAATACAACTGCGCGGCGGGCAGGAGCGGACAATTCGGATCGCAAATGACCGAGAAACGCCGGCGAGGCGAACAGGACAATGTTTTCAAATTCATTCGCGGCTATCGCGGCGTTGAGGTGCTGGGCAAGCTGCCGGGCGAACTGACGTACTTCGTGCTCGCGGCCGGAAACACTCGTCGACATCGCGTGGCGACCGCTGCCGAAGCTGTCGAATGCGCGGCCGGGCCTGTCCGACGCGAACTCCTTCTCAGGACGCGCGGCGTCCTGGTCACTGAATTCCTTCAGAAACGACCACTCGCCGTAACGCGTTCTTGAAAGCCAGAGGCGGGCGCCGGTTGCTGAGCAGGCAACGATGCAGGTCGGTCCGTTCGGCAACTGGATGTCTTTCAGCTTTGCCATTGCCGGGCCCAAATCGCCTTCAAACCCTTGGATCTTCAGCGTAATAGGACTACCGGCCAGCCGGTATCAGGGGGAGTACCTACCGTGTCGTACTATTTTCTGAAGCGGCTGAAGAAGCCTTTTTTCTCTTCTTCTTCATCGTCGTCGAACTTTGCGGGCTCAATCTTGAGAGCCTTCATCGTCTGGGTCATCGACGTGAACTGATCCTCGATTGATTCGGGATGTCCGTTACTGGCGGATGGTTGCGACCCCACCGTATTTTCGGTCATGACGATTGATTCTGCGGACGGCGGCAGCGGTGGCGCGACGTTCGGCGTGCCATTCAAAGCGCGCACGGTTGCAAGACGTTCCGACGCAGAATTGTCCATGGCGGGAGCGGCCGGAGGAGGGGTGACTGACGGGGTAACGCTGACGGCCGCTGCGCCATCGATGCTCGCAGTCGGCGCCGGCTTTTCGAGCGGCTCGTTACCGGCCGGCTCCAGATCATCGTTCGCAGGCAGTTCGGTCGCTGCTTTAGCGGCGACCTGTGCTGCAATTTCACTGAACTCCTCGCCGAAGAGCGTTTCCGCCATCTTGTCGTCGACATCGTCGATGGTCTTGGCGCGCGACAGATTCTGGGCAATTTTCAAAATGTCCGAATCCGAGTTCCCGGATTCCGGTTCTGGCTCGGGCGTCGGTACGGGCTCGGGCGCCGCGGTTTGTGCTGCCGGTACGGGTTCCGGTGCCGCTGCTGTCGGCTTGGGTTCCGGGGCCGCCGCTGTCTCATTGGGCAACGGCGGCAGATCCTGGATGTTGATCTCGCCGGTATCAGCGATGTCGATCGTTTCGACCGCCTCTTTGTCGGATTTGGCTTTTGCCGCGGCGTCCTCTTCGGCTTTCTTGATCGCTTCTACATCTTCTTCGATCTTTGCCTGTATCTGCTTGTCGAGAGTGATTTCCGGCACCACCTGAGGCTTTTCGCTCATCGGTTTCAAAACCGGTGGTTCCGCCGAGTCGTCGACGTCGGAATCCGTGTCTGTGCCCTGAGCGACGGCCATGGCGTGTTCCAGCGCCTCGAGATCCGGACGCAGTTGCGCCAGTGTCGGGTCACGTTCCCAGTCCGGAATCTGTTCATCTGCCGCGCGGCTCGCGAGTTGTGGCGCCAGAACCTCCAGATCGGGCAATGTGTCCTGAATCAGTTCGGGAATCTCTTCATCTTCGTCGTCTTTTACAGATCCCGCTTCGACAGGCTCGGAAGCCCGTGGTGTCGTTGCCGGTTGTGCGTCCGGCGGCAGGATGTCTAAATCGTCCGCAGGTTCAACTGAAGTTGCGCTGGCCGCAGGTGCTGTCACCTCAGGTTCGGCGGCCGGTACGGGTGTTACATCAGCTTCCAGCTCGAACTGAGTTTTTGCCACTTCCCTGATCAGATCCGCCGAAACGCTGTCTTCCTGCCGCTCTGCTGCCGCAGCCATGGCCGCCTCGACGAGCTTATTGGCGACGCGGGGGATGCCGTCGCTCATGGAGTGCAGCAGGGGCAGGGCATCGCCCGGGAAAACTGTTGTGAATTCGCCGCCGACCGCACGGAAACAGTGTGCAAAGTAGCCCCGGAGTTCTTTCTCGTTCAGGGGTTCGATCGGCTTGCTCCAGCGAAGCCGTTGTCTGAGGCGAGCGAGTTTCGGTGAGTTGAGCAGGTCCGGGGTTTCCGGGCCGCCGGTTATCAAAACAGCCGCTCCTTCGGATACACCTGCATCGGCTGCAGTCAGCGCTTCGAGTTCAGACAAGCCGTGCACACCCATGTAAGCGGCGTCTTCCACGACGATGACGACTCTGGCGCCTTCTGACGTCAATTCCTGGATCTTGCGGCGAAAGCGCGTAAACCGCTGCACGGTGCCAGCCGGTATGTTCTCGACGCCCATTTCCTCGAGCAGCAATTCCAGAACTTCATCGTGCGCCAGCTTGATTCGTCCAACCGGAACGGCCACGAGCTTGTCGCTGACGCCTTCGAGGGCACGACCGACAAGTGTCGTTTTGCCACTGCCAACCGGGCCGTAAATCGCAACTATCGCGTCGGAGGCAGAGAGGGCCTTCTTGATACCGGCGACCGTTGCCGCCGTCTGGGGCCCGACAAATACGTCGTTGCCGGTCGCCAGGGCACGAAACGGCCGTTTCTTAAGGCCAAAATGCGTCTCAAACATAGCTCTTACGTCAAATCGCAGTTATGGGGGCAGTTTGGGGCCAAAAACGGCTTATTTCATGGAGTCAGGTCACAAATTGACCAGATAGTCGAAATGGAACAAATGTCTGATTTTTGGATCGAAATCCCGCAGAATAACCAGAATCCACCATCTCTCCGGGAAAGGAAACAGTGCGAGCCAGATTGAAACGCACGGCGCTGATCGTGGGCATACTGCTGGGAGCGATCTTGCTGACGATCGGCATGGGCAGCCTGCGTAAGGCGCCGCCGAAAAAGCCGCTGGAGCAGCTGGACCCGCTGGTCGCGGTGCTCGAACTCGAGACGATGACGGCTAGCTTCGAAGTCTCGAGCCAGGGTACGGTTCAACCGCGGACCGAGACGGTCGTCAGCGCCGAGGTGTCGGGCACGATCGTCGAGATCTCGCCCAAGATGATCGCAGGCGGCGTGTTCGGCAAGGGGGAGGTGCTGATGCGCATCGACCCGACGAATTACACGGTTGCGGTCGCGCAGGCGGAAGCGCTCGTCAAGCAACGCCAGATCGAATTCGATGGCGCGGAACGCCTGAGAAAACAGGGGTACCGCGCGGAATCAGAATACGCCTCGGCCGCAGCCGCCCTCGCATCGGCGAAGGCCGAGCTCGTACGTGCCGAAAGAAACCTCGAGCGCACGTACATCCGGCTTCCCTACGAGGGCATGGTACGCGGGAAAGAGGCGGACCTGGGGCAGTTCGTCAGCCCCGGGACACGGCTCGGCGTCGTGTTCGCGACCGACTTTGCAGAAGTGAGATTGCCTTTGACAGATACCGACCTGGCCTACGTCGAGTTGCCCACGGCTGCCAGGTTTGCCGCAGCCGATTCGCTCAACGGTCCTGCGGTCGTGTTGTCTGCCGTGCAAAAGGGCAGTCAGCAAACATGGAATGCGACAATTGTCCGCACTGAGGGCGTGGTCGATGAGAAGAGCCGGGTCACCTATGTTGTCGCGCGAATCGAGGATCCATACAGGCTGCACGCCGATGGCATCGAATTGCCGATGGGAACGTTCGTATCGGCAAAGATCGAAGGCACTGTCGCTGAAAATATCGTGCGCGTGCCGCGAGCCGTCGTAAGAGGGTCGGATCAACTCGTCTTCGTCGACGATGACAACAGAATTCGAATTCGTTCGGTGAGAATTGCGCGCTCAGACGCCGACTATGTCTACGTGCGTGGTGGCGCGAAGGCGGGTGATCGTGTGGTGACTACGAAACTGGCGTCGCCGATCAACGGCATGACGGTCAGAACACAGCCAATCGAAGAGCAGGACAATGCGGCCGCCCGGGCAAACTAAGGAAAAGGGAATCATCGCCTGGTTCGCCGCGAATCACGTCGCGGCCAATCTGCTGATGATCCTGATCATTGTCGGCGGCCTGATTACGGCCGGCACGATTCGCAAGGAAACCAACCCGCAGCTCGAATTCAACACGATCGTCGTCCGCGTGCCTTACCTCGGAGCTGCGCCTCAAGAGGTCGAGGAAGGCGTGATTCTCAAGGTAGAGGATGCCGTCCAGGACCTCATCGGGATCAAGAAGATCCGCTCGACCGCAAGTGAGGGGATGGGCAGGGTCGTCATCGAGCTGTTTGCCGACACGGATATCCAGAAACTGCTGGCTGATATCAAAACCCGCGTCGACGCGATCTCGACGTTTCCCGCGCTGACGGAAAAGCCCGTCATTTATCACCAGGAGAGGAGCAACCCCGTCATCATGGTTTCCCTGTACGGGGATATCGATCGTTTTGGGCGAAAAGCACTGGGCAACGAAATACGCGACGAATTGTTGCGCATGCCCGAGGTCAATAACGTCCTATTTCATGGCGACCAGCCGTACGAGATCAGCGTCGAGGTTTCGGAATACACGCTGCGTGAGTATGGCCTCACAATGAGTGAGGTTTCCCAGGCGATTCGAAATTCGGCCGTCGATCTGCCCGGCGGATCGATCAAGTCCGAAGGCGGCGACATCCTGCTTCGAACCAAAGGACAGGTATATACAGGGGACGAATTCGCCCGAATCGTGCTGCGCACGTTCGCGGACGGCACGCGACTGACGCTTGGTGACATCGCTCATATCGAAGATGGTTTCGTCGAGTCGCAGTCGTTCAGTCGCTTCAATGGCCAACCCAACGGGATGCTGCAGATTGTCTCAGGCAGCAGCCAGAGTGAAATCGAGACGGCTCGAGTCGTTAAGGAGTACATCGCGGAGAAGCGCGAGACGCTTCCCGACGGCGTCTTTGTAGAGACCTGGGTCGATTTGCCGAAGTACCTCCAGGATAGCCTCGATCAGATGCAGCAGAACATCATTACCGGTGCTCTGCTCGTATTTATCGTGCTGTCGCTCTTCTTGCGCATGAAGGTTGCATTCTGGGTGATGGTCGGCTTGCCGATCACATTCCTCGGTGCGCTGTGGCTGATGCCGACCTGGCCGGTCACGATCAATACCATCAGCCTGTTCGGCTTCCTTGTTGTGCTAGGTATCGTGGTCGACGATGCGATCATCATTGGCGAGAGCGCCTACACCAAGATACGTGCGGACGGACACACGCTGGACAATGTCATCCAGGGCGCACACCGCGTGGCAATTCCGGCAACATTCGGCGTCCTGACAACCATCGCAGCGTTTGCGCCAATGATGTTTGTTGGCGGCGTCGTCGGACCATTCTTCGAAGCCATGGCTTTCGTTGTCATACTTTGCCTGGCATTTTCGCTGATTGAGTCGAAACTCATACTGCCTGCGCATCTCGTGCAGACGCGAATCCCGGATATCGATGAAGACGACCTGTTTCATCCGCAGCGCGAGATTCAGTTTCGTGAGCGGATCCCCAGGTTTTTCCTGAAGATTCAACGACACATCCAGCACGGTTTACACAGGCTGATCTACGATCGTTACAGACCGTGGCTCGAGCGAGCGCTCGATAATCGCGGCCTGACCGTGACCATTTTCGCGGCTGCGTTGATCCTCACCATCGGGCTGATGACGAGCGGAATCACGCGCGTCGTGGTGTTTCCCGAGTTCGCATCGGACTATATCCAGGTGCGGGCGGAAATGCAGAGTGGTACACCGACAACCGACCGCGACAGGGTCGCGCTGAAATTGCAGCAGTCCCTTTTCGATCTGAATGACGAGCATATGGCGGATAATCCGGACTCGCTGCCGATCTACCAGCACATTGGAATTTGGTCACCGTCCGATACGAGTCTCTCGGCATTTGTCGAATTAGCGTTTGATGACGCGCGTCCATATGAAATGAAGGAAGTGGCCGCTATGTGGCGCGAGCGCGTCGGAGAGGTGCCCGGCGTCAAGGATCTCAGGTTCATGGCGGTTGGCCACATCGGTGGTGGTGACCCGCTCAACTTCCGTCTCAGTGGCGATAACGTCGAGCAACTGGAAGCGGCTGCGGCGGTGCTCGCAAGCGAACTGGCCGAATACGACGGCCTGTTCGATATCGTGAATTCGGCAACGTCGGGCAATGAAGAAATAAAGCTGAAGATCAAGCCCGAGGCTGAAGCGCTGGGGCTGACGATGGCGTCGCTGGGACGCCAGGTGCGCCAGGCATTCTACGGCGAGGAGGCGCAACGCATACAACGGGGCAAAGACGAACTCAAAGTCATGGTCCGGTATCCGCTGGAGCAGCGGCGTTCGATCGCCGACCTCGAAAACATGCGCATACGTACGCCCGATGGCGATGAAGTTCCCTTTGCATCCGTTGCGGAAGTGTCTTTCGGTCAGGGGTATACCAGCATTCAGCGCATCGATCGCGAGCGCACGGTTACGGTCTCCGCAGACCTGAATCCCGACCTCGTCGAGCCCGGCGAGATCATTCGAACGATCTCCTCGGAGTTCATGCCCGAATTGCTTTCGCGCTATCCCGATGTCGAATATGGACTGGAAGGCGCCAGCCAGGATCAGTTCGAATTCCTGCGCAAAATCGCAGTCGCAAGCGTTGCTGCTCTGTTCCTGATTTTCGGTCTTATCGCGATTCCTCTGCATTCATACGTGCAACCGTTAATGATCATGTCCGTCATTCCCTTCGGATTGATCGGCGCTGTCGTCGGGCACGTCATCATGGGCCGGCCGATAAGCATGTTTTCGATGTTCGGTTTAATTGCGCTGGCCGGTGTGGTCGTGAATGACAGCCTGATCCTCGTCGACTTTATCAACAAGGCGAGACAGCGCGGCAAATCGATTCGTGATGCTGTCGTCGAGTCAGGCACCAGTCGTTTTCGCGCAATCGTGTTGACTTCTTTTACGACTGCCGCCGGGCTGCTGCCCATTATGTTTGATTCCAGTCCGCGCGCGCAGGCTCTCGTCCCGACAGCAATCTCGATAGGCTACGGAATTATCTTCGCGACAATCATTACGCTGTTCCTTATCCCGTCGTTATACATGTTGCACGAGGACGCTGCGGCTCGATTGCGCGCCATTATGGGGCGACAACCGCAAGGAGAGCATGAATCGCTGAAACGCGCCGAGTCACCCGCGCCGCTGGCTGATCTGTGACCGATACGCGCGATGGGGTCGTCGCCGGCCTGATTGCCTACACGCTCTGGGGTTTCTTGCCCATTTATTTCAAGATCGTTTCTGCAGTACCGCCAGCCGAAGTACTGCTGCATCGCATAGTCTGGGCCGTGCCGTTCGGTGCGCTGATCGTTCACCTTCGACGACAGTGGCCTGAAGTCAGACGCGCGCTTACACATCGTGACATGCTGCTCTTGCTGGGCACGTCCGCATTCCTGATTGCCATAAACTGGTACCTCTACATATTCGCCGTGCAAACGGATCGCGTTTTCCAGGCAAGTCTCGGTTATTACATCAATCCGCTTATTTATGTGCTCGTGGGGGTCTTGTTTTTCGGCGAGGCCTTGCGAAGGCTGCAGGCCGCCGCCGTCATTCTGGCGGCTCTCGGCGTTCTGGTTTTGACAATCAGTGGCGGGGAGTTTCCGGTCATTGCTTTGACGCTCGCCGTGTCGTTCACCATCTACGGAGTGATCCGGAAACGCGTGGTCATTGGCGGCATGCCAGGGTTATTCATAGAAACGATTCTGCTCGTGCCGATTGCCGGTGTGTGGCTTGCGTGGCTAATTCGATCGAATCAATCTGCGTTTACGGCCGGTGATCCGGGAATGATGGGCCTGCTGTTGCTTGCCGGACCAATTACCGTGATACCGCTGCTGTGCTTTGCACTGGCTGCGCGCCGGGTATCGCTCACCGTGCTGGGCTTCATGCAGTTTCTCGCGCCAACCCTGCAGTTCTGTGTCGGCCTTTACTACGGCGAGCAGCTGACCGTGCCGCACATGATCTGTTTCGCCTGCATATGGATAGCGGTGATTCTGTTCAGCACGGACGCGCTGAGGTCCCGCCAACCAGGATAGATTCCGGTTGGCGGGCCGGGTGTTTAGCGACCGAAGTAAAGCGCAGCGCCAGCGAGCCGTGAGGGAGATGAACGCCCGGCCCGTGTCCATGTGTCTACTTTTTGGCTTTGCGTTCCCGGGCTTCCGCGATGACTTCTTCGGCGACGTTGGCCGGGCAGGGCGCGTAGTGCGAGAACTCCATGGAGAACTGGCCGCGGCCAGACGTCAGTGTGCGCAGATGACCGATATAGCCGAACATCTCGCCGAGCGGCGCATCAGCCTTGACACGAACGCCCGTTGCGCCGGCGTCCTGCGACTTGATCATGCCGCGGCGGCGATTGAGGTCGCCGATGACGTCGCCGACATTGTCCTCGGGCGAGAAGACGTCGACCTTCATGATCGGCTCGAGCAACTGCGGGCCTGCTTTCGGCACCGACTGGCGGTAGGCCGCCTTGGTCGCAATCTCGAAGGCCAGTGCCGACGAGTCGACAGCATGATATCCACCATCGAGCAGCGTGAACCGGACGTCGAGCAAGGGATATCCGGCAAGCGTGCCTTCGTCCATGCTGACCGCGAACGCTTTCTCGATAGCGCCCCAGTATTCGCGCGGGACGTTACCGCCGGTCACGAGTGACTCGAAGATATAGCCCTCGTTCGTTTCTGCCGGCTCAATGCGATAATCGATCTTGCCGTACTGACCCGAACCACCCGACTGTTTCTTGTGCGTGTAAGAGTCTTCGATGGTTTGCGTGATCGTCTCGCGGTAGGCGACCTGCGGCTTGCCCATCTCGACCTCTACGCCGTGCGTCCGGCGCAGGATGTCGACCTTGATATCGAGGTGCAGCTCGCCCATGCCCTTGATCAGCGTCTCGCCCGAGTCCTCGTCGGTGGCTACCTGGAACGACGGATCTTCCTGGACCATCTTGTTGAGCGCGACGCCCATCTTTTCGTTACCGGCTTTGTCCTTCGGTGAGATCGCGACCGAAATAACCGGGTCGGGGAACACCATCGGCTCCAGTGTGGCGGGGTTTTTCGGATCGGAGAGCGTGTGGCCTGTACGCGTGTTCTTCATGCCGAGCAGGGCGACG
>JABAHR010018115.1_pt1 | contig 11854 bp, 8 predicted proteins | sample 7062101 | NCBI WGS metagenome assembly JABAHR01 (sample SAMN14534553, study PRJNA622989) | marine sediment metagenome | biome: marine biome [ENVO:00000428]; feature: marine pelagic biome [ENVO:01000023]; material: deep marine sediment [ENVO:00002113] | place: India: Gulf of Kutch | collected...
GGATGACCGTGGTGGCGCCCAGTGTCTCGACCGACGACAGCTGCGTGATCAGGGCGTTGCGCCGGCTCATCCGCCACATGCCGCGCGCCAGGCACAGGGTGGCGACCACCGGCAGCCCCTCGGGCACAGCCGCCACCGCCAGCGCGACGCCGGTCTGGATCATCGCCGTCACCTCGTGCCCGCGCAGAATGCCGGCCCCCACGGTCATCACCGCAAGGCCCAGCGTCAGCCAGACCAGCCGGTGCCCCAGCCGATCGAGCCGGCGCTCGAGCGGGGCGGCTTCGCCCTCGGCGCGCTGCACCAGGTCGCTGATCCGGCCGATCTCGGTCCGCATCCCGGTGGCCACGACCAGCCCCTCGCCCGAGCCGCGGGTGATCGCGGTGCCCTTGAACGCCATGCTCGCCCGCGCGGCCAGCGTCGCGTCGGGGGGAACAGGGTCCAGGGCCTTGTCCACCGGGACCGATTCGCCCGTCAGCACCGACTCGTCGGCCTGCAGCGCCGCGGCGGCGGCCAGGCGCAGATCGGCCGTCACGATGTCGCCGGCCTCGAGGATCACCACGTCGCCCGGCACCAGCTCCTGCGCGGGGATCATCCGCTCGGAGCCGCCTCGGCGCACCCGCGTGCGGACGGTGGCGATGCGCATCAGCGCCTCCATCGACCGGGCCGCGCGCAGCTCGGTGAAGAAGCCGATGGCGCCATTGATCAGCAGCACGACGATGATGGCGATGCCCTCGGCGGTGTCGTCGAAGGCCAGCGAAAGCGCGGCGGCGCCGGCCAGCAGCCAGACGATCACGCTCTCGACTTGGTGGCGCAGGATGGCCGCGATGCTCTTGCGTTTCTGCCGCCGCAGCGTGTTGGGCCCGTGCGCGGCGCGCCGTGCCTCGGCCTCGGCCGGGGTCAGGCCCTTGTCCAGGGTGGTCCGCAGGCCGCGCGCCACGTCTTCGGCGGCGCGGGCGTGGGCGTCGTCGACCTGGGCGGGCGGCATGGCGTCTTCCTGTCTGCTACGGTGCGCCCCACGCGCACCGGATCGCCTGACAGTGACCCGTGCCGGGCCGAGGAGCCTTAATGCAGATCAATCGCCGCGCATGGCGAGGCTCTCAGAGACAGCCGGCCAGCGTTTCGGCCAGCGCGCGCATCATCCGCGGATAGAGCGCCGGCCCCGGTTCGAGCGCCGCGCCCAGCGGGTCGATGACGGCGGTGCGCGCCGGGGTGCCGTCAAGCACGGTATCGACCAGGCTGGGGTCGAATTGCGGCTCGGCCAGCACGCAGGAGACGCCGGCCTCGGCCACCCGCGCCCGGATCTCGGCGATGCGCGCGGGGCCCGGATCGGTCGCGTCTCCGATCGCGATCGCGCCGGCGGCGGGCATGTCGAAGGCGACCTCGAAATACTGGTAGGCGTCGTGGAACACGATGAATTCCCGGCCGCGCATTGGCGCCAGCATCTGCTTGATATCCGCCGTCATCGCGGCGATCTCGGTTTGGGCCTCGGCGGCGTTGGCGCGGTAGGTGGCGGCGTTATCCGGGTCTGCCGTTGCGAGAACCTCGGCGATCTCCTCCACCCAGACGGAGGCGTTCTGCGGCGACAGCCACGCATGGGAATCGCGCGCCCCCGGCAGGTGAGCGTGCTCGTCCTCCTCATGGCCGGCCTCGTCGTGGCCTTCCGCCGCGTGCTCGTCGTCCTCGTGGCCTTCCTCCCCGTGGGCCTCCTCTTCATGGCCCTCTTCCCCGTGGCCCTCCTCATCATGGTCGGTCCCGTCTTCCTCATGCGCATGCGCTTCGAAGCGCGGGTCTTCGCGCATCTCCAGCACCTCGCTCCCGGGCAGGTCCAGCAGGGTGACGATGGTCGCGTCCGTCGCCAGGGTGCCAATGGCGCGCTCCAGCCAGGGGGTCAGCTCGGGGCCGGTCCAGACCACGATCTCGGCCGCCTGCAACGCCGTCGCCTGCGATGGGCGCAGGCTGTAATCATGCGGCGAGGCGGTCGAGGCCATCAGCAGCGACGGCGTCCCCACACCCTCCATCACTCGCGCCACCAGGGAGTGTATGGGCGCGGCATCGGCGGCCACTTTGGGAACGTCGGCGATGGCGGCCTGCGCGGTCAGCGTCACGGCGGCCAAAAGAGAGAGCAGCTTTCTGGACATCGGAACCCGAATGTGATCATATAACATTACACATGGGCTATCCGAAATCGAACGACATGACAAGCGGTCCCCGAAAGGCAGATCAGCGCGGCCCCCGGCCGGTCGGCTTTGCGCGCCACGATCACGCCCGTTGCGTCGCGCAGGCCATGGGCGCGGCCGAGGCGCGCTGCGCCGCCGAGAAGATCCGCTTCACCCCGGTCCGGCGCAAGGTGCTCGAGATCCTGTTGCAGGAACACCGGGCGATGGGTGCCTACGACATCCTCGACCGGTTGCGCGAGGACGGCTTCGGCTCGCAGCCGCCGGTGGCCTACCGGGCGCTGGATTTCCTGGTCGCGCACGGCTTCGTCCACAAGATCGAGCGGCTCAACGCCTTCATCGCCTGCGCCCATCCGGGCGCGGCGCATGCGCCGGCCTTCATGATCTGCAGGGTCTGCGACGCGGTGGCCGAGACGCAGGCCGCCATGCCCGCCGGCGCGCTGGGCGCCGCCGCCCGCGCAGCGGGCTTCCGGATCGAGCGCACGGTCGTCGAGGCCGAGGGCGTCTGCCCCGCCTGTACCGCCAAGGACCGCCCATGAGCCTGATCTCCGTCGAAGACCTGAGCATCCGCTACGGCCCGCGCACGGTGCTGAGCCATGTCGACCTTGCGATCGAGCCGGGCGAGATCGTCACCATCGTCGGCCCCAACGGCTCGGGCAAGACCAGCCTGCTGCGCGCGATCATCGGCGCCGCACGGCCGGCGGCCGGGCGCATCCGGCGGGCGCCGGGGCTGACCATCGGCTACGTGCCGCAGAAGCTGCATGTCGACGCGACCCTGCCGATCACCGTCGAGCGCTTTCTGCGCCTGCCCGGCGGGGTCTCGCGCGAGGATTGCGCCAGCGCGCTCGAGGCCGCCGGGATGCCGGACCTCTGGCGCCAGCAAATGTCGCAGCTCTCGGGCGGCCAGTTCCAGCGGGTGCTGCTGGCGCGCGCGCTGATCGCCAAGCCCGACATCCTGCTGCTGGACGAGGCCACGCAGGGGCTGGACCAGCCCGGCTCGGCCGCCTTCTATCGCCAGATCGAGGCGGTCCGCGCGCGCACCGGCTGCGCCGTGGTGATGATCAGCCACGAGCTGCACGTGGTGATGAGCGCCTCGGACCGGGTGATATGCCTCAACGGCCATGTCTGCTGCGAGGGCACGCCGGCCGTGGTCGCCTCGGCCCCCGAATACCGGGCGCTGTTCGGCACCGGGACCGGCGGGGCGCTGGCGCTCTATCGCCATGACCACGATCACGACCACGACCATGTTCACGGCGACGGCCACGATCATCACCATCACCACCACGACGATCACGACCACTCGGAAAGCGCGCGCTGATGCTGGACGATTTCATGATCCGCGCCGCGCTGGCCGGGGTCGGCGTCGCCCTGGCGGCGGCGCCACTGGGCTGTTTCGTGGTCTGGCGGCGCATGGCGTATTTCGGCGACGCCACCGCCCATGCGGCGATGCTTGGCGTGGCGCTGTCGCTGGCGCTGTCGGTCTCGGTCTTCGCCGGGGCGCTGGCGGTGGCGCTGCTGATGGCGCTGACGGTCAGCGTCCTGTCTGGGCGGGGCCACGCGATGGACACGCTGCTGGGCGTGCTGGCGCATTCGGCGCTGGCCTTCGGCCTGGTCGCGGTGTCGTTCCTCTCGGGCGTGCGGATCGATCTGATGGCCTATCTGTTCGGGGATATCCTGGCAGTCTCGCGCGCCGACCTGGGCGTCATCTGGGGCGGTGCCGCCCTGGTGGTCGCGCTGATCGGCTGGCGCTGGTCGCCGTTGCTGACCGCGACGCTGAACGAGGATCTGGCCTATGCCGGCGGGGTCGACCCGAAGCGCGAGCAACTGGTCCTGACCCTGTCGCTGGCGATTACCGTGGCGGTGGCGATCAAGGTGGTGGGCGTGCTGCTGATCGCGGCGCTGCTGATCATCCCCTCTGCCGCCGCCCGGCCGCTGTCGCGCACCCCCGAGGGCATGGCGGTCGCTGCCGCCCTGATCGGCGTGCTGTCCGCGGTGATCGGCCTGCGCGCGGCGTATGCGCTGGATACCCCGGCGGGGCCGACGATCGTCTGCGTGGCGGCGCTGGCCTTTGCAACCACGAGCGCCTTCGGCATGAAGCGCCGGGCGGGCTGAGGCTGGTCCCGGAAGCCGGAGTGCCCGGGCCGGCCGCCGTTTGACCGCGCCTGCCTCAGCCCCATTTCAAGTGGTATCGGTATCGGAGGTCTTCACATGCGGCGGCTCGCCTCTGTGATCTGTCTGTGCATCGCCGCGCCGGCGGCGGCGCTGGATCTGCAACTGACCAATTCCTACAGCCTGAACCATCCGGCGAGCCTGGAGTACGACCCCACCTTCTGCGGCTTGTGGATCGCGAACGAGGGGCCCGAGGCGATCCTGGTGACGCTGGGCGGGCTGGAGCTGCGGCGCGTGCGCTCGGAGCTGTCGCGGATCAAGGCGATCACGCTCGAGGGCGACACGCTGATCGTGGCCGACGGGGCGGGCGCGTTCCAGCGCCTTTCGAAGGACGGCACTCCGCTGGCCGCGCCGTTCCGCATCGCCGGGGGCTGGGCGGACACCGAGGGGATGGTGGTCGACGATGACGGCACGCTGATCACCGTCGAGGACGATCCGGAATACCTGACCTGGCTGTCGCCCGAAGGCGAGATCCTGCGCCGGATCGACACCATGACGCTGGAGCAGCCGCTGAGCGAGGCGCAGGGCATCGCCCGCGACCCCCGCACCGGGCACCTGCTGATCGTCGATGACCGCGAAGGCACCAACAGCCTTTACGAGTTCGATGCCGAGGGCAATCTGCTGGCCACCGCGCCGCTGATCGCCTACGGGATCGACCCCGAGGGCATCGCGATCCGCCCCGGCTCGGACGAGCTGTTCATCGCCTTCGACGGCGGCGCGATGATCGCCAGTTTCATCTACACGCCGACGCTGCCCGAGGGCGCGGACGCATTGCCGCCCGGCGCGGACTGCATGTTGTCCTGATCCGCGCAGCGGGTCCCGGGCGCGGGCGTCCCGCCGGCGGCGCGCGATGGATCGAAACATTGTCGAAGGTCAACACCGGGGTTCTGGAAAACCGATACGATTCGGGCACCTGACGCGTTTCAACCCCCCGGAGGATTAGATGTCACGCTCGATGATTCTGCTCGGCGCCCTGTCCCTCAGCCTCGCTGCTGGCGCTTTGCAAGCCCAGGACGAGCCGGCCGGCAAGGAGGAGTTCATGGTCGCCTGCGCGGTCTGCCACGGCGAATCCGCCATGGGCAACGGTCCGTTCTCGTCGATGATGAATGCCGAGGTGCCGGGCCTGACCGGGCTGGCCGCGGCCAATGACGGCGTGTTTCCCTATCTGAAGGTCTTCCAGATCGTCGATGGCCGTACCGGGATGCGGGCGCATGGCAGCCCGATGCCGATCTGGGGCGACCGGTTCTCGGCCTCGGCGAACGGGGATTACGGCCCCTACCGCGCCGAGATCATCGCGCGCGGCCGGATCGCCGTTCTGGTCGACTACATCGAGAGCATCCAGGAATAGACCGCGTCAGCCTCGATCGGCCCGTTCCGCGCCGGACCGCCGCGCGCGGGGCGGCGCGCTTTTGCCCGTGAGCCGTGAAGGGTCGGGGTAACCCGGCGGCGTGCCAGAAGGCCGACGCCGACAACGAACTGCGGGGCCCCGGCGCTTCCGCAACGGCCTGTTGGCCGGCAGCGTGGCCTCAACCCGCCGCGACCGGCTCCAGCCGCAGCGTGTTGCCGCCGAGCGCGCGGAATGCGCGCTGGCGGCAGCTGAGCACGATGATCTGCAGATCTCCAGCCTGGCGGTGCAACGCGTCGAACATCCGCTCGATCCGGTCGTCGTCGGTGAAGACCAGCGCGTCGTCCAGGATCACCGGCGCGTGCCGCCCGCCCCGGGCCAGCATGCGGGCAAAGGCCAGCCGCACCAGCAGCGCCAGCTGCTCGCGGGTGCCGCCGGACAGGATGCCGACCGGCTCCTCGATCCGGTCGCGGATCAGCGTGTCGGGCAGCAGCGTGTCGTCGCCCCAGGTCAGCTCGGCCTCCGGCCATAGCAACGCCAGCAGCGGCTTGAGCTCGGCCGCGACCGGCTCGAAGTAGCGCTCGCGCGCCGCCGATCGGGCGGTGTCCAGCGCATCCTCCAGCCGTTGCAGCACCTTCACCTCGCGCTCGATCACCGCCAGTTGCGCCTGCGCGGCCTCCAGCCGGCCCTCGGTGTCCGCCAGCTCCTCCTCGACGGCATCGCCGGCCGCGGCGGCGATGCGCTCGTCGAGCCGGATGATCTCCTCCTTCAGTCGCCCGGCGTCCTCGCGCGCGCTTTGCGCCACCGCGCGGGCGCGCTCGAGCGTGGATTGCGCCGCCTCCAGGTCCGGCGCCTCGCGGCGCAACGCCCCGAGCCGGGCCTCGGCCGCCTCGAACGCCGCCCTGGCCCGGGCCAGATCGGCGACCAGAGCGGCCTCGTCGGCGGGTCCGAGGCGCTCCAGTGCCTCCTGCGCCCGGGCCAGCCGGTCGGCGGCGGCATTTTCGTCGGCCTTGGCGCTCGCGGCGGCCACGCGGGCTTTCATGTTGCGCTCGCCGGCGCTTTCCCACGCCGCCTGTGCGACGTTCCGGCGCTCGGCGGCCGCCACCTGCTGCGCTTCGGCCGTGGCGAGGTCGGGCAGGTCCGGATCGTCAGCTTCCGGCTCGGGGATCGCCGCGATGGCCTGGCGCAGGGCGTCCGGGCCGTCGGGGGCGATGGCCTGCAACTGCGCGCGCACTTCGCGGGCGGCGTTCGCGGCCTCGGTGCGGGCATCGGCTGCCGCCCGGGCCTCCTCCAGGGTCTCGGCCGCGATGGCGGCGAGCGCCGCCCGGAAGGCGTCCTCGGCCGTCTCGACCCGGCCGTCGTCCCTGCCGCCCGCGCCGGGCCGGACATGCAGCGTGCCGATCCCGTCGAGCGTCAGCTCGGCGCCCTCGGGGATCGCCACCGGCTCGGAGCCGGGCAATGGCCGGCCGTGCAGGCGGGCCCGGCTTTCGGCCCCCGGTTCGTATTCGAGCAACAGCTGCGGCGCGGCGCCTTCGCGCAGGGACCGGGCGACGGACAGTTCCCGGGCCTTTTCCTCGATGTCGCGCATCGCGGCCGGATCGGGGCCGAGCTTTGCCTTGGCGGCCAGCGTGGCCAGGCGGTCCCGTGCCTCCTCGGCCCTGCGCAGCTTCTCGGTCAGTTCGCCGCGATGGGCCGCGCCCTCGCGCGCCCGCTGCTGCCGCTCTGCCTTGCGCCGGACCTCATCGGCACGCACGGCCTCCTGCTTTGCCGCCTCCAGCGCTGCCCTGGCGTCGGTCAGAGCGCGCTCGGCGGCAAGCTGTGCCTGACCTGCGGGGCCGGCCGCCTGCTGTGCCGCCTCATGGGCCTCTTGCGCCTCGGACAGTTCGGCGCGCGCGGTGCGGATGCGCTCGAGCTGACTGGACCGGTTGGCGACTTCCAGCCCTTCCGTCTTCACCTTCCCCGCGGCGGCCTCGACCTTGTCGGCATGTTGCCGGGCGGCCTCGAACCGGGCTTCGGCCTCCTCCAGCCGGGCCTTGCGGACGGCGGCTTCCTCGGGGTCCTCGATCTCGGCCAGCTCGCGGCGCTTGCGCTTGCGGGCGTCGAGCTGCTCGTGCAGCGCGCGGGTGGTCTCGGCCAACGCGTCGCGGCGCCTGGTCAGATCCTCGACCGCGTCGAGCGCATCGCGCCAGGGGCCGTTGGCCTTCGGCTTGCCGGTGCCGGTCGCGTACTCGGCCAGCTCCGCGCGGCAGCGCGCCAGCGCCGCGTCCATGCGCCGCCCGCCGGTCATCGCCTCGACTTCGCCGGTGACCGAGGACAGCAGGTCGCGCCGCGCGGCCTCTGCGGCCTTGCGTTCCTTGTCGCTGCCGTCATCCAGCGCGACCAGCCCCTGCCGCACCCACAACAGCCCGGCCGGCCCGCCATCGCCCCCGGTGATCAGGCCCGAGATCCATGCCTCGGCCTCGTCGGCCTGGGCGATCAGCCGGCCGTCGCGATGCACTTCGGCGATCGGCCGCGACAACCAGCGCTTGGTGACCCGGTGCATCCCCTCGGCGGTCTCGATTTCGACAGTGACTTCGGGGGCCCCGCCGGCATGGGGCCTGAGCGCCTTCACCTCCTGCTTCTGCGAGCCATGCGGGGTGAAGAACAGCGCCTGCAACGCATCGAACAGCGTCGACTTGCCGTATTCGTTGGGCTCGCAGAGCAGGTTCAGCCCGTCGCCGATGCCCTCGATCCGGACGGCCCGGGTGAAGCGGCGCACATTGTCCAGCTCGATCGCGCGCAGCTTCATGCCCCGTCCTCCCGCGCATAGGCGTAGAGCCGGTTGAGCGCCGCTGCGGCGATGTCGCGCTCCTCGGCGGCGAGCGCGTCGTCGCCGGCCTCGGCCATCAGGCGCTCGGCGGCCAGGCGCAGGGCGCCCGCGCGGTCGATCTCGTCCAGATCGGCGGCGGCGTAGTCGGTGGCCAGCGCGTCGAAGCGCCCCTCGAAATGAGCGAACTCGGCGCCCAGGCGCGCGGCCGCCGCGCGCAGCGCCGCGCGGCCCGGCAGGGTGGTGCGACCGGTGGCGGTGACGCGCAACAGCATGTCCTGCCGCCGTCCCTCGGGGAGTGTGGCCTCGAAGGCTGCCGCCGCGTCCTGCTCGGCCAGCAGGGGCAATTCCCGGTCCAGCCACAGGAAGGCGCCGGTCTCGACCTCGGCGACCTGCGGTGCCGCGCCGGGGCCCGTCAGCGTCACCGCCAGGCAGACGCCCCGGCGGGAATGCTTGAAGCCGGTCTGCTCGGGACTGCCGGAATACTGGACGCGCGGCCCGATCTCGCGCCGCCCGTGCCAGTCGCCCAGACCGAGGTAATCGAGCCCTGCGGTCCTGTCGCGGTCGGGCGGGATGTTCGCGCCGCTCTCGGCGAAATCGACCACGCCGCCATGGGCCAGCCCGAGCCGCAGCTGGCCCTCGGCGGTCCGCATCCGCGGCAGATCCTCGGTCAGGTCGCGCCCGGCCGAGCGGAAGCCCACCGGCGCGGGCAGCAGCACCGCGTCGTCGCGCAGCGCGATGGGCTGCGCCTGCGTGACGGCGTGCACGTTCTCGGGGCTGTCGCGGGTGATCTCGTCCCACAGCTGTTCCGCATGGGACAGGTTGTCGTGGTTGCCCGGCATCAGCCACCAGCGGATCGCCTGGTCCTCGCCCATCGCGGCAAGCGCCTTGCGCAAGACGCCGGCCGAGGGCGTGGGTGTGTCGAAGACGTCCCCCGCCACCAGCACGTCGCCCGCGCCATGGTCCCGCGCCGCCTGCGCAATCCGCCCGATCGCCTCGTGCCGGGCATTGTTCAGCCGCCCGCGGATATTGCCGTCCGGCGGCTCGGGGATGCTGGCGAAACGCTGCCCGAGATGCAGGTCCGAGGTATGGATGAATCGGAATTCGGTCATTTATTCCTGCCCCTTCCAGGCGAACGTAGCAGGAACAAGCCCCCGAACGCACGCCGAAATTTCGGCTGAGCTCTGGCCCTATCAAATCGCTTCGACGCCGGGCAGGGATTTGCCCTAGACTTGCACGGACCAACGAGGGGAGGGACGCATGGCCGAACTGCCGCAGCAGGCGAATGTCGTGATCATCGGCGGCGGGGTGGTCGGCTGCTCGGTGGCCTATCACCTGGCCAAGCTCGGCTGGACCGACGTGGTGCTGCTCGAGCGCAAGCAGCTGACCTGCGGCACCACCTGGCACGCCGCCGGGCTGATCGGGCAGCTGCGCGCGACGGCGAACATGACGCGGCTGGCGAAATACACGCAGGAGCTCTACGGGGCGCTGGAGGCCGAAACGGGCGTCGCCACCGGTTTCCGCCGCTGCGGCTCGATCACCGCCGCGCTGACCGACGAACGCCGCGAAGAGATCTTTCGCACCGCCGCCATGGCCCGCGCCTTCGGCGTCGAGGTCGAGGAGCTGAGCCCCTCGGAGGTCAAGGAGCGCTACGAGCACCTGAACATCGATGGCGTGACGGGGGGCGTCTGGTTGCCCAAGGACGGCCAGGGCGACCCTGCCAACATCGCGCTGGCGCTGGCCAAGGGGGCGCGGCAGAACGGCGCGAAGATCGTCGAGGGCGTGCGCGTCACCGGCATCGCGCGGCAGGGCCGCCGCGTCACCGGCGTCGACTGGCGCGACGAGAGCGGCGCAACGGGCCACGTCGCCTGCGAGCACATCGTGAACTGCGCCGGCATGTGGGGCCGCGAGGTCGGCCGCATGGCCGGCGTCAACGTGCCGCTGCAGGCCTGCGAGCATTTCTACATCGTCACCGAGGCGATCCCCGGCCTGACCACGCTGCCGGTCCTGCGCGTCCCCGACGAATGCGCCTATTACAAGGAGGACGCCGGCAAGATGCTGCTGGGCGCCTTCGAGCCCAACGCCAAGCCCTGGGGCATGGACGGCATCCCGGAGGATTTCTGCTTCGACCAGCTGCCCGAGGACTTCGACCATTTCGAGCCGATCCTGGAAAAGGCGGTCGAGCGGGTGCCGATGCTGGCCGAGGCCGGCATCCACACCTTCTTCAACGGGCCGGAGAGCTTCACCCCCGACAACCTCTACTATCTGGGCGAGGCGCCGGAGCTCAGGAACTTCTACGTCGCCGCCGGCTTCAACTCGGTCGGCATCCAGTCGGCCGGTGGGGTCGGCTGGGCCCTCGCCGACTGGATCGCCGACCGCCACCCGCCCATGGACCTCAACTCGGTCGACATCCGCCGTGCCCTCCCGTTCCAGGCCGACGAGGGGTACCTGACCGACCGGATCTCGGAGAGCCTCGGCCTCCTCTACGCCATGCACTGGCCGTTCCGCCAGTACGAGAGCGCCCGGGGCCAGCGTCTCTCACCACTGCACGAGCGGCTCGACGGGGCGGGGGCGGTGTTCGGGGAGACGGCGGGCTGGGAGCGGCCCAACTGGTACGCGCGCCCGGGCCAGGCCCGGGAGTACGTCTACAGCTACGGCAAGCAGAACTGGCACGACAACATGGTCGAGGAGTGCCTGGCGGTCCGCGAGGCGGTCGGACTGTTCGATCAGACCTCCTTCGCCAAGTTCGTGGTGGAGGGCCCCGACGCCCTCACCGTCCTCGACCGTCTGAGTGTGGCCGACATCGACGCCCCGGTCGGGCGGGCCGTCTACACGCAGTGGTGCAACGAGCAGGGGGGCATCGAAGCCGACCTCACGGTCAACCGGCTCGACGAGGACCGGTTCTTCGTCGTCACGTCGGCCGCCTCGGAGACCCGGGACTGGGCCTGGCTGCGGCGAGCGGCCCGCGACCGCCGGGTGACGCTCTCGAACGTCACCCACGAGCAGGCGGTGATCGGGCTGATGGGCCCGTCGTCGCGTGACGTGTTGGCCCGGCTCACCGAGGCCGACCTGACCAACGACGGGTTCCCGTTCGGGACGGCGCGGCAGATCACCGTGGCCGGCGCCCACGTGCTCGCCCTGCGGATGAGCTACGTCGGCGAACTCGGCTGGGAGCTCTACATCGGCGACCCGGACGCGGTGGCGGTGCACGACGCGATCGTGGACGCGGGGGCGGGCCACGGGTTGCGTCACGCGGGATTCCACGCCATGAACTCGTTGCGCCTGGAGGCCGGCATGCGCCACTGGGGCCACGACATCACCGACGAGGACACGCCGCTCGAGGCCGGCCTCGAGCGGCGT
>JABAHR010000267.1_pt6 | contig 11851 bp, 9 predicted proteins | sample 7062101 | NCBI WGS metagenome assembly JABAHR01 (sample SAMN14534553, study PRJNA622989) | marine sediment metagenome | biome: marine biome [ENVO:00000428]; feature: marine pelagic biome [ENVO:01000023]; material: deep marine sediment [ENVO:00002113] | place: India: Gulf of Kutch | collected...
GAACTCGATGCCCTGGCCGATGCGGTTCGGGCCGCCACCGAGCACCATGATCTTGCGTTGCCCGGTGGGATTGGCCTCGCACTCCTCCTCATAGGTGGAGTACATGTAGGCGGTGGTCGCCTCGAACTCGGCCGCGCACGAGTCGACCCGCTTGAACACCGGTCGCACGCCGAGCGCGTGCCGATGCGCGCGCACCTGCGACTCGTCGACGCCGAGCAGCTTCGCCAGGCGCTCATCGGAGAAGCCCATGCGTTTGAGACCCAGCACGCGATCGCGATCGAGCTCCGCCAGGCGAACGCCGGCGAGCGCCCGCTCCTCGGCGACGATCTCCTGGATCTGGGCGATGAACCACGGATCGATACCCGAGTGCTCGTGAATCTCGTCGAGATTCATCCCCAGCCGAAGACCGTCGGCGAGATAGCGCACCCGCTCGGGACCGGGGTTGCGAAGCTGCGCCACCACCTCGGCGCGCAACGCCGCGTCGCCTTCTTCAGCCGCGCTGCCGGCAACGATCTCGTCGAGACCGCACAGATCGTTCTCGAGGCTGCGCAGCGCCTTTTGCAGCGATTCCTGGAAGGTCCGCCCGATGGCCATGGCTTCGCCGACCGATTTCATCTGCGTGCCGAGACGCGGCTCGGCCTGGGGAAACTTCTCGAAGTTGAATCGCGGCACCTTGGTCACGACGTAGTCGATGGTTGGCTCGAACGACGCGGGCGTGGCGCCGCCGGTAATCTCGTTCTCCAGCTCATCGAGGGTGTAGCCGACGGCGAGCTTAGCCGCCACGCGCGCAATCGGGAAACCGGTCGCTTTCGAGGCGAGTGCCGACGAGCGCGACACTCTCGGATTCATCTCGATGATGACCAGCTGTCCATTGCGGGGATTGATGGCGAACTGCACGTTGGAGCCGCCGGTGTCGACGCCGATCTCGCGCAGCACCGCGATGGAGGCGTCGCGCATCAGCTGATATTCCTTGTCGGTGAGCGTCTGCGCCGGCGCAACCGTGATCGAGTCGCCGGTGTGCACGCCCATGGGATCGAAGTTCTCGATGGAGCAGACGATGATGCAGTTGTCCTTGCGGTCGCGGACCACCTCCATCTCGAATTCCTTCCAGCCGAGCACCGACTCTTCGAGCAGCACTTCGTGGGTCGGCGACGCGTCGAGACCGCGCTCGCAGATCTCGAGAAACTCCTCGCGGTTGTAGGCGATGCCGCCGCCGGTGCCGCCGAGCGTGAAAGACGGACGCAGAATCGTCGGAAAGCCGATTTCCGCCTGCGCCTCCCGGGCGCTGTCGAGATCGTGCACGAGCACCGCGCGCGGCACCGCAAGGCCGATGCGGCCCATGGCATCGCGGAACTGCTCACGGTCCTCGGCTTTGTCGATGGATTCACGCGAGGCCCCGATCATCTCGACCGCGAAGGCCGCGAGCACGCCCTCGCGATTCAGATCGAGCGCGCAGTTGAGCGCCGTCTGGCCGCCCATTGTCGGCAGCAACGCCTGGGGACGCTCTTTTTCGATGATCTGCGCAATGGCCTGCCAATGGATCGGCTCGATGTAGGTGGCGTCGGCCATCTCCGGGTCGGTCATGATGGTGGCCGGATTGGAGTTGACCAGCACCACCCGGTAGCCCTCCTCGCGCAGCGCCTTGCAGGCCTGCGCGCCGGAGTAGTCGAACTCGCAGGCCTGGCCGATGACGATCGGACCGGCGCCGATAATGAGCACGCTTTCGATGTCTGTGCGTCTCGGCATGCGTCAGCTCATGCGCTCGCCGAGCCGGTTGCCTGTGCGCCGCGTCGCGCACCGCCCATGAGGGCCACGAATTCGTCGAAAAGCGCCGCGATGTCGTGAGGACCGGGACTCGCCTCCGGATGGCCCTGAAAGCCGAAGGCCGGCCGATCGGTGAAGCGCAGGCCCTGCAGGGAACCGTCGAAGAGCGAGCGATGCGTGGCCCGGATGTTGGCCGGCAGGCTCGCCTCGTCGACGGCGAATCCGTGATTCTGACTGGTGATGAGCACGTTGCCGCTGGCCAGATCCTGCACCGGGTGATTGGCACCGTGATGACCGAATTTCATCTTCAGGGTGCGGGCGCCTCCGGCGAGCGCCAGCAGCTGGTGACCCAGGCAGATGCCGAACAACGGCACGCCCGCATCGAGCAGCTCCCGTATCGCGGTGATGGCATAGGCGCACGGCTCCGGATCCCCGGGTCCGTTGGACAGGAACACGCCGTCGGGCTCGAGCGCCAGCACCTCCCCGCTGGTGGTGGTCGCGGGCACCACAGTCACCCGGCAGCCCTTCTCGCTCAGGAGCCGCAGGATGTTGCGCTTGACGCCGAAATCGTAGGCGACCACGCGCCGGCATCGTTGCTCGCGGGGCACCTCTGCAAAGCCCGCATCGAGCCGCCAGGCGCCTTCGTGCCACTCGTAAGCGCTGTCGGTGGACACCTCGCGAGCGAGATCCATGCCCTCGAGGCCTGCAAACCCGCGCGCCGCCTCGAGCGCCGCATCCGCGTCGATGTCGGCGCCACCCGCCGGCGCCGCCACCAGGCAGGCGTTCTGGGCGCCCTTGGTGCGCAGAATGCGCGTCAGCCGCCGCGTGTCGATGCCGCACATGGCGACGACTTCCCGTTCGCGCAGATAGTCGCGCAGCGTGCCGCGCGCCCGCCAGCTGCTCAACGTCGCCGGGGCATCACGCACCACCAGGGCGCTGGCGTGGACCCGCGCCGCCTCGTCGTCCTCGGCATTGGTGCCGACGTTGCCGATGTGCGGATAGGTGAGCGTGATGATCTGACGGGCGTAGGAGGGATCGCTCAGGATCTCCTGATAGCCGGTCATGGCGGTGTTGAACACCGCCTCGCCGACGACCTGGCCCGCGACGCCGATGGATTGTCCCCAGAACCGGCTGCCGTCCTCGAGTATCAGAAGGGCCCGGCTCGTCACAATCTCCGTCGCCTCGTGCTCGCGGCGCCGCGCGCGGGCCGCCCATGCAAAAAAACGGGAGCGTGCCTTAGAGCCGCTCCCGTCCTCGAATCAATGAACACCGCTGGTCAGTTTCCTGCGCGCACCGCGTGCCACAGGGAAATGATAAGGTAGACCGCGACTACCGGTCCATAGGGCCGATTCCGTGCGCTACAGGCCGAGCACATCCTGCATGTCGTAGAGGCCCGATTCCTTGGCCATGATCCAGCGCGCCGCACGCAGAGCGCCGTGGGCGAAGTTCAGGCGGCTGGAGGCCCGGTGGCTGATCTCGACGCGCTCGCCGGTTCCGGCGAACATCACGGTGTGCTCGCCGACGATGTCTCCGGCGCGCACGGTCTCGAAACCGATGGTACTTCGCTCGCGCGCGCCGGTATGGCCTTGACGGCCGTAGACCGCGCAGTCGGCGAGACGGCGCCCGAGCGCCCCGGCGACCACCTCGCCCATGCGCACCGCCGTGCCCGATGGCGCATCGACCTTGTGGCGGTGATGCGCCTCGATGATCTCGATGTCGACCTCGTCACCGAGCACCCTTGCCGCCACGTCGAGGAGCTTGAAGCAGAGATTCACGCCGACGCTCATATTGGGCGCAACCACCAGCGCAATGTGCTCGGCATGCTGGTCGAGCTCGGCCCGCTGTGCTTGGGAGAAGCCGGTGGTGCCGACCACCGCGCGCTTGCCCGCATCCCGGCACACGCGCACGTTTGCGGCGCAGGCATCGGCAACGGTGAAGTCGACGAGCACGTCGAAATCACCGGCGATGGCCTCCAGTGAATCGCCGATCGGCACGCCGAGCGCACCGATGCCGGCCAGCGTGCCCGCGTCCTGGCCGATGAGAGGACTCCCGGGCGCTTCGACAGCGCCCGCGAGGCGGGTACCCTCGAAGTCGCTCAGCGCGCTGGTGATCGTGCGACCCATGCGCCCCGCGGCGCCGGTGACGGCAATACGCACGGGCGCGCTCACGACGTGAGGTCCTCGAAAAACTTTTTCACGTTGTCCAGCCACGAGGACGAGCGTGGGTCGTGGGTGCGCTTGCTCGTGCGAATGGACTCGTCGAAGTTGCGCAGAAGCTCCTTCTGCTTGGCGTTCAGGTTCACGGGTGTCTCCACGACGATTTTACAGATGAGATCCCCAGGGCCACCGCCGCGCACCGGTTTGATGCCCTTGCCGCGTACGCGGAACAGCTTGTCCGTCTGGGTACCGCTCGGAATTTTCAGATTTACCCGGCCGTCGAGCGTTGGCACCTCCAGCTCACCGCCCAGCGTCGCCGTTGTGAAGCTCACGGGAACCTCGCAGAACAGGTGGGCGCCATCGCGCAAGAAGATGGGATGCTCGCGCACGTTCACCTCGACGTACAGGTCTCCCGGCGGACCGCCCCGCTCACCGCTCTCGCCCTCGCCTGCCAGACGGATGCGATCGCCGTTGTCGACTCCGGGTGGCACTTTCACCGAGAGCGTCTTCTCCTCACGCACGCGGCCTTCGCCCCGGCAGGTCTTGCACGGGTCGGTGATCACCTTGCCCGCTCCGCGGCAGCTCGGGCAGGTCTGCTGTATGGAGAAGAATCCCTGCTGCATGCGCACCTGGCCCTGGCCACCGCAGGTCGCGCAGCTCACCGGGCTGGTGCCGGGCGTTGCGCCGCTGCCCGAGCAGTCCGCGCACTGCACCCTGGTCGGCACGCGGATCTTGGCGGTGGTGCCGAACACGGCCTCCTCGAGACTCATGCCGAGGTCGTAGCGCATGTCGGCGCCCCGGTACACGCGCTCGCCGCCGCGTGAGCCGAAAATGTCGCCGAACACCTCGTCGAAAATGTCGCGAAAACCCGCGCCGCCGAATCCGCCCTGCCCCGCCTGGGAATCGACGCCGGCGTGGCCGAACTGATCGTAGGCGGCGCGCTTGCGCCCATCGGAGAGGATCTCGTAGGCCTCTTTGGCCTCCTTGAAATTGAGCTCCGCCTCCTCGGAATCGGGGTTGCGGTCGGGGTGATACTTCATCGCGAGACGCCGGTACGCGCCCTTGAGCTCGTCGTCGCTCGCGTTGCGCGAGACGCCAAGAACTTCGTAGTAATCCCGTTTCGCCATGGCCGCACGCGAAAAAGGCGCGGAGTCCAACGACCCCGCGCCGGCTTCGTCCTACGATCTACGCGGACAACTTACTTGTTGTCCTCGTTGACCTCTTCGAATTCGGCGTCGACGACATCCTCCGAGCCGCCGGCCTGCGCGCCGCCCTTGGCCTCGCCGGCACCCGCCTGCTCCGAAGTGCCGGCATCCGCCGATTCCTTCTGGTAAATCCGCTCGGCGAGCTTACCGGAGAGCTCCGCCAGAGTCTGGGACTTGGCTTCGATGTTGCTCTTGTCGTCGGTCTTGATCGCCTCTTCGACCGCCGCGATGGCGGCTTCGATGTCGGTCTTCTCCTGAGCCTCGACCTTGTCGCCGAGCTCGGCGAGCGTCTTTTTCGTCGCGTGCACCAGGTTGTCCGCCTGGTTGCGGGCGTTCACCAGCTCGTGGAACTTCTTGTCCTCGGCGGCGTGTGCCTCGGCGTCCTTGACCATGCGATCGATCTCGTCCTCGGCGAGCCCGCTGGAGGCGCGAATGACGATGGACTGCTCCTTACCGGTCGCCTTGTCCTTCGCCGATACGTTGAGAATACCGTTGGCATCGATGTCGAAAGCGACCTCGATCTGCGGCACGCCGCGCGGCGCGGGCGGAATATCCGCGAGGTCGAACCGCCCGAGCGACTTGTTCGCCGAGGCCACCTCGCGCTCGCCCTGGAGCACGTGCACGGTAACCGCGCCCTGATTGTCCTCGGCCGTCGAGAAGACCTGCGACGCCTTGGTGGGGATGGTCGTGTTCTTCTCGATGAGCTTGGTCATGACACCGCCGAGCGTCTCGATGCCGAGCGAGAGCGGCGTCACGTCGAGCAGCAGCACGTCCTTGACGTCGCCCGAGAGCACGCCGGCCTGAATCGCCGCGCCGACCGCGACGACCTCGTCGGGGTTGACGTCCTTGCGAGGCTCCTTGCCGAAGATGTCCTTGACCATCTGCTGAACCTTGGGCATGCGCGTCTGCCCGCCGACCAGGATGACATCGGAGATATCCGACGCGCTGAGACCGGCGTCCTTGAGCGCGATTCGGCACGGCTCGATGGTGCGCTGGACGAGGTCCTCGATGAGCGACTCGAGCTTGGCGCGCGTGAGCGTCATGTTGAGGTGCTTCGGACCGCTCGCATCCGCGGTCACGTAGGGCAGATTGATCTCGGTCTGCTGACTCGAGGAGAGCTCGATCTTGGCCTTCTCGGCGGCCTCCTTGAGCCGCTGAAGCGCAAGCGGATCGTTGTGCAGATCGATACCGGATTCCTTTTTGAACTCGTCGGCCACGTAATCGATGATGCGCAGATCGAAATCCTCGCCACCGAGGAACGTGTCCCCGTTGGTCGAGAGCACCTCGAACTGATGCTCGCCGTCGACCTCCGCGATCTCGATGATGGAGATATCGAACGTGCCGCCGCCGAGGTCGTAGACCGCGATCTTGGAATCTCCGCGCCTCTTGTCCATGCCGTAGGCGAGCGCGGCCGCGGTCGGCTCGNNCGGCTCGTTGATGATGCGCTTGACGTCGAGGCCGGCGATCTTGCCGGCATCCTTGGTCGCCTGGCGCTGGGAGTCGTTGAAGTAGGCCGGCACCGTGATCACCGCCTCGGTCACCGGCTCGCCGAGATAGTCCTCGGCGGTCTTCTTCATTTTCATGAGCACGCGGGCGGAGATCTCCGGCGGCGCCTTTGCGCTGCCCTTGACCTCGACCCAGGCATCGCCGTTCTCGGCAGCGACGATCTTGTACGGCACCATATCGATGTCGCGCTTGACCACGTCGTCTTCGAAACGCCGTCCGATGAGCCGCTTGACCGCGTAGACCGTGTTCTGCGGATTGGTGACCGCCTGGCGCTTGGCGGACTGGCCCACCAGCACCTCGTCATCTTTCGTGTACGCGACGATCGACGGCGTAGTGCGATCGCCCTCGCTGTTCTCGATGACGCGCGGCTTCTCGCCCTCCATCACGGCCACGCACGAGTTCGTGGTGCCGAGGTCGATGCCGATCATTCTGCCCATGATTTCGTTCTCCGTTGACTGGTCGCTTGGTCCGATGTGGCTAGATATTGGGTCGTGACCCCGGAAATCAAGCCGCTCACGCGGCCACGATGACCATCGCCGGCCGCAGCAGCCGATCGTTGAGCAGGTAGCCCTTCTGGACCACCGTGATGACCGTGCCCGGCTCCTTGCCGGCCACCTCCTGGGTGGACATGGCCTGGTGATACTCGGGGTCGAAACTCTGGCCCTCGGGATTGACCTCCTCGAGGCCGAACTTGCCGGTGGCGGTGTTGAAGAGCTTGAGGGTCAGCTCGAGGCCCTCACGCAGCTTCTCCGCGTCCACCTCGGCGTCGTCGGCGGCGTTCAGGCCGAGCTCGATGCTGTCCTTGATGGGCAGAAGCTCGCTCATGAGCCGCTCGAGGCCGTACTTGTGGGCGTTCTCCACCTCGCGTTCCGAGCGCTTGCGCAGATTCTCCATTTCCGCCCGCGCTCTGAGCAGATCGTCGAGGTGCGCGGCGGCCTCCTCGCGGGCCTCCTTGAGCTCTGCATCCAGGTCCGGCGCCGGCAGCGCCTGCGCGTCGGCGTCGCCCGGCGTCGGCTCCCCGGTGAGTTCGGCGGCCGCCTCCTCGGCATCCGCGTCCGCCGCGGCCTCGACCGTCACGGTCCTGCGCTCGTTCTCGGTTTTCACCGGTCGCTTTGCCTTCGCCATAGTCGACTCCAGATTCGTGGGCCAGACGCTTCCGGGCGCCAGCGTTGCCGAGAGCGCCTGGGGATATGCCGGAATATGGGGATCAGTGCTGCCTATTCAAGGCCGCTGTGAGCAGACGGGCGGTGATGTCGACCACCGGGATGACCCGCTCGTAGGGCATGCGCGTCGGTCCGATGACCCCGAGCACGCCGAGAACCTCGTCATCGCTCCCGTAAGAGGCCGTCACCACGCTGCACTCGTCGAGGACGTTGAATCCGGACTCCTCGCCGATGAAGATCTGAACGCCCCGCGCGTTCAGAGAATGATCGAGCAGGTACAGCAGCTCGCGCTTCTCGCTGAAGGCCTCGAACAGCCGGCGCAGCTTTTCCATGTCGGCGAGCTCGGCGCTGTCCATCAGATTGGTCTGCCCCGCGACCACCATCTCTTCGACGTCGGCTTCCCGCTCCAGGGCCTTCTCGGCCATCTCCACCGCCGCCTGCATGATCGCATTCATGCTCTCGCGGGTGGTGCGAAGCTCGGCGAGGATCTCGTTGCGCACGGTCATCAGATCCCTGCCGGCGCACAGACTGTTCAGGTAGTTGGCCGCCTGCTGCAGCTCCGCCTGGCTGTACTTTCGCCCGGTCCGGATGATGCGGTTCTGCACCTCGCGCTCGTTGACCACCAGGATGACCAGCACCTGATCATCGGAGAGGGAAAGAAATTCCACCTGTCGAAGGGTCACGTGCTCCTGGCGGGGCAGCATCACGACGCCCGCCAGATGCGTGATGTTGGAGAGCAGCGCCGACGCCGATTCCATCAGCGCACCGCGATTCTGGTCGCGATTCAGATGCTCCTCGAGCATCGCCACCTGAGCCCTCTCGAGCGGCTCGACCCGCAGCAGGGTATCGACGAAGAATCGAAATCCCTGGTTGGTCGGCACCCGTCCCGCCGATGTGTGCGGCGAACGCAGCAGGCCGCACTCCTCCAGGTCCGCCATCACGTTGCGCACCGTCGCCGGGCTCAGGTTGAGCATCGAGTCGCGCGAAAGCGTGCGCGAGCCGACCGGCTCGCCCTCGCGGATGTAGCGCTCCACGAGCACCTTGAACAGGTGCAGCGCCCGTTCGTTGAGCTGGGGCTCTTTTTGCTCACTCGGCACTGGCCGCTGTCTCCCGCTGACCGGAGGCCGCTGGGGCCGGGAAAGGCCCCCAAAGGCCTCGACCGGAAAAATTTAGCACTCTCAGGTGCCGTCTGCCAACCGCCCGCAACGCCGTGTTGGCCTCTGCGCCGGGCACCGTGATAACTTTCCCCGCGCTGGGTCATTCCCTGGAACCACCCGTTCACGGCCTAGGCCGAGAGGAGTCAGCCGTCCCGATGGCCGCCAGATTCCGCACCGTGGGCCTCATCGGCAAGCACGGCGACGCGCGCGTCGCGTCGACGCTCGAGCAGCTGATCGAAATCCTGCGCGGCGCCGGCGCACAGATGCTTTTCGACGCGCAGAGCGCCGAGAAGCTGCCGAGCTTCGGCTTGCCCGTGGTGGACCGCGAAGCCCTCGGCAGCCGCTGTGACCTGGTGATCGTGGTCGCGGGCGACGGTACCTTTCTCAACGCGGCACGCTCGCTGGTGGATCACGAGGTGCCGCTGCTCGGCGTCAATCTCGGCCGCCTCGGCTTTCTCGCTGACGTCATGCCGGCGGAGATGGACGCCCGGCTGCGCGAAATCTTTGCCGGCGACTACGACGAGGAGCAGCGTTTTCTGCTCGACGTGCGCGTGATGCGCGACGGTCAGGAAGTGTTCAGCGGCTGCGCACTCAACGAGGTCGTGGCCCACAAGTGGCACATCGCGCGCCTCATTCAGTTCGAGACCCATATCGACGGCCGGCTGGTGAACACCCAGCGCTCGGACGGCCTGATCGTCGCGACCCCCACGGGCTCCACTGCTTATTCCCTGTCCGGCGGCGGACCGATCCTGCACCCGAGCCTGGAAGCCGTGGTGCTGGTGCCCATCTGCCCGCACACCCTCAGCAGCCGTCCGCTGGTGGTAGCGGCGGACAGCCGCTTCGAGATCCGCATGCATACCGACGGTGAGCAGCCCGAGGCCCAGCTGACCTGCGACGGCCAGACCACGCTCGAGCTCGCTCCTGCAGATCGCATCCTGATTCGTCGCAAGGATCGCCGGCTGCGCCTGGTCCATCCCCGTGGCCACGACTATTTCGCCACGCTGCGCGCCAAGCTGCACTGGGCCCGGGAGCTGTAGATGCTGGCGCAGCTCGCCGTGCGTGACTTCGCCATCGTCGAGCGCCTGAACCTGGAGCTCGACGCGGGCATGACGGTGCTCACCGGCGAGACCGGTGCCGGAAAATCGATCCTGATCGATGCCCTGGGACTCACCCTCGGCGAGCGGGCCAGCCCCAAGGTGGTGAGAAGCGGCGCGCACGGCGCCGAGGTGATCGCGGTGTTCGAGATCCCGTCCGACAGCGATGCTGCGCAGCTTCTCCTCGCACAGGATCTCACCAGTGACGGCGAGTGCATCCTGAGACGCACCATCGCCGCCGACGGCCGATCCCGCGCCTACGTCAACGGGCGCCCCGTGCCGCTGCAGGTGCTGCGCGAGCTCGGCGAGCTGCTCGTCGACATCCACGGGCAGCACGCGCACCAGTCGCTGCTCAAGTCCGCGGCGCAACGGCGCATCCTCGACGAGTACGCCCACCACGAGGAGGCGCTCGCGCAGCTGGCGTCACTGCAGCAACGCTGGCAGAGCACCCGCAAGGCGATGGAATCCCTCGCTGTCGGACCTCAGGATCGCGAGCAACGCCTCGATTACCTGCGCTATCAGATCGACGAGCTCGATGCGTTGGACATCGGCGCGAACGAGCTCGAGGCGCTCGACGACGAGCACCGCCGGCTCGCGCACGCGAGCGAGCTGCTCGCCATCTGCGCGCGCGCCCTGAACGAGCTCGACGGCGACGGCGAGGGAGCGCTGACGGCCCGCGTCGCCGGACTTTGCAACACCCTCGGCACCATGGCCGCCATCGACCGCAGCACTGACACCATCCGCGAGCTGCTCGACGGCGCAGGCATACAGCTCGGGGAAGCGGCCGCGGAGCTGCGCCACTACCAGGACACCATCGATGTCGATCCCGCGCGCCTGCAGGCAGTCGACACCCGCCTGGCGGCTATCCACGACAGCGCGCGCAAGCATCGCGTCGACCCCGCCGAGCTGCCCGCGCTGCGCGACACGCTGCGTGCGGAGATCGTCGAGCTCGAAGGCGCGGGCGAGCGCGTCGACGAGCTGCGCACCGAGATCGATGCGACAGTGAACGCGTATGCCGAGGCGGCGCGCGCCCTGCACGAGAGCCGTGCAGGCGCTGCGGGCAAGCTCGCGGCGGCCATCACGAAGAACATGCGCGCCCTCGGCATGCCCCAGGGCCGGCTGCTCATCGACGTGCAGGCCGACTTCGATGCGCCGCCCTCCCGCGACGGCGCGGACACGGTGTCGTTCCGGGTCGCCGTGAATCCGGACCAAGCGCCGCAGCCGCTGGCGAGCGTCGCCTCCGGCGGCGAGCTCTCGCGCATCAGCCTCGCCATCCAGGTCATCGCCAGCGAGGGCAGCGGCGTGCCGACGCTGATCTTCGACGAGGTCGATGCCGGCATCGGCGGGCGGGTGGCGGACATCGTCGGCCGAGAGCTGCGCCGGCTGGCGGCCAACCGGCAGGTGCTGTGCGTCACGCATCTCCCGCAGGTGGCGTCGCTCGCGCACCATCACGTGCAGGTGCACAAGCAAAGCGTGCGTCGCAGGACCCACACCGATCTCAGAAATCTCAGCGGCGAAGACCGCGTCGAGGAGATCGCGCGCATGCTCGGCGGTGTCGACATCACCGATCAGGCCATTGCCCACGCCCGGCAGATGCTCGAAAGTGCATGAGTCATCGCAGGCGACGCGCGGCGTTATAATGCGAGACGGCGTCAGCGTACGACCACGGTTCGGGAGCATGGCTATCGGCAGCAGAAAAGGCCCTTTCACCAGCCTCGCATTGATGGCGTGCCTGGCGATCGGTGGGTGCTCGGGCGGAATTCCGGGCCTCTACCGCATTCCCATCCAGCAGGGCAACGTCGTCAC
>JABAHR010030587.1_pt1 | contig 11847 bp, 11 predicted proteins | sample 7062101 | NCBI WGS metagenome assembly JABAHR01 (sample SAMN14534553, study PRJNA622989) | marine sediment metagenome | biome: marine biome [ENVO:00000428]; feature: marine pelagic biome [ENVO:01000023]; material: deep marine sediment [ENVO:00002113] | place: India: Gulf of Kutch | collected...
CCACGGAAGGTTCGCCGACGTAGATCGGCTGGAAACGACGTTCCAGGGCCGGGTCCTTCTCGATGTACTTGCGATACTCGTCCAGGGTGGTGGCCCCGATCGTGTGCAGTTCGCCGCGGGCCAGGGCCGGTTTGAGCATGTTGGCTGCATCGACCGGGGCCCCCTCGGCTTTACCGGCCCCGACAACCGTGTGTAGCTCGTCAATAAAGAGGATGATCTCGCCTTCCGCCGCAATGACCTCCTTGAGAACCGCCTTCAGCCGGTCCTCGAACTCGCCGCGGAACTTCGCGCCGGCCAGCATCGCCCCGATGTCCAGCGCGATCAGCCGCTTGTTTTTCAGTCCTTCCGGCACGTCGCCGCCGACGATTCGTCGGGCCAGTCCCTCGGCGATCGCCGTCTTGCCCACGCCCGGGTCGCCGATCAGGACCGGGTTGTTCTTCGTCCGGCGCGACAGCACCTGCATCACCCGCCGGATCTCCTCGTCCCGGCCGATGACCGGATCGAGCTTGCCCTGGCGGGCGTCCGCGGTCAGGTCACGCCCGTAACGTTCCAGGGCCTGGTATTTGTCTTCCGGGTTTTGATCGGTCACCTGGGTGTTACCGCGCAACTCGCGCATCGCCTTGAGCAGGGCCTCGGCCGTCACCCCGTACGGCTTGAGCAAGTCAGTGGTACTGGCCAACGCCAGCAGGATATGTTCGGTGCTGACGTACTGGTCCTTCAACTTGTCCGCCTCGGCAAACGCCGCGTCCAGTGACCGGCGAAGAGCGGCGGCGAGATATATTTGGGAAGAGTCGATACCGTGCACTTCCGAGCGTCCCCCCAGGTCGCGAATCAGCGCCTGCTCCAACTCCCCCGGCCGGACACCCAGTTTTTCCACGAGCGGTTGGACCAATCCTTCCGGTTGTTTGAGCAACGCCACCAGCAAGTGCGGCGCGTCTACCTCCTGGTGATGTTGTTGCTGGGCGAGTTCGTGGGCGGCCTGCAACGCTTCTTGGGCCTTGAGCGTAAGTTTTTCAAATCGAATCATCGGTTCACCTCCCGGTACTGGGGCGACCTGTCCCACTCGCGTTGCCGGTTGTCCCACCAACTATGACAGGTTGACCCAAAAACACCTTGATTTGGACGTTTCACGCCTATAGCTAGCGCTATGCCGATGCCAACGAGAGAGAAGAACAAGAAAAGAAGCCGGCAGGATGGGCAAAACCTAGAAACCGACGTTACGCCACCCGCGCATCCAGATCGATCGAGGCCGTCCTAGGCCAGCTTGTCGAGTTGTTGCTGCAACTCCCCGAGCAGTTTCTGGATCTGGATCAGCCGGCTGTTGGTCTGCGGCAGCCGACGCAGGGCGGCATTCATCTGCTTGAATTTCTTGTGCGACACGGCGGGTGTCCCCATACAGATACTGCCAGCCGGCAGGCTCTTGGTCACACCGGTCTGGCCCATCAGGATCGATTTCTCCCCGACCGTCAAATGACCGGCAAACCCTACCTGGCCGGCGACGGTGACGTAATCGCCCAGGATCGTGCTACCGGCCATGCCGACCACCCCGCAAATAATACAATGCTTACCGATGATACAGTTGTGGCCGATCTGGACCAGGTTGTCGATCTTGGTCCCGGTACCGATGCGGGTCTCGCCGAACCGGCCCCGGTCAATTGCCGAGTTCGCCCCGATCTCGACATCGTCGCCGATCTCCACCGACCCGCGCTGGGGGATTTTCTCGTGTTTGCCGGCCTGGAGCTCAAACCCGAACCCGTCGGCACCGATCACCACGCCGCCGTGGAGGATCACCCGGTCACCGATCACCGTCCGCTCGCCGAGGACCACCGACGGGTAGAGCAAGCAGTCACGTCCAATCCGCGTGTTGTGACCGACATAACACCCGGCACTGATGACCGATCGATCCCCGATCACGGCTCCGGGCTCGACAACCGCAAACGGCTGAATGGAAACATCGACACCCAACTGGGCGGTTTGATCAACCACCGCGCGTTCGGAAACTCCGCTTGGGTGCTGAATTGGGGGCGGGGTGATTTCTTCCACCAAGCGTGCGAAGGCCTCGGCGGGTCGCTGGCAGCGAATGACCGGCCCGTCAAAGCCTTCGACGGTCGTGTTGGATGCCGCGATCAGGACACTCGCCGCGGTGGTCTTGATCGCGGCCTCGTACTTGGGGTTATCAACAAACGAAATGTCGCCGGGCTGCGCCTCGCGCAACCCGGCGACACCATGAACAACCTGGTTGGGATCTCCGTGTAGCTCCCCGCCAACAATCTGCGCTATCTGGCCGGCGTTGAGGTCCACGCTACGTATGGTTCTCGGGGAACGTTACCGGCCCGGGCTTACGGCGCGGGGCTGGGAGCGTTCCTGTTGAGGATCTTGATAATTGGCTCGGTGATATCCAGGTTGTCCTGCGAGAACACGAGGCTCGGGATTCCGTTCAGCGTGTTGCCGGACTTGTCAATCACCAGCACGTAGCCGGCCCCCCGGGCTTCTTTCTGGACCACCTCGGTGATCTCTTTCAGGATCCCCTGCCGCATCCGCATCCCCTGTTCTTCCAGGATCCGCTGGTGGCTGCGGCGGTACTCCTCCACCTCCCGCTGGAACTTCTGCAGGGCGGCAAGTTTTTCATTCAGCTCCTTGCGCTTTTCCTCGCGAATTTCCGGTGTGTACTCGGGACGATCCTGTTCGGCCCGCAGCTCATTCAGCTCCTCGACACGGCTCTTGAGATCCTCCTGCTTGCTCTGGAGCTCGGCGGTGAACTGGTCGCGGGTCTCTTCCAGCTTCGATCGGGCGACCGGTGTCTTGTGATATTCGTCAAAGATTTTTTGCATGTTGATGGTCACGATCTTCTCGGCAGGAAATTGTTGTGCTTCAGCGGCACCAACAGCTGCCAAGAGACCCATCGCGATCAACAGTGGAATGATTCGGTTCATGCTCATTTGGATCCCCCCAGGGTGGTTTCGTTCAATAATTCACACCAGATTACGGGTTTTAGAACTGGTAGCCAACAGTAAATTGCACCTTTCCGCTCTCCGAGTCGCCGTCGACCGTCATGACCGGGTAGCCGTAATCAAGCCGCAACGGTCCAATCGGCAGGTTTAGACGCACCCCGAGCCCAACGTCCGCCCGCAAATCATCCTGCTTAAAGCTGTAGGAACCTTCCCAAACACTGCCAATATCGAAAAAGAAGGCTCCCCGCACCCGTTCGATGATCGGGTAGGTGTACTCCACGGTGGCATGGACAAAGGTGTTCCCACCGATCGGTTCGTTGTTCAGGTCCTTGGGACTGACATCGCGATNNATAATCAAAACCGCGCAGGTTGTTCGGACCGCCCAGGAAATACCGGTCATAGATCGGGACATCGTTGACCTTCACCAGCTGGCCGGTCGCCGGCTCGAAGACGAATCCCCCATCGCCCTTGGACGCGCCGAACGCCTGGACCACCCCGCCCGCTCCCACCAACTGCAGCACGTGCTTGTTGAACAGCGGGAAATAAAAACTCGTCTTGGCATCGAGCTTGTAAAGGGACACATCGCCGCCCAGCGCTCCCCCCACCAGCGTAGCCGAAAGCTCCGTGCGATTGCCGCGGGTGGTCAGGAACGGGCTGTCCCGCGTGTCTAAGGTCAGGCTCACTTCGACCGCACTGCGCAGGTCTTTGCCTTCCTGCGACTGCAACTCGGCCGAGGCCGTCTGATCCACCTCGAGCTTGATATTCTGCAGGCTGTAACTGACCTGGCCGCGGACAAACTCTGCCAGCGCTTTCTCAAATCGCACCGCTCCGCCGGTCCGGCGCTCTTCGAATTCGTTGCTTAAGAAACTGCTCTCCCGATGGAACAAATCAACCCCGAGGGCGAGTTTCCGGTCCATGAACCACGGCTCGGTGAACGATAACAGGTAATCCTGGCGCTCAAACCCCAGCTGGATCCGTGTCCGCAGTTTTTGACCGCCACCGGTAAAGTTGCCCCAGTTGAACAGGTCAAAGTTCCCCTGCTGGATCTCGACAAACCCAATCAGGTTGTCGATCGAGCTGAACCCTGCCCCGAACGTCATCGATCCGGTCTTCTTTTCGTCGACCGTGATCACCAGGTCCTTGCGGTTCTCCACCTCGGTCGGATACGGCGTGGTTTCGACGTCGGAAAAAAAGCCGAGGTTTTCCACGCGCTGCCGGCTGCGGTCGACGCGGACCGTGTTGTAAACATCACCCGGCAGGATGACCAACTCCCGCCGGATCACCTTGTCCTTGGTCACGGCATTGCCGCGGATCAGGATCCGCTCCACGTAATTCAATTCGCCTTCGCGGAAGGTGTAACGCAGGTCGATCCGCCCGGTCTCCACGTTGGGCACCCGCTCGGCGCGAACCCGGGTGTCCAGGTATCCGCGACCGCCGTAGTAATCCTGCAGGGCCTGGATGTCGGTGCGAAAACCGTCCGGGGTGAACACCTCATCGCCGGTCATCCGTAATTCGGCCAGGAGCGACGGCGTGGGAAACAGATCGTTGCCCGCCACCTCAATCTCGCCCACGCGGTACTGGACGCCTTCCTCCAGGTAAAGATGCACGTCCATGTATTTTGGCGCCACCCGCTCGAGTTCGGTCTTCACGATCCGCATGTCCAGGTAACCCTGCCCGCGGTAGTGGTCGACCAGCACATCCTGGTCTTCCCGGAACTGGTCCTGCTTCAGCACCCCGGTCCCGGCCATCCAGGAACCCCACCAGCGGTACCGCGTCTTCATCAGCTGACGCAGCCGCGCCGGCGGAAATGCCTCTGACCCGTGGAACACGATCCGCTTGATGAACACCCGCTCGCCCTCGTCGACCCGGAAGGTGACCACCGCCTGCGCCGTGGCATCGTCCACCAGCGGTTCCGGGGTCACGATCGCATCCGGGTAGCCGGCTTTCTGGTAGCTCAACCGGATCTCGCGGGCGTCGAGATGCACCTTGTGCTCATCATACACCGCCCCCACCTTCGTCTTGAGATCCCGACGAAGACGTTTTTCGTTGAAGAACTTGTAACCGCTGAACAGGATCTCTTTTACCTTGGCCTTGCCGCGGACCAGGTAAATCACCTTCACCCCGTCGGCGACCGGCTCCTGCAACACCTGGACATCGAGAAAGTATCCGGTGTCCACCAGGTCCCGCACGTCCTGTTCGAGCTTGCGCGGCGCCAGGGCCTCGCCCACCCGCGTCTGGATGTTGGCCCGCACCACCGCCTCGCTCACGGTCTTGGGACCCACGTGACGGATCTCGAGCTCACGAACTAGCGCTGGCTCGGCGGGCATCCCCGGCAACTGCGCCGCCGATTCGGCAACGCCCAGGCCCAACCCCAACACGATCACCAGCGCCCCGCCAACCATCACGCGCGAAACGCGCCCCCGCGTCATGCCGGTTCCTCCTCGAATACCGGCACATCCTCCGCGTCTACCTTCGCGCGATCGACGAAACTGGTGTATTCCTTCAGGAACGTCAACAGCACGTCCCCGGTCGGACCGTTGCGCTGTTTGGCAATGATCAGGGTCGCCTCGCCTTCCTTGGCCGCCCGGTCTTCCGCGTCTTCCTCGTAGACCTCGGACCGTACCAGCAACCCGACCACGTCCGCGTCCTGCTCGATCGCGCCGGACTCGCGCAGGTCCGACAACTTCGGCCGCCCGCCTTCCCGTTGCTCGGGCTGGCGGTTCAACTGGCTCAAGACCACGATCGGAATCGACAGTTCCTTCGCCAGCGCCTTGACGCCGGAAGAAATGTCCGCGATCTCGACCTGCCGGTTCACATCGGCGCGCCGCGAGGGCGCCCGCATCAGCTGCAGGTAATCAATCACCAGCAAGCGGATGTCGTACTGGGATTTCATCCGCCGCGCCCGGGCGCGGACCTGCTGGATGGTCAAGCCCGGCGTGTCATCGATGTACAACGGGGCTTTCATCAACTGGCTGGCGGCGGTGGTCAGGGGATGGAAATCTTTCTCGGCCAGGAACCCGTCGCGCACGGCGCGCAGGTTGACCTTGGCCCGGCAACACAACAACCGCTTCACCAGTTCCTCGGATGACATCTCGAGGCTGAACACCCCGACCGGCAACTGGTTGTCAACCGCCACGTGCTCGGCCACGTTCATCGCCAGCGCCGTCTTGCCCATCGACGGCCGCGCGGCGACCACGATCATGTTGGCCGGGTGCAGACCGGACGTCAGCTTGTCAAGATCACGAAACCCGGTCGGCAACCCTGTTAGCGCCCCTCGCTGGTCGTAGAGACGCTCGATACTGGTCATCGCGTCCTTGATCAGGTTCTTGACCGGCTGGGCGCTGGTGGTCGCTTTCTCGGCGGAGATGTTGAACACCTGCTGCTCGACCTCGTCCACCCACGCCCGCACATCGTCCTGGTGCTCGAACGCCTGGCCGATGATATCCGCCGAGGTCGCGATCAGTTGCCGCAACAGGAACTTATCCCAGACAATATCGATGTAGTGCTCGACATTGGCGGTGGTGGGGACCTTGTTGATCAGGTCGGACAGAAAGGCGGCCCCGCCCACTTCGTCGAGCAGGTTCTTGTCCCCCAGCCGCTGGGTCAGCGTTACCAGGTCAACCGCCTGCAACGCATCCTGCATCACGGCGATCTCGCGATAGATAACCTGGTGGGCCGCGTAATAGAAATGGTGTTCGTCCAGCCGGCTCCGCACCTCGGCGCCGGCTTCGTCCGGGCTGAGCAACATCGCCCCGAGCACCGCGATCTCGGCTTCCTGGCTGTTTGGCAGGATTCGTTCAATCGCCAGGCCGGCCGCCGCAGACTCGCCGCCCGCACCGCGGTCCCGACCCCGCCGCCGGCTCGCGGCCCCGCCGTTGCCGGTTGCTGTCGCAGACGTGGGGGCCGACGCGGTTTGTGAATCAGGCAATGCCACCCCCGTTCATGGCTCCTCTATTCTTCGGCCGCAGCCGCCGAGGTCTCCGCTGGCGCGTCAGTCGCACTGGAGGTGACCTTGACCTTGATCGTCCCGACCACCTCGGGATGCAGCTTGACTTCCAACTCGTACACCCCGATCTCCTTGATCGGGTGAGCCAACACAATCTTCTTGCGATCCACCTCGCAGCCGGCTTGCTTGAGTTCCGCCGCAATATCCACCGCGGTCACCGACCCGAACAACTTGCCATCCGAGCCGACCGGCGCGGAAATCTGGCACGGGGTTTTGCCGATCTTCTTGGCCAACGCCTCGGCTTCCGCGCGGCGGGCCGCCAGTTCGGCTTCGCGTTTCTGGCGCAGGGACTCGACGCGGCGAAGGTTCGCGGCTGTAGCCGCAATCGCCAGGCCCTGCGGGATGAGGTAGTTGCGCGCATAACCCTCCGCGACCTGGACAACATCTCCTTCCAGGCCGAGAGGTTCGACGTCGCTGGCTAGAATCACCTGGGTGCTCATCGTCATTCTCCTCAGCGCACCAGCAACATCACCCGCGCCTGCTTGATTGCGCGGGTCAGTTCACGCTGGTGAAATGCGCAGTTACCGGACACGCGCCGGGGCAGGATTTTACCCCGCTCGGTCATGAACTTCTTCAGCAACTCCGCCTGTTTGTAATCGATCTCCACCGAGTCAACGCAGAGCTTGCATTCCTTGCGCGAGATCATGTCGCGACGGGAACGACCACCCCCGTCACGTGGTTTGGATTCTGGTTTTCTCCTGGGCATAACTTTGGTTCCGTCTGTTCGATTCTTTGTCCGTCATCAAAAAGGGATGTTGTCGTCGTCGGCCGGTTCCGCGGACGGTTCCGCAGCCGGTTTCGGGCTTCGGCCCGGCGCCTCGCCACCCGGCGCGCTGTCCTGGAACTCCGCCCCCTGCCGCGGTGAACCGAGAAACTGGACCCGTTGGCCGACCACTTTCAGACGGCTCCGTTTCTGGCCGGTATCCTTGTCGTCCCACTGATCCAGCCGCAGTCGTCCCTCAACGAAAACCGGCCGGCCCTTGGAAAGATATTGCCCGGCTGTCTCGGCCTGGCGTCCCCAGACATCGACGTCCACGAATACCGTTTCTTCGCGCGTCTCACCGCTCTGGGCGGTGTACCGTTCGTTGACCGCCAGGCCCAGCGTGCATACGGCCGTTCCTTTCGGCGTATAGCGCACTTCCGGATCCCGGGTCAAGTTTCCCATCAACATTACTTTGTTATACGAGGCCATCGGTTGAATTGTCCTTGTTCATGCGTCGCCTGGCGGCCGCGGTTATCCCGCAGCGGCTGGCGTTGCTGTCGCGTTCGGGGTCGGTTTGCGTTTTCGTTTCTTGTCATCTTTCCGCGCTGACGCGCGGGTGGTGAACTGCCAGCGGATCACATCGCTTTCCAGGTGAAACCGGGCGTCCAGCTCGCGCACCGCGGTGGACGGCGCATCGAAGCTGAGATTCACATAGTAACCACCCTGCTGGTTGCCGCGCGGCCGGGCAAACGGTCGCTGGTCCAGTTTCTCCACCTCGAGCACCTTGCCGCCGGTGCCCTTGATCGCTTCTTCGATCTTGTTAATCGTCTTTTTCAGGGCATCGTCTTTCGCCGATGCTTCGAGAATAAATAATCCTTCGTACTTGTTCAAATCCCGAACTCCTTCCTTTCTTGACCGCTTTTTAGTTCGATCGCTCGGCGCCGGGCCGGTCATCCCGCTCCCCGCTGTCCGTCGACCGCCGGTTGTAGCGGTTCATCGCAACCGCCAATCCCTCTGCCAGGCAACATTCCAGTGCTTCGGCCGCCCGGTCGGTGGCGGCGTCGGCGGTTGCCCGTTCCTCGGCGCCAAACCGACTCAGCACGTGGTCGCTCAAGCCCGCGTCTGGCCCGCCGTGCCGGCCGATCCCCACCCGCAACCGCGGGTAGTCCTGGTCGCCGCCGAGCGACTGACTGATCGAACGCAATCCGTTGTGACCACCACTGCCGCCACCAGGCCGAAGCCGGATCTCGCCCAACGGCAGATCCGCGTCATCGACCACCACCAACAGGTCGGCCGGCGACAGTTTGCGCCAGAGCATCAACGCCACTACCGCGCGCCCGCTGCGGTTCATGTAGGTCTGCGGCTTGGCCAGCGTGACCCGTTCGTCAGCCCAGCGGATCTCGCCCACCAGGGCGTCAAACCGCCACTTTTTCTTGAAAGAACAATCATGCCGCGCGCCCAATCGCTCGACGACGGCAAACCCGATGTTGTGGCGGGTCTCGGCGTATTCCGCACCCGGGTTGCCCAGCCCGACCACCAGTTTTGGTCCGCCCGCCATCGCACCATCGTCCGCCACCGCGCGCGACCGGCCGTAGCGTTATTTGGTCTCCTCTTCCTTGGCCTTGGCTTTTCCTTCACCGGCTTTCTCCGCCTCGGCACCTTCCTCGCCCTCAGCCGGTTTCTCACCGATGACCTCCGGCTCACCTTCCGCCGCCGCGCCTTCGACCAACGCCGCTTCTTGTTCCTCGGTGATCGGCGCCGCCACGATGAAGACCGTTTGGTCCGGCTCGTCGAGGAACTTCACGCCCGCGGGCGGGGTAATGTCGCTGACATGCAACACGTCCTCCACGTTCATCTGCTCGATGTTGACCGCAATGACGTCGGGCAGGTCTTTTGGCAGACATTCCACGCTCAGTTCGCGTAAGACATGTTCCAGGATCCCGCCATCGACCCGCACACCGACCGGCTCGCCGACCGCCCGCACCGTGACCTCGGTGCGCAGGGTTTCGGTCGCCGAGACCTCGTGGAAATCAATGTGCAACACCTCGTCCGAAACCGGGTGATGCTGCACGTCCTGGATCAGCGCCAGGCGGCTGCCCTGCTCGCCGGCCCGGTCCAAATGCAGGTCCACCAGCAGGTTCTCGCCGCTGGCATGTCGCATCGCCAGCTCAAATTCTTTCGCCCCGACCACGAGATTGATCGGTTCGATCTGGGACCCGTAAATAACGGCCGGGATCTGGCCCGCAGTGCGCAGCCGTTTGACCAGTTGCTTGCCGGTCTGGTCTCGCACGCTTGCTTTTAGTTGTATCTGGTTTGCCATTGTTTGCTCCTTGCGGCTTCATCGCCGCCTGTTCTCAAATCTTTCCTCCCGCCAGCCCGCATCCTCGTCCTGGCGCGTAAATCTTCAACTTTCCGGCCNNCGCGGAAAACCTCAACTTTCCGGCCGCGCACCGTTGATGTCAAACAGCGACGACACCGATTCCGATTCGTGGATCCGCTGGATCGCTTCGCCCAGCAGCGGCGCCACGGTCAACTCAACCAGCCGGAAATCCCCGCAGTCCATGTGCTCGACCGTGTCGGTCGAGACCAATTCTTCCAACGGCGAGGCTTTCAACCGCTCCAAACCGGCCGGGTTCAACACCGCGTGACTGACAGCCGCGTAGACTTTTCGCGCCCCGTGTTCTTTCAGCACCGCGGCCGCGCTGGTCAACGTCCCGGCCGTCTCGGTCAGGTCATCGATCAAGATCGCGTCGCGGCCTTCCACATCGCCCACTACGCTCAGGATCTCCACCTGGTCAGCCGATTTTCGTTTCTTGGCCACGATCGCCAACGGCGCGTGGAACATGTTGGCGTAGGCGTGCACGGCTTTTACGCCGCCGATATCCGGCGAGACCATGACCAGGTTCTGCAGGTCTTTTTCCTGGAAATAGCGCACGATCACCGGCGCGGCGTAGAGATGATCGACCGGGATATCGAAAAACCCCATCAGCTGCTGCGCGTGCAGATCCATCGTCAACACCCGGTCCGCTCCCGCCGCCACGATCAGGTTGGCAACGAGCTTGGCCGTGATCGGGACGCGCGGCTGGTCCTTGCGGTCCTGGCGGGCATACCCGAAAAACGGGATCACCGCCGTGATCCGGTGCGCACTCGCCCGCCGCGCCGCGTCGATCATGATCAGCAACTCCATCAGGTGCTGGTTCGCCGGGGGGGAGGTCGGCTGCACGATGAACACGTCCCGACCGCGGATGTTCTCGTTGATCTTTACAAACGTCTCGTCGTCCGGGAACGACGACACCGTGGCCGCCCCCAGGGGCACTTTCATATAGTCGGCAATCCGCTGCGCCAATCCACGGTTCGCATTGCCGGCAAAAATCTTTAATTCAGCAGACAATCCACCTCGAAAAGGTTCACTCGCTCGTGAAAAAACAAGGCCACTGCGGCAAACAACCCGGTGGCCTCGCCAATGCGCCGTCCCTTCTACCCCACCCCGGACGCGATTACAACCCGAATTTTCTCGTCATGACCCGCCCCGAAGCGCTTCCAGCGAGCGGGCCAGGGTCTCTTCCGGCGTTCCGCCCGCCGCCACCGTTATCAGGAGGTCCAGTTCCTCGTAAAACTCGGCCACAGGAACCGTGTTCTCGCGGTAGGCCTGCATCCGGATCCGCACTGCGTCCGGGCGGTCATCTTCGCGGCGAATCAGCCCGCCACCACAACGGTCACACACATCTTCCACCCGCGGTGGCCGGGCTTCAACGTGATAGACCGNNCGCCCGCCCAGCCGCGCGATGATCTGTTCCAGGGGCAGTTCGTAATTCAGCACCCCGTCCAGCTTCCGTCCCTGCTCATCCAACAACGCCTGCAACGCCTGGGCCTGCGGTACCGTCCGCGGAAATCCATCCAGCAGGAACCCGCTCTCGCACCGCAGATATTCCACCCGCTCGGCGACCATGTCCAGGACCGTGCCGTCCGGTACCAACTCACCGCGCGCCATGTACGCCAGCGCCTCCTTGATGGCCGGGCTGCGCGCTTCCGCCGGCAAACGTTTGGCGGCGCGGAACACGTCGCCGGTCGAAAGATGACAGGCACCCAGCTGGTGCGTGAGCAGTTCTGCCTGGGTTCCCTTGCCGGCGCCGGGTGGACCCAGCAGCACCAGGTGCCAGGCACGACCGGACGCTGGCGGCACCACG
>JABAHR010013105.1_pt4 | contig 11840 bp, 10 predicted proteins | sample 7062101 | NCBI WGS metagenome assembly JABAHR01 (sample SAMN14534553, study PRJNA622989) | marine sediment metagenome | biome: marine biome [ENVO:00000428]; feature: marine pelagic biome [ENVO:01000023]; material: deep marine sediment [ENVO:00002113] | place: India: Gulf of Kutch | collected...
ACAAGCCGGACGAGTAGCGCACGGTCGCGCCGGCCGAGGCCGTCAACCTCCTCCCCGTCAGGAGCGGTCAGGGAGAACCCGCCCAGCAATCTGATGGTCCAGCCCGTCATATTCCCGCCTTGCTCCGGCTGAAAGAGCACGCTGTACGTGGCACTCATTGTACCACACAAAGGTTGTGGTTAATCCCTTTGCATTTTTGATCCTCTTTTTACTCCCGTTTGACCGCCCGCTTGAGCCCGGTTTGAGGCCGTTTCGCGACCATGCTTGGAGACTATGCCCGAGAAACTGGTGGCGTCTGCACTCCAGGGGTCCAAAAGCAGCGGGAAGGAAATCATGCAAGAAGCTCGCATCGTTCCGGTTCAAGCACCGGCCGTGAGAACACGGCAGCCACATCCGAGGAAGCGGGTGCTCGTGGTCAACGCCTTCCTGGACGAGTACGGGCGCCAGAAGGGCAGCCCGCTGCGCATCCCGCAGGCGATGGGTCATATCCACCTGGCTGGCGCCTTTTCACAGGAACTCTGCGACGTACGCGTACACAACGAACAGTACAGCGGCCCGCTGTCCGATATGGAGCTTCTCGCTTGGCCGGACATGCTGGTGATGACCGGGGTCACCACCTCCTTCGACCGGATGCTGCAACTGGCAGCCTATGCCAAGACCCTCAATCCCCAGGTGGTGACCGTGGCGGGGGGACCGCCGGTGCGGGCGCTGCCAAAGCTATCGCGGCGCTTCTTCGACCATGCCTGCTGCGGGCCGGTCGAGGAATTGCAGGATATCGCGCGCGAGGTCTTCGGGGCCGAGTATGCCGCCGGGGAATTGTTTCCGCGCTTCGACCTTGCGCCTTCCAACCGGCTGCTCGGCTACGTCGAGTCCAGCCGTGCGTGCAACTTTCGCTGCAGCTTCTGCTCACTGACGGGGGAAAAGGAGCGGTTCCTGCCCTACGACCTCGACTACGTCCGCCGTCAGATACGCGCGGTGGGCAAGAAGCAGTTGGTCTTCATCGACAACAACTTCTATGGCAACGACCGCTCCTTCTTCCAGGCGCGGGTCGATATGCTGCGCGAGCTTTACCAAGCGGGGGAGATCAAGGGCTGGTCGGCGCTGGTGACAGGCGACTTCTTCGCCAAGCCCGACAATCTCAAACGGGTCGCAGAGGCGGGCTGCAAGAGCCTCTTCAGCGGGATCGAGTCCTTCGACCCGGAGACGCTGCGCGCCTACAACAAGAAGCACAACACCCTGACCCCGCAGGTCGAGTTGATCCGTAGCTGCCTGGAAGCCGGGATCGTCTTCAATTACGGCGTCATGCTGGACCCCACTACAAGGCCATTGGAGGAGTTGCGCGGCGAGATCGAGTTCATTACCGGCACGCCCGAAATCACGCTTCCCGCCTACTTCACCCTAGCGATTCCGTTGATCGGCACCCCCTACTTCAACGAGTGCCTGGAGGCAGGACGGCTGTTCCCCAACACCCGGCTGCGCTTCCTGGACGGGGTCACCCTGGCGATGAAGAGCCAGGACCCGGTCGAGGACGCGGTGGCCTTCGCACGGGACCTGCCGAGCTTGAAGGGCTATCGAAGGCGCGTTCTCGGCCACATGCGCGGCTTCATGAAGACCTATCGCGGAACGCTGGAGCCCTTGCAGCTCTATGCCTGCCTCGTGGCGGCCGCGCTGATCTGCACCACCAGCGCCGCCAGCGGCCCGCTGCAGTCCTTCACCAACCGGCGCCGCCCGACATACTACGCGCCGACCGAAGCGTTGGATCCGCAATACCAGCCGGCAATTCGCCTGCCCGAGCACTTCAGGCGCAACTTCGAGCCGACCCTGGTGACGGGGCCGGACGGCAGCCTGAGCGAGGAGCTCGCCCCCGATCTGGGCAGCCCCTTGGCGGCCACCGCCTAAGGTTTGCGGGTGAACATCGGGGGTTATAGGCGCTAAACTCACGCGCATGACCGCGCGAGACGCCCCCTCCACCGCCGCCGCCGCCGTCGTCGAGCGCATCGAGGAAATGGCGCTTGGCGGAGCCTCCATGGACCGCCTGTTCGACACCTGCTGCGCCGGACTGACGGCAGGCGGCATACCCCTCGTGCGGGCCTATGTTGGCTTCCGGATGTTGCATCCCCTGTATGAAGCGGCCTCTCTGTTATGGACCGAAGGAGGCATCGACAACCAGCTTCATCCGCAAGGAGGCGGCGAGAGCGAGGAGTGGCAACGAAGCCCGCTTCACTGGCTCCATCAAAAGCAGCTTCCCATGATGCGCCGGCGCCTAACCGGCGCTGAAGCCAAGGTCGACTTCCCGTTGCTGGAGGACCTGAAAGGCACGGGTCACACAGACTATGTCGGCCTGGGCGTGGCCTTCCGGGAGGACTGGACCGAGGGCCTGCTGTCCTCCTGGACCACAAAACGCGAGCAGGGTTTCTCCGAGAGCGATCTGCGCGACCTGCGCTTCGTCATCCGCCCGCTCGCCAACGCGATCAAGCCGCGCATCGAGCGCCGCATCTCAGAGAACATCGCCACCGCCTATCTTGGACAATCCGCGGGCCGCCGAGTCCTGAGCGGCGCGATCCGCCGCGGCGACGGCGAACGCATATCCGGCGCCCTTTGGTATAGCGACCTGCGCGGGTCGACCGCCATGGCAGAGCGGATGTCGCCCCAGGGCTTTCTGGAGGCGCTCGACGCCTATTTCGACCGCAGCGCCAGTAAGATCCTGGCCCACGGCGGCGAAGTCGTGAGCTACATCGGGGACGGCGTGCTGGGCTTCTTCCCGGACGGCGCGGACCCGAGGGACGCCTGCCGCCGGGCCTTCGCCGCAGCGCGCGAGGCGGCGCCATCGACAGCGCCCAGCGCAGAGGACACGCCGCCCTTCTCGCTGGCGCTGCATCACGGTTCCTTCATCTACGGCAACATCGGAACGCCAGAGCGCCTGCAGTTCACCGTGATAGGGGCGGCCATCAACGAGTTGGCCCGCATCCAGGAACTCACCAAGACGCTTGCCGAACCGCTTCTGGTGAGCCGCGGATTCGCCGACATGACCGAGGGCGGCTGGCGCGATCTGGGCGCTCATAGCGTCCGCGGCGTCAGCCAGCCCTTGGCGCTGTTCGCGCCCAAGGCGCCTCTCTAGGCGCGAGCCGGGCGATGTACCAGAACCTCGCGATCCTGGGCGCTTTCTTCTTCCTCTACAGCGTCATGAGCGGGAGGATCGAGCGTACGCCCGTCAACGGCGCGCTGGTGTTCACGGCCTTCGGCGCGCTCGTTGGCCCCCTGGCCTTCGGGTACCTCGACTTCGAGATCGACATGGAAGGCCTGCGCCTTCTGGCTGAGCTGTCTCTTGCCGTGCTGCTGTTCACCGATGCGGCGGGGGCCGAGCTCGCCGTCTTGAAGCGCGGCTTTCGGATTCCTGTCAGGCTGCTGTTGCTGGGGTTGCCTCTGATTATTCTGAGCGGCCTGGGCGCCGGGCTCCTCCTGTTTCCTCAGTTGGGCCTGCTTGAGGTTGCGATCCTGGCAACCATGCTGGCGCCTACCGACGCCGCGCTCGGCAAGCCGGTGGTGATGAACGAGGAGGTCCGGCCGGCCATACGCGAGGGCCTCAAGGTCGAAAGCGGGCTCAACGACGGCATCTGCGTGCCGATCCTGTTCCTTTTCCTCGCCCTGGTCTCGGGCGCCGGGAGCGCCGAGACGACGCCCGGGCTGGCCGCGCGCCTTTTCGCAGGGGAGATCGGAATCGGACTGCTGGCCGCCGCCGCCCTCACTCTGCCCGGCGCGAAACTGGTCAAGGCGTTCGAATCGCGCGGCTGGATCACGGAAAGCTGGCGCCAGCTGCCGGTGGTGGCGCTGGCAACGGCCTGTTTCGCCCTGGCCCAGATCGCGGGCGGCAGCGGCTTCATCGCCGCCTTCGCCGGTGGCCTGCTGTTCGGGGCGCTCGTGACCCAGCACAAGCACGACCTGCTGGTGGCCGCCGAAGGCACCGGGGACACCCTGGCCGCGCTCACCTGGATCATCTTCGGGGCGGTGGTGATCGGCCACGGGGCCGATTCCTTCACGTGGGAAATCGTGGCCTACGCGCTCGCCAGCCTCACGTTGATTCGCATGGTCCCGGTGGTTCTGGTTCTGACCGGAACGGGGCTGCGCCTGCAGGAGAAGCTTTTCATCGCCTGGTTCGGACCGCGCGGCCTGGCCAGCGTCGTGTTCGGGGTGATCGTCGTGGGCGAAGCCCTGCCCAACGGACAGACGATCACGCTGACGGCCGCCTTGACCATCCTGCTGAGCGTCTTGACCCACGGGGTCAGCGCGAACCCCCTGGCCGCCTGGCTCGCGCGCCTTGAAGGCAGGCGGTGATCCTGGGTTTGACGGGGCTCAGGCGCGCTCGAAACCGCGCAGGACCTCATAGTCCGTGACCTTTCGGTCGAAGTCCGCCTGCTCCCAGCGGGCGGCGTGGACATAGTGGTCCACCACCGCATCGCCGAAGGCCTCGCGCAGCATCTGAGAGCGCTTGAGCGCCGTCGTGGCGGCGCGCAGCGATGTCGGGACCGAGCGCGCCCGCCGCGCCTGGTAGGCGTCACCGGCAAAGGCGGGCTCCAGTTCCAGCTTCTGCTCGATGCCCGCCAGCCCGGCGGCGATCTGCGATGCGATCGCGAGGTAGGGATTCAGATCGGCGCCGCCCACCCGGCATTCGATCCGCACGCCCTTGGTGTCCGCCCCGGCGATGCGGAAGCCCGCCGTGCGGTTGTCGACCGACCAGATCGCGCGGGTCGGCGCGAAGGTGCCCGCCACGAAGCGCTTGTAGGAATTGATGTAGGGCGCCAGGAAGTAGGTGACGTCCGAGGCGTAGGTCAAAAGACCCGCCAGATAGTGGCGCATGGTCTGCGACATCCCGTGTTCGCCGTCCGGGTCGAAGAACAGCGGCTCGCCCGCCTTGGTCCAGAGCGACTGATGCAGATGGCTGGAGTTGCCCGCCATGTCGCTGTTCCACTTGGCCATGAAGGAGACTGCCCGCCCCTTGGACCAGGCGATCTCCTTGGTCGCGTTCTTTATGATCGCGTGGTTGTCCGCCATCTCCAGCGCCTCGGCATAGCGCACGTTGATCTCGACTTGGCCCGCGTCCGCTTCGCCCTTGGTGTTCTCGACCGGCACGCCCGCGCCGCGCAGGCCGTTCCGCAGGGCGCGCATGACCTCTTCTTCCTTGGTGGTCTGGAAGATGTTGTAGTCCTCGTTATAGGCGCTGAAGGTCGTCATGCCGCGCCAGCCGGCGTCGCGCAGCTCCTCGAAGGACTCCCGGAACAGGAAGAACTCCAGCTCGGTGCCCACCATGGCCTTGAGGCCCAGGGCGTCGAGCCGTTCGATCTGACGCTTTAAAAGGGTGCGCGGGCCGTGCGCCACCGGCTCGCCGTGGTGGTCGAAGACGTCGCAGAGCACCAGCGCCGTGCCTTCCAGCCAGGGCACCAGACGCAGGGTCGAGAGGTCGGGCCGCATCACGTAGTCGCCGTAGCCCTTGGCCCAACTCGCCGCCTTGTAGCCCTCGACCGTGAACATCTCCAGGTCGGTCGCGAGCAGGTAGTTACAGCCGTGGGTTTCCTCCCAGGCGCTCTCGACGAAGAACTCGGCATGGAAACGCTTGCCCATGAGGCGGCCCTGCATGTCGGTCTGCGCGACCAGCACGGTGTCGATCTCGCCGCGCTCGACGCGGGCCTTGAGGTCTTCGAAGGTCAGATTGCCTGGCATGGTAGGTCCCTGTCTTGCTGTCGGCGCGCCGCCGTCTGCGCGGCGCGGAAAACCGCCGCCCGGCAGAGGACGGCCGCGAGCGGAATAGCAGCTTGCCGCGCTTCTTACCAGACTTCCACGTCGCGGGCGCGCGCCAAACGGCGCCGGGACCCCACGCCCTCGCCACAAGCGTTTTCTTTATTCGAGTTTTTGAATATGGTTGCGATCAGCATGCCTTCGGCCGCTGCAATAAGGAAATCTGCTGGGAGGATCGTGTTTTGAAGTTCTTGGCGACGCTCGTATTGGGACTCTTTCTGCTATCGCCCGCGCAGGCGAGCGAGGATATAGCGGATCAATACCCCGGCTCGGCGCTCTACTCGAAACCTGTCGAATTTATCCCGAACGTATTCTCGGCGATCGGCGCGACCGCGCCGCCGACCTATGAGAACGGCGGCCACAACAACAACCTCAGCTTCATCGTTACCGGCGACGGCGTGGTCGTGGTGAATGGCGGCGCCTCCTGGCAACTGGCGGAAGCGCTGCATGCGGAGATCAAACAGGTCACCGATCAAGAGGTGCGCCTGGTGGTGAACGAGAACGGCCAAGGCCACGCCATGCTGGGCAACGCCTACTGGAAAGCGCAGGGCGTGAAGATCGTGGCGCACGAGGACGCCGCCGCCGCCTTCGAGGAAACCGGTCCCCAGAGCCTGGAGGCCGCCCGGCGCATCCAGAAGGAAAAAGCCGACAAGACCGAACTCGTTGCGCCCGACGAGACCTTCTCAGACAGCTACGAGGTCGATTTCGGGACCATGAACATCACTGTTCAGGACCTGGGACCCGCCCACTCGCCCGGCGATGTCGTGGTGTGGCTTCCGGATGAGAGCCTCGTGATCTCCGGCGACATGGCGTTCCATGAACGCTTGCTGCCCATCTTCGAGGAGACCGACACCGCCGCCTGGTTGGAGAGTTGGGAGAACGGTTTCGAGGCCCTGGAGGCGACCTACGTGATCCCCGGACACGGCCATCCGACCAACATGGCCCAGGTCCGCCGCTACACCAGGGATTACCTGATCTATCTCCGGGGCAAGATCCGCGAGCATCTGGACGCCGGGGGCGAACTCGACGAGGCCTACTACGTCGACCAGTCGCCCTATGAGCACCTCGACACCTTCGAGGAACTGGCGACGAGGAACGCCGGACAGGTCTTCAGGAAAATGGAATGGGAGTGAGGATCATCCGAGCATCCGCTTGATCGGGTCGCGCGCCCTACCCTTACCGCCCTGTTTTGGCCCATAATGCCAGCATCCTTCTAGGGGCTTTGAATGGTCGAAGAAACGATTGAGGTGCTGGTCGTTGGGGCGGGTCAAGCGGGTCTGGCGCTCAGCGGGCATCTNNCATCTGGGGCGGCATGGTATTCCGCACCTCGTTCTAGAACGCCACCGGATCGCGGAGCGATGGCGGTCAGAGCGCTGGGATTCCCTCGTCGCCAACGGCCCCGCCTGGCATGACCGCTTTCCAGTCATGACCTTCGACGGCATCGACCCCGACGCTTTCCCCACCAAGGATCAGGTGGTGGACTACTTCGTGAAGTACGCAAAGAGCATCGAGGCGCCGGTCCGCTGCGGGGTCGAGGTGAAGTCGGTACGGCGGGATCCAGGAAAGTCCGGCTTCCGGGTCGAAACCTCCAGCGGCATGATCCATGCGCGCTATGTCGCCGCCGCGACCGGCCCCTTCCAGAAACCGCTCATTCCCGCCCTGGTGCCGCAGAGCGCAGGGCTTATGCAAATCCATTCGAGCGGCTACCGGAATCCCGATCAACTGCCGGCCGGCGCCGTGATGGTCGTGGGCGCAGGGTCGTCCGGGGCGCAGATCGCCGACGAACTGTCGCGCGCGGGTCGCCGGGTGTTCCTCTCCGTCGGCCCGCACGACCGGCCGCCGCGCCGGTATCGCGGGATCGACTACTGCTGGTGGCTTGGTGTCCTCGGCAAATGGGACGCACAGACGCCCAAACCCGGCACCGAGCATGTCACGATCGCGGTCAGCGGGGCGCGCGGCGGCGAAACCGTGGATTTTAGGCGGATGGCCGAAGGGGGGATAACGCTGGTCGGCAGGACACAGGGTTTCGAGGACGGATCACTGATCTTCGCCGACGATCTTGCCCGGAATCTGGAGCGGGGCGATGCGAACTATCTCTCCGTATTGGACGAGGCCGACGCCTATGCCGCCCGCAACGGGCTGGAGCTGCCTGACGATCCGGAGGCGCGCGTGATTGGCCCGGATCCCGACTGCGTTCGTGAGCCGCTCCTCTCGCTCGACCTCGAGCAAGAGGGTGTCACCTCCATCATCTGGGCGACGGGCTTCGGGTTCGACTTCAGCTGGCTTCAGGTGGATGCGTTCGACGAGCACGGACGGCCAAAGCACGCGCGAGGCGTATCCTCGGAACCGGGACTCTACTTCCTCGGCCTGCCATGGCTCTCGCGCCGCGGGTCTTCGTTCATCTGGGGGGTCTGGCACGATGCGGACTTCATTGCGGACCACATCATGATCCAGCGCGATTATCAGTCGCATCTCGACGCAATGCTAGGCGGCGGGTCCGGCCGGGCGCACAGCGCTTAGGCCGACCCCGCCGTATTTTCGACCGTAACGCTCATGAAGCCGGAGAACGGCACCCGATGGTTCATACGAGAATTCGCAAGTTCAACACGCGGGACACCTACCCCGAGCAGAAGCTGGACAACGATCTCTGCCAGGCCGTGGTCGCGCGAGGGACCATGGTCTTCGTTCGCGGTCAGATCGGCCAGGACCTCGAAACGTCGGAGTCCGTCGGCATCGGCGATCCCGCCGCCCAGGCCCACCAAGCCATGCGCAATATCCGTACCCTGCTAAAGGAAAGCGGAGCCGAAATGGAGCATGTCTGCAGGCTCGTCATCTACCTGACCGACATACGTCACAGGGAGGCGGTCTACCGGGCCGTGGGGGAATACACCAAAGGCGTCCATCCCGTGTCGACGGGCCTTGTCGTCTCGGCGCTCGCGCGGCCCGAGTGGCTGGTGGAAGTCGAGGCCACCGCGGTTATCCCGGACGACCCGCGATGAGTCGGATGATCCTGAGCGAAGATGAAAGAAACGCCTTTCATGCGGACGGCTATCTGGTCGTGGAGAACGCGGTGGACGCCGCGCTTCTGGCCCGGCTGCGGCGCGATTTCGACTCCTGGGTCGAAGAGAGCGCGGAACACAGCGGGCCTTTCGGAGAGACGATCGACGGGCGGCCCCGTTTCGATCTGGAGCCGGCGCGCGATGGGCGGCCGGCGGCCCTGCGGCGCGTGCAGGCCCCCACGGAGATCTCGGATGCCTATTTCGAGGCCATGGCGAACAGCGGCATGACGGACATGGTGGCCGATCTGATCGGGCCCGACGTCAAACTTCACCATACCAAGATCAACTCCAAGCAGCCCGGCGCGGCGACCGAGGTGAAGTGGCACCAGGATTTCGCCTTCACGCCGCATTCGAACGCAGACTTGATCACCGCCCTTCTGATGATCGACGAGGTGACGGAGGAGAACGGCCCGCTCGCCGTTGCTCCCGGCAGCCACGGAGGCCCTGTCTACAGCCTCTGGCACGAGGGTGTCTTCAGCGGCGCCGTGGCGGATGACGTGGAAGCCGAACTGAAGGCCAAGGCGAAGGTTTGCACCGGAAAGGCCGGCTCAGTCTGCTTGATGCACACGCGCCTCGCGCATGGGTCCGAGCCAAATCTCTCGGCCCTGCCGAGAACGCTCTTCATCTGCGTTTACTCAGCGGGAGACGCCATGCCTCTCACGCCCAACCCGGTGCCGACCGAGCATATGGGATTGTTCGTTCGTGGGACGGACCCGCGGCGGGTGCGCTCCGAAGCATTCGATATCGAGGTCCCGGAATACCCAAAGACTTCCTTCTTCGCCCAACAGTCGGCCCAGGAGCGCGGCACATGACCTTCTCCATCGTCGCACGCTGTGCGGAAACCGGCATGTTCGGCGTGGCGGTTTCCTCTTCCTCTCCAGCCGTCGCGGCGCGCTGCGCCTATGCCCGGGCGGGCGCCGGAGCCGTCGCGAGCCAGAACGTGACCGACCCCCGGCTTGGCGATCGAGGGCTCGACCTCCTGTCGCAGGGCGCGAGCGCACGTGAGGCGGTGGATATCCTGCGCCGCACGGGATCGCATATCGAGTTCCGCCAAATCCTCGCGGTGGACCGAAATGGCGGCACCGCTATCCATTCCGGGGCCAATATCCTCGGGACCTGGGGAGAGGCGGCGGCGGAAAACGTCGCATGCGGCGGCAACCTGCTCGCCAATGAGGCGGTGCCAAAGGCCATGGTCGAGGCATTCAGGGCGTCGCAAGGCACCTTCGGCGACCGCCTGATCGGCGCAATGCAGGCTGGATTGCAAGCGGGCGGCGAAGCAGGGCCGCTCCATTCCGCTGGAATGAAATTGGTTCGGGAGGTGCCCTGGCCGGTGGCCGACCTCCGGGTGGATTGGACCGAAGGCGACCCCATCGCGGAGCTGGCCGAGGCTTGGCGAATCTACGCCCCCCAGATGGATGATTACGTTCGCCGGGCGCTCGATCCCGAGGCCGCGCCCAGCTACGGCGTCCCCGGCGACGAGTAGCCTGCCGCTCCCGCCGCTCTATCCGGCCGGGCCATGACTGCGGCTCTCCCTCCCGCCACGCCTAACCCGCTGAGCCTGGACAGGCAGCGTTCGCGCATCGGCGCCTTGAATAGGCGCTCCATTTTGTTGGACGCGGCGAAAAGGCGCTTCCTATCTGGTATTTCGGAATTTAATCTTTTTTCGATTTTTCTTGTTGCTGCGGGGAAGCATGAAGACTTGGGTCCTGGTTTCAATTGCGGGCCTGGCGGGGGTGCTGATCGGCGCACTGGCGCCGCTGGGCGGAGAGAATGGCGCGCCCCCACCCAGAACCGGGGAGGCGTTCAGCATCGGCGGCGGCTGGCTGACCGGCAACTATTACCCAGCAGCCGGAGCGATTTGCAATCAACTCCGGACTTCTGAGGACGTCGAAGAGATTTGCTCGGTCAGACCCTCGCACGGATCCATCGAGAACCTGCGAGCCCTCCGAGCGGGGCTGGACAGCTTCGCCATCGCGCAGTCCGACTGGCAGTTCCATGCTTATCACGGGACCTCCCTTTTCGAGGCTGAGGGGGCGTTCACGAACCTTCGTTCGGTCATGACCCTCTACGGCGAGGCGGCAAGCCTGCTGGTCCGCCCGGGCGTCGATGCAGCGGAGATGAACGACCTGAAGGGCTTGCGCATAAACGCCGGCGAAGAGGGCAGCGGGACCGCAGAGACATGGCAGGCGATCGCACAAGCCGCGGGCTGGAGCGATGCGGACAGGGCCGGCATTGAAAAGCGCGGTTCCTTGGATGCGGTCGCCGGGCTCTGCGCCGGCGAGCTGGACGCCATCTTCTGGATCGTCGGCCACCCTTCGTCCGTGACGCTGGAGGTGATCGAAAGGTGCGGCGCCAGGCTGCTCCCGGTCGACGCCGCGGCGGTGAACTCCCTGGTCGAGGAAAACCCCTACTTCCTGAAAATCACCCTGCTGGCCGACGGCTATCCGGGACAAACGGAGCCTCTGGAAACGCTTGGTGTCGGGGCTGCGCTTGTGACGCGCGAGGATGTCCCCGCCGAGCTCGTGGAAGGGCTCTTGGCGGCCGTGCTGGACGATGTCGACAGGTTCCGGGCGGCCCATCCCGCTCTTACGGGTTTCGGAAAAGCGAGCGGTATCGAGAGCGGGCTCTCCGCCCCCCTGCACGAAGGCGCGAAGGCCGCCCTGGAAGAAAGGGCCGTGCGATGACGGTGCAGACCGGCGGCATCGCCGAGGCGCCAGGCTTTCTAAGCGACGAGCAGGGTGCAGCGCTTATCGAGTACACTATTTTGCTGAGCTTTGTGGCTGCGGTGGGCATCGCCGTCATATGGCCGGTGGCGATGAAGGTGCAAAGCCAGTTCGCCGCTTTGCAAACGGCGCTCAACTACACGCCGGCGACCGCGGCTCCGGACCACGACACGAACCATGCCATCACGCATCAGACCGTGATTGGGTCGATCCACAATGACCATGGCGTCCTGTCTTCTAGTGGGGGCACCGTAGATACCGGGGGTTC
>JABAHR010004801.1_pt3 | contig 11837 bp, 8 predicted proteins | sample 7062101 | NCBI WGS metagenome assembly JABAHR01 (sample SAMN14534553, study PRJNA622989) | marine sediment metagenome | biome: marine biome [ENVO:00000428]; feature: marine pelagic biome [ENVO:01000023]; material: deep marine sediment [ENVO:00002113] | place: India: Gulf of Kutch | collected...
AGCCGACCCACCCCGAGTTGCTCGATCATCTCGCCACCCGGATGGTGGAGGACGGGTGGTCGATCAAGAAGGCGATCCGCCACCTCGTGACGAGCGAAGCGTGGAAGCGCTCCAGCGTGCCGCCGCCCGGCACCAGGGATAAGGACCCGGCCAACGACCTCCTCTCCCACTTCCGCATCCAGCGTCTCGAGGCGGAAGCCATCCGGGACAGCTTGCTGGCGGTAACCGGGGAACTCGACGACAAGATGTTCGACGGGGTCATTTCGGGTGGGACGCCGCGGCGCAGTGTCTACATGCGGATCAAGCGCAATGCCCTCGACCCGTTCCTCTCGGCCTTCGATGCGCCTGTTCCGGCGAGCACGGTGGGGCGGCGCGATGTCACCAACGTGCCCGCGCAATCGTTGACGATGTTGAATTCGGATTTTGTGGTGGGTCTCGCCGAGCGTTGGGCGGACCGGTTGGAAGGAAGCGCGGCGGTGAAGGCCGGGCGCATGTTCACCATGGCGATGGGACGCCCCCCGACGGCATCGGAGCTGAAGAGCGCCCTCCGGTTCGTGGAGGAGATGGCCGCCCGGCGGGAGTCGGCGGGCGGGGAACGGCGCCTGCTCGAAGCGGAGCTCAAGGAAATCGAGATCAAGTTGAATGAACTCGCCGCCGAGGCGCGGGAGCGGGTCCTGGCGGTGCGGGGAGTAAGCGGGGCGGACCGGAAGGTGGCCGGCCCGGCGCCCGTCGCACATTGGGACTTCGAGGAAAACGGGCAGGACCGGATCGGCCAGATGCACGTCAAGCTCCACGACGGGGCGAAGATCGAGAACGGGGCGTTGAAGGTCGGCGGACCGAAGGGATTCGCCTCCACCGCCACCCTGCGGCAGCCATTGCGTGCCAAGACCCTCGAGGCTTGGGTGCAGCTCGATACCCTCGACCAGAAGGGCGGCGGGGTGATGACGGTCCAGACCCTGAACGGGGTGGACTTCGATTCGATCGTCTACTCCGAATTGAAAGCGCGGCGTTGGCTGGCGGGCAGCGAACGCCATGATCGCACCAGGCCATTCGATGGCGCGGAGGAAGATTCGGCGCAGGACGGGCCGGTGCATGTGGCCATCACCTATGCCGAGGACGGGACCGTCACCGGATACCGGCAGGGCCAGCCTTACGGCAAGGCGATCAAGCCGGGCCTGAAGGGGTTCGCGGCCGGAAATGCCAACGTTCTGTTCGGCTGCCGCCACGGGCGTCCCGACGGAAACCGGCAACTGCACGGGCGCATCCTTGAAGCGCGACTCTATGACCGGGCCCTCAGCGCCGGGGAGGTNNCGCCGCCATGAGCGAGGCCGAACGGAACGAACGATCGGGGCTCATCGGCAAGCGCAAGCACCTGCAGGACCGCCTCGCCTCGAGCGAGAAGCCGGGCCGTCCCGGAAACGAGTGGGCGGACTACGCGCACGCCCTGTTCAACCTCAAGGAATTCATTTACATCCGCTGACCGAACCTGGAGCCATGAATCAGACCCCGACTTTCGCGAACCGCCCCATGGTGTCCCGCCGACAGATGCTGAGCACCTGTTCGAACGGCTTCGGCCTGGTGGCCCTCTCGGCCCTGATGGCGGACAAGGCGTATGGCGCGGTGCCGGCCCGACCGGCCGCGCACTTCCGGCCCCGGGCCAAGAACGTCATCTTCTGCTACATGTCCGGGGGGGTCTCGCAGGTGGATTCCTTCGATCCCAAGCCGAAGCTCAAGGAGCTGAATGGCAAGCCGATGCCGGTCAAGGTGGAGCGGACCCAGTTCAACAACAACGGGAACGTCTTCGCCAGCCCCTTCGAATTCAAGAAGTGCGGCCAGAGCGGGATCGAGATCAGCGCGATGTTCCCGAAGCTGCAGGAGTGGTGTCCGGACGAGTTGACGGTGGTCCGTTCCATGACCAGCCCGGTGAACGAGCACGCCCAGGGCAACTACTTTTTCCACACCGGGTTTCCCTTCATCGGCTACCCCAGCGCAGGGGCGTGGGCCAGTTACGGGCTCGGCACCGAGAACCGGGATTTGCCCGGATTCGTGGTCCTGCAAAGCGGGGGAGCGGTGGTGCCGCACGGAGGGGTGGGGCTCTTCAGCAACGGGTTTCTCCCGGCCCATCACCAGGCCTCGATCGTCAAGGTCGACCGGCCGGAACCGGTCTCCAACATCATCCCGAAGGAGCGTGATTCCATGCAGCGACAGCGCCTGAGTTTCATCAGTGCGCTGGACCGCGAGTTCTCGACGCAAACCGGCCGCGACGAGCAGGTCGAGGCCGCGGTGCGCAATTATGAGACCGCCTACCGCATGCAGTCCGCCATGCCGGAGCTGGTCGACATTTCCGGAGAGAGCGCCGCAACCCGCAAGCTCTACGGCCTCGATGACGGGAAGCGCAGCAAGGCGGCCTACGGATTGCAGTGCCTGACCGCCCGTCGCCTGGTGGAACGGGGAGTCCGCTTTGTCGAGCTCAGTTGCCTGACCGAGGGGATCGGTGCCGGCGGGGCCGCCAACCCGTGGGATCAGCACGGTGACCTCGAGAAGGGGCACCGCACCATGGCACACCAGGTCGACCAGGGAATGGCCGCCCTCATCGTGGATCTCAAGCAGCGCGGGTTGCTTGACGAGACCATCATCATCTGGTCGGGCGAATTCGGGCGGACTCCCTTCTCGCAGGGGTCAAACGGTCGTGACCACAATCCCTTCGGATTCTCGATCTGGATGGCGGGAGGGGGCGTGNNGATGGCGGGTGGTGGCCTGAAAGGGGGAACCGTCTATGGAGCCACCGACGAGCTGGGCTACCACGCCGTAGACAAGGTCACCGGGGTCTACGACCTCTGGGCCACCGTGCTCCACCAGTTGGGCGTCGACCACGTCAATCTCACCTATCTGCACGCCGGCCGCAATATCCGCCTCACCGATGTGCACGGAAACGTCTGGGAGGACCTGATCTAGCCGAGGGGGCGGTGCGGGCGGTAGGTGGCCCATCGCTGCGTTGCCCGGGAGGCCGGGCAGCCTCCGGCCGGCTTGCTCGCTCCGTTCGAGTCTTCTCCGCACGCCTTGGACTCCGAACTCCTGACCTCGACTTTTCGGCCAATACTTTTTTCAACCGGGATGGGCGCTCAGTTCTTTGCCTGTGCTTCCAGTTTGGGCAGACAGCATTTCTTGAACTTCCTGCCGCTGCCGCACGGGCAGGGGTCATTGCGTCCGGCGGCCTTGCGGGGTGAGGGCCCGGCCGGGGCGAGATGGGCAAGCCGCTCCTTTGCGCTCTCTTGCCGCCGCCGCTGGTCCTCCTGGCGTTCACGCCATTCCTCGAGCGTGGCGCCACGTTCACCCATGATGGTGTGAAAGGCGTAGAGGATCTCGGCGATGTGGAACCGTTCCGGATCGGGGGGATACTCGTCGTAGACGGCGCGGGCGTGCACCATGGATTCGGAGTTGCCGTAGGAAGCCAGGGCGACGGCCAGACCAACTCTCAGGTCGTCCTCCGCTTCCTTTTTCAGCAAGCCGATGATGTCCCTGTGTTTTGGCTCGATACGGAGATGTTCGAGCACCCCGGAGAGGTAGAGGCGGCCGTGCCACGGTTGGGTCGGATAGGAGTCGAGGGCGGCCTGCAGGGCGGCGGGACTTCCCATCTTGATCAGGTTCGCCTGAATCAGCTCGTTCCACCAATCCCAGTCGTAGTCGAACATCCGGAGCATCCGTGGAATTGCGTCTTCCACCCGGCAAAGCCCGGCGAGCTGCATGGCGATACCGCTCCTCCAATGCCGGCTTTCGAAATCATTCCAGAAATCGAAGGCAAGCCAGTTCCTGACCAGGTCAGTGCAGTCGAATCCGGTGGCAGCAATGCGTTGGCACACCAACTGAAGGTCGCTGAGCACCCGGTGTGGAAACTCGGCGGCTCGATCGCAACGGTCGAGGCTCCCGGCCAGGATCGTCAGGCACTCCTCGGCCGATTTCTCGCCCAACTCGAGACGGCGCCGCGCAATGTGAAGCGGACTGCCCTCGCTATGCTTCGAAAGCGGTTGTGAGGTGAGGCTGAGTTCACCGGCCTTGCTCTTTAGCAGTTCGAGCGGAGCGTGTGCGAACCACTGCTGCAGGTGATAGCGAGCGTTGTGGGAGGGTCCCGCTTCGCTGTGGTCGCAGATTTGTTCCACCAGCCAGTCGATGGATTCCCGGTCCAGTCCCAACGATGAGAAATGATGGGGGAATTCGAAGGCTTCGTCCCATCCGTAGCGATTCACTGCCGCGATGGCGTGCCGGGTGACTTCGGGATCGAGATCCGCCGCGTTGGCAAACAGGTCGAGGACGGTACTTCGGACAAAGCAGTCCTGATGAGTGAGTGCCTCGAGGAGCCTCGCACGGACCGTTCTCATGGCCCGAAGATGGCCGGAGGCAAGGATCCCGTCGATGCTTGAGGCCCGCGGGTTGTTCCCAGGTTGTTCGGAAGAGCCGCGCTATTTCCGGTTCCCCGGCTTCGGATAGTCCTGATTTTCCTCGAGATCCGCCTGGGTGATCCTGTCGGACGGCACGCCCCCTTCGGGGACCTCGGCCTTGGCGCACCAGGTGATGGCGTTGAGGACGACGGTCCGGAAGTCGTCGTGGCCCCAGTTTTGGTGGAAGTGGCCGCCGGTGAAGCCGAAGCCCCGTCCTCCGTTGGGGCGTTCGTAAGCCCAGGCCACGTGTTGGATTTCACCGCGTTCGAGAGCGGCGCGCACGTTGGGATTGCCGGAGTGGTGGCCATCGCGTCGCCTCATCGTTTCCTTCGGGGGATGGGCCGAGAGGATGGGAGTGACGCCCTTCATCCCGGGGACGAAACGCATGTGGAAATACCACTCGTCGCGGATCTTGAAGGGCTTCACGCCACGGGTGATGGGGTGGGTGGGGAGGGTCTTGAAATCGGCATCCCAATGGGGGTTGACCGACCAGTGCCCTTCGAAGTAGCCGCCCATCCACTCGAGGAACTTGCTGCCGGACTTTCCCTTGGGGGTCTCCACCGCGTAGTGCAGGCAGGCCAAGCCACAGCCGTCCTTCAGTTTCACGTCGAGCCCATCGAGGTGCTTGTTGGCCATGTGCCCGCCGCCGCCGTCGCAGTAGAAGACGATGGCATCGGCGTCCTTGAGGACCTCGGCATTGCCCGGCCAGTCCTTGGCGAGGTGGACGGTGGCCTCGACCTGGTCGCCCATGTGCTTGTTGAGCTGCCCGGCGAGGAGGAGGCATCCGGCCCGGTGTTCGTGCTGGCCATAGCCGTGGCTGCGGTGGCCCGCCATGAAGACGATCTTCTTTTTCTTGGCAGCTTTCGGCTCCGACTTGTCACCGAGCAAAGCAGGTCCGGTGAGGGCAAGAAGGAGGGCGGTGGCGAGGATGGTGAGGGCGGTTTTCAATTTGGTTATTGGTTGTGAAGTTGCTCGTTGTCAGGGATTACGAGGTCTGATCGCTCGGGCTTGCATCAACTCCGGGAGGGCGGACGGCCCGTCCGCGTTCCTCGTGTGGTGTGGACGGGCTGTCGGTGCTCCCGGGTGGGGTCTACCTGAGTTCCTGGGCGGTCCAGAAAGTGGCCCGGTCCCTGGTGTCTTTTCTCACCGCCTTGGCTTCGGCCGGGCTGACCGGAGGGGCGTCGTTGGACCAGCTCTGCCGGGTGAAGGTGAGGACATCCGCGATGTCCTGGTCGTTCAGGTCGACGTGAGGCGGCATGATGTTGTTGAATTTCTGTCCATTGACCTCGATGGGGCCCTGCAGACCGTTGAGGAGGATCTTGATCGGCACCTCCGGGTCGCCGGTGAGCCAGTCGGCGCCGTCGAGGGGCGGGAAGGCGCCGGCCACCCCGATCCCTTCCGGGCCGTGGCAGGCGATGCAGGTGCGGGAATACACCTCTTCACCCCGTGCGTGCACGATCGGATCAGGCTTGTGTTTGCGCTCGGCGATCGTGGTGGTGCCGGATTGAGCCGTAATGGCGTCGCGGAGAGACCCGGCGAAGGCATCGCCCTTTTCGACCCGGCCGGCGAGGAAGTCGAGGAGCCGGGATTTGGCGGGGGCGGGGGCGGTTTTGCCGAAGTGGGAGGCAACCGACTGGACGGTGCCGCCCAGGCCTGCCTCGCCGGCCTCCTCGAGGTAGATGTCATCATACCACGCGGTGCCGGTCTGGCCGCCGTAGCCTCCGAAGAGGGCGTGGATGAGAATCTCGGTGGCGTTGCCGGAGTTGAACTCGACCGAATACTCGGCCCAGTCCCTGGTTCCCCGGACCGCCTGGGTGCGATGGCCGACTCCGTGAACGTTGAACATGGACCCGCTGCCGTTCACGTCCCGGGTCTTGATCCATCCGCCGAGCCGGTAGTTGGTGTTGCGCTTGACCTTGACGGTGGCGCCCCAGCCGACGTCCGCCCTGCGGCTGGCGGTGACCTGGAGAGAGGTGGTCCCGTTGCGGCCCTCATCCGAGACGGTGAATTTCGCCTCCCGCGCGCCGGGGCCGCCGTAATGTCTCGGCGACCAACCCGCCGGACTGCCGCCTGCGACCTGTTGGACATCGCCGTTGTTGAGAACATTGACGGGTTCGGCGGATTCTGCGGGCTTGATCCTGGTCACGGCGCTCTTGACGAAGCCGCCGCCGTGACGGTGGGCAGCGACCCGGAATGCATCGTTGAGGACCGGGTCGTCCATGATGTCCCGTCCCTCCTCGGTGATGAGATTGACCAGGGCCTCGCCGATCGCATCGGAGGGAGCGAGGCGGGAGAAGGCAAGAAACAGGTCCAACCTGGTGCGGGGATCCGATTCGGAAATCCTCCCGTCCTTGATGAACAGCCTGGCGAGGGTGTCGTCGAGCGGGGCATTGCGCAGGGCGGCGCGCTTCAGGCCCGGGTCCGGGGACACGAGCGCCGCCTTGATGGTGTCGAGATCGAGCGAACCGGTCCCGGCCATGGCGTAAAAGGAGTGGATGTCGGTGGCCTTCTCGATCCGGGAGCCCTTCTCGACCGCGTTCCGCTGCGCGACCAGCCGCCAGAAGAGGTTCTTGCTGGCCAGGTCCGGCTGGTGGGGGTCGTTTTGCGAGCCGGCGGGGTAAACGCGGTAGATTCTTCCGTGCTGCTTGTCCCGGTGGGGGGTGACGTAGGCGTTGCCCTTGCCGCGCCTGGCATCCAGCCCGGAGGAGGCCTTATTGGGGGTGGGGTTGTGCTGGATCACGAGGTTGTACCAGTCGCAGATCCAGAGGGCGCCGTCCGGTCCGACTTCCGCGCAGACTGGTCCGGACCAGGCGTCGGCCGAGTTGTAGATATTGTTGGGGAGCTGCCGCAGCTCGAAACCGGCGCCCCGGGGGTGACGCTCCCATTGCCCCACCAGCTTGCCGGTCGGCGCGCAGATGAAGGCGATGCGGTTCCAGTAATCTTTCGGGAAGCGCCGGGCGGTGTAGAAGGCGTGGCCGGCCCCCGCGGTGTAGCGATGGTGGGCGTCGACCTGCCGGATATCGGTCGAGCTGGGGAAGAAGAAGGGATTGTCGTCGGCCCGCGGCGTCCGGGGCTGGCTGATTCCGGCCTGCTCGTAGTAGCGGCGCGGGAAGCCCAGATACCAGCTGGGGTTGGCGTTGGCGGTGGACCCGTGAATGTCGAACTCCTCGGTGAAGCCAAGTCCCCAGGTGTTGTTGGTGGTATTCTGCAGGAACTCCAGGGCGCTGCCGTCCGGCTTGAATCGGAAGACGCCGCTCCCGAAGCGATGTTCCTTGCCTCCCACATAGCCGCGGAACCCGGAATAGCCGGAGGTGGCCCAGATCCAGTTGTCGATCCCGTAGCGAAAATTGGAGGTCCCGGCGTGGGTATCGCCGGTTCCGATGCCGGAGAAGAGGACCTTGCGCTCGTCCGCCACGTCATCGCCATCAGTGTCCTTGAGGAACAGGACGTCGCCACCGTTGGTGCAAACCACGCCACCATTGGCGAAAACCATGGTGGTCGGGATCGACAACTTGTCGGCGAAGACCGTGAACTTGTCGGCCCGGCCATCGCCATCGGTGTCTTCACAAATCTTGATGCGGTCGTTTCCGGTGTNNGCCCTTGTCGTCCCACGCGATGTAGATGGGGTTCACGATGTCAGGATCCGCGGCGAAGAGGGAGAGCTCGAACCCGGGGGGAACCTGGGCGAGCTTGAGGGACTCCTCCGGCGACAGGGGCTTGGGAACCCTGGTGACAAGCTTGCGCTGAATGTAGCCCGGCAGCTGGACGTCCATCATTTCGAACTCGGGCAGCTGCAAGGAATCCAGCTTCGCCACGGCATCCTCGCCCGCGGTCCAGTAGATGGCGCGTTTGAGCAGGTCGTGGAATTGCGGGAGGTCCCAGACCCGATGGTCGTGACCGGAGGCGGTGTAGAAGACCCGGCCCCTCCCCTGGGTGCGGATCCAGGTCCACGGTTCACCATCGCGTTCCTGCAGAATGGTGCGGTCTTTGCCGTGGCGTTCATGGACGTAGGTCTCGTCCCACGCCTCGAAGCCCTCGTAGTCCCTGGTGATCTCGTGCGTGGTGTTGGTGGTCTTTGGCGCGAAGACGCCGCCCCCGTGCGATTTGAAGACACCGCCCACCATCTTGACGAAGGCCTCCGAACCACCGTAGCAGGCCGAGGCGCAGTGGATGGGCAGGAAGCCGCCGCCACCTTCCACGTAAGCGATGAGCGCCTTTTCCTGCTCGGCGGGCATCGGTCCGCGCTGGGCCCAGTTGCCGTACATCAGGACCGCGTCGAACTGCTGCAGGGTGTCGCCGCGGAAGACCGCGGCGGGGTCTTCGAGGTAGGTGAGGTTGATTCCGTCGTCGCCGAGGTGCTTCTTGAGGACGCGGTAACGCGTGATGGGATCGTGGCCGGGGTGATTCCTGGTGGGTGCCCCGAAGAAGAGAATCTCGAGACGCCGGGCCTCTTTCTGCGGAATGATGAGCGGTGCTCCGAGGGCCACCACGGCGAGAAAAAGGGTGAGGACGAGAGGAAGTTTCTTCATGTCTGTGCAAACCATGTCATTTCATCACTTGCAAACGCTAGTTTTGTTGCGACAGTGCCGTGTATGATTGCGTCGCTGGCGGAACGGAGAAGCCGGCAGGAACGGTGGTTGAATTCCCTCTCGGCGGGACAATTTCGCCAACTCTTCGAGCATCTGCCCGGAACCCTGTTTTTTGCGAAGGACTCCGAGAGCCGGCTGATGCTTGGCAATCCCGCCTTCGTGCGCCGTTGCGGACTTGCCTCGGAAGAGGACCTGATGGGTTTCAGCGACGAGGATCTCTTCCCGCCCCGCCTGGCCGCCAAGTACCGCGCCGACGACCAGAAGATCCTTTCCAGCGGCAAGCCGTTGCTTGGAATTATCGAGCCCTTCCCGGGGGTGGAGGGCAAACCGGAGTGGTCGATCACCGACAAGCTGCCGCTTTTCGATCGCGAGGGCAAGCTGTGCGGGTTGTGTGGCACGGTGCGGAGCTATGAAGGCGCGCGGGCTGCCCTGCAGCCCTATCTCGAACTGGCGCCGGTGGCGGACTACATCAAGGAACACTTCCGCGAAAAACTCGACGTGCCCCATCTGGCCGAACTGGCCGGCCTCTCGGTGCGCCAGCTTGAACGCCGCTTCCGCCAGACCTTCCAGACCAATCCACGTTCCTACCTCATGCGCACCCGCATCCTGGCGGCCTGCGACCTGCTGGAAAACTCCGAGCAGTCGGTGACGGAAATCGNNGACTTCTCGCGCCAGTTCCGCCGCATCATCGGCCAATCGCCGACCGATTACCGGAGGCAGAAGGCCGGGCAGATGGCGTTGTCCCTGGAGTGAAACCGGCTAGCGAGGTTGCATTTTCGCCTTCAGGGCATGGAGGTTTCTCTGTGCGTCGGTGTAGCGGGGATTGACCTTCAGCGCGGCCTGGTAAGCGGCCCAGGCCTCCTTGAACCGGTTCTGGCTCTCCAGGATGATTCCCCGGTTGTTGTGCGCCTCGGCAAAGTCGGGATTGATTGCGATCGCCTGTTGGACGTGGGAGAGGGCCTGCGGAACATCTCCAAGCCGGGCGCAGACCACCCCGAGGTTGTTGTGAGCATCGGCATGGCGCGGATTGACCTGCAGGGCCCTCTGGTAGTGCTGCCGGGCGCTCGGAAGGTCGCGCTGCCGCTCGGCGAGCAGGCCGAGGTTGAGATAGGCCGTCACAAACCCGGGATTGATCCGCAGGGCCCGCTCATAGTGCAACCGGGCGGCGGCCGGATTGCCCTCGCGCTCGGAAAGAACCCCCAAATTCATCTCGGCATCAAGGTAATCGGGACGCAGGCGCAGGGCTTCCTCGAGTTGGCTCCGGGCCTGAACAAGCTGCTTTTGGCCGAGAAGCAGAACGCCGAAATTGTTGTGAGTTTCGGGGGATTTCGGGTTGAGGCGCAGGGCTTGCCGGTAGTGCTCGCCCGCTTGGTCCGTCTTGCCCTGGCGGCGCAGGATCATGCCGAGGTTGTTGTGGGCGCGGGCGGATTCGGGCCTGAGGCTGAGCACCCTTTCGAATTGCGTGACAGCTTCGGGAAGCCGGCCCGCCCTTCGCAGCCCCTCTGCGACCTGGAAACGGGTGCCGGCCCGGATCGCGATGCGCCGCTTGCCGATGACGGGGTGATCGATCCACGAGCCGGGCCTCTTGGTGAGCAGAGGGGTGGGGATGCGGGCAGGCTGCCGCGAGGCTTGCAGGGTCGGGGTGGCCCTCAGCAGCTCCTCGACGTTCAGCTTTCCCTTGTAGAACACGGCGAGTTGGCCTTGCGAATCAATGAGGAAGCTGCTGGGCAGGGGAAGCGGTTGAAGCAGGGGGAGGAGATAGGCCAGGCGTTCCTGGAAACCGTCGAGGAGGGCGGTGGTGGCGCGGCCGGCGGGGAAGGGAAAGTTGAGCCCGGCGAGGAATTGGCGGGCAGCGGCGGCGTCGAAGGAGTCCGAATCGACCCCGTCGACGCACAGGGCGAGCACCGCGATCCCGGCCTCCTCGAGATCCGCGCGGCGCGCGGCGAGTTCCTCCAGCTCGGCCAGGCAGGGGGCGCAGGTTTGCGACCACAGGTTGACCAACATTCCGGAACGCCCGCTGCCGGGTCGGGTCTGTGTCTCTTTGCCTGCGAGGGTTCGGTAACTCAATGCCGGAGCCGGCAAACGGATCGCAAAGGGGACCACCGCCGCGGAGGAGGCGGGTGGAGCTTGCGGTCCTCCGGCCGCCAGGGGCGACTCGGGCCGCGGGCGTTCCACCGTTCGTGCCTCTCCCGTTCCCTGGACCAGTTCGTAGCGCCGGTCGGCCTGGAGTCCGCGGAACGACTCGACGGTTCCTCCGGCGTCCGGCCAGCGCACCGTGAGACGCTCGATTACAGTGGCGGAACCCAGTCCGAAGTGCAGCCACTTGCTGGACTGCGAGAGGAATCCCTCTCCGGCGTGCAGGGTCCGGAGGAGTTGAGGGGCGGCTTCCAATTCGATGGTGACTCGCGCCCCGATGGCATCGCGGTTGGTGTTGCTGCCATTGCCGACAAGCCGGACCGCGAGGTGGCGCCGGCGCACTTCCGGGGGGGCCTCGTTGCGCAGGAAGCGCAGGCGGGGGGCGTTGCGATTCGAAATCCACAGATCGAGATCGCCGTCCGCATCCCAATCGACGGCCGCCACGGCGCGGGCATCGTCCGGGAAGTCGAGCCCCGAGAGGTGCGAGATGTTGGCGAAGCGCCCCCCCGCTTCAGGACGCCCGGAGGTGTTGAGGAAGCAGCAGTTCCGCTCCCGCCCGCTGAAGGAGCGTCCCTCGCGCAGCATGGCGGTAAGGGCCCCGAAGGCCTCGGGGAGCTCGTCGGCCCGGGAGTTTTCGGTATCAGGAGATTGCGACACGACCTGCCGCCAGAAGAAA
>JABAHR010023970.1_pt1 | contig 11837 bp, 15 predicted proteins | sample 7062101 | NCBI WGS metagenome assembly JABAHR01 (sample SAMN14534553, study PRJNA622989) | marine sediment metagenome | biome: marine biome [ENVO:00000428]; feature: marine pelagic biome [ENVO:01000023]; material: deep marine sediment [ENVO:00002113] | place: India: Gulf of Kutch | collected...
TCTCAAACAGCTGAAGCATCGATTCCCCGCTCGGAAAGCGCTCGATCGATCCTGCCAGGTAATCGTAGGCGTCACGTTCCCCGGTTATCATTCCCGCCAGTTTGGGCAGCACCTTGTTGAGATACCACCCGTAGGGTTTCCGAAGCAGCCCCCTCGGGAGAGAGAAGTCCAGAACCAGCACGTGGCCGTTGCGCCGCACCACCCTTCCCATCTCCCGCAATCCCGCTTCCCAGTTCTCCATGTTGCGCAGGCCAAAGGCCGCGGTCGCGACATCGAAGCACGAATCATTGAAGGGAAGCCGGAGGGCATCCGCCACCAGGGTCTGCCGCAACCCCCGGTCCCGGGCGTGACTCAGCATCTCCTCGCAGAAGTCCGTTCCCAGCACCTCGGCGTCGGCACACCGCCGCTGCAACTCGAGGGCCAGATCACCCGTCCCGGTCGCCACGTCGAGGATCTTCAAAGGCTCCCATCCCGCCACCATTCGCCCCACCCGGCGCCGCCACAGGAGGTCGGTCCCGCCGCTGAGAACGTGATTGGTGAGGACATACTTGTCCGCAATCCGCGCGAAAGCATCCTTCACGAAGGCGGGGTCCTGGCCCGCCTCCCGCACTCCTGACGCCTTTCCGTCCACTGGCAACTTGCACCTCCCGGGCTTCAACTCGACTGGGGATCTGGGAGCAGATCGGCGAAAATCCCCGGGTCACTGCCCGGAATCTCGAAGGCTCCGCAGGCTTTCTCGTAAAACTCCCGCGGCCCGACTCCGCCGATCACGGCATAGGCATAGCCGTCATCGCGCATCGCCTCCAGGGCCCTGAAGAGAAGCGCCTTACCGATCCCGGTCCCCCGCGCACTCTCGGCCACCCCGGTCGGCCCGAAGTAGCCCTTCAGGGTTGTCTCGTAGCAGGCGAAGCCGAGGATCTCCTTCTGCCTGGTGGCAAGAAAACAACTCACCGGCCGGTGCGAGAAGGCCACTTCCGCTTCCGATTTCCATTTCGGTGAAAAATGCTCCCGCACCCAGCTCGCCACGATCTCCTTCTCATACCCGTTCGGCCGCCGCAGGATCACTCCATCGGCTTTCACCTTTCGATACAACTCACCCGCGTCCGGCAAATCATAGAGCCGCACCAGCATGTCGATCATGGCGCGAGACTACGCCAGCCACGCCTGCAGGCAACGGGGAATCTCGTCCTGCACCCCGCCGAAACGCCTCATTCCGCACCCAGGAGCTTTCTCAGCAGGTCTCCTGCACCTCCCTCCAGCAGCTTTTCTCCCGCCTTTCGCACGATCGCTTTCACGTCGGGAAACTTGTTGCGCAAGCTGACGCTCGGCGAGCTGAGCTCGCCCTTGGACTTGATCTCCGCCACCAGGCGACCGTCGCGAAACCAGGTCGCTTCCACCTCCTCGACCAGGATGGGACGCAATTCGCGGGGGAGGTAATCGACCCCATTGCCGATCTGGTTGCGCAACTTGGTGCTGAGCTCCTCCTCGGCGAGGATCTCCGCCTCCCCCTGATGGGTCTCCTTCTCGCTCTGAATCCAGGTTCCTTCCAGAATCGCGATCTCCCAATCCCTGAACCAGACCGAAATCGGCCGGCCCAGGGTGAAGCGCTCGTTCTGGTAATGCACCGCGACCGCCCCGCTGCGGCCGAAGGTGGCTCTCTCCGGCAACTCCCCGATCTCCAGTCCGATCGCATCCAGTTTCTGGAGCGTCTTCCACGCCTGCTGCACCGCCGGGATCCGGGCGTTAAGGTAGGACTCCCTGCTCAGCTCGAAATCACCACGCAGATCCGGATCAAGATCTCCGCTCACCGGGTCGAACAACTTCACCCGGGCCGGTCCCCGAAACCCGATCTCGGCATAGCGCAGGCCTCCCTTCACCGCGTCGATCTCGAGGCGCCCCGCCATCCGCACTCTCGCCGTGTTGGTTTTTTCGATCGCGGAGGGATCGAGGTCCAGTTCGTCGAGGCGGGCCGAGAGTTCGCGCACTTTCACGACCATGCCGGTTTTTTCGATCGTGACATCGAGCGAGGCATCCTCCACCCGGGCGTCCTTCACCCGCGCCAGGAACCCGTGAGCGTAGATATTGAGGGAGCGGGTGTTGAACACCTCGTCCTCGTCCTTCTCCTTCCTTTCACCGGGACCAGCTTCCCCCGCTTTCTTCCCCCGCTTCTTTCCGCCCGGTGACTTCAACAGTTCGTCCAGCGAGTTGCCGCCATGCTCGTAGAGCGTGAGGGCGAGGTGCGGCTCCTCGAAGACAAACTCCCTGATCTCCACCCGTTGCCGGAGAAGGGCTCCCAGGTTCACCGAGAGGCGCACCTGCTTCACACGCACCGGGGCATCCCCCAGGGTCGGCCGCTCCTCCGGAGGCCTGGCCAGTTCAGCATCCCGGGGCGCGAGGGCCACCCGGTCCAGGGTGATGGTGGCGGGAAACCGGAACAGGCTCAGCCTGGCATCCCCGATTTCCACCCGGCTGTTGATCTCTTCCTCTGCCATCAGGACCAGCTCCCTTTCCGACACGTAGCTCCGGGCCAACCCGCTCAAAATCGCCAGCGCCAGCAGGCCGAACAGCAGAACCCCGCCTGCCGCCAAAATCAACTTTCGCACGAGTCTCTTCATCTCAGAGGTAATCACCCGCCACATCCCCACCCCGGTTTGGACCATCGCACAATTTCCCGGCAGGCGCGAGTTGCGCCGGCCGAAAAACCGCCTTCGGAGCGCATCTCGGAGATCGACCGTCGAGCATCGTGCTGCCAGCATCGCAACCAGCCCGCATGCACGTCCTCAGCTTCCTCTATGCCTTCTGCCTCCTGGCCCTGGGAGTCGGCGGCATCCTGGCTGCGGACGAACCCGGGGAGGTGCGGGCCCTCGCACTTCCCGGCCTCTTCTTCGGCGGCGCCGCCCTCTTCTGCTCCCTCTTCGCCCTCCGCGAACCGCGTCACGGCCTGGCCGGAGCCTCCTTTCTCGGCTTCCTCGCCTTTCTGACCTCGGCCGGCGGGTTGCTCGGCTCCCTCCCGGGCGGCAACCTCGACCTCGCCGACTCCGCCCAGCGCCAAGGGGCCATCCTCTGCACCGCCTCCCTGCTCTACATCACGGCTGCCTTCCTCACCTGGAAACGGAACCGGCGCCTGAGAGCGATTGCGGATCTCGCCGGGAGCCGGTCCCCATGACAATCAGCTGAGCACCACGCTACACGGTCATCACTTCCGTCTCCTTGTCCGCCACGTGCTGGTCGATGTCCTTGATGTGCCTGTCGGTGATCTCCTGCACCTCATCTTCCAGATCGTGCATCTGGTCCTCGGTCAGGACACTGTCGTTCTTCATCTTCTTGGCAGCGTCCATCCCGTCCTTGCGGCAGGCCCGCACCCGGATCCTGGACTCCTCCGCCATGTGCTTGATGGTCTTCACGAGATCCTTGCGGCGTTCCTCGGTCAGTTCAGGAATCGGCAACCGCAGAGTCTTGCCGTCACTCACCGGATTCAGCCCCAACTTGCTCTCCTGGATCGCCTTCTCGATGTCTCCCACCGTCCCCGGATCGAAGGGCTGGATCATGATGAGCCGGGGCTCCGGGGTTGTGATCACCGCCAGGGCCTTCAGTTTCATCTGGCTCCCGTAGCTCGCCACATTCACATCGAGGTTCTCGACCAGCGCGGGCGAAGCTTTCCCGGTGCGCACCGCGGCAAACTCGTGCAGCAGGTAATCGACCGCCTTCGTCATGGCTTCGGTCACTTCTTTTTTCACTGATTCGGCATTCATGGCTATGCTGGTTGTCGTTCGGCTTCCACGATCGTGCCGAGAGGCTCTCCGCGCAGGGCGCGCTCGATGTTGCCCGGCTCGCCAAGATCGAAGACGATAATTGGGATGTTGTTATCCATGCAAAGACTGAAGGCGGTGGCATCCATTACTTTCAGCCGTTTGCTGATGCACTCGTGAAATGTCACGGTCTCGTAGCGGACCGCTTCCGGGTCGGTCTTCGGATCGGCCGTGTAGACGCCGTCCACCATCGTGGCTTTGAGGATCACGTTCGCACCCATCTCGCTGGCGCGAAGGGCCGCGGTGGTGTCGGTCGAGAAGAAGGGGCTACCGGTGCCCGCCGCGAAGATCACCACCCGCTTCATCTCGAGGTGGCGGGCCGCTCTGCGGCGAATGAACGGCTCAGCCACGTTCTTCATCTCGATCGCGGATTGCACAACGCACTCCACCTCCTTTTCCTCCAGGGCAGCCTGCAGAGCGAGGGCATTCATGACGGTGGCCAGCATGCCGACATAGTCTGCGGTCGAACGGTCCATCCCCCGTTCGCTGGCTGCCGCTCCCCGCCAGAAGTTTCCACCCCCGACCACGATCCCGAGCTCGATTCCCGACTTCAATCCGGTGGAAATCTCGGTCGCGATCCGTCCCACGATTTCCGGCGAGATATTGTCGGTGCTTCCCGGCTCGCGCAAGGCCTCCCCGCTTAGTTTCAAAATAGCCCTTTCAAAAGGCCGGCCCGAATCACCCATGCCACATTCGAAGTTGGAGGAGTGAAGCAGTCCCCATCTCGCCTGCAAAGCCAAAAGGCCACCGGAACCCGGAGAAAAGGTGCCTACTCCCCGGCCTTGAACCGCACCGCGAGGTCCTTGAGCGGGGCGTTGCCCTCGTCGGTCCCGATCACCCCGACCGACACGTCGATGGCATCCTCTCCCTTCGCGTGCTTGAAGTAGTCCATCAAGGTCTGGCGGACCGCCTTGATCGCCAGGCGCAACACCTGCCGGCCGGTCAGATCGAGATCCCCGGGGATCTCGAGGTTTTGCACGTCCAGGCGGACCAGGAGCTTCTCGCCCTTCATCTCCGCGGTGAGGGCCACCTTGCACAGGATCAGAAGATTCGCTTCCTCCACGGCGTAGGCGGGGGTGTTGGAGAGAATCTGGTGGGGCATCGCGACGGCCTTCACCAGGTCTTCCGGCATGGCCCCCGAAATCGCCATCGGCCGGGACAGCACCGCGGCCTGGATCGGATCCTCACCGTCCTCCTCGTCACCCACCCCATCGGTATCGTGAAGGGATACCGGCTGGTAGAGCCTCACCACCTCGACCGTGATGGCTGAAGCCATCGCCGGAAGAAGGAGGATTAGCCCCGCCACCCTGCGCAACATGCGCGGAGTGTGCGCCTAATCGGGACGTTCCTCCAGCGAAAAGAGGAGGTCCCCAACCGCGAACTGATGACCGGTCAGAAATTCCCGCGCGGTCAGTCGCCGTCCACCATCCGCTTGCACTGCCTCGAGACGCAGCGCTCCGTCACCACACCCCACCACAATCCCGGCCGGATCCGCCCGCAGCACTTCGCCGGGTGGGCCTCCACCGGACTCCACCCGCACCGGCGGAAACACCTTCAGGCGCCTCGCCCGCCCGTGGCTGTCCCGAAAGGCGGTGTAGGTGCCGGGCCAGGGATGGTAGGCGCGCACCCGCCGCTCGAGTTCGGTGGCGCCGGTCGACCAGTCGATTCCGCCGTCCGCCCGTTCCAGCTTCGGGGCATAGGTGGCGAGGGTCTCGTCCTGGGGCAGGCGCGAAGCCCTTCCTTCCGCGATCCGGTCGACGGCCTCCCGCAGGACCGGGGGTGAGAGCTCTGCAAGCCGGTCGTGCAAACTGCCTCCGGTCTCGTCCGGGCACAGGGCGGTCGCCTCCTGCAGAATGATGTCACCGGTGTCGAGGCCCTCCGCCATGTGCATCACGGTCACTCCGCTCTCCCGGTCGCCTGCATCAATCGCGGCCTGGATGCATGAAGCCCCGCGATGGCGGGGAAGGAGCGAGGCGTGCACGTTGATGCAGCCTCGCCCCGGAATCTCCAGCAGGGCCCCGGGCAGGATCTGTCCGTAGGCCATCACCACGATGAGCTCCGGGGACAGCCTCGCTATCCCGGCGAGCGACCCGGGATCCCGGATTCTCTCCGGTTGGAGAACCGGAAGGCCTGCCTGCAGGGCCAATTCCTTGATGCGCGGCGGACGTGGCTGCGCACTCCGTCCCACCGGGCGGTCCGGCTGCGTGACCAGGCCGACCAGGCCACCGTCTGCCAGCAGCTTCCGGAAGGAAGGAAGGGCGATTTCGCCAGTCCCCATGAATAACACCCGCATCGACGTTCCCTGAATTGGAGATGAATTCTTCCGGTCCGAGGCTCCGGTCCGCTACCCCACGACCCTCGCCATCTTCTTGTGGGTCACCAGTTCCGCCACCCGGCCAGCGATGTCACGCACCGGCTCAATCGGTTGCCTGGTCGATTCGCTCTCGGTGATATAATTCTCCGGATCGAAGTCAAGGATCGGCCTGGTTTCTTCTTCGTGAGTCTCGATACGCTGCGGGATGATCTCCTCGTTGGCATCGTCGTGGCGGTTCTTGAGGGTGGCGGCACCAATCGACGGGCCGAGGCCCGTTTCCCCGCAGCCTCCGGGTCCGCGTTTCGGAACCCGTCCGGTGCGATGACCGTTCAGATCATCCCCTCTGAACGCAACATGCCGAAAAAGATCGGCAGGGGGAGGAGCATCGCCACATCCGCGAGCACTCTCAACGCATCCAGCGAGAAGCGCGCGCGCAACCGGTTGAGAACCTGCAACGCCCCGGACGCCACCAGGATCGCCACGAAGAAGGCTTTCTGGGCTTCGAGATTCAGCCGTTCCGCCCGGAACGCCATGAGGAGGGCGAATCCCGCCAGGAGAATGAGNNTCGCGGTCATGTTGAGGGTACAGAGGACAGCGAAGGTGATCACTTCCGGGGAGAACCAGAGGTCCAACAGGCTGTGGTTTTCACGGCCGTGAAAGTGCACTCCCACCGCTGTCCCGTAGGCAAAGGCCAGTCCGGCCAGCAGGTTCTTGACATAGNNAATAACGAGATCGCAAAATAGGCCCCCACCGGCGCCAGCACGAACAGGCCGTGCCGGATCAGTCCCCGACCCTGCATGACCAAAAGCCCCATTGAGGCGATCACTCCGAGCAGCAGGAACATCGTCAGGGCTCGCCGCCAACGGCGGTGGAACTCGTGACGCGGGGTGTCCGCAAGTGTTCCCACCCGCGCCATCCTCTCGTCGAGCAGGCGGTCGCCGACATAGATGCACCACACCACCAGGGCCAGTAGCCACGGCAGGGTCGGCTGGTGGTATTTGACCAGCCAAACCTGTTTGAATACCCAGAACCACGCTACCGCCACCAGGGGGGCGTCGAGGCTGAGAAGGTTTGGCCAAAGCCAGGTGGGACGGCGTGCCATCGGAGGCGCGGACCATCCCCGCTCCCCCCTGACAAATCAAGCGTCTTGGAGTTGTTGACAAACGATTTGTCCGAATCCAGCCCCGTCCGAATCACCTTTCCTCGAGGTCGAGGACAAATGGCGGGAGGCCCGCTCCAATCGCGTCGGCCACCGTGCGCAGCAGTTCCGCCTCCCGGTTGGTCAGGATTCCGTCTTCGGCCGCCGCCAACCCGCAGACCCGCAGGATTTGCTTCTTGAGCAGCGGGGTGGCCGCCTCGAATTCCCGGAGCGCCTCATCAAGGAACTTGGGCCCGCAGGCTTCCTCCCCGAGAAGCTTCGGTTCCCATCCCTCGGATCTCCCCCAATCCTCCGCCACTGCCTCAAAGGCATCCAACACCGCCCGCCCTTCCCGCCCGGTGCGTGCCACCGCCGAAACCACGACATCGGCCTGCCTCCCCAGGTCGCTCATGCGACGGTGGCGAATGGGGGGGAATCCGCGCTTCTCGAAGTGGCTGTCCAGGTGCCGGGCGATCATGTGCTGCAACATGTACTCGAACAATTCCACCTTCTGATCACTGCCGATCAGCCACCGGGTGATATTGACAAAACGCTCGTATTCCGGTCGGCTCATCTGGCGCAGGGTCGGGACACAAAGATCGATCAAGGCGATCTTCCCCGAGGAATGCAGGGTGGCGAGGCCCTCTTGCCACTCCCTTGCCACCTCGGCCGCATCGTGTCCCACCCCCGTGCGCAACCCCTCGAGTTCGCTCTGCCGCCGATCCCTGTCTTTCGACAGCAACATCGCGAAGATGAGAGCCTGNNGTCGTCCAGCGTTCCGGCAATCCCTCCCGGATCCGCCGCCCCACCTCCATCCGCAGGCGGGCGCTATCCCCGAGACGGCTGGTGGCGGCCACCACCGGCATCGATCCGGCGAAACCCGCGGTTGTGGCCCGGGCGGTCCGTTTCCCCCCCGAAATGGTCATCTCCGAAAGTGCCGGCTTCTCATAAACGCCCTCCCAGTGCGGCTGAATGGCCTTGATCCGGACCTCGAGCGGTGGATGCGTGGCAAATCCCCAGGTGAACATCCCGGCATGGGCGAAGAACATGTGGCTGGCCTCCAAGGCCCTCGGACTCCCCACCTTCGATCCTTCCGCCAATCCGCCGATCTTCTTGAGGGCACCCGCGATCCCATCTGGCTCCCGCGTGAATTGCACCGCCGAGGCGTCCGCCAGGAACTCTCGCTGTCTTGACACCGCGGCCTGGATCAGGCGTGCGAAAATCACCCCGATCCCTCCGATCGAAAGCAACCCCACCCCCAGCAACAGGAGGACCAGGATCATACCCCCTCCATTCTTGGAGTTGCCCCTGCTGCGAATCCGCATGTGACTCATCGAGGACAAGATTGTGCGCCCGATGATCATGATGACCAGGATCCCGAAGATCAGGCCAATCAGTCTCATGTTGAGGCGCATGTCGCCATTGAGGATATGGCTGAATTCGTGGGCGATCACTCCCTGCAACTCCGAGCGGGTGAGACGGTCGATGCATCCCCTCGTCACTCCGATCACCGCATTGGAGGGATCCGTCCCAGCCGCGAAGGCGTTGATCCCGATTTCCTCGTCCATCACGTAGACCTGCGGGACGGGCGTCCCCGACGCGATCGCCATTTCCTGAACCACGTTCAGCAGGACCCGCTCATGGTGATCGGTGGTGCCGGGATCCACCAGCCGTCCGCCGAGATCCCGGGCCACGACCGAGCCGCCCGAACCGAGTTGCATCGACTTGAAGGCACTCGCCCCGACGATCAACAGGGAGGTCCCCGCCGCCACCGGGAGGAAGAGTTCCCAATTCCAGAGCGGGACCGGACCACGCTGCTCCCCCACGAAGATCACAACCAACACCGCGAGAAAGTAGACCGCGGTCACGATCCCCGCGAGCGCGAGCACGAAATAGAGCAACAGCCACTTGGTGCGCCGCCGGGCCCGGTCCTGTGCCGCGAAGAAGTCCATGGGTCAGGGTGCAGGGTCCGGACTGCCGGGGCTCCGTCTGAACACCGTCCACCGAATCCCGCCCCCCCGACTGAGAAGCCTAATCAAAGCTGACGTCCACCCGCTGGCGTTCTTCATCGGAGGTCACTTCGAACAATACGGCCTGGGTGAAATTGAACATCCCGGCGATGACATTGGTGGGGAAGCTCTCGGTCTTGGTATTGTAGCTGGTCACGGCGTCGTTATAGGCCTGCCGGGCAAAACTCACCTTGTTCTCGGTGCTGGTCAGCTCCTCGCTGAGCTGCATCATGTTCTGGTTCGCCTTCAGGTCGGGATAGGCCTCCGAGAGGGCGAAGAACTTGCCGAGCACCGACCCGAGGCCCGCCTCCGCCGCCATGAGCCCCTGCATCTGACCCGCGTCATCGGGACTCAACCCCTGCCGCGCGCTCTCCGCCGCATTGCGCGCCTGAATCACCGCCTCCAGCGTCTCCCGCTCGTGTTTCATGTAGCCCTTGGCGGTCTCCACCAGGTTCGGAATCAAATCGTGACGCCGCTTGAGTTGCACGTCGATCTGGGCGAATCCGTTGCGGTAGCGATTCCGCAGCTTCACCAACCCGTTATAGGCACCGATCAGCCACAAGATGACGATCACGACCAAGACGCCCAATCCGAGGAGAACTATCCCCAACCCGCTGAATAATCCTGCAATCATGGTTCCGTGTGCGAAATCATATCAGTGCCCGATCCCCGCACCATTACAAAACGTGCCCGGATCTGCACCCTCGCTTGTCCCCGGCCGGATTAAGCGGTAACCCCATCCCCACCCGTGCCGAAGATTTCCGAGTCCCAGTTTGCCGCCATCGATTTCGAGTCGGCCGGTGCCAGCCGGGGACGGACCGACGTCCCGGTCCAGATCGCGATCTCGCTCTGGGACCCCCGGGGCGGGCTGGGGGAATCGTTCTGCTCGTTCCTAGGCACCGACCAACCCATCACCTGGTCGGCCCGGAAAGTGCATGGCATCACCTCCGGGGATCTCGCCGGAGCTCCCTCCCTCGTCTCCCTGTGGCCCGAAATCAAACGCCTCCTCTCCGGCCGGGCGGTGGTGGCGCACGGACACGGCACTGAGAAACGGTTCCTGCGGGCCTTCCCGGGCCACTCCTTCGGCCCCTGGATCGACACCCTCCACCTCTACCGCGCCGCCTGGCCCCAACTCGACTCCTTCGGGCTTGGCGACCTGTGCGACCGCTTCGGGCTTACCGGGACGGTGGGCAACGCTCACCCGGGCCGGCGCTGGCACGACGCCCTCTTCGATGCCAGCGCCTCCGCCCTCCTGCTCGGGCACCTGGTCGCCGCACTCGATCTGGGTGACAAATCGCTCGATCTGCTGCTGCAGCCCGATCTTTCCGCATGGCGCGACCTTCGGAGAGCATGACTCTCCCCGCTCGGTCAGGGCCACGACCCGACTTTTGACTTCCGACCTGGGAGATGTTGGCGTGAATTCCCCCATGCCCACCGTCCCGGTCAAACTCGACTCCCGCTCCTACGACATTCACGTCGAACGCGATATCCTCGGCCGGGCCGGCGGGCACCTCAAGGCCGCGGGCCTGGAAGGCCACGCCGCTCTCATCACCGATGCCAACGTCGCCCTGCACTATTCCCAGCGTCTCAAGACCGTCCTCGAGGAGGCCGGCTACAAGGTCAGCACCCACCTCGTCCCCCCCGGCGAACAGAGCAAGTCGATGGACCAGGTCCAGTTGCTTTGCCGCTCCCTGATCGAGCACCACCACGATCGCTCTTCCTTCGTGGTTGCACTCGGAGGCGGGGTGATCGGGGACCTGGCCGGCTTCGTGGCGTCCATTTTCTACCGGGGCGTTCCTTACGTGCAGGTGCCGACCTCCATCGTGGCACAGGTCGACAGTTCCATCGGCGGCAAGACCGGCGTGAACGAACCGGAGGGAAAGAACCTGATCGGATCCTTCCACCAGCCCCGGTTGGTCCTGGCCGATCCCGACACCCTCCTCACCCTTCCCGAGCGCGTCTTCCGCGAAGGCTTCGCGGAGGTCATCAAGCACGCCGCCATTCGCGACGCCGGGATGCTGGACCACATCGCATCCCTGGATCCGAATGACCAACAGGTCGATGCCGACCTGATCGCCCGCAATGCCGGCATCAAGGCCGCCATCGTGGAAGAGGACGAAATGGAGACATCCGGCACGCGGGCCCTTCTCAATTTCGGGCACACCATCGGCCATGCCATCGAGGCCTCTGCCGAGTATGGAACCCTGCTGCACGGGGAGGCCATCGCGCTGGGAATGCGCGCGGCGCTCTTCCTCTCCGAGCGGGTGGCCGACCTCTCCCCCGATGACTCCGGCCGCATCCTCGCCGTCCTCACGCAGTGGGGCCTGCCGCTGGTGCTGGAAGGCGAACCCAACAACGCCGCCATCCTCGCCTGCCTCGCTCGCGACAAGAAATTCGCGGCGGGCCGCAAGCGCTTCGTTCTCCTCCGTCGTCCAGGGGAGGCCGTCGTTTCCGAGGAGGTCACCGACGAATTGATCGACCGGGCCATCGACCATCTGCGCACCCCACCTGAGGCCGGCGGGCCGGCTTGAGCAAATCAGCCCCATCCACCGGCGCGGACCCGATGT
>JABAHR010000232.1_pt3 | contig 11836 bp, 10 predicted proteins | sample 7062101 | NCBI WGS metagenome assembly JABAHR01 (sample SAMN14534553, study PRJNA622989) | marine sediment metagenome | biome: marine biome [ENVO:00000428]; feature: marine pelagic biome [ENVO:01000023]; material: deep marine sediment [ENVO:00002113] | place: India: Gulf of Kutch | collected...
CCCGTCGCCGGATCGACGCAGTAGACATAGCAGCCCTCCTGCTCCTGCGCGCCCCGGTGGCCCTCGTAGTCGCTGAGGATGCCGTAGGGCGGATCGGTGAACCAGATCGTGCCGTCGGATTTCACCACCACGTCGTTCGGCGAGTTCAGCCGCTTGCCCTGGTGGCTGTCGGCGATCACCGTGAGGGTGCCGTCCGGTTCGGTCCGTGTCACGCGGCGGCCGCCGTGCTCGCAGGTGACCAGCCGCCCCTCGCGGTCGCGGGTATTGCCATTGGCGTAGTTCGAGTCGGNNTGTCGGACCAGACCAGCTGTCCGGCATCGGCGAACCAGACGGGCCCCTCGGCCCAGCGGCAGCCGTCGTAGAGCAGCTCGATGTCGGCTATGGGAACCGTCATGTCCCTGAAGCGGTTGTCGAAATACTCGTATGCGTCGCCGACCAGGCCCATCTGTCGCTCCTTACGTTCTGTTCTTGCCGCCGCTGGCGGCCACGATAACCCCGATGATGATCAGCCCGGTCAGCACCAGCCGGACGCCCGCGCCCGCACCGAGCGTGTTCAGCATCGTCACCAGCAGGAAGAGGAACAGCGCCGCGCCCCAAAGGCCCGGCACGTTCGCGAAGCCGCCCGCCACCGAGGTACCGCCGATCACCACCACGGCGATCGAGCTGAGCAGGTATTCCTCGCCCATGTTCAGCGCCGCCCCGCCCGAAAAGGCCGACAGCAGGTAGCCGCAGAGCCCCGCCAGCGTGGCGCACATGATGTAGGTGGCCGCGCGGGTGCGCTCGACCTTGATCCCGGCAAGGTGCGCGGCGCGCATGTTCTGGCCGATCGCCACCACGCCGCGACCATAGAGCGTCCGGGTCAGGACGATGTGGCCCACCACCGCGAGGACGATCACCAGCAGCGCGATTACCGGCACGCCGGCGAGCTTGGCCGTGGTGAAATCGGCAAGCGGCTCGGGCGGCTTCACCCGCAGGCCGCGGTTCCACCAGATCGCCGCCGACTGGAAGATGAAGCTCGACGACAGCGTGGCGATGATCGGCGGTATGCGCAGCAGGCGTATCAGCGCGTAATTGACGATCCCGACGCTCAGGCCGACGCCCAGCGCCAATAGCAAGCCCACCGGGATCATGGCGGGCGCCCCGTCCATCGCCTTCATCGCCACGGTCCCCGCCAGCGTCATGCAGGCCGGAACCGACAGGTCGATATTCCCCGGACCCAGCGTGATGACGAACATCTGGCCCAGCGCCACGATGACGAAGAAGGCGCCGAATGTCATTGCCGCGGACAGGACCTCGCCGGATCCCTTGCCGCCGGTGAAGGTCGCGGTGATCAGCCAGACCACCAGCGCCCCGACCCAGGCCCAGAGCCAGGGTTGGCGTATGATTCTGACCACGGCGCTCATCGGCTCGTCTCCGCCCTGCTGATCAGCACCCGCAGCGCCAGCACGATGATCAGGATCGCCCCCTGCGCGCCGATCTGCCAGTCCGGATTCAGCCGCAGGAACGACAGGAACGACCCGGCCAGCGCCAGCGTCACCGCCCCGATCACCGCGCCGATGGGCGAGACGCGCCCGCCGACGAACTCGCCGCCGCCCAGGATCACGCCCGCGATCGACAGCAGCGTGTAGCGCAGGGCGATATTCGCGTCGGCCGAGGTGGTCAGCCCGACCAGCGCCATGCCCGAAAGCACGCCGAAGAAACCGGCGAGCGCGAACATCGTCATCTTGATCTTCAGCAGCGACCAACCCGCGCGCTCCAGCGACCGGGGGTTGCCGCCGGCGCCGCGCAGCACGGTGCCGGCGGCCGAGCGCATCAGCGCGACATGGACGATTACCGCGAGCAGAACCGCGGCGATGATCGGAAACGGGATCAGCGGCGGCTTCAGCGTCATCAGCGTCCGGATGTATTCGGGCGCCTTGCCCCCGGGCGTCGGCAGGACCAGCACCGCCAGGCCGAGCCAGACGAAGGACATCCCCAGCGTCACCACGATCGAGGGAAGGTTGCGCAGATGGATCAGCGCCCCCAGCAGGGCATAGCAGGCGATCAGCCCCGCCAGCGCGGCGATGCCCAGAAGCGGCGTGTCGTGCAGCCAGGTCGCGGTGATGCAGGCGACCAGGCTGACGAAGGCGCCGATGGACAGGTCCAGCTCGTTCACGCAGAGGATGAACATCTGGGCGATGGTGGCGAGAGCGATCGGGATCGCGAGGTTCAGCAGCAGGTTCAGGCCGAAATAGCTCATGGTCCGGGGCTGCAGCCAGAAGATCGCGATCAGGAGCGCGGCCAGCGACAGCGGCGGCAGCAGGCTCCGGAGCAGCCGGGGGGACAGCAGCCCGCTCATGCGTCGGCCCGGAACGAGGCGTGCAGCACCCGTTCCTCCGTCATTTCGCTGCGCGACAGCGCGGCGACGATCCCGCCCTCGCGGAACACGTAGACATGGTCGCAGTTGCGAAGCTCGTCCATCTCGGTCGTGTACCAAAGGAAGGTGCGCCCCTTGGCAGCCTCCTCACGGATCATTCCGTAGACCTCCTGCTTGGTGCCGACATCGACCCCCCGCATGGGGTCGTCCATGACGATGATCTCGGCGGTCGCGCCCAGCGCCCGGGCGAACAGCGCCTTCTGCTGGTTGCCGCCTGAAAGCGACAGGATCGGCAGCGAGACGTCCGGCGTGCGGATGCCGATGCGGTCGCGCCATTCGCCGGCGAAGGCCAGCGCGCGGGAGTGGTCCAGCAGGATGCCGTTGAGAAAGCGCCGCAGGGAGCCGATGGCGATGTTCTCGGCGATCGACCAGAGCGGAAAGATCCCGTCGGTCTGGCGGTCGCCGGCGACCAGCGCGACCTCGCCCTCGGACATGGTGCCCGGCCGGTGGTCGAAGATCTTCACCAGCAGCTCGGTCTGGCCCTGCCCGCTGAGCCCGGCCAGCCCCACGACCTCGCCCTTGTGGGCCGCGAGTTCCATCGTCTCGGGCACGTCCGGCCGGGCCTTCACCACGATCGGCGCCTTGTCGCGGATCGCTTCCTCTTCGGCGCCGCGTTCGAGCTCGGCTCCGGCGACGCTGCCCATCGCGGTCACCAGCGAGTTGCGGTCGAAGGCGGTGGCCGCATCGAGCGCCACCACGCCGCCGTCTCGCATGACCGCGATCCGGTCCGAAGTATCGAGGATCTCGCCCAGAAGATGCGAGATCAGCACGCAGCTGCCGCCCTCGGCGACATAGCGGCGGACGTATTTCAACAGCTTGCCCGCCGCCACGCTATCCAGCGACGAGGTCGGCTCGTCGAGGATGACGACCCGGGCGGCGGTGTCGGTGACGGCGAAGGCGCGGGCGATCTCGACCATCTGGCGCCGCGCGATGCTGAGGTCGCCGACCACGTCGTCAGTGGCGATGCCGTGGCCCGGAAAGACATCGTCCAGCATCTCGCCGATCAGCCGCCGCGCCGCGCGGCGCCANNCGTCGTCAGTACCAATGCCGTGGCCCGGAAAGACATCGTCCAGCATCTCGCCGATCAGCCGCCGCGCGGCGCGGCGCCACCCCGGCCCCGCGATGGTGGGGTGAGAAATCCGCGCGTTCTCGGCCACGGTCAGGTTGGGGCAGAGCGACAGCTCCTGGTAGACGCAGCGCACCCCGTGCTGCATCGCCGTCTGCGGAGAATATCGCGCGGTCAGGTCCTGGCCGCCGATGACGATCCGGCCCGCGTCGGGCGACAGGTTCCCCGACAGGGTGTTCATGAGGGTCGACTTGCCGGCGCCGTTGTGCCCGACCAGCCCGAGGCATTCGCCCGGGCGGACTTCGAGCGTCACGCCGGTGAGCGCGCGGACGGCGCCGAAACTCTTTTCGACGCCGTCCAGCAGGACGATCGGTGTCGTCTGGTCCATGGGAATGCGACCCTGGCGCCTACATGGCTCCGTTGATCACTTCCTTGGCGTCCTCGAGCGAATATTCGACATTCGCCACCCCGCCCGGCTCGGTGTTCGCCAGGTTCTCCTCGAGGTTGTCCTGGTCGATCCGCAGGAAGGGCACGGTCAGGTCCTTGGGCACGTCGGCGCCGTCCAGGATCTGCTGCGCCACCCAGAAGGCCAGCGTCGAGACGCCGGGCGCGATCGAGACCGACATGGTCTCGTAGCCGGTGGCGTCCTTCTGCTCTTTCCACCAGGTCAGCTCGTCATGGCGATTGCCCATCACGATGATCGGCATGTCGCGGCCCGCGGCCTTGAAGGCCTGCGCCGCGCCGTAGCCATCGCCGCCCTGTGTGACGACCGCGTCGACCTCGGGCAGCGACGGCAGGATGCCCGCCACGGCCTTCTGCGCCACGTCCTGCGCCCAGTTGCCGTGCACCGATCCGACGATCTCGAACTTGCCGGTTTCCTCGACGCCCTCGTGGATCCCCGCGCTGATCGCGTCGTCGACGAAGACCCCGGCCAGGCCGCGGATCTCCAGCAGGTTGCCGCCCTCCAGACGGTCGGCGAGGTAGAGCACCTCGTCCTTGCCCATCTGCTCGAAGTCGACGGCGATGCGCCAGGCGCAGGGCTCGGTGACGATGCCGTCGAAGCTGACGACGGTGACGCCCGCGTCGCAGGCCTCCTTCACCGCGCCGTTCAGCCCTTCGGGCGAGGCGGCGTTGATCACGATGGCGTCATAGCCCTGCAGGATCAGGTTCTGGATCTGCGCGGCCTGCTCGGTCACCTGGTTCTCGGCCGTGGTGAACGCATCGGCAGCCGCCACGACGCCATCCTCGACGGCCTGGCTGGTGACTTTCTCCCAGCTTCTCAGCATCGCCTGGCGCCACGAGTTGCCGGCATAGTTGTTGGACAAGGCGATGCGCTTGTCCGAAGTGTCCGCCACAGCGGATTGCGCGGCCACGGCCCCGACCAAAGTCGACGCCAAGAGAATGGCTCGTGTACATGAATTCATGGTATTTCCCCCTAAAGAAAAATCGGATCCGGATGGCTGCGTTGACCGCGGCTCCCGTTTCACACCGATAGCGCTAAAGCTTTCTGTTCTCTTTGATTCCTGTCAATGTCCAAGTTCGAAGCGTCACGATGGGCGCAGAACGGGCTGCGGCCTCGCGGCTCCCGGTCTGCCGGAATGTCTGCGGTCAAAAGGCATGTTCATTGCCCGCCAAGCGCGAAGGCGTCGAGGATTTCGCCCACAAGCGGGTTCGGAAAGCGGCGCTGCAAGGTCACGGCGAAAAAGCCCTCGGTGATGCCGTCCAGCCTGGCCAGTTCGGCCAGCGCGCCGGAGGCCAACTCGTCCTGCACGACGATCGGCGGAATGACCGCGACCCCGGCCTGCGCGCGCGCAAGAAGGCGCAGCATCGCCATGTCATCGGCCTCAGCGGCAATCCTGGGGACGACGCCCAGTCGGGTCACCAGCGCATCGAAGGAGGCGCGCAGCGCCGCTTCGGGTGTCGGCAGGATCAGTTGCTCCGAGCCGAGCAAATCAGGTAGCGACCGGCCCGCGAGGTCGGGCGGGCCGACAAGGCTGACCGGCTGCTCGGACAGGGCATGAATCAGATACCGGCTCGATGCGTCGCGCGCCGGGACCAGGTTCGTCAGGACCACGTCCAGCGACATCGCCTCGAGCGCCCTGAGCAGATCGACCTGCGCCCCGGAGCGCAGCACGACTTCGATGTCGGAACGCCCGATGAACGGTCTGAGAAAGCCAATCTGGAAGTTGCGCGAGAGCGTGGCGAGCGCCCCGACGCGGAGCGTCCGCCGCGCCGTCCCGATATGCCGCAGCGTCGCGGAAAGGTCCTCTGCGGTGCGGAAGATGCCCTCGGCGTGATCAAGCGCGATGCGCCCGGCTTCGGTCAACACGAGGCCCCGCCCGCGCCGCTCGAAAAGATCGTGCCCGAGCGAGGCCTCGAGAGCCTTGATCTGCGTCGACAGCGCGGATTGCGACAGGTTCAGCCGGCGCGCCGCGCCAGTCAGCGTGCCATCCCGCGCCACGGCGCGGAAAAGGCGGAGGTGATGCAGGTTAAGGGTCGCCATTGTTCGATTATACAGAACGGTTTCCGACAATATATGTAATTTTCTGGAAGCGGTCGAGGCACTAAGTGATCCCGCGGAACGCCGACCATACCGGAGACCTGTAATGTCGATAGACTTCCCGCTTGGCCTCTTCGCCCCTGTCCTGCTGCTGGCGGCCGCAGCCGTCGCGTATACGCGCCGGGGGCCGCGTCCGCGCGGCGTCTCCTGGCTGCCCGAGGCCGCCGCCCTGGGCGGGCTGGCGCTCGCCACCGCGGGCCTGGTGCAGCTCTTGCTCGGCGGGGCAGTGCAGGTCGCGATGTTCGAAGGGCCGCTCGCGCTGATCATCCGGGCCGATGCGATCAGCGCCACGATGACCCTTCTGGTAGCCTTCATCGGCTGGATCGTCATGCGCTATGCGCGCAGCTACCTGGATGGCGAAACGCGCGAGGGACGGTTCCACGGCCTGATGCTGGGCACTTTGGCGGCGGTGCTTCTGCTGGTGCAGGCGGGCAGCCTGCCGCTGCTGACGCTCGCCTTCATCGGTGTCGGGATCGGGCTGCGGCAACTGCTGCTGTTCTATCCGGAGCGGGCAGCCGCGCGACGGGCGGCGACCAAGTTCTCGCTGGTCTGGCACGCGGGCGATGCGGCGCTGATCGTCGCCACGGGACTGCTCCTCGCCACCTCAGGCACCGGGGCGTTCGCGGGGCTTGCAGCGGCCGCTGGCGAGGGGCTGTCTTTCGCCGGACATCTCGCCGTCGCGCTTATCGTGCTGGCCGCGCTGCTCAAGACCGCGGCCTTCCCGGTGCATGGCTGGCTGACCGAGGTGATGGAGGCCCCGACGCCGGTTTCCGCCCTGCTGCACGCGGGCATCATCAACGCCGGCGGCGTCCTGCTGATCCGGACGGCGGATCTGGTGCAGGCGAGTTCGGGCGCCATGGCCGCGCTGGTCATGATCGGCGGGCTCACCGCGCTCTTCGGCGCGGTGGTGATGCTGACCCAGAGCGCGATCAAGACCGCGCTCGCCTGGTCGACGGTGGCGCAGATGGGCTTCATGCTGCTGCAATGCGGGCTTGGCCTCTGGGCGCTCGCGCTTCTGCACATTGTCGCGCATTCCGTCTACAAGGCGCATGCCTTCCTGTCCTCGGGCGGCGCGGTGCAAGCCGTCGCGGGGCTGCGCCGGCCGGGGCCGGTCGCGGTGCCCCGGATCGGTGCGGTGGTGAAATCCTTCGCGCTGGCGCTGGTGCTCTATGCCGCGATGGCGACGCTGTTCATGCTGGTCTCAGGCCCCAAGACGGCGCAGGCGCTGGCGCTGGGCACAATGCTGATCTTCGGCGTCGCCTACCTGGTGGCGCAGGGCCTGGCCGATGCCGCGCCGGTGGCACTGGCCCGGCGCACCGCGCGCGCCTCGCTGGGCGCGGCAGCCGCCTATTTCACCTTCCAGCTCGCCGCCCACGCGATCTGGGGGGCGCACCTGCCGGCGGCGCCGGTCCCGGGGCCGCTGGAATGGGCGATGATCGTGCTGGCGGTCATGTCCTTCGGCCTCGTGGCCTTCGCGCAGACGCTGTTTCCGCTCTGGGCGCATCACCCAGCGACCGCGGGACTGCGGGTACACCTTGCCAACGGCCTTTATCTCAACGCGCTGCTCGACCGCCTGATCGGCGGGTTCCGGCTGGCGAAATCCAACTGACGCGAGAGGAATACACATGTTCTTGAAGCACAGCCAGATCGCGCCCGCCCGGATCTCGGGGCTGCTCGAGGCGGCGGAAACCGCCGCACGCGCCATCCCGCCGGCCTTCCCGCTCGAGGCGACGGTCGCGGTGAATCCCTTCCTCGGACAGACGGGCGAGGACCTGCCGACCGCCACGGCCCGGCTGGCCCGTGTCGCGGGCGTGGCGCTGACCCGGCCGAGGGAATTCTACACCGCCGAAATCGCCGCCGGACGGATCACCGACGACGACCTGGTGGACGCCCTGATCGCCAGCACCTCGCCGCTGAAGCCGCGCGACCTGGCGCTGCTGAAGGCGAAGGCCGCCGTGCCCGCCCCGGCGCCGCAGGCGCTGCCGACCGTCGCGGACCTCGCGGCCGAGGCCACCGGCGTCGACTGGCCCTCGGTCATCGAAAAGACCGTCGGCCTCTGGGCGGCCGGCCATTTCGACCGCGGCCAGGCGCTGTGGCAGCCCGCCCCCGGCCGGCGCGCCTACACCGCCTGGCAGGACTGGGCGGGCCGGGACCTGACGCCCGAGATCGCGGGGCTCGCGGGGTTCTGCGCCCACGCAGCCTCGGCCCCCGACACGCCAGAGCGCGCGATCCTGCGGGCCGCGGACCGTCTCGGGCTCTCCGAGGCGGCCGCCGAGACGGTGTTCCACCGGCTGCTGATGGATCTCGGCGGCTGGGCGCAGCACGCGCGCTGGCTGCTCTGGCAGGCCGAACTCGAGGGCGACACCGACGGCACGCTGGCCGACATGCTGGCCATCCGGCTGGTCTGGGAGGAAGCCCTGCTCGAGTCGGTTCCGCAGATCGAGGCGCGCTGGCGCGAGACCGTCGCCGCCCACGAGGCCCCCGTCGAGGCGACGCCAGACCAGGTGATCGACGCGATCCTGCAGGAAGCCACCGAGCGCGCCCACCTTCGCGGCCTCGCCGCCAGGCTGACCGGCCCGGCCGAGGCCGACCAGCGCCCGGCGCTGCAGGCGGCGTTCTGCATCGACGTCCGCTCCGAGGTGTTCCGCCGCGCGCTCGAGGCGCAGGACGCGGGCATCGAGACGCTCGGCTTCGCCGGGTTCTTCGGCCTGCCGCTGGCCCATACCGCGCATGGCTCGGACGTGGTCGAGGCGCATTTGCCGGTACTGCTGAAACCCGGCATGACATCGTGCAGCCGCGGCTCCGAGGCCGATGAGCAGGATGCCAGGATCGGCGCCCGAGCCGCCCGCGCCTGGGGCCGTTTCCGGCAGGCGGCGGTCTCTTCCTTCGCCTTCGTCGAAGCGGCGGGGCCGTTCTATGGCGTGAAGCTGGTGAAGGACGCGCTCGGCAAGGGCGGCGCCAAGGCGCCGGCCGACCCGGCCCCCCGGATCGCGGGCGACATGGACGCCGAGGCGAAGGCCGAAACCGCCGCCAAGGTGCTGACGGCGATGAGCCTCACGCGGGGCTTCGGGCGCATCGTGCTGCTGGTGGGCCACGGGGCACATGTGACCAACAACCCGCATGAGAGCGCCTATCATTGCGGCGCCTGCGGCGGCTACACGGGCGAGGTCTCGGCCCGGCTGCTGGCGCAGCTTCTCAACGACCCCGAGACCCGCGCCGGCCTGCCGAAACACGGGATCGACCTGCCGCAGGACACGCTGTTCGTGGCCGGGCTGCACGACACCACGACCGACCAGGTCACGCTCTACACCGACGACCCCGCCCCCGATCACGCAGAGGCGCTGGCGCAGGTGCGCGGCTGGCTGCTGGCCGCGGGCGGGCTGGCGCGGGCCGAGCGGTCGACCCGGCTCTCGGGCGCCACGGCCGCGACGGTGGCCGCGCGCGCGACCAACTGGGCCGAGGTGCGCCCCGAATGGGGCCTCGCCGGCTGCGCCGCCTTCATCGCCGCCCCGCGTGCCGCCACGGCGGGCGTCGATCTGGGCGGCCGGGCCTTCCTGCACAGCTACGACTGGCAGGCGGATGACGGCTTCGGCACGCTCGAGCTGATCCTTACCGCGCCGGTGGTCGTCGCAAGCTGGATCAGCCTGCAATATTATGGCTCGGCTGTAGCGCCCGAGGCCTTCGGCGGCGGCAACAAGCTGATCCACAACGTGGTGGGCGGCATCGGCGTGGTCGAGGGCAATGGCGGGCGGCTGCGGCCCGGCCTGCCCTGGCAGGCGGTCCATGACGGAGAGGCCCCGGCGCACGAGCCGCTGCGCCTGTCGGTCATGATCGAGGCGCCAGAGGAGGCAATTACGCAGATCCTGCAGCGTCACCCCGATGTACAGGCACTGTTCGACAATGGCTGGCTGCACCTGTGCACGCTGAAGGAAGGCAGGATCGCCGCACGCTACCGGCCGGGCGGGGCCTGGTCCGCGGATCCGCTTCGCGACATCGCCGCCTGATCCCGCCGGATCCGGCGACACGCGATACGAAGGATGACCGGAGGGCGTGCAATACCGCCCTCCGGTGCTCGAATTATGGGCAGACATGCGGATTGGGGCCTTGATCGGGGCGCATTGCACCCCCTCGTTCGGCAGCGCACTTGCCTGCCCTGTGCGTCAATGGCAGGAAAAACGCCTCGAAGATCAATACCAAGCCAGCTGACGTCACCTCCTGGAGAACTCGCTCCGCTTGTTTTTCGATGCGATGCCCCCTGATTTGCGGCGCCGCCTGCTCAGAAAGGCCCAGCGCCGCTATTTCGAGCCGAACACGGCCATCTTCTCGGCCGGGACGATCGGCGCGTCGATGCTTCTGATCGAAACCGGCAGGGTCGAGGTGAGCATTCACAATTCGGACGGGCGCAAGACGGTCCTGAACCACCTCGGCCCCGGCGATCTGCTGGGCGAGTTCTCGTTCCTCGATGGCGGCCTGCGCAGCGCCAATGTCATCGCAGCGGTAGACACCACCGGCATGGAGTTTCCCCACGCCGACGTGCGGGCAGCCCTTCTTGCAGAGCCGGAGGCGATGTTGGCGCTGCTGGCGGAGGTCTGCCGAAAGGCGCGCGACACGATCAATTCCGTCGAGAGCCTGAGCCACAAGCATGCGACGCCCCGCCTGGCGCAATGCCTGCTCAAGCTATGTGAAAAATGGGGCACCGAGAGGGATGGCAGGACGGTGATCTCGCAGGACTTCTCGCAAGGTGACCTGGGCGAGATTGCGGGTCTGGCGCGCGAGAACGTCAATCGCCTGTTGAAGACCTGGGCCGCTGCCGGGATCCTGACCCACGAAGACGGCAAATTGGTCATCACCGACCGGCCAGCCCTCAAAGCGATCGCGCATANNCTTCGCAGCGGCCGGATTTCTCGTTGCGGCCGGAAATCGCGATCACCGTGTGATCCCAATCACAGGGAGGGCGAGCATTTTCCCCGAAGGTCCGTTCATCGGCGGCCGGCAATCGACGAACACGGCCAAACACAACGCCCCGGCGGGGCAGGCTCCTGAGAGGAATTTCGACATGTCCACTGGCTCGAGCAGCTCGACGATCACCAAGTTTTCCCGAGGCATGGGGATGCTGAGCGGCGGCATCGCACTGGCCTTGGTTGGCGGATATCTTGCCTTCGGCTCTCTCGACTCCGACGCGCAGATGGGTTCGGGCGCGTCCTTCGCGGCGGCTGAAAACGGGGCGGCCGAAGAGCAGGTCCTGACGCGGCGCGGGCTGCGCACGGTGATGATGGTCGCCGATGCGTCCGTCGAAACCGAACAATCGGCCATGGCGGCGCCAATGGAAACGCGGATCACGCGCCGCGGGCTGCGCACGGTGGCGCTGTCCACCGACAGCTTCCTCGAAATCGATCAATCGAGCGCGCAGCTGGCGGCGCTGGCCGGCGATCGGCACAGCATCACGCGCCGCGGGCAGCGGTAACCAGGGGGCACCGAGGCGGGGGGACGTTGCACGCCTCCCGCGCGCTCCGCATCCCCCGGGTCGGGTTGGCGTCGGAGACACCAAGAAACCGTGATCCTGCAATCGGCGAGATCAATGCCGCCCGCTTTGCGGATGCTGTCTGGACGCAGAAACCTGAGAAACTACCTCCGATAGCGTCGGCGCCCATGCCGGCGCTAATTGATTCCAGCAGGGCGGATGCGACACCCGATTTGCCCACCGGCGGAAGCAGCGCCCCGATCCGATCGAACGCGCGCCCAGCCAGCGACACGGCCGTCATCTTCCCCGGGCGGAGGTCTCGGGCCAGGCGAT
>JABAHR010002675.1_pt1 | contig 11832 bp, 10 predicted proteins | sample 7062101 | NCBI WGS metagenome assembly JABAHR01 (sample SAMN14534553, study PRJNA622989) | marine sediment metagenome | biome: marine biome [ENVO:00000428]; feature: marine pelagic biome [ENVO:01000023]; material: deep marine sediment [ENVO:00002113] | place: India: Gulf of Kutch | collected...
GCGCTTCTTCTTGCTGATCAGCGGCCTGCTGCTGGTGCTGGTGATGGGCTCGCGCTGGTGGAGCTTCACCCTGGTCGGCTGGGTGGCCGTGGGGTGGCTCGGAGCCAACCTGCTGCTGGACATTCCCCTGAGGGCGGCGAATTCGCCGCGCGATTCGAGGGCCTGGTACGCGCAGCCCATGATGATCGGCGAGGGCCGCTACCTGCTGTTCCTGCTGCTGATGGCCGGCTTCTGGACCTCCTTCAACCAGATCTTCATGACCCTGCCCGAGTACATCCGCGACTACGTGGATACATCGGATCTGATCTCGGCCTTCGGCCCGGCCGCCGCCTGGATTGCAGGCGTGGCCCAGGGCCTGGGCTTCGACACTTCCGAGTGGTCACGTGCCGTCCTGGACAAGGGGCAGGTCAAGCCGGAACACCTGATCAACCTCAATGCCTTCGGCATCATCTGTTTCCAGGTGCTGGTCTCCTGGCTGCTGCGCAAGACCACGCCGCTGACCAGCATCATCGCCGGTGTATGCGTCACCATCGCCAGCTTCGGCCTGTACCTGGTCGGCATGACCGGCTGGATCGTGGTCTCCGCCATCCTGGTCTTCTCGGTGGGCGAGATGCTGGCCAGCCCGCGCTCCAAGGAGTACGCCGGCCGCATCGCGCCGCCGGAGAAGGTCGGCATGTACATGGGCTACTTCTACTGGTGCGTGGCCCTGGGCAACCTGTTCGGCGGTCTGCTGTCGGGCATGGCTTACCAGCACTACGGCCCGAAAGGCATCGACAACCCCGACCAGATGTGGATCATCTTCGCCGCCCTGGCCGGCATCACCGCGGTATCGCTGGTGATCTACAACAAGTGGATGACGGCCCCGGCACGAGAGGACTGACCGCTCATGGCCAGACGGCCGGGCCACGGCCCGGTCTTTACCCTTATTTACATTGCAATCCCGCACACTGACGTGTCTCAGGTGAATACTGATATCACCGAAACACGGAGAGCTGATCCATGAAACGTATCTTGATTGTTCTGCTCGGACTGAGCGTGGCCACGGCAAGCTGGGCTGCTGAAGGGGAGAAGGGGCCCGGCAAGGGCAAGCGGGGCGGCCCCGACCGCATGGCGCGGATGCAGGAACACCTGGGGCTCAGTGACGAGCAGGTCGAGCAGATCCGCGAAATCCGCGAGAACGGCGGCACACGCGAGGATTTCGAGGGAGTGCTGACAGAGGAGCAGCGTGAACTCATGCGCGAAAGGCGCAGCGAGATGCAGGGGGAACGCCGTGGCGGCCGTGGCAAGGGGAAAGGCAAGGGCAAAGGTAAGGGCCAGGGCGAGGGTAAGGGCCCGAAGCCGGGCGGTGAATCGGCGGAAGGCTGATGCGCTACCATGAAGGGGAGTCGCCACGGAGCCGGATCGGAGAACGCCATGAAAGCAATGCTTCTGACCATCACGGGGATCGTGATGCTCGTGGGCTGCACCACGACCGACGAGATCATCATCGACCGGAAAGGCGTTAACATGAGCCAGTACGATGAGGATCTCGCCGATTGCGAAACGTACGCGGAGCAGGTCCAGGTCGGCAAGAAAGCCGGTAAGGGCGCCGCGTCCGGCGCGGTGGTGGGCGGCGCCGTCGGCTCGATCGACAACCGCCACGATGCGGGCGAGGGTGCGGCGGTCGGGGCGATCCTGGGCGGCGTGCGCGGCCTGAACGAAGGCGAACGCGACCAGGTCAGGGTCGTCAAGAACTGCCTCAGGGGACGCGGTTACAAAATCCTGAACTGATCGCTTTACGTACGGTCGTTCCCGGCGTGCAAGCCGGGAACGAACCGCGTTCGATCTACGAGATCCTGCAGGCGAACTCGACCTCGGCCGTGTAGTCCCGGCCGGAAGTGGCTGCGGATCCCGCGGCACCGGCGCTTTCGAGTATCAGCCCGGCGTCCTCGTGGTGGGCCGTTTTCAGGATGCCGCCCACGACGGTCGCCGCCTCGGACTGGCGGCGGATCTCATTGCGCTCATCCTCGTCCATGGAGCCTTCATAGCGCACCTTGTCGCTGACGAATACGGCTTCCATGCCGCGATCCTCGCAGTATTCGACGGCGGCCTTGAAAGCGGCCTTCTCGGCGCCGTGTTTTTCGATGTCGCGCGCCACGACCCGGTTGGCGCCATGCTGGCCGGGCATGACCCGGACACTGGCGGTGCAGCCGGCCAGTATGGCGGCTGCCGCGATCAACACTAAGAGATACTTGCTCATGCTCATTTTCAGCCTCCTTCGTGTCTGACCTGCATGCATTGTCCGCCATGCTGGATGAACCCGGTCTGAACGGGATTGGTTTCGTCCCCGGTGGGTTTCGCCTCCGAATTCCACCGCTTCGTCGAAGTCTTTCCCCTCCCGGCGCGGCGTGAAGGTACACTGAAAACATGAAGCCCGGCCGGAACTCGAGACGGAGCCGGGCCCGTAGAGTCACAACCCGCTGCGCATCGTTGCTGTTGACAGCGGCGTGCCTGTCCCCGGGCCTGGCACAGGAAAGTGGAATCGGACATCCCGTTTTCCTGTCGCCGCATGCCGGCCCCATCGTCAAATCCGGCTCCAGCATTTACGTGGTGAACACCCCGGCCGATACGGTGGACGTCATCGACGGGGACAGCCGGGCCGTGGTTGCACGCATCAACGTCGGCGTCGATCCGGTAGCCATCGCGGCCCGCCCGGACGGCCGCGAGGTCTGGGTCAGCAACCACGTATCCGACTCGGTGAGCGTGATCGACACCGATGCGGCCAGCCCGACCCACCTGCAGGTCATCGCCACCGTCCAGGAGTTCGAGCCGGAAACGCGGGCGACGCGGTTCGACGAGCCGGTCGGCATTGCCTTTGCGTCCAACGCAAAGGCATACGTCGCACTCTCTTCGGAGAACCGTATCGCCGTGGTGGACGTGGCCGCGCGCAAGGTCACCGGTTCGCTGACCGTCACGGCGCAGGATCCCCGTGCCATCGCGGTTCGCGGAGAGCGCCTGTACGTGATCCCTTTCGAATCCAACAACCAGACCCAGATCTCCGGCTGCACCGGCGAGTTGGATGGCGAACTGTGCACCTTCGACGCCATCGAGCACGTGATCGACAATAACAACGTATTGTCGACCTTCGCCGTCGTGGATATTGTGCGGCGGTCAGACATTCCGGATCGCGACCTGTTCGTCTTCGACACCGTGACCGATCAGCTTGTCGACGTGGTGGATACCGTGGGCACGCTGCTGTACGGCCTGGCCGTGGACTCGCAGGGTCGGGTGTTCGTGGCCCAGACCGAAGCGCGCAACGACTCCAACGGACGGGCTGGCACGCTGGGGGACGGCCTGGCGGAGATGGAGAACCGGGCCTTCCTGAACCAGGTCACGCGCGTGGACTGCGGCCCGGATTGCGGCACGCCGCAATTCATCGACCTCGAGCCCGTGCCGCCCGTCGACCCGGCGCCGGGCATGGCCCTGGCCACGCCCTTCGCTATCGCGGTGAGCGAAGATGACCGGACGCTGGTCATAACGGCGGCCGGCTCGAATCGCCTGTTCACCCTGGATGCCGACAGCGGCGCCCTGCTGGGCCGCGTCACGGTGGGCAGCGCGCCGCGCGGCATCGCGCTGGAATCGGATGGCGCCGGCGGGCCGCAACGGGCCTGGGTGCTCAACGCGGTGGACAACACGGTCTCGGTGGTGGCGCTCGATGAACCGGCCGACCCGGCCATCGTGGCCACGATCACGCTCGAGGACCCGACGCCGCTGGCGGTCAAGCGCGGCCGCACCGCTTTCAATGACGCCAACGTCTCCTCCAGCGGCACCTACTCCTGCGAGAGCTGCCACCCTGACGGTGGCACCGACCAGCTGGTCTGGGTGCTCGATACGCCGCTGTGCAGTGCGCCGGGTTGCAACCAGATCCCGCCGCGCGTCACCATGCCCATCCGCGGCCTGCGCAACACGGCCCCGTATCACTGGGACGGCATCCCGGGCGATCCCTACGGTGGCATCAACACGGCCAGCCTCGAGGTTTCGGTACCGCCCAATTGTTCGATGGACGAGCCGGAAAGCTGCACGCGCAACCTGGTGGATGGCAGCCTGGCTTCCACTATGTGCGAGCAGGGTGCCTGCCCGGTCAACGAGGAGGGCAAAGGTGGAGCACTGGACGCGGCAACGCGCGACGACATGGCGGAGTTCCTGCTCACCGTGCCGTACCCGCCGGCCCAGCGCCGCGCCTATACCAACGTGCTGTCGGCCGCGGCGCGCGAGGGTTACTGGTTGTTTCACGTGGCTGGCGACCTGCAGGGCAATCCCGAACCCAACGTCTGCGGCAATTGCCACCGCATGCCGTTCTGGGTGAGTTCCAACACGCCGGGCACCGGCATGGATGCACCGACCTGGCGGGGCGCCTACGACCGTTGGCTGATCCTGCCGCAGGGTCGGGTGAACATCATCGATTTCCCCTTCTACCGTTCCATCGCTGAACAGGGTACGCCCGAGTTCGAGATGTGGCAGTTCTCCTGGGTTTCCCGCCCGCGTTTCGACCGGGTCTGGGACATGGTTCTGGAGGGCAGCACCGGCTTCCCCGGGGCTTTCGCCCGCGGGCTCACCCTCAATGAGGACAGCGCCGGGGATTGGCTGACCGTCGACCTGCTGGATGCGCTCGAGGACGCCGCGGCCGCGGGCAGCATACTTCTGCAAGGTGAGGGCGTGCTCATCGACGGGGCACCGGCAACGCCCGTGGCCCTGCAGTTCGACCACCAGCTCGATGGCGGGATATACGTGGACCGTGGCGATCGGCAGGCCCGATACACGCGGTCGGACCTGTTATCCCGCGCAGGCGCAGGGACCTTCGTCGGGACGTTCACGGGCCGTCTCGGGACTCGCGCGACCCCGGAGCACCCGCAGCCCGCAATCTGGACCGAGGGGCCGATCTGGAAACAGCGGGGCCGGCAGCAATTTCCGTACCTGTTCGACGACAACACGACCATGCGGGTCAGCGGGCGCCATGTGCACGAGGGCGCCGACGTGTACCTGGACGGCCGCCGGGTGGCGGGCACGGTGACCTGCCGAACGGGGCAATTGCCGGATTGCGAGGACGAAACGATCGAGATACAGCTACCCGGGCTGCCGCAGGAGCCTGGCGTTCACTTCCTGCAGGTGCAGAATCCCGGCGGCCTGGTGAGCAACGATTTCATCTTCCAGGCATTCATACAGGACGGAGACAATTGCCCCGACATCCCGAACCCCCGACAACTCGACGCGGACGGCGACGGCCGGGGTGACCGCTGTGACGACGACGCCTTCGATTTTACTGTGAATCAGGGCATCAGCGGCAGCTGGTACGATCCGGCCCACGACGGCGAAGGCTGGTTCGTGGAGGTGCTGGATGAAGCGCGCGCGCTGGTCTACTGGTTCACGTACACGCCGCCGGCCGTCGGTGGCGAGCGGGCCCAGGCCTGGATCGGCGGGATCGGCGAGATCCGGGGTTCCAGCATCGTGGTGGATTCCGCGGGCAGCTTCATTACCGAAGGAGCGACGTTCGGGCCGGGTTTCGACCCGGAGCGGGTTGACCAGCGTCCCTGGGGCAAGTTCGTGCTCAGCTTCTCGGACTGCGACCGCGGGGTCATGTACTACCGCTCGGAAGACCCCGACTATGGCCACGGCAGCCTGGACCTGGAGCGCTTGAGCCGCATCGGTTCGCTGGACTGCCAGGGCGATTCCGCACCCGATGACGGCTCGCCGGTTTCCCCCGCGATCAGCGGGGCATGGTATGACCCGGATCACGACGGCGAGGGCTGGCTGCTCGAGGTGCTGGGCGACGGACGCGCCGTGCTGGCCTGGTTCAGCTACGACCCCGACGGCAACCAGGCGTGGTTCCTCAATACCGGGACGGTCACGGACGATTCCATCACCTTCGACCTGCTGATGCCCGCGGGCGCGGACTTCGGGCCGACATTTGCACCGGGCGACATCGTATTGTCGGAATGGGGCACGGCGACTTTCACCTTCGATAGCTGCGACTCGGGTTTGATGACCTACAGTTCATCCGTTGAAGGCTACGGATCAGGCAGCCTCGACCTGGTGCGCATCACCCGCCTGGCAGGGCACGATTGCAGTTAGTGTCGCGACGGCGCCGCTAATGCGTGTTTTCGGATGGCCACCAGAAAATGAGCAGGAATATCCCGGTGGCGGAAGCCGGCACGGTCGGCCGTTAATCCCTTCACAGGAGCCAGCCGCGAGCCTTTGCCACCTGGTTGATGCTGTGATAGACGAGCTTCGCCGCGGCAAAATCCGCGGCATGCAATCCCTCCCTTGGAGCCAGTTCGGTTATGTCCAGCCCGATGACGCTGGATGATTCCGCAGTGGCCTGTACGATGGAGCAAGCCTGCCACCACGACAAACCACCGGGTTCTGGCGTGCCGGTAGCGGGTATGACCGAAGGATCCAGGCCGTCCACATCGATCGTCAGGTAGACGTCCCGTCCATGTAACAACTGCCGAAGCAACTGCAGATGATGGCCCTCCCTGTCGGCCTGGAGCTGGTCCGCCCAGAAAACGTTGATCCTGGGGTCGGATTCAATAACCGAAACTTCTTCCGGGCACACCGAACGGATTCCGATCAGTACCAGGCTTTCCACGCCGTCGTCGAGCAGGCGGCGACTGATGCATGCATGAGAGTAGGGATCCCCGCCGTACTGATCACGCAAATCGGCGTGGGCGTCGATCTGTACCAGCGACAGGGGCTTGCCGATCGCCTTCCGTGTGCCGCGAAAGAGGCCGACGGTGACCGTGTGTTCTCCACCGAGCCCCACGATCAGGCGGTCCGGGTCGTACAGTCTTTCCGTCAAGGCGGCAAGACCGTCAACGTACTCGCCGCCTTTCAGGCCCGCTGGTGAATATGCCGGGAGGGTCTCGATGCCGTATTGCAGGCAGCCTTCACTCCTGACGGAACGGTCATAAAGTTCGACCTGGGCGGAGGCCGCCAGGATAGCGTCCGGCCCCCTGGCGGTGCCGCCTTCGTAGGACACCGTTGCCTCATACGGCACCGGCAAAACCCGGCAGCGAGGTGGTGCGTCGGCCCCGTCGCCATGCAGGTCCAGGAAATTCGTGCTCGATTGACTCATGACCGATCCCGCGTCATTGCCGTGCTCACCATCCGAGCACATAGGCGAACACCAGCGGGGCGACGATAGAGGCGTCCGACTCGATGATGAACGTGGGCGTGCTTGTGTCCAGCTTGCCCCAGGTAATCTTCTCCGAAGGAATGGCGCCAGAGTACGAACCATAAGACGTTGTGGAGTCGGAAATCTGGCAGAAGTAGGACCAGTAGGGGCACGGCAGCGACAGGTCCTGGTGGATCATCGGCACGACGCAGATCGGGAAGTCGCCGGCGATGCCGCCGCCGATCTGGAAGAAGCCAAGTCGGGCCTTTGCCTCATTGGCTTCATGAGCGCGAGAGTTGGGCCCGGTATCCTTCTTTTCCAGTTCGGCGATCGACACGCCCATGGTGGTGGAAACGTAGTAATCAGCGAGCGCAGCCATGTATTCCGGCCCGGAACGTACCAGGTGATAGCCTGACAAGTCCCCGTTGATCACGTGTGATACGAAGATATTACCCAGGGTAGAGTCTTCCCAGCCCGGTACGAAGATCGGCAGTTTCTTCTCGGCTGCAGCCAGCAACCACGAATCTTTCGGATCGATCTGGAATTCCTCCGGCCGCAGCCGGTCCGTTAGCAGTTGGTACAGGTACTCATGCGGAAAGTGGCGGCTGCCGGCGCGATCTGCTTCTTGCCATAGTTCAAGCACATGACGTTCGATCACCCGAAATGCCTTGTCCTCGGGGATACAGGTATCGGTCACGCGGTTGAGTCCCGACAACTCGAGTCGCTTCTCGTCCTCTGGACGCAGATTGCGCCAGTTCGGGATGCGAACGTAATGGTCGTGCGCCACGAGGTTGAAGACGTCTTCTTCCAGGTTGGCGCCCGTGCACGTGATGGCGTGCACCTTGCCGCGCCGAATCATTTCCGCCAGCGAAATGCCAAGTTCGGCGGTCGACATGGCGCCCGCAAGCGTCACCATCATCTTGCCCCCGGCCTCGACCAGTTTCCGGTAGGCGGTTGCGGCCTCGACCAGCGTGGCCGCGTTGAAATGGCGGTAATGGTGGCGAATGAACTCTGAAAGAGGGCCCATGACTGTCACATTCAATCCGGCAGCAACACGGCGCAGGAAATGACGGTGGTCCAGACCCCGCCGGCCGCGCCGGCCGCCGTTTGTGTGAACGATTGGGTTTTGACGATGTGGCCGCCCATTCGGTATTGCTCCTTACGCTCGTTATAGTCCTTGTCAGCGTCGAAGGGTATACCCAGCGTGGTAGCGAGCATCGAAGCAGCGAGGTCTTCGGAATAGTCGGACGCCTGCCGGTTGGTCTGTCCGTAGCCGTGATGTTCGGACAGGTAACCATACAAATCGGGATTACGTGGAACAGCGACGCCGATTGACGCCACGACCCGCCGGCCTGCCTCGTTGGTTTCCTGGCGGGCCATTACGCAATGGGTGATTTCACCGGGACTCAACGATTTCAGACCTTCTTCGGCCGAAATCTTTTTGCATCCCGGAGGAAAAATGGAAGATACATACACCAGGTTCAGATTCGCAATACTGGCATCGCGCAGCGCCTCTTCGAACGACGCAAGGCGTTCCTTGTGGACGCCTTTACCACGGGTAAAAAAGATGCGGCGAGGAATGATTCTCATGGGCTAACTCCGTTTTTCCGGCATTCGATCCGGCGACGATCGGAAGCCCACCTTCCGCACGCCAGATCATAGGTATGTTGAATTGCTTGTCAACAGTTTCTGGCCGGGAAGGAACCTGATCAGGGGCACACTGATGGCCAAAAGCGGCTTTTTGAAGAATGAGGAGAGACAAGCCCAAGCCCGGTCGTCAATCGGAAACCAGGATTGCGCAGGGACCGGAACACCCGTCATGAATGACCATCGGTCACCCAACCGGGAGCGGGCGACGGGTGTTCCATTTGTCAGACCACGTCCCGGTTCGCGGTCACCAATTACCCTTCGACCCAAACTCCTCCCACTCATCCAGTTCGGAATACAGCTTCTTCATGTCCCTGCGGCGCTCTATTTTCCGGCGCGCATCGCTGCCGCTGTTCTTCTCGTATTCGTACTCGTGATCGCCCCAGTCGGTGCTGTAGATATCCCGCGACAGCTGTTCGAGGTCAAAGTCATCGTCATACAGATCATTAAAGTCGTTGTCGAACTCCAGGTCGATCTTCTGACGCTTTTTGCGCGATTTCTTGCCCATTTCCATTACTCGTCAAAAGGTCTCGAACAGACCTGATTGCATTAAAGTTGCAATTTATCTTTATGTCAAGATATTTAATGTCGAATCAAATATGCTATTTTAGGTGCATGCAAAAAGACCTTATAGACGACCTGCAAAATGACTGGTCCGTGCAGCGACCAGATCTCGATCCAGAGCCCATGGGCGTGGTACTGCGCATCCAGGCATTGGCAAAAATTCTTGCGCAACAAGCCGCTGAGAGCCTCGAGGAGTACGGCCTGCAGTGGTGGCAATACGACGTGCTCGCCACGCTGAGGCGGCAGGGGAAACCGTTCATGCTGGCTGCTTCGGAACTGGCCGAAGCAGGCATGCTTTCCTCGGGCGCAATGACCAATCGCATCGACAAGCTGGAGGCCGAAGGTTTGGTCGACCGCCGCCCCGATATCGACGACCGGCGCAGGGTCTTGGTCAAGCTGACAACAAAAGGATTAGAACTGATCGAGTCGGCAACCGAGGCTCGCTTCGAAACGGCCCTGTCATTCCTGGATAATCTCAGCCCTATGCAACGAAAGGAATTGAGTGACCTGTTGCGACTGGTCCTGATGGAACAGTAGCTCTAGTTTTTAAACGGGATGGATAGTGGGCCGTCCGGGGATTTGACCTGGAGCCAATGGAATGGAAGCCAGAATCCCCCGACAGGCATTGCGTCTCAAATCCGGCACCCCCATGAACTTCCGCTTTCGGCCAGAAGCGGAAGCACGGAACCCTTCAATAAACGCCTTGATCATCGGAATAAGTAAGTCGCGTATTTCAAGCAGGTAAGTCCAGTTAACTCTGGTAACTAATCATCCGCCCCGTTCGCAATTAGCAAATATTTCAAACGGGTCGCTTATACTTTCCATGTTTCCAAGTGAAACGCGGATTTACTCTCCAATACTCTCGAGAAGCGAAGTAAATTGTCTGAATCGGCCAATAAACCGACTTCGAAATTGCGCCACGAAACTTTGGATCGCCTGGTCCATGGCTTTTTAAGCTTTACCGAGTGGACGCCGGCAAAGAAACTGCTGCTCGCATACGCCCTTACCGTACCACTACACCTTATCATTCTAATCAGCTTCGAGCTTTTGCTCAGCGATAATCCCGCCTATGCCGTGGAACACGTTCGCCTGGTTCTCTGGCTCTGGTTTCTGTTTACGTGTGTGGTACTGGGTCTTTGCCACTTTTGGGTGGCAAGCAGCAACCCCACAACGTGGCCTGTGTACATCAACGTCGTCGGATACGGTGCTTTTGCGATTTATCACGCCTACTTGTACGGCTTAATGGACAGCGTCTATACCTCGTTCTTTTTCGTCATGCTTTCGGTAAATTTCATTTTGTTCGGTTGGCGGGCGGCGGCTCTGGTCATCGGCTACTGGATGCTCGGGATGGTATTGCTCGGCATTGCGCAAATACAGGATTGGCTACCTTATGCACCGGCCGCCGTCGATCGATTGATCGACGCGCGCAACCATCTTGACTGGTTTGCGCTGGGCATCATGTGGCTGCTGGCTGCAATCCTGTTTTTCCTGGTCCTGACCGGGCTAACGGTCGCGGCTCGGCAACATGCCGAGCGCGCGCTTCAGCACAGCCGTGAACTGATCCAGAGATATATCCCGCCAGCAGTTGCGAAGCGCATCATCGCGGGGCATGAAGCAGAAATTGACACGCCGCAACGTCGGCGCCTGACCGTGTTTTTCTCGGATATTGTCGGCTTTACGGACATCGCCGATCGTGTCGAACCTGAGGTGATTACGCAGGTGCTCAATGAATACCTTTCCTCCATGTCAAAGATCGTTGATGACAGTGGCGGCACCCTGAATGAATTTTCCGGTGATGGCATCATGGCATTGTTTGGCGCACCCGAGGCAATGGAACCCAAGGAACAGGTCCGTCGCGCCGTTGATATGGCGCTTGCTATGCAGCATGACATGGCGCGGCTCAATGAGAATTGGCGCGAACTCGGGCTTGGTGAAAATCTCCAGGTTCGCATGGGAATAAACACCGGCATGCTCAGCGTCGGCAGTTTCGGATCGCAAGGGCGTATGACCTACACCGCCATCGGCCTTCAGACAAATGTGACCAACCGAATCCAGGCGCGGTGCCAGCCCGGTGGGGTTCTGCTGAGCGATGCAAGCTGGCAACTCGTTCGCGATGAGGTTGCCTGTGCGCCAATGGGCGAAATCGAAGTGAAGGGGGTGCATTTCCCAATCAAGATATACAAGATCGAGTCGAGCTCCAAATAGGCTTATCGATGGCGTCTAATGGCCGAAAGGGTAACTTCACATCAGGTTCCTTTTCGGCCAGTAGCGGAAGTTGCTTTTACAGATGCGACTTTGGCTGCTTTCGACCCTTTGCGGAAGTTACTCCTCGGTGTTTTCTAACCCATCGCCCGGAAAGCAATCAAAGCAAGCCCGCTGCACAGAATTGTCGCACCAGCTATGCTATGTTCAACAGAAATCTGAGGTGACCGCACCGTACGGTCCAGTTGTTAAGTTAGTTTAGGCGGCCA
>JABAHR010008889.1_pt2 | contig 11832 bp, 13 predicted proteins | sample 7062101 | NCBI WGS metagenome assembly JABAHR01 (sample SAMN14534553, study PRJNA622989) | marine sediment metagenome | biome: marine biome [ENVO:00000428]; feature: marine pelagic biome [ENVO:01000023]; material: deep marine sediment [ENVO:00002113] | place: India: Gulf of Kutch | collected...
AAGGGCAGATCCCTCGTCTTTCAGCGCTTCGCTGGAGAACTCATTGATGGCGGTCAGAATGCCGCTCATGACGTGATCGTGCGTGTCGCCCGGATCTGCGCTGGTTTCCGGCCAGCGTGCTATGAGTGCGCCAGTTGCGCGGCGGATCAGGTAGAGTTCTTCAATCTCAAGCCGCTGGGCATCGGCCATGGCAAGTTCCGCCATTGATCTGCCCGTGCTGAGACTTCTCAAGCGCAGCATAAAGGGGTTCGATCCGAGGCGGCGGTTGATGTCATTTGCCAGGTCCTTCATGGCGCTGGCGATGTAAGCCTTCACCATGCGGCCGGTCATCGGGTAGAGCGCCTCGACCAGCTCGTCCCTGCTGTTGCGAATTTCGGTCTTGACGGTCTTGACGACGACTGGGGCCAATGCTTGAGCTAGCTCGTCGTGGCGTTCCACCTCCGCCTTATGCAAAGCGCCGTCGATCACTTCGGCAACGCTCGTTTCGAGGCGTTCCTTTGTGCCCAGGCGTTCGAAGAGTTCTTGCAGCTCGTTGACCTCACGGTCAAAAAGCAGGCCCTTCAGCCGGTCAACAGGATCGGACATGGTTCCTCGAACGCGCTACTGCCTTACGGCTTGGTGAGGCTGCGGATGCTCTCGGCAAGCGATTCGACGTGCTGCGAAAGTTCTTGGAATGCAGCGCGCCGGTCAGCGTCTGTTTCATTGGCCAATATCTCGAGCCGCGCGGCGAATCCTTCCAGCTGCCGCGTCATCGCCGATAACTCCAAGGTGTCGATGCGACGTGCGAGTGCTGCTAGGCGCGCTTCCGTATCGCGGATGTGATCGCCAATGAGGAGCTCGCGCACCTCGTCCATGCGATTATCGGGTGCATTCTCATTTGAGCTTATGCCGCGCAGCTCATGTAGGTTGGGTGCATTCATCGGGCGGACTCGTTGACGTTCCTATCACTTCGATTGCCCCAGCTGCCGACCCGACGCATTGAAGCCGTTCAGCACCAGGAGCGCAACCTTCAATGTTAATGGGATATACAAAGTGTACGGAATGCGAGGCGGTTCCGCAAGTCTCAAGATGCCGTGTTCTTGGAAGTGCGCCGCTGCTTCCTTGCCAAGCGCCGTGCGTCGGCAAGAATGTCTGCATGGTCGAACGCGAGCGGGCGAGATTTAGCGGGGGCGAACCATTCTGCCGATTGGGCGTCGTCACCGGCTGAGAGTTGCGTGCTGGTACTGCGCGCAAGGAAGGCTATGGAAACGGTTGGTCCACGCGGATCCCGCCTGGGATCGGAATAAACGCCGATCAAGCATAACCGGCCCACTTTCAGACCGGTTTCCTCGAAGAGTTCGCGCCGACAGGCGTCCTCCACTGTTTCACCTCGTTCGACGAATCCGCCAGGTAGCGCAAGGAGGCCCTTAAATGGCGCAAAGCGACGCCGGATCAGGAGGACGCGGTCTTTGCGGTCGAATACGACACAGTCGACGGTGAGGGCGGGAGTTGATGAGCGTGGCATGCGATGGGGCGTACGATTGTTGGGCCATCGAGGATCAACGGTTTCTCGTGGCGAATGGCGTCGGCGATCTTGCAGCCTTTCGTGTTCAAATCTGTCGTGCGCAGCCGAACGAGCTTACGTTTTCGGAGACCAGGGTGTGCTTCGTGCAATGTCTCAGGCGACGCGCGGGTGGGCTTGGTTGGCGAAGCCCATATAGCTTGCGTTGATGCGTGCGGCCTTCTCGTCATGGCCGGCGGCGTGGGCTACCACAACGCCGCCGACACGATCCATGGCTCCGCGAATGTCATCTGCCAGCACATGTTCTTTAACGCCGAACCGATCGTGAAGTGCCGACATGATCGGCGCGCGGTGGGCGCGCTCTTCGGCAATCGTGGTCGCGAACTCCTCGGAAGCCGCGTGCGCCAGTGCGCCTTTTTCGGTTTCTCCCAGCTCGTCCCAAAGCGCCTTGGCAATGCCGAGAGACATAGCGGTTCCAGCACCATTCAAGGGTGTCGCGGTCACTCGGGGGGCAACTTCAGGCAAGCCCATCGACATGGCGGCGATGACGCCGCCGTATTCCGCGGCGACGACAGTATTCGATTGTAGCGCAGTCTTAATCTCGCCTGGTGCGAGTTCGGCGGGCTCGGCTCCAATGCCGTGCACGACGCCGGCGCCGAGACCCATGGCCAAGATCTTTTGGCCCGTAATTGTTGTGATGTTGTCCAGAGGCACCTTTGACCAGAGGAAAGTTGGTCCCGTGTGACCGGCAACGAAGGCCTTCACGCCGAAGTCTGCCGCCAGGTCGTCCCACAGAGCCGCGCCGCCGGCTGCGATGAGCCAGGATTTCAGGTCATTTTCTGGAAGGCTGCCGGACCAGGGGAGACCTGCAAAGAAGGCAAATGCGGGATGCAGGCTCGCGTGATCGTGTTCGGTCCCGTGATAGAGATCAGCGTCTTTCGCTGCGATGGCGTCGATTCCAGTTTTTGACGACTCGACGAGTTCAATCCTGAAATGGCCTTCAGAGGCCGCCTCAATGCGGCGTGCAAGACGGCGGGCACTGTCGCCAAAACCCTTGCCGTCGTCGGGCCAGCGCATAGATAGGCGCAGGGCTTTCGCGCCGGATTTTATCGCGGGGGCCGATACTTCATCTGCAGCCGATGCCGTAGCCGTTCCTGCCGCGGCCGCAGCGGCGGCGGCTCCGCCTGTGGTCTTTAGAAATTCGCGACGGTCCATGGGTTTCTCCGGAAAGGCTCCGACGTATGGCCATATCAAAGCCCATTGGCGCTCTGAAGACAACGCCGGACCCGGGATCGCCGCAAAATACGGTCAGCGGGCGCCGAGGATCATGAAGTTGATGGCATGAAAGAAATTCTCGGGCCCGGTATATCCGGGGATGCGACCGACCTCGACGTTGTCCTTGAGGAGAATGACCGTCGGGACGCTCTCGACGGGCCCTTTGAGGGTGAGCTTGCGGTTCTTCGGCGGTTTGTCGATGGCGCTCAGGTGGGTAAAGCGCATGGGCACGGATTTGGCTCGCCTCGAGGCTTTGTAGGCTTTGGCCACGTCGCGCCGGAACAGCATGCAATAGAGGCACCCTTCGACCTCGACGACCAGGATTTCGAGACCCGTCGATGGTGCAGCAGCGGTGTCTGTGTCGAGCGCAGCGTGCCCGTGTTGGGCCTCAAAGCCAAACATCAGGGCGGCCACTGCAATGGACGCCAGAACGGATTTCAACACGCGGGACATGGACGCTCCGGATCAGGGCGCTGGCTGGGCAGCGCTGTGGGGGCCATGATCCAAGGAGCGGGCCAAGTCCGCCCGGTGCGGGTGTTTCTCCGCGACAAAGGTTAATGCTGGACTTGGCGTGCTGGAGATGGGGCGGCAAGACGGCGCGGCAATGGCGTTAATTGTTGCGGGGCGCCGGGAGTTTCCGGGCGTATGAAACATGGTTAGGTTGCGCCGGCTTGGATCGGCCGGTTTGTTGGCGCGTGGTCATGGAAGGCGAAGCATGCAGGGGTTCGAAGATGTTGGCATTCCGGCCAAGCGTGCGCGCTTCGGCTCTTCATGCTGTCGTTGGCGGGTCTTGGCCTTTGGCTTAATGGCTCCCTTCATTGTGGCTTCGGCACATGCGTCGCCAAAGGTCGTGGTGACGATCAAACCGGTTCATGCGCTTGCGGCCCAGGTGATGGACGGTCTCGACGAACCGGTGCTGCTTGTTGGCGGTGCTTCGTCGCCGCATACGTTCTCGTTGAGACCGTCGGATGCGCGCGCGCTCAGGGATGCTCGTCTTTTCATCCGTGTTTCCGAAAGCGTCGAACCGTTCACCGCGCGGCTTATCGGGGCGTTACCCCGCTCGGTGCAGGTGATCACTTTGGCTGAAGCACCAGGCCTTCGACTCTTGCCCAGGCGACGGAGCGAAACGTTTGAGTCGCACCGTCGCGCCGCGGACGGACACGCGCATGATCATGATGGTGACTGGGACGGGCACGTCTGGCTTGATCCCGAGAACGCCAAAGCCATGGTACGGGCGATTGCGGCGGCGGTGATCGCGGTTTCGCCAGAGGATGCGCCGCGGATTAACGCGAACGCGGAGACGGCCATTCGGCGCCTCGATGCGCTTGAGAGGGAGCTGACACGTGTGCTGGCGCCGATCATGGATCGGCCTTTCGTTGTCTTTCACGATTCCCTGCAATATTTCGAGCGCCGCTTTGGACTGTCTGCGGCTGCGGCTATTTCGGTCTCGCCCGAAGCGCGGCCCTCCGTCCGGCGTCTGCGCGCGGTGCGTTCCGAGCTTCTGTCGCTTGACGCCGCGTGCGTCTTCAAGGAGCCGGCCTTTTCCGACAAGGTGGTCGACGCCGTGATTGAAGGAACCAACGCCAAGGTTGGAACGCTTGATCCAGAAGGTCTTACGGTTGCGCCAGGCCCGGATGCCTACGACGTTCTCTTGCGAAATATTGCGAAGAGCCTCAGCGATTGCCTTCAACCGCGTGATGGCTAGGCGGGTTTATTGATTTCCGCGAGGGCGTCGGCGGCGACGGCGCGCGTTACGCGGCGCTGTTTTGCCAGGGCGAGGCGATCGGCTGCGGCAACAACGCGGCCTGCCGTTTCCATGGAGCGATCCATGTGAAGTGCAATATGAGCGATGACGTGCGGCTCGACGGCCAGTTGCCGGTCGGAAAAGAGCTTGATCAGTACTGCCTTCAACAGGGCTTCATCGGGTGTGTCGATGGCGACCAGTGGCAGACCACGCAATCGTGAGCGTAAGTCGGGCAGATTGATTGGTATGTCGCCCGGGGGCGTTTCGCAGGTCAAGAGCAGGCTTGCGCTCTTTTCGCGCGACAAGTTGAGCGCGTGAAAAAGGAGCTTCTCGTCGGATATGCCTTGATCGATGTCTTCCACGACAAGGGCGTGCCGATCCTCTAGTACGGTCAAATCGGAATCCGATAGCTTTGCTGCCGAGACGCTGCCAGCGCGCGATTTCGTGCGCCAAACCGAACAAAGATGAGTTTTGCCGGAGCCGAGAGGGCCGCAGAGTACGGCAGACTGCTTTGGCCAGCCGGGCCAGCCATCGATGAATGCAACAGCGTTGGCGTTTGATTGGCTCACGAAAAAATCTTCCGCGCCAAACGCGGCGCGATGCGGCAGGTCGAGGACGAGCTGGGCGGGTGCGTCTCGTTGCGCCGACGTCATGGCTAGGCGGCTCCTCGATTCTCGATACGTCGGTTCGGTACTGCTACCCCATACAGGACACATTGCCCGGTACGCGTGACACTTTCCAGTCTTGAAGCGACCCAAACGGCGGTGCTGTTCAAACCGCGGTGTCGTATCCGGACGTGTGCCGGTGCCAAGCTCGGGTATAGGCCGCCAGAGAGAGAAGTGTTAGTGCCCCCGTTGCCCACACCAGCGGTTCGCGCAGCAGCGTCAAGTCTAACGTGAATCCCTCTGCCGCCAACACGGTCGCCAATAACAAGATCTGGGCGACCGTATTGGCTTTGCTCACGACAAGCGGTTTGATCGGTGCAGGGTTGTCCATGAGCCACGTGAGAACCACACCGATCACGATCAAGATGTCCCGGGAGACGACGGCAATCACGAGCCATGACGGCAGCTTCCCCGCAATCCCCAGGGCGATGAACAGGCTAACGATCATCAACTTGTCGGCAATGGGGTCCAGGTAGGTGCCGAGTTCGGTCACCCAGCCGAAACGCTTGGCCAGGTAGCCGTCGATGGCGTCGGAAAGTCCGGCGATGATGAAGGCAAAAAACGCGGCCTTAGCCTGGCCTGAGATCAGCAGCCAGAAGACGACGGGGACTAGGATCACCCGGCCGATGGTTATGAAATTTGGGATGTTCAAGAATAGTGTCCGGCTGCTTTTCGCATGATCGAAATCTAAAGGGGCGCGCGGCATTCGTCGAGGCGATGTTGCGGCGTACCTAAATCCTTAATTGCCGCATCTCCTATGTGCGGCGCATCAATAACCCGTTCGCAATAGCCATACGCCGGAGGATTGGACAAGGCTGACGCCTTGGCGGGCAAGAGCTGCCGAGAGTGGGCGGCCGCCGCCCGGATACTTAATAGCCATTGAGGCCGTGCCTTCGGACACCGCATTGACCCGTACATCCGCAATGCCAGGTAACTCGAGAATGCGGCCGCGGAGATCACGCCATTCCTCCCTCGTCGAGAATTGCACGAGCAGCTCGATCTCCTCGCCGCCGCCCATGGCGTAGGCGCCACCGGCCTTCAACATCTTCCAGCGGCCTTCGAGGACACCCAGACTGACGACGGATGCGAACTCCATCGCATAGGCGATGTCGCCGTCATAGATACGGTAGGCGCGGGACCAGGCGATGGGGCCGACCGCGTCCCGTCCGGCAAGTGTCACATTGAGACGCTTGGTCGACTTATCGATTTCGGCGATCGCGAGCACGACATTTTCGGAACTGTACGTTGCCGACAAAACGGCTTCAGCTTCAACCGGCTCGGACATTGCCTTGCGGACTACGCTATCGCTCACGCGTTCGCGCAGCGGTGCGATGCGAGCCGGCGTCAACGTGTTTTCGAGGTCGAGGCCACGCCAAGCATTTTTCCAGGTGCCTTGTGCCTCGTTGAATTCCTGAGCAGGGCTGCCTTCCGCCGCGGGGGCCGCCTCTTTCTTTATGGGCACGAGTACGATCTCGGGTGCCAGCTCCTCAACAAAAGGGATGGACTGACGGGCAAGGAGATCCCGCACGGCTTCTGCGCGATATGTGAAATCAAGACTGGCGATGTACCGCGTCCGGGAGTTCTGTTCGGAGCGAACGCGTACGCCATCAACGATTTCGGCGGCCCTGAGATCCTTAAAGCGTTCGAGTTGCGGGTAGGCGGTCACGGGAACCAGGCGTTTCAGGAGAGACCGGAATGCGGCTTCCTGGCCTTCGGCGAGCGCTTTCTCCTTGGCCGCGACCGCATTGGCGGCGACGGCTTCGACCGGATAATTGCCAACGGTATAGGCCTTATCGGACGACCAGGCGGGCGTATTCGGTGTGGCCAGCAGTGCTGCGAATGCGCTCGCGAAAGCCGTGATCNNCGCCTGGTTGCCGGTCGCACGGCAAGCTGCTACGGACCCGGTTTCTTCCCACTTCCGCTCTCCGAACTTGGCGGAAATTGGGTGTATCCTTGGCATTCTCTCTCGAATTCTATCCGAGGTCCAATGGCCGGCACAGATAACACACGCGGCGCGCCGATCACGTACCATCAGTCGGGTGTGGATATTGATGCTGGCAACGCCCTTGTCGAGGCTATCAAGCCTTTGGTCAAGGCGACCCGGCGCCCCGGTGCAGATGCCGATCTGGGCGGATTCGGTGGTTTGTTCGATCTGAAGCGTGCGGGGTTCACCGATCCGATACTTGTCGCTTCGAATGATGGCGTTGGGACAAAGCTGAAGATTGCCATCGACACCGGCCAGCATAAGACGATCGGTATCGATCTCGTCGCCATGTGCGTGAATGATCTGGTCGTGGCCGGCGCCGAGCCGCTTTTCTTTCTCGACTATTTTGCCGTCGGTAAACTCGATGTCGCAACGGGGCGCGACGTGATCGCCGGCATTGCAGAGGGCTGCCGCGAAGCCGGGTGCGCGCTCATCGGGGGCGAAACCGCCGAGATGCCCGGTCTGTATCAGGGGAACGACTACGATCTTGCCGGCTTTGCGGTGGGGGCCGTCGAGCGCGGGGAGATTCTTCCGCGAAGCGACATCGCAGTGGGTGACGTTCTGATCGGGCTTCCTTCGTCGGGCGTGCATTCCAACGGGTACTCGCTGGTGCGCAAGCTCGTTGCTAACGAGGGACTCGCCTGGGACGCTGCCGCGCCATTTGCGCCCGGCAAAACCGTTGCAGAGGCTTTGTTGGTTCCGACGCGTCTTTATGTGAGGGGGTTGCTCCGTACGTTGCGTGCCACGGGTGGCAGTGGTTCATCGGGGGCGGTCAAGGCGCTTTCGCATATCACGGGTGGCGGTTTGACGGAAAATCTGCCGCGCGTTCTACCCGAGACTGTTGCGGCCCGCATCGACCTCGGTGCCTGGTCGCCGCCCTCGGTTTTTGGCTGGCTTGCCAAAACCGGACACCTCGCTNNTGCGAAAGAAAAAGCCGACGTCGTTCTGGCCGCTCTTAAGGATGTTGGGGAGCATCCGGTCCTCATCGGCGAAGTGACTGCGCCTGGTGGTGAGCGCAGTAGCGCCAAGGGCAAGGGTGGCGCCTGGGCGCTCAGCTACACAGGCACGCTGAGGCACGCCCTATGACGATTGCCAAAAAGCGCACGGCCATTCTTATTTCCGGGCGCGGCTCGAACATGATGAGCCTTGTTGAGGCGATGCGCGATTCCAAGTATCCGGCCGAGCCTGTCATCGTCATCTCGAACCGCCCAGACGCCGCCGGTCTCGAATGGGCGCAGTCCGAGGGTGTTCCGACGCTCGCGCTCGATCACAAACTTTATGAGAACCGCGAACACTTCGAAGGCCAACTTCATTCGGTGCTCGAGATGTCGAAGGCCGATCTTGTTTGCCTCGCCGGGTTCATGCGGATCCTGACGGCCGGCTTTGTCGAGAAATGGCGGGACAAGCTGCTTAATATCCATCCTGCCTTGCTTCCGGCCTTCAAGGGACTCGACACGCACGCGCGGGCGTTGGCGGCCGGCGTGCGGATTCATGGTTGCACGGTGCATGTGGTGCGGCCCGACATGGATTCGGGACCGATCATCGCCCAGGCCGCCGTTCCTGTTTTGGACGACGATACGGCCAAAACGCTTGGTGAACGCGTGCTTGCGGCAGAGCACCGCCTCTACCCTCATGCCCTGGCGCTTTTCGCGCGCGGGGATGCGCGTGTTGCGGACGAAAGAATCGTTCTTGCACAGGGGGTTAACCAAACGGATAGCCTGTTTTCTCCGGCGCTGGGTTATGCGGAAAAGACATGACGGGTGGCCTTTTTTGCCGCGTCTGCAAATTGACGCGGCGCTTTGCCCGGCATGGACTTGATCTCGGGCAAAATGGTACCCCATGCGGTGACTTAAGTGGCAGGCCATACGTTGGACCGCTTGCGCTCCATACGAGCGCTGAGGATTGCTGTGTCCCGCATGTAACCCGCGTTCAAGGGCGGTGGAGATAAGACGTCCGTCGCCCGACGCGTTGGCCACCTGGAGACAAGGTATGAGCATTCAGCAGTCTACGCAGCAGAAGCCGTCGCCTGCCCAGGGTCTCGGCGATGAAAGCAGCATCTGGTTCAAGCTGACCGCGCTGACCAAGACAGATGCCGATAACCCCATGCGGATTCTTATGCAGATGGCGGATCGGTATGGGCCCGTCATTCCCGTCAATATCGGTAATCAGCGCGTCGTTCTGCTGACCGAGCCCGAGCACTTCAAACATGTGCTCGTGGCGAAGGCGGATTCGTATGTCAAATATTTTGACGGTCTGAAACCGATCTTCGGCAAGTCGATGATTACGAATGACGGCGCGCTGTGGCAGAAAATACGGATGCCGCAGCAGCCGGCTTTCCACCCCGATATGTTTGCCGAGTACATTCCGTATTTCAATCAGGCCATCAAGGCGAAGATGGCGACCTGGGCAGAATACGCGCGCTCCGGCGAGAGCTTCGAGATGGTCGAGCAGACCTGGACCCTTGCAGCCGACATGATCTGCAAGGCGCTGTTCGACCGCGATATGCCCTTTAATCCGCACTTCGTGTTCAAGAGCGTGAAGATCTACACCGACGTGATGAATCACAAGGAGATCCGCTTGAAGCGCCAGGCGGGTGAGCTGTTTGAGGTGACCGATGAGGATGCTGCCAAGGCCATGGAGGCCTGGTGGTCGGTGCCGCCGGCAGTGATCGCGGCCGACCCGCGGGAAGGGCGCGAGCGTACGCTCCTGAAAATGATTCAGGCTGCCGTGGCCGACGAATCGTTCCCAGAATTCGATCAGGAGCAAGCGGTCGACGAGCTGAAGCAATATCTTTGGGCCGGCACAGAGACCACCGCGCTGACACTTGCTTGGTCGCTTTACGAGACGGCGCGTCACCCTGAGGCGGCCGAACGCATTCGCCGCGAGGGCGAAGAGGTTGTCGGCGATCGTGAGCCGACGGCGGCGGATTATTCGGCGCTAGCCTATACGCGTGCGGTTATTCAAGAGACGATGCGACTCTATCCGCCAATTTGGGGTCTTATTCGCGTTGCGGCAGAGCATGACGTGATCGGCGAAAAGGAAGTGCGCCCCGGTGATCGCATTGTGCTGTTTGCTTATGGCGCGCATCACAATCCCAAGTTCTGGGAGGACCCGGAAGCCTTCCGCCCCGAACGCTGGATGGGCGGTGCGGCCAAGAAACAGGTGAAGTATTCCTACCTGCCGTTCGGTGGCGGCAAGCGCTCGTGTATCGGGGGCGCCATGAGCCAGGTCGAGAATACGCTGGCTCTGTCCCAGCTCCTGCGCCGCTTCCGGCCCGAGTACGTCGGCCCCAATCCGGCCGGTATCAATGCAACGGTCACACTGACGCCGAAGGGCGGACTGCACTTCAAGATGCATGAGCTGAGCTAAGGCGCTTTGTTCGTCTTGTTCGCTGCCTGCGGTCCTCGCAGGCGGATGGTGTGCACGAGCGCCCTCCAATCGCGGCATTTCGCAGGCGAACGGTGGGTTGCCACTGGCAATTCCCTGGGTTCGCTCGAATGCCGACACGCCTTGGCCGCACTGCGGCCAAATTGCCTTTCTAATTCATGAGGCGGATGACGCGGGGGTTGATCAGCTGAAACAACAAGACGTTGCGTTTCGCATCTGAAGCACAAACGATGGCCTGAGTGCTGGTACATCGATAAGAAACGAGCTTCCGGTGCACGCCCAGTTGGCAGGTCGGCCCCATGACGTTTAGCCCGGACGCTGGCACAGTGCGTGCGACGACGCGCTCGTTTCCGCAGGACTTTGGTGAATTTGATCCCGAGGACGGGCAACCGAAGCGCCAAACGCGGGATATCAAAAAACTCCTCTTGGTTATCGGTCTTGGCGCGCTGTCGTGGGTCGCGACCTACATCGGCATGCTTGAGTTGATCGAATCCAACCTGGGCAGCCTGCCATTCGTTCATAAAATCATCATCGGCTTTTCGGTGGCGATGCTGATGACGATGATCATCTGGCTGCTGGACCAGATGTTCTCACCGGTAGGACTTGCAACCAGGCTCTGCTACGTCGCCGGTTACGTCTTTCTCACCATCATCTCCGTCGGCTTCGGCTTTGGTTTTTATTGGAAGGTTCTCGAGAGCCGGTCGGAAAGCTCGCGGTCGGCGGAGTCAGCCGTCACGCAGGTGCAGGCTTCTTTACACGCGGCGTCAACGCGGCTCGAGCAACTCAACGCGACGCTTGTCCAGCTCGCTGCCGTCTCACGGGAGAAGGCTGAGCTTGAACGTACAAAAGGAACGTCTTGTCCCAACTCGCGGCCGGGCGATGGACCGCGGCGGAAGATGCGCGATGCGGACGCGAGTAAGTTCACGTTTGCATCAGATTTCGTCAAAGGCCGTGTGGATTCCGTCAAGACGTCGATCGCAGCCCTCGACGGTGATCTGGCAAAGATCGGCAGTGCGGACGCCTNNTAACGCGTTCATGCGGGCACTGTCGCGCAAACTTGAACTGACGGTCACGGGCTTCAATGCGTTTCGCACTGATCCGCAATTGAAGCAGTTGCGCGCCGATCTCAACGAACGGGCCAACAAGAGCACGTTTGGCGATCCGAAAAAGGGCGGCTTCGTTTGTCCAGATCCGCAGCTGCAACAGGCGCTCAAGGGTGCCGTCCGCGCTATCGATCAGCTGCCGGAACTCAAGAAACCAGAGATCGCGGCTGTTG
>JABAHR010007305.1_pt4 | contig 11826 bp, 10 predicted proteins | sample 7062101 | NCBI WGS metagenome assembly JABAHR01 (sample SAMN14534553, study PRJNA622989) | marine sediment metagenome | biome: marine biome [ENVO:00000428]; feature: marine pelagic biome [ENVO:01000023]; material: deep marine sediment [ENVO:00002113] | place: India: Gulf of Kutch | collected...
GCGAACGGCGAGCGCGAACGGACGCAGCGCGATGCCCTGACCGCCTTTTCGGTACGCGTTGCAAGTGCGGGGCTGCTTTATCTGTCTCAGATCGTGATGGCCCGGTGGATCGGGGCCCATGACTACGGCGTTTACGTTTTTGTCTGGACCTGGGTGCTGGTACTTGGCGGCTTGTCTCACCTCGGGTTCAGCTTGGTGGTGATCCGGCTCGTTCCTGAGTATCGGGAGAAAGGTCGGTGGAACGAGCTGCGCGGGCTGGTAATGGGCGGCCGATGGTTTGCAGTCTCCGCGGGAAGCGCTGTTGCCGCGCTTGGTATGGCGGGTCTCTATGTGTACGGAGATATGCTCTCCAGTGAATATGTACTCCCGGCGTATCTAGCTCTCATCTGCGTGCCGCTCTATGCCCTAACCGACGTCCAGGATGGTATTGGGCGCGCGCGCGGCTGGATGTGGATTGGTCTCCTTCCACCATACGTCCTGCGGCCACTGATGGTGCTAGGCGCAATGGGCGCAGCCTTCGCCATGGGCTTCCCCCTGTCCGCAACCACGGCCGCCGGCGCCGCCATCGTCGCCACGTGGGGTGCTGGATTGATACAGACGCTCCTGGTCAACCGCGAGTTCCACGCCGAAGTCCCGCGCGGCGAAAAGAGCTACAGGTTTTCGGGTTGGCTGAAGGTGTCAATCCCGCTCGTCATCATCGCGGCGGCCGAGCTTGTCCTTCAGAACGCCGATATTCTCGTCATCTCCCGTTACATGACACCGGCAGACGTCGGAATCTATTTCGCATCGGCCAAGACCATGAGCCTGATCCTATTTGTGCACTATGCGGTCGGAAGTGCTGTTGCCAACCGCTTCTCTGCGCTCAACGCGCGCGGCGACCGCGAGAAGCTCAAAGCCTTTGTGCGCGATGCCGTAAACTGGACCTTCTGGCCATCGCTCGTCGGCGCCATCGCCATACTTATTGCTGGAAAGCCGTTACTCTGGCTGTTTGGTCCTGACTTTCAGGCGGGCTACCCGGTGATGTTCGTTCTAGTGCTGGGCTTTTTGGTCCGGGCGGCAATGGGGCCGGTCGAGTTCCTACTCAACATGCTCGGCGAACAAAAAATCTGTGCCATGGTCCTCGTCGTGACCGCCGTGCTCGACATCGCATTGAATTTCGCGCTGGTTCCAGCNNTGCAAGCAGCAGGCTCGAAATCGATATCGCGATCTGGCGCAATTTACCCGGCCGCCAAAACCTGTCGGCTTGAAGCTGGCACGCAACCAGTCCCAGTGTGCGCCGGGACCGCTGACAGTCACATTAGTTTGCAGAAGTCAAAGCTACATCGGTGAGCCGATGACGAGTGTCCAAAACGACTTGAACTCGGTCTTCGGATCCTGAACGAGCGCAATGCCCATCTCCCGGGCATCGGCCAGCAGAAGGTTCTTGTTGTGGCCGGGACTTTCCCGCCAGCCTTTCATCACTTCCTTGAAGCTGACCTGTCCGGTGCCGACGTTCTCAGCCGCCAGCCGGGCCTTGTAGCCCGTGCGCTTCACGCGGTCCCAAGGGTTCGAGCCATCGGAGCCGTAATGGGAAATGCGGTCCCATTTGGCGAGATCCCGGGAGTGCGCCTTAGCCGCTTCCGTCAGATGGGCGCTGAGCTTGAGCGGCTTCAAGCCCCGGTCGGCGCGATATTGATTGATGATATCCCGTGCCCGTTCCGGGTCGAGGGCTGTTGCCGTGTAGTCGCGGTCAGAAAGTGCACCCTTTGGGGCCTGCTCATAGGATCCTTTGGGCGCCTTGTCGGCGAGGGCGGCAACCTTCGTAGCCTTTCGCTTGCTGAGCCCGCCTCGGCCCAAGCCATTCGAATAGGAGCTCTTCTTTGAGCCAAGAGAAGCTGTTGTCGAAGGGGAATCTGCGAACCCGGTCGAAACGGACGTTGTTCCGAGGCTACAGGCCGACAGCGAGGCCACCACCACGGCAGCCAAAGCAACGCGATACATACGATTTACTCCCGCCATAAGACGCGCGGTACCAATTCTGAGCATCGCATAAGACCTGTAAACTCGCCGTTAATGATAAGGCGGTCCAACCGCGTGTCCCAACGCGAGAGAGTTTTTCCCGAAAAGACAAAAACGGAGTGTGCGTCGTTTGCCTTGAGCCGGTCCCTCTCAACTCAAATCCCAATTGATCTCAAGAAGTTGTCGCCAATTTGACGTGTCGGTGGCGAAAGCTCGGCCCAAGCAAGATGTTTGCGCAACTTGAAGCCTTTAGCGCGCCGATGACACTACAACTCGGCCGGCGCAGCGAATGCGGAAAAGCCCTTTGAGATACCGTACCGCCACTTGGAACCACCGAGCTTCTCCCTCACTATGCAACTCGAATGACCGGTGATTCGCGCGTCCGGGGGTAATGGCACCGCCACGATCGTCTTGAGGATTGAGGCGGGAGCGACCCAAGAGGGGGAGGAGCGAGCGCATGCCGGCGGTTCGCAGCACTGCATCATTGGCCGAGACCGATGCCGGGAGCCCTTGTCCGGTCGGAGAAGTGCTCCTCGCCCGAATTGCACCGCAAGGAGGCGCCACGCGCGCCGAGATCATTGCCGACCTTGCCGGGCTCTTCTCGCACAAGCTATCGCCCGCGGAATGGCGGCGGCTTGCCGAAGTGCACACCGGTAAGCTTGTTGCCGCGGGGCTGGCCACGGAATCGCGAAATCGTCTCAAGGCAACAGATGCGGGTCTAAAAGCAGCGTCCCGGTACTTTGGCAGAAAGGTGCCGGCCGACTGGGCAACGGTGCGGGACCATGCGCTGATCGCAAAATCTTTGGGCCTTGAGCGGGAAACGGCGTCCCGGCTCAAGATGATGGGCCGCCCCGAGGGTCTACGCGCGCTTATACTTCAGAAGGCCTTTCGTCTCTCATTCAGAAAGAATCCGTCGCCCGCCAAGCTGCGCGCGCAGCTGGCGCTCGTCGCACTGGAACGCGCCTTCGGAAACAAAGTAAAAAAGGGGCTCGGCAAAGGATCGTCATTCACGGCGAAGGCAGGACGCACGCTCGCCGGTCAGCTGTCGCTAAACCCCCGCGAATTCCCAACTGACCAAAAGCTCATCGCTGGGCTCGCAGCCGAAAAGGCTGGCGCCCTGCAAACCGATTTCGAATCTCTGCGCAAGTCGCTCCTAAAACAGCTGGGCGCAGCCGTCCTCGTTCGCCAGGCCGCGGTCGAACCAAGAGTGGTGCGCACCGCCGACCACGCGCTGCCGGAACCAGCAAATGATCGTGCGCCTCCCCCCGCCTCGAAAACGGTTGCTGAACGGCCCGACTTGCAAGGATTTGCTCAATCAATTCAAGCCGCCGCGCGCACCTGCGCCGAGGGCTGGCCAGGAAACCGAAAGGCGTTTATCAGCCAAGTGTGGGAAGCGATTCGCGCTGCGAAATCCGCTTGGAATCTCACGGAGATCGAATTCAAGTGCATGCTCGCCGAGGCGCATCGCGCTGGGTCCGTGGTGCTCGCCACCGCTGACCTCAAAGACAAGAGCAAGATTGAGGAGCTGAAGCGTTCCGCAATCTCCTACAAGAACACGGTGTGGCACTTCGTACGCGTTGAAGATTGAGTTGGAACACCTATCGGCCGCCGCCGTGTGGGCACCGCCGTCAGACAACAGCAAGTCAGTGCGCGTCGAGGGGCTTTGATTGATGCAGGACCAAGCCGAAAAGGCAATCGCACCCGAGGAACTGGCGGGCGCATTCGAGCATTCGATCACGTGGGAGGACGACATCTGGCGGGCCGACCCCGTCGATGTTTCGGCCGTGCACGCCAAAGCACGCGCCAAATTCCAGGATCTTGTGTCGACGATCTCTGCCGGAGAAGGCGGTACCCAGGCGCGCATCTTGCTGTTTCACGGCCAATCTGGCGCTGGCAAAACTCATCTCTTGCGGGCACTTAGAACGTCCGCCCATCGCGAGGGCAAGGCGTACTTTGGCTACGCGCAGATGACGCCCGACATCGCCAATTACGCCGACTACTACCTGCGTCGCATCATCCATTCTCTGGAAAGGTCTTACGACCCCGACGCCGAAGGCGAAATCGCACTGAAGCGACTGACGAGGCTGCTCCTNNTGCGCTCGCCCAACTTGTTCTCAGCATCGCCGATGACATCGTCGCTGCACCGAAATTCCGCGACCTTGAGCTCGACATAAACATTGTGCGCGCTCTTCTCTATCTTGAACGTAAGGATCCGCGCATTGACCAGCGTGTCAGGCAGTACTTGTTCGGGCGTCAGCTGACGCCGCTTGCCCATCAAGCCGTCGCAGCCCTTGATCCGAACACCGGAGAGGACAGATCCTTTGAAATCATTACGGCCCTCGGCCAGTTGATGTGGACGGTCGAGCGTGCCGCGTTCGTCTTTGCCATCGACCAGGTCGAAGACCTGCGCTTTTTTGATGACGCCGAGGAACGTTTCCAAAAAGCCGTTCGCGATCTCATCCAGATCGCCAACCGTCTGCCGAATGCCATTATCATTATTTCTTGCCTGGAGGACTTTTACGGTCAGGTGCGCGGTGTGCTCGCGCAGTCTTACGTCGATCGCATCGAAAAGGCAGGACCGGTGGCGCTTCTTGAGAGCCGCACACCCGAAGAGGCCCGTCTGATCATCGCAAAGCGCATTGAGCACGAAGCCGAAACGCGGGCCGACGGTACAAGCTTCCCCGATCCGTCACAGTTTTTCGGTCGCGAATTCTTCGAGGAGTTCGGCGGCCTCTCGACACGGCGTCTGCTAGAGCACGCACAAAGCCGGTTGCGCGAAAAGGTCAGCGGCGAGCCGGAGGAGCGGGAACAGGACCAAGGCTGGACCTCGACGCTCGCCTCTGTTCTGGGTGGAATTTTCAACGAAAACGAAGCAACGCCGAAGCCGGCACGTCCTGCCGCTGATTTCCGCGAAGCCTGGGAGCGTTTCCAAAACTCGTCCGAGGCAGAAATTCCATCCGACGACAACGAGCTTATGGATGNNCGCTCGCCAAGGATGAATGGGAGGGTGCGATCAAGCTCGACATCGACCGGCTTGAGATCTCCGATGATCTCCCCGCGATCGATTTGCGCGTCACTCACAACGGCCAGCAGGTCTCCGAAACCCGCGTGTTTCTTTGCAACCGCCCGACGCAGGGCGGCGGGTTGAAACGCCAGTTGGATAAAGTCCTGCCCGCGATGTCCGGAAAGCGCTGCATCATGATGCGGGCCACAGACTTCCCGCCGAACCGCAAGAATCAAACCGCTCAAGCCTTCCGCAAGTTCCGCGATGCCGGCGGCCGGCAGATGCTGGTGCCGATCCCGGAATGGGAACGGATGATGACCGTGCGCGAGTTTCAGGCACACCATCGGCACGATCAGGGGTTCTTGCCATGGTTCGAAGACGCCAAGCTTCTGTCCAATCTGATCACCGTCAATCAGCTTTTACGACTGGATCTCCTCGGACGCATTTTGCCCCGCGTAGCTCGCCCTGCTGACGGAACGCAAACCGCTGGGTCCGATTTCGTGGGTGAGGGTGCGGGCGATGCATCCGCAGCGACCGGAGCACCAGTCGCACCCTGGTCTGCCCCAGAAGGCGAGAGCCCATCGGAACCCCTCGCGGCCAACGATGACGAGCTTCCGCTGTCGGTGATCCTCGACGAGAATGGTGGCGGCGAGAGTATTCTTGCAGGCCGTCAGACAGGCGCGCGGGCCAAACCAGTCACACTCAATAAGAATGTCTTGAAGCGGCACGCGGCCGTGCTGGGCGGCTCTGGATCGGGTAAGACCACACTCGCGCTGTGTCTAATCGAACAGCTGTTGCTGAAAGGCATTCCCGCCGTTCTCATTGATCGCAAAGGTGATCTATGCAGCTACGCCAACCCAGATGTCTGGCGCGCCAACGACCATGAGTTCTGTGAGCGCCGCGGTGAGCGGGAAAAACTTGCGGATGCCATTGACGTTGCGGTCTATACGCCAGGACGCACATCGGGCAGGCCCATATCGATCACGCTTCTGCCCCACGGCATCAACGAATTGCCCGATCACGAACAGCAACTGCTGGCCAATCTCTCGGCCGCGGCGCTGGGCGATATGCTGCATCTGAAGAACTCGGCCACGCACCAGAAACAGTCGGGAACGCTGTCCGTTGCCTTGCGCATTCTTGGCACGCGCCACAGCCGCGAGGTAATGTTGGGCGATCTCATCGGACTGCTTGAGGATGAAGATCCGGAGCTGACCGATCTGACACAGCGCATGGATCCGTCAGGCCGCATAAGGCGCGATCTCGTCGCCCAGCTCGACAGTTTGCGCCATCGCAATTCCGTGCTCTTTGAAGGCGGAGGCGAAAGCCTGCGCATGGATTCGTTGCTCGGCATTGGTCCCAACACCAAACCCGGCCGCACACGGCTTTCGATCATCTACACAGGCTTCCTCGGTGATAACGAGAACATCCTGTTCTGGGTTTCGCAGTTCCTCTCGGAAACGCTGCGCTTCTGCCAAAGGAACCCGAATGACGAGCTGCAAGCCGTCGTCATGTTCGACGAAGCCGACCTTTACATTCCTGCCAACGCCAAGCCCGCGACCGCAGAGCCGCTGCAGAGCCTTCTAAAGCGGGCGCGATCTGCGGGTCTCGGCCTTTTGCTGGCCACGCAGTCGCCGGGCGACCTTGATTACAAGAGCCGAGATCAGATCACGAGTTGGTTCATCGGCCGCGTCCGCGAGGACACCGCACTGCGCAAATTGAAGGCTGCCTTCCAAAGCGAGAGCGGTCTCGATCCCGCCGCTGTGCTGCCCGGCCAGACGGTTGGTGAATTCCACCTCGTCCAGGAAGGATTGATGCGCCCGATGAAAGCGCAACGCTCGCTGATCGAAGCCGAACAGGTGCCCTTCGATCGCATCGAGCAACTCGCCCGCGAAACCAAGGGGCAGGACGAACGTCAGCTGAAACTCTTCGAAGTGCGTCGCTAACGAGCCCGTCGGCGTCCAAGAATTGGGTCTGAAATTTGGCGGACACAGCACGACTTTTATTGTGCTCGGGTGATCAACTGAGGCTACCAAAGTTTACACCGAATGAGTTGTTTCTTGCCTTTCCAGGGAAATTCAGAAGCTTGTGCAGANNAGAAAGACTCGCCCACGATATTTGTGACTCAATTGTGAATAACGGGTGTCAAGTCTATTGAGGTCCGCTATAATAGGGCCACGAAGCGAATTCAGAGTTGCGGTTTCGTTTTGTGATTTTCGCTCGGCGGGGCGGACGGCGCCGGTGCGAACTGCGGTGGAAGTTGCGGGGTCGTGTTATGGCGGCTAAGTCATTTGTAATGTTGCTTCTGGCATCGGTTGCGGGACCCGCGGTCGGTGTGGGGCTTTTTCTCATCGTTCACAGTTTCTGATTGGGAACGATGTTGTCATTGATTAGGTGCCGGGGTCTAAGCGTGGCATCCGGTAAAGTTCGGCTACACCTCGCCTCTGCTGAACGAGGGCACGCACGGGGCCCAACCTCCAACCTCCCAAGCGCAGTCTCAAAATAGCGTTCGCCCAAGAGCATTCACCAATTATGATTGAACTGTGATTGAATTCGCCCTGCCGTGCTGGCACGGCGGCAGCGATCTCCTATATTGCCGCAACTTTAGATGGCCTTCACCGGTTGCTCCCGGTCTGGCCGCGTGCTCCCATGGGAATGCTTATTAGGATCCGATGTCCCCGCATCGGCTATGGCTTCGAGTATGACCGGCAAAAAACTGGCAGATGACTGTTTCGTGCACGGCGGACGCCTCCTGCGTCACGACGAGGCCATTTCACTTCTAAAGGGGCGGATCCACCCGATCGCCGGCACCGAGACGGTGCCGTTGGCCGCCGCTGCAGGCCGCACCGTGGCCGAAGCGATCCGTGCGCGTCATCCGGTCCCCGCGCACACCAACGCTGCAGTCGATGGTTATGCCTTCGAGCATGCGGCCTACGCCAAGGGCACGACGTCATTCCCGGTGGTCGGGCGCGCCGCCGCCGGCCATCGCCTGGCCAACGCACCGCAGCCGGGATCAGCCGTACGCATATTCACCGGCGCTGTTATGCCGGATGGCCTCGACACAGTCGTCATGCAAGAGGACGTCGTCGAAGAAGAGATCATCGGAAAAGATGACGGGAGGTCAACATTCGTGGGCATTCCCGCAGGGCTCAAAGCGGGTGCAAACGTTCGTCTGTCAGGTGAGGATGTAGAGACGGGCACGCAACTCTTCACAACCGGCAATGTGCTGCGCCCGCAGGACTTGGCGGCGCTGGCATCCATTGGTGAGAGCCAGGTTCCGTGCTTCAAGCGCATTCGCGCCGCCATCGTCGCGACAGGCGACGAGGTCCTTGAGGCCGGCGCACGTCCTCTCCAACCGGGGGAAGTCTACGACGCCAACTCTCCTATGCTTGCCGCGCTGGCAAACCTGGCGGGGGCCGACTGCACCGATCTCGGCATTTGGCCGGACAAGCCACAGCTTGTTCGCGAGCGCCTTCAGAAGGCGGCGCAATCCTTCGATGTCATCCTGACTACGGGCGGCGCGAGCCTGGGCGAGGAAGACCACATGGGAGCCGCGCTCGCCGAACTCGGCACGCGCCATTTTTGGCAGATCGCCGTGAAGCCCGGCCGGCCGATGATGTTTGGACAGATTGGAGACACCATCGTTGTCGGATTGCCCGGAAATCCTGTCGCGGTCTTCGTCTGTTTCCTCATGTACGTGGCACCTCTCCTGCGGCGGCTCGGCGGGGCGCCTTGGCGTGAGCCACGCCGATACCGGCTCCCAGCCACGTTCGCAGTGCCCAAGCGCAAACCAGGCCGGCGCGAATTCTGGCGGGGTGTGATTGTTGAAACGCCGAAAGGTCTGGCCGTTGACAAGTTCGCGCGCGACGGTTCTGGACTGATCTCGGGATTGCGCGCGGCCGACGGTCTGATCGACATGCCGGAACATATCGGAGCCGTAACGCCCGGCGATTTCGTGTCGTTTATTCCGTTCCTGGAGTTTGGAATTCAAGGTTGGTGAATGGGTCGACGCCGGCAGGCTGGTGCGCAGCGCATCAGCTTTGGCGGCTGACGACGAACGTGGCCGCCGCGCGCAGATTGGCCGCACGGTCCCCAAAAAGCGTGAGCGCATCGAGCGCCGTTTGTTCGGCACGCGCGAGTTCGCGACGCGCCGCCTCCATACCGAGCAAGGAGACAAGCGTGGCCTTCCCTGCGACCCGGTCCTTCAGAACGGCTTTGCCAACGACGTTGGCATCGCCTTCCGCATCTAGGAGATCATCGGCAATTTGGAAGGCCAGTCCGACGGCTTGTCCGTAGCGGCGCAGCGCGTCGCGGTCTTCTGCGGTAGCGCCCCCTAAAATGGCGCCCATTTCAACGGCGCATCTGATAAGGGCGCCGGTCTTCATTGCTTGCAGGCGCCGCACGTGCGCGGCATCCGGGGCCGGAGGCTCGGAGAGTTTATCTGCGGCAAGATCGAGCGCCTGCCCGCCGGCCATGCCGCGCGCACCGGCTGCGGCAGAAAGGCACGACATCAGGTCGAGCCGGACGGCGGGATCGGCATGAACCTCGGGCCGGGAGAGGAGTTCGAAGGCGAGCGTTTGCAGCGCGTCACCGGCCAAAATGGCTGTCCATTCATCGAACGCCTTCCAGACGGTCGGACACCCGCGGCGCAGCTCGTCGTTGTCCATGGCTGGAAGATCGTCATGGGCGAGGGAGTAGCAGTGTACCAGTTCAAGAGCCGCAGCGGCGTCCACAGCCTTTTCCGGTGCGCAACCGAAAAGTGCCGCACTTTCCAAGACTAAGAAGGGCCTGATACGCTTACCGCCGCCGAGCACGGCGTGCCGCATGGCCGAGAGGAGCCGGTCCGGAACCTCGGCGAGAAGCGCGTCGGGGCGGCCTTGTTCATCAAACAGGGCACTGAGACGAGCATCGACAAGCCGCGCGCCGTGGTCCAGTCTTTTCGCGAAGGGCATACGAAGCTTACCTGATAGCTTGGACGGCCAGTGGCTGGGGGCCACAAACGACGTCATCTGACTTAAGCGGGATACAACATTGGCGCCCGAAAAGGATAGCCTCGAAGAGCCGTGTCCGGCCACGGACAAAAGCGGAAGCAGCGATGTGCCGCAAGAAAAGGCCGGCAACGTCCCGAGCCACGGCGGGGACGCGTGGCCGCCTGAGCCGTCCACAACGGCTGCTGCCCCGGAGACGGAGAGCGCCGCGCCGCAAGGCGAAGGGACGTCCAAGCCCCCTACCGATGTGGCGCCGAGGGAAGAGGAGGCGCTTACTGAATCCGATGAGCCTTCCGCCACGTCGACACACGATGAGTCGTTAACCTCGGAAACCGCGGAAACGCCGTCTCCCGATCCAGAAGGCGTTGAACAAGACGCGGACGAACCCAAACGGTCCGAGGCAGCCACGGAGGAACAGGCTACGGGCACGGAAACGAGGCAGGACGGAGTTGAGACGGACGCTGCGGCATCCGCGACCGAAGCCGATAGCGAACCACAACCTTCCGCCGAGGAAGAACGGAAGGACGTGCTCGTCGCACGCATCGCGTCGGCGGCATCGGCCCACGCCGCAAGCACGCCAAGCGAAATTGCCGAGCCGGCCATCTCTGACGCCGCCGTCGAGGAGAGTTCGTGCGAGCCAACCGAATGCAGTGCAGAATCGTTCGTGGAGCCGGAAGTGGCGACCGCAGAAGCACCGGCCGAAGCGCCCGTGGCACAGAGCGTGATCTCTGCCGATGACCGAGACGTCAGCGCGCCACCGGCCGTCCCTGAAGACGCGGCCGCGTCCGGCCAAGAAGCATCAGGCGATAGTGATGCCGCGCGATTTGCCAGTGCCGCGGGAGACGCAGCACTGCAATTGGCTCCAGCACCTTTCGATATTGTGCCGCCTGGTCCCCGGCATCGCGGCGAAGATATCATCCGGATGCCGACCGGCAGAGACCTTGCCGCGTCATATGCTTGGATCGCACTGCGCTATGCCGGTTATGTCCTGGCCGGTTACCTCGCCCTGATTGTGGTGTTGGTGTTCGTCTACCGTTTCGTCAATCCGCCGGCATCGACGCTCATGGTTTGGCGATGGGTTGGTGGAGCACCCATCAATCAAACCTGGGTCCCCATCGAAAAGATTTCACCGAATCTCGTTCGGTCTGTCATCGTCGCTGAGGACGCACGCTTTTGCCAGCATTGGGGCATAGACCTTGGGGCGATGAAAGAGGCCATTGAAAACGCGCGCGATGGACTCCCGCGTGGGGCCAGCACAATTTCCATGCAGGTCGTCAAAAATGTTTTTCTCTGGCCATCGCGAAGCTTCCTCCGCAAGGTCATCGAGATTCCGGTCACGCTTCTGATGGAACTCGTTTGGCCAAAGCATCGCGTCCTTGAGGTATACCTCAATGTGGCGGAGTGGGCACCGGGTGTGTACGGTGCCGAAGCTGCCGCACGCCACCATTTCAAGAGGCCCGCCTCAAGGCTTTCGGCGCGCCAGGCNNACCCCGGCCCCCGCACCTATCGCAAAGCCCGTGTGGTCCAGGCCCGCGCCCGGGCGTCGAAATACGCCGCGCGTTGCGTGCTCGCTGTGGCCCAACGCCGCTCGAAGCGGTAGGTATGGGGTCTGGTGTTCGCCCCAGAATGTGGATATAAGGCGCGCCAAAGAGGGGTTGGGCACAGGTCTGCGCAAGAGAGTCCCTGCGCTAGCTCGACCTGCAATTGATCGGAGTTCAATAATGGCTGTTCCAAGAACGAAAATAAGCCGCATGAAGCGCGGCCAGCGCCGCGCGCATGACGCGCTCTCAAGTCCGGCGCATGTCGAAGACAAAGATAGCGGTGAACGCCGCAGGCCCC
>JABAHR010006198.1_pt3 | contig 11824 bp, 11 predicted proteins | sample 7062101 | NCBI WGS metagenome assembly JABAHR01 (sample SAMN14534553, study PRJNA622989) | marine sediment metagenome | biome: marine biome [ENVO:00000428]; feature: marine pelagic biome [ENVO:01000023]; material: deep marine sediment [ENVO:00002113] | place: India: Gulf of Kutch | collected...
GTGTCGAACGTCACGGCACAGGTGATTGCCGCTCTGACCATCGGCGCGATCCTCGCCGTCATGGCATGGTACGCCAAGCAGGGGGATCGCGAGGTGGCGCAGGCGCGGTCGGTCTGATCGGACGGGAGGATATTCAGGGAATTCCCCACAGCAGGCCGAGGTGCTGGCATCCGATAATAAGCGCAACTAGCTTCATCGGCCCGGGCGCCGGGCATTTCTCCGGGGTCGGGCAGCGTTCCTGCGGACTGAGGTCGAGTCATGTCGCGCCTGCCGGTTTTCGCCAGCCACTCCCGCCTCGCTGGCCTCTGCTGTTCTTCGCTATCCGTTCTGCTCCTCTCCTGCAGTGGCGGTGACACCACTGGACCGGGCAAGGACCAGGATTCGCTCAGGCCGGTCATCACGGTCGATCTGACGTCGGTCTCGTTCGACGCCCAGGAGGGTGGCGGCAATCCCGACGCCATCACGATCAACGTCTCGAACAGCGGTGACGGCTCGCTGACCGGACTCGCCGCGCGGGTCCAGTACGGCGGGCCCGTGACCGGTTGGATCCAGGCTGCGCTCTCGGGGTCCGTGGCGCCGGCAACGCTTACCATCACGATCGACGTGAACGGGATGACGGCCAACGCCTACTCCGCGACCGTCTACGTCTCGGGCTTCTCCGCAACGGAGCGGGCGATCACGGTCACGCTGAACCTGGCGCCCCCACCCACCATCAGCCTGAGCGGGACGGCCCTCAGCTTCTTCGCGGACCAGGGTGGTGCGGACCCGACGGTGGGCACGATCACGGTCGACGCCGGTGGAGGCGGGACGGTCGGAGGACTCTCGGCCTCGGTCGACTACAGCCTCTCGACGGCCTCTGACTGGCTCGACGTGAGCCTGACCTCGGACGTCACGCCGAGCGTGCTGCTTGTCCAGCCTCGGACAGGGACGCTTCCCGTNNGACGGCGGACGGTTGGCTGGAGGTGAGCCTCACCTCGGACGTCACGCCCAGCACGCTGGTCGTCCAGCCCCGGACGGGCACGCTGCCGGTGGGTGTGTACGAAGCCCGCGTGGACGTCTCCTCCGAACAGGCGGCCAACAGCCCGCAGTCGGTCGACGTGATCTTCAACGTGTCCCGGGTCAGCAGCGCGGCGGACGTGGAGACGCTCATCTCCAGCGGCTTCGAGCTCTGGTGGGGAGCAACCAAGACCGGCGGCACACCCGCTCCCCTCTTGAGNNGAACCCCGCCAACCCTTCGACAACGATCCCGGTGCATGGAGACCCCACTTGGTGGAGAATCCGTGGAACGATCTCCACGGGGCCCTGCTGGCCGCTCGCGACGGGCTCCGCGCGATCCTCTTCGACGGCTTCCAGCTGGGATCGAATGGGGTCAACAATCAGCGTGGCATCGCGTTCGCACGGATGATGCAGGGTATGGCCATGGGCACGCTCTCGCTGATCTTCGACCGAGCCTGGATCATCGACGAGAATACCGATCTCGAGGCCCTGGAGCTGGTGCCCTACGAGCAGGCGTTCAATGCGGCGATCGACATGCTGAACGAGGCCGAGAACCAGGCGATGGGACAGAACTTCATCATCCCGTCCGACTGGGTCGGGGGTGACGGTGCCTGGACGGCGGACTACATGGTCCGATTCATTCGGTCGTGGAGGGCTAGGCTCCGCAGCCAAATCGCTCGCACTGTGGCCGAGCGAGACGGAGTGGATTGGCCCTCCGTGCTCAACGATGCCGAGAGTGGATTGGCACCCGAGGAAGGATTCGCCGGGCTGTACGACGGATCCAACTGGGCCTGGGACGTAATGAAGGTGCGCGCCGGAGCGGCTCCAGTGTGGGCACGGCTGGACCTGCGGATGATCGGACCGGCGGATGCGAGTGGCGCCTATGCGGACTGGCTCGCCACCGAGATCGAGCAGCGGCAGCCGTTCGACATCGACACGGACGACCGGAGAGTCACGGGAAGCGACGGACCTCAGAGCGACGGAACGCTCGTGCGTTATGCGGGGGAAAGCCCCTTCTACCCGGAGCGAGGCACGTATCACTTTTCGTCCTACGGTGACTCGAGGTGGTATCACTTCTTGAGCAACACCGACGTGCTGTATCTCGGCAGGCATCCGGACTGGGACCCGAAGGAGCGTGACTTCCTGATCGCGGAAGCGCGGTTCCGATTGGGCGACGTGGCCGGGGCGATGGAGATCGTGAACCGGTACCGCACGGCGGCCGATCTGCCTGCCTTCGACGATCCGAACGGACCGGCCCCAGGCGCAGACCGGTGCGTGCCCAAACCCGACGGCGTCAACTGCGGCGATCTATGGGAGGCGCTCAAGTACGAGAAGCGGATCGAGCTCTTCCACTACGGATTCGGTACCGAGTTCTTCGACGACCGCGGGTGGGGTGACCTGGTCACGGGCACGCTCCTGCAGCTGCCCATTCCGGGGTCCACACTTCTGGAGCTGGAGATGGAGATCTACACCTTCGGCGGAGAGGCCGGGGGAGCGGCCCCGGTGATCGCCGCCGAGGGATCACCGGCCTACTACTATCTGCGCAATCAGGCGCTCACGGCCTATCGCGAGAAGCGGAGGCAGGAAGGAAAGGCGTTCCTGCAGCAGTACTGATACAGGCCGGGCGCGACTAGCGGGGTCGCACCGCCTGCGGCTGCAACGAGGTCAGTGACCCGATCCTGACCGGCTGGCCGGTCTTCACGCTCGTGCGGGCCGCGACGCCCAGAAGGATCGACATCGCACCGTCCCTGACGCCCGCGGCTTGCTGGTACGGATCCGGAGCCTCGGGGTCGATGAAGATCCGGTCGCGTAGCCGGTCGTCACCTCCGCCGTGGCCGCCCTCCGTGTTGGAGACCCGGATCAGCTCGGTCTCCCCGAAGTTGTCGGTCACGCGGATCTCGTCGTACTCCTCGGCCTCCCATGGCTGGCGCTCCTTGATCCATGCCTCGATACGCCCCGTCGTCCCGTTGAAGGCGATCCGGTAGCCCTCGTACGGCGAGTAGGTGGTGCACGAGTAGCTCACGGATGCACCGTTCGCGTAGCGGATCTGGGCGGCCATCTTGTCGTAGATGTCGATCTCCTCGCTCCAGACGCACCCGTCCCGCAGATATCCGTCGTGGTGCTCGTTGTCGACGTAGAGCCGCATCAGGAGATCGTTCTCGGTGATGTCCCAGGCGAAGTCGCAGCGATCGCTGTGGGGACAGCCCCGGCAGTTCGTATGGCGGAAGTCGTTGTTGTGCCCGTAGTGCTCGAGCGCACCGTGGGCGAAGACCTCCTCCGGCTCGGAGTCGATCCACCAGTTGAGCAGGTCGAAGTGGTGCGTGGCCTTGTGCACGAAGAGCGTGCCGCTGAAGCGCTCCTTGCNNTCCATGAGCATCTGCTTGATGCGTTGCCGATGGGGTGAGTAACGGTAGTTGAAGGTCACGGTGACCTTGCGACCGGTTCGCTCCTGCGCGTCCAGAATCGCCTGACAGGTCGTCTCGTCGGTCGTCAACGGCTTCTCGGTGATGATGTCGGCCCCGAGCTCCATTCCGCGCACGATGAACTCGTGGTGGGTGCTGTCGACGGTGGTCACGACGAGGGCGTCGGGCCGGGTCTCGACCATCATCCGTTCGAAGTCGGTGAAGGTCGGGCAGTCGACGCCGATGTAGTCCTTTGCGAAGGCCAGGCGTCCGGGATTGACGTCACACAGCCCGACGAATTCGACGTGGTCCGCGTAGCCGTTCACGAGCCCGCGGCCCCACATGCCGATTCCCCGGATCCCGGTTCCGACCATGGCGAGCCGCATGGGTGCGGCCGGCGCGGACGCTTCGGGTGACCGGCGGATCGGCCGCTCGACGGCGAGCTTCCCGGGAGCGGCGTCCGGCCCGAGGACCACGCCGGCGGCCAGAGCGCCGCCACCCGCCTTCACGAAGTCCCGACGAGTGAGACCCTTCTGTCCCTTCTCACGGATGGGCGTATCGGCCATCGGAGACCCCGCTGGAGAAAGGTGGATGCGGACGAGGGGTCCGCTCGACTCATTCTCGGGTGCCCACCCCCTCGGACGCAACGCGCGTCCGGGGCGAGGATCTCACGCCCCGGAGGAAGAGAGATCCGACGCCTGACGACGGCGACGCAGGTAGGAAGAGAGGTTGGCCTTGAGCGTCGCCGGGAAGAGAAGCAGCGTCGCGCCGACGCCCAGGATCGGCAGCGCCAGCGGGAGCTGACCGAAGATCGCGAGGACGAAGGCGAAGAAGGCGAAGAAATCCCGCTTTCCCGCGAAATGGACGGCCTGCAGGACCCGACTCACCCAGTCCGTACCGTCCTGGTATCCGTATCGGACGGAGAGGAAGCTTCCCGAAGCGCGTTCTCGGGCCACGTACGAAGTGAGGTTCACGATGCTCGCAGCGCCGGCGAGCAGGCCCACCACGCCGGCGTAGACGTAGAAGTCCGGTACGTCGGAGCGGTAGACGCCCACCACGACCGCGAAGATGAAGACCAGGTAGGAGACGTTGTCGCAGACCGTGTCGATCCACTCTCCGCGACGGCTCTCGAGGAATTTGAGCTTCGCGACCTCGCCGTCGGTCCCGTCCACGATCGACGCGAAGTGGAAGAGCGCACCGGCCAGGAGGAAGTTGAGGTAGCCGCCGAGAACGGCGAAGGCGGCGCCGACGAAGGTGATGAGCATCGCGGCGACGCTGATCTGGTTCGGCGTGACGGGGGTGTCGACGAGCAGGCGGCTGATCCGCTTGGAGACGGGCCGGTTCAGGTGTCTCGAGACCCACCCGTCCGACGGTTTCGTGAGGGCTGCCAGGAGCTTCCGCTCTGCCGCTGCGAGGTCCTCGGGCGTGTCCACGTCCTGCCAGAGATACTCTCCCACGTCGGTGACCCGTGCCTTGCCCGTGAGCGCGAGCCGCTGCACCCCCGCCGACAGACTCGACTGCCCGTCCGCGCTCGCCTCTCGGATCGCGCCGAAGAGGGCCGGCGTCGCCAGGAAGACGCCGGTGTCGATCGCATCGAAGTCGTCCAGCTCCTTGCCGATCCGCACGATGCGTCCGTCTCGAACCATCACCTTGGTCGCATCCTCGAGGTCGAGGACGGAGTCGACGTCGTAGTCGACGACGAGGTCGATTCCCTCGGGCGCACCCCGCTCGGCCAGCGCCCGAACCGCTTCGGGCCGGAAGAGGTGGTCGGTCATCGTGAGGAAGAACGGCTCGTCGAGCTCGCTCTCCGCGGCCAGGACGGAGATGCCGTTCGGCTCTTTCCAGTCCGGGTTGAACACCCAGTGCACGCGTAGCCCGGGGCGCTGCCAGCGCTCCATCTCGGCACGGATTCGCTCGGCCTCGTGACCGATGACCACGTACGCGTCGGTCACCCCGCCGCGCTGGAGCGTGTAGAGCGTTCGAGCCAGGAGCGGCAGGCCCAGCACCCGGAAAAGCGGCTTCGGGACCTCGCCACCGAGGCGAGATCCGAGGCCCGCTGCAAGCACGAGGGCCTTGGTTACCGGCTTGGGCGTATCACTCACGGGTTTCGGCAGGGATCGAGCCAGAAGGAAATTCGCGGGAAATATAACCCGCCCCGTCCCGAATCAGTCGCCGGTCGCGGCCGTCTCCGTGCCGGCTCGTCTCGCGTCGGCCACCTCGAAGAGCGCGGGAAGGACGAGGAGGGCGCTCAGCAGCGTCGCGCCGAGCCCGACCACCGCCAGCTTGCCGATCGACTCCAGGCCGGGATGGCTGGCCATGATCAGCCCCGTGTAACCCACGATCGTCGTCACGGTGGCCATCGTCACGGCCGGACCCGTCCGCTTCAGCACCAGGTGAAGAGAGCCTCGTCCCTCCCTCCGGTAGCGGTGCCGGATGTGGACACCCGTATCGACGCCGATGCCGACGATGCTCGGCAGGACGACCATGTTGAAGAGGTTCAGCTTCATGCCCATCAGGACCATGACGCCGCCCATCCAGGTGATCCCCAGTACCAAGGGGCTCAGAACCATCAGCGCCTCGGTCACCGAGCGGACGTCGACGAGCACGATGACGAAGACGACGAGCAGGGACAGTGCGACCGCGATCTTGCCCTCGCGGATCACCATCTGAAGGAGGTCGGCGATGATCAGGTTGGGGCTCGCCGCGTGGAGCACGTGGCCCGAATCCAGAGTGAGCGTGCCGATGTCCTCGGCGAACCGAATGCTGTTTCGGCCGTCCCGAAGCGCGACGGACGGGTAGATGAAGACGAAGCTTCCGACTTCGCCGTCCTTCGTGAGGAAAGGCCGCAGCTCGTTTTCGGGCACGTCCGAGAACTCGATCGGCTCGTCGACTGCCAGGTAGCCCTGCAGCCGCTGGAGTCGCTCGAGATCGTCTCCCGTCAGAATGTCCTCCGCCTCCTCTTCCTCGATCATCTCCCGGATCCAGCCGATCCGCTCGAGTCGCGGGCCCTGGTCCTCGGGCACGAGGGAGTAGATCGAACGCACCTGATCGACCGTGGGAGTCACCGTGTCGCTCTGCATCCGCGTCTCGACGAGCGCCTCGACCGCGACGGCCTCCTCGGGCGACGACGCCAGGACGAGCGCGGGAGACTCGGAGCGATCGAAGACCCCCCGCGTGAGCTCTCCGACCCGCTGCCGCTCCGGCGTGATGATTCGCAGGTCGGTGAAGTCGTACTCGAACTCGACCCGTGAGAATCCGACGATCGCGAGGATCGTGACGAGTCCACCGGCGATCAGCAGCGGGCGCGCCGATGCGAGCGGGCGGGGCTCGAAGGAGAGCGTCTTGCCCTCCACGCGCCCGATCTTCAGGAGCCCGAACCGTTCGGCGGTGACGATCAGCCCGGGGAGCAGGAAGATGGTGGCGAGCAGCGCGAAGACGAGTCCGATGCCGGTGATGAACCCGAGCTCGGAAAAGCCCTTGAAGTCCATCAGCATCAGCGAGAAGAAGGCTGCCGCGGTCGTGAAGGTCGTGGTCGCGAGCGCCCGCCCGGTCTCACAGACCATGTTGTGGAGCGCGTGTGCCTGATCGCCGCCGGCCTGGCGTGTCTCCCGGTAGCGGGCGAAGGCGTGGATCCCGTAGTCGATGCCCAGTCCGAAGAGGACGACGAAGAGGAAGCCGGTGATCGTGTTGAGCTGGCCGATCGCCAGATAGGTGACCCCGAACGTCCACGCGATCGAAGCCGCGAGGGTGATGGCGATCAGGATCGGCGGCATCAAGCTCCGGAAGTACAGGAAGAGGAGCAGGAGAACGCCGGTGAAGCCGTAGACGGCCGTACCGAAGATGTCGGACTTCAGCGTCTCGAACTCGTCGATGCGGTTCTTGATGTTGCCGCCGTAGACCACCTCGATGTCCGCGGCGTAGCCGGCGGGGTCGGTCGACTCGACGATGCCGCGGACCTCGGTGAGCATCTCCACGCTGTAGTCGAGATCGACGCTCTCTCCGGCCGCGGCGACCTCCACGACGAGCACGGTGCTGTCGGGGTTGGTGAAGTACGGCTTCGGCTCGTACTCGCTGTACTTCGCCTCCCACGCCGCGAGCTCGTCCTCTTCGCCCTCCTCGGACTCTTCCGTGGGCGGGGGCCCGAAGAGGTCGTCCACCATGAACGGGTTGAACGCCTGCTTCTCGGCGTCGATCGCATCCAGGATGACGTCGTACAGCTCGTCCAGCTCGTCCGACGTCACAGGAAGAGCAGGGCATTCTTCTGGTAGAACTCGGTCTCGTTCTCGAACTGCGCGTAGAGGACGTATTCGCTCTCCTCGAGCTTCGGCTTGAGGTCGGTGGCGAGCCGGAGCAGGGCGTCGAAGTCGCCTCCGGCCAATACGACCCGAAGCTTGCTCACGGCCCCGCCCACCTCGGCCTCCATCGCGTCGAGCGCCTGGACGCTCGCGAAGCTGTCCGGAAGGAGCGTCGCGAGGTCGCTCTCCAGGCTCAGCTTCGAGGTGAGAAACCCGCCGACGAGGGTCGCAGCGATGCACAGGCCCAGGACGGGGCCGTAGCTGTGGGGCACCCAGCGACAGGCATGTCCGGGCTCGTCCGTCACCCCTTCGTCCGCTCCTCTTCGAGTCGCTCGACCATCCGCGCGTACATCTCCTCGTACGAGGTAGCCCGGATCTCACGTCTGAAGGAGTCCTGATAGGTCCTCAGCGTGCTCGAGCCGTCGATGACGACGTCGTAGGCCCTCCACTCGCCCTCCACGAGGTGCATGAGGTAGACGATCTCCACCTCACGCTTGCCCTCGTGTGCGAAGGTCAGCACGCGGCTCTCGTTCCCTTCGATCTCCGCAGGCTCGTAGGTGATGCTGTCGGCCTGGTACACCTCGAGCTTCTGGACCGAGGAGTTCCGAACCAGTTCGCGGAAGGTCCCCACGAACTGGACCTGCTCCTCGGGCGTGCGTTCGTCCCAGTATCGCCGGAGCGCCCGCCGTGAGAGCTCGTGGAAGTCGATGAGTCCGTTGATGACGTCCTTGAGCCGCTCTCTGGTCTGCGCGNNTTGATGACGTCCTTGAGCTCCTCGCGGACCTCGTCCGAGATCGAATCACCGGCCGCATCGAGCGCCTCGGTGACGGCATCGTTGCGCGTCCGGACGACGTCCGTCGGGTCCGACTGCGCGGAGAGCGTCGCCGGTGCTCCGATCCACCCGCCGATCACCGTTGCGGCGAGCAGCGCCCATGCCGTGTTTGCCATCGGTATTCTTCGATCACTCCGGATCATGCCACTCGCTCAATTCTGCAGGTCGCGTCCGACCGACTGACTCAGCTCCGCGAACTTCGTGTTGTACCGCGCCAGATTGCGAAGCTGTGTCACGCTCATCCCCACGTTCGATTTGAAGGCGTCGATGACGTCGTCGATGTTCCCGATTCCCAGGTCGAACGTCTGGAGCTCGGCCCGGAGCAGGTTCTCGCTCGCCCTGAGTGCCGATCGCCCGTCCTCCACGTCCTGCTCGGCGCGCACCAGCTCCAGATAGGCTTCGCGAACCTGCTGCTCGATCATGAGACGCAATGGCCGTGCCTGAGCCTCTAGCCTCGCGAGCTCGAATCGCTCGACCTCGGTCCGGTCTCCGTTTTGCCAGAAGTTCAGGTTCCAGTCGATCCCGAGCAGCATCGCCGGCCGGGTGAAGTTCGTCGGGTTTCGGACCCAGGGATTACGCGGATCGAACCGTCCGGGGGAGCGGTTCAGGCTGAACTGCCCCGCCGCGTAGAGTGTCGGCTTCCGATCGGCTTCGAGGCCTCGCACGAGCGCCCGGCGCGCGTTGAGGCCCGCCTCGAGTCGGGTGATCTCGGGCCGGCTTCCACGCGCAGCATCGAGATAGTCGGGCAGCTCGCCGACTTCCACCTCGAGCTCTTCCAGGGATGTAGTGGCGAGCTCGAGGACGACGCCCTCTCCGAGGCCGAGAAGTGCGCGCATCGCCGCGACGGCCTTGGTCCGGCCCGTTTCGACCTCTCGGCTCTGGCTCGTCACCTCGTACTTGAAGAGCTCGAACTTGAACAGGTCGTTCTGGCTCGCCTCGCCCTCGTCGTAAAGCTCCATGAGGCGGGTCTCGGCCTCGTCCACCCGCTCGCGGACGGAGGAGGAGACGTCAGCGAGCTCGTTGCTGAGCACGATTCCCCAATAGAGCTGGCGAACCTGCTTCAAGAGGTCGGCTCTGGTGCGCTCGAGCTCGGCGCGGTTGGCGTCCACCTGGAAGCGGGCGGCCTCGATTCGCGAGCCGAGCTTGCCGAAGGTGTAGATCGGCTGCACGAGGTTGACGTCCACCTGGGTGAACCAGGTCAGGTCTCCGAAGCCGGTGGTGGCCGTGTCGGGAGAGACCAGCACCCCGAACTCGGTGAACTCGCCCCGGGCCTTGGGAGCCGGTCCCCAGACGTTGCGCAGCCTGAGCTCGGGGAGGAACCGAGCCCCGCTGGCGAGGTCTTCCTGGGCGCGCGCCAGCTCCACCGAAGCGATCGCCGACTCCAGGAGCGGGCTGTGCTCGAGCGCGATGCGCTCCGCGTCCTGAAGGCCGACGACGAGCGTGTCCACCTGCCCGTCGAGGCTCGAGGCTCCGCTCAGAACGGCGAGTGTGACGGCGACCAGGCGCGATCGGAGCACGACGCTCATCGGGTGATCGGATCGACGATGTTGAGCACGCCGGACGTGACTCCGGGCGGAGCCTCCCTCAGCGCGACGATGTCGTCGTAGTCCGCGTAGGCCTGGGACTTCATCGAGTTGGCGTCCGACAGGATCCCGAAGCCGATCGACTTGGTCGGTGGGTTGCTGCCGAACGTCTGTCGGAACGCCTGGCGTGCGTCGAACACGAAGGTATGCCACTCCCCGATCCCCTCCGTGCCGGTCCCGAAGACGATCTGCCAGGGCTTGCNNAGGGTTTGCCGATCCCCTCCCTTCGGACGGCCGTTCCGACCGGCAGCGTGGAGCTCCACACGTACTTCAAGGACTGCGGGATCTGTCCGAAGAGCCGGGAGTTGAGGGTGAAGTAGAGGCCGGCGGCGCTGTCGACCTTCCAGTCGTCCCGCTCGTCGGCGTCCTCCGGGATCACGTTCACGCGCACCCGGAAGGACACATAGGGAAACTCGTCCACGTTCCACGGCGTGTCCCGACCCATGATGACCGACTGCCCCTCGTCCGTCGCCTCGAGGTACTTGTTGCCGTCCTCGAGCTGCACCCGGTAGGGCTTGTGCTTGTCGTCGTCTTTGCCCTTCCAGGACCAGCCGCGCGGAAGCGTCCCCACCTCGTCGTCCTCGAAGTCCTCGAGCACGACCCGATCGTAGCCTCCCAGCTCCGCGATCATGTAGCTGAACGAGAACGCCTCGAGTGCGGAGTCGACACGCCGCTCGATCGTCCCCAGGAGGCTCCGGTTCCCCTTCCGCACGTCCAGGACGCCGCAGCCGCCATCCTCGTGAGCGGTCAGACGAAACGTGAACCAATCGTTCCCGTCGATCCCCATGAGCCAATAGCGGGCCGTGACGAACCCGTCCTGGAGGACCCATTCCTCGTCCGCAGGGCGCAGATAGCGTCTCGGGGAGCCCTGGAAGTACGGCAGGAGGAGGTTACGCAGCTCGCGGGTCAGCGCGGTCCGAAACACCGTGCGCTCGTGGTCGTTCAACCAGGCCCAGCGTTCGTCGAGGATCCGTTCGGACATCTCGTCGAGGACGAAGATTTCCGGGATGAGCTCCTCTGCCCGCGCCTCGGCCCGACCGTTGTCCGCCTCCAGGATCCCGACCCACCGTCCCCACGCCGCCTCGATCTGGGCGGCGCCGTCGACGTGACAGATCGCGCCCTGTGGAGACGGGTCCGACTTCGAGGTGTCCGCCACCGACCGGTCCGGCGCGTCGCCGCGGGATGCCCCGACGAGCACGGCACAGACGCCGGCGAGGACGGCCGTGCGGCGCCCTGTCCGGGGGTGTGCTCGAAAGGCGTTCAGCGTGTTGATGATCGTGCTCCTGACTCGAAGTCGTGCAGGCGCGGTCCGATGCGCTTTAGAACACTGTCCCGGAATGGGCGGTTCCGGTTTCACGGACATCGGATTACGGCGGTCCGGCCCGATCGGCTAGAAGAGCAGTCCGTCTCTGGGTTGGGCGAAGGCCACGACGATCGCGGCGATTACGCTCGCCCAGACCAGCACGTAGAGGGGCACGAAACGCTTCCGTCGCTCCAGATACTCGGGAAACTCGGGCTCCTTGCCCTGGAACTTGCCACGTGGCCGGTCGGGGAAGAAGAAGGTCTTGTAGGTCTCGATGGTCGCGACGGTGAATCCGATGGAGCCCAGAAACACGAAGACGTAACTCGAGGTGAGGGCGCTCACGAGCACACCGTACCCGAACGCCATTCCCGGGCTTCGGAAGAACTTGAAGGTGTGAAAGCCCTCGATCGGAG
>JABAHR010009302.1_pt6 | contig 11824 bp, 11 predicted proteins | sample 7062101 | NCBI WGS metagenome assembly JABAHR01 (sample SAMN14534553, study PRJNA622989) | marine sediment metagenome | biome: marine biome [ENVO:00000428]; feature: marine pelagic biome [ENVO:01000023]; material: deep marine sediment [ENVO:00002113] | place: India: Gulf of Kutch | collected...
GTTTCGTCTGCGGGCCGGTCGATCTCCATCGTTCGAAGATCGGGATAGGCCTTTTTCTGGATGGCAGCAAAGCGCCCACCTGGATATTGAGGAGGGTTGGCAGATGCATCGCGTTCTTTCATGAGCGCGGAAAAACGCGGCGGAGACTGCGTGTCGGTTGTGACATCGTTGATCTTCGGAAAGTCGTTTGCCAGCACGCCAATCCCAAAAAGGCCGGAGAACATAACAACACTAAGAAATAATCCGACCACGACACGCGCCGTTCCTGCACCTCCATTGCGCCAAATCGAGATTGCGGCCGCGATGCCGCAAAGTGCTGCGATGAAAAGTCCGATGTATCCGAGCGCAACGGTATTGAGCGCTACCGCGGTTGGCATGCCGAAAAAGCGGTGGAGAATAAAGGCCACGGCCATCAGCACGACGGAGAAAATAGCCACGCGGCTTGTCCAACGGCTCAAGGCGATCGGCTGTTGTGGCTCGTCGAAGTTCATGGAAACGGATGCTGACCCTGGGGAGGCACTTTTTTGCGCGCATTTGCCTGTTGGGCCTAGCATAATCCGCGAATCGGACGAAATGTAGAGTTGATACCGCGTGATCGCTGCTCCACCTTCATTGCCAAACGGCGACAGCCTTGACCGTGTCGAAGAGACCCTCAGCCCGCCATTTGATCGGCCGGATCGCGGCCATACCGGCTTTTCTGGCCGGCTTTTTTTGTCTGGACCTTGATAGCGGGCTGCACTCTGGCGACCGCCCACCTCTCTGGCGTTCCGCCTGGGCCCAGGATACCGGTGCATTACCCGGGCTTCGAATCGCGAGCATCGATCTGTCGACATCTCCGGGTGCCGCCGTCCTCCTCAAACCGGCGGACAGCAAACCAACATGGCGCACCTCGTTCGGGGCCGAGCGCAAGACAGTCGTAGGACCAAAGCTGATTGCGGGGTCTATCGACGCCGATGTTGTGCTCCTGCAGGGGCTCACCTCTATCCGCGTAGCCCGTGCGCTCTTTCCTGCGCGCGCTTGGCGTCTTGTTATCTCCCGGCAATTGCTCATGAGCCAGGACCCGGTTGATCCCTGGTCGCGGGATTCTGTCTTGTCCATGCCGGTCACGGCGGTCGCCGTGCGTTACCAAAGAGGCTTGCGCATCACCGGGCAGGCACACGTTCAAGATCTGGCGTCTGCTGGCGATGCGGAGGAGCAATTGCAGTCGCACGCAAGTGATGCCACGGCGCTCCGTCTAAGGATCCGCAATCATGTCTTCTGGGTGCTGTCCGTCAGCCTGCCCGCGGGTGCCTGCGCCCCTTCGCGCGGCGCGTGCCGCGAGCCCCGCGCTCTTGAGGACTGGCGCCAAAAAAAGGCCAGGTCTGGGGAGGCCGTCATCGTCGGAGGCACTCTTACGAATCCGGCGCGGAAGGCGCTTCCGCCGCCGCCTTGTCCGGGACAGGTCATTGCAGAGATCCCGTACCGGCCTTCTAACCAGAAGGCGCCGCTCAGTATTTTGGCGCGTGCGCGCTACGAGGATCCCTTTGGGTGCCTGGCGAAGGGGCTTTTCGATCGCTAGCTTGAGATGCCGTATGCTGCCGAATACCTGGCTCACTTGGCTTTCTCACTTCAGTCCGCCCTTCAGGCTGGAATATTACAGAAAAATACCAGATCCTGACCGCGATCAGGGGGGCGGCCATCGAGAGCGGCGGACGTGGCCAGCCGGGGGTTTGACACGCGCTTTTCAAGCGCCGTTTGATATGTGCTGGGCATGGCGTACCGCTACAAACTTCAAGAGCCCGTTCCTAAGGGCACACGGCGCATCGCGCGCGATCAGATCGAGATTGTAAGGACCAAACTCGGTGCTCCTCGCCGGAGCGAAAGCGCTGTTCATGAATCCCGAAAGTCGTTGAAGCGCGTGCGCGCCCTTCTGCGTCTTGTCCGTCCCGCCATCGGTGACAAATCATTCAGCGCGCTTAATGCCGAAATACGCGATATCAGCGCCCTGCTTTCCCCGGTTCGTGACCGACAAGTGCTTCTCGAGACGCTCTTGAACCTGGAGGAGGCGTCGAATTCCTCTCACAAGGCCGCCTTTTCAGCACTGAAGCGCGTGATCAAGGACAAGCAACGGGCAAAGAAGCGTGCGGATGGCGGTGTCACGACTGTTGCCTTGACGCGGCTCGAGACTGTTGGAAAGCGCTTGTCGAAACTCTCCTTCAGCGGAACGGATTCCGATTGCATCGAACAGGGGCTACGCGTCAGCGTAGGACGTGCGAGACGGCAGATGCGGCGCGCGTTTGAAGAAAATACGGATGAGGCGTTCCATGAGTGGCGCAAGGCAGCACAATTGCATTGGCGGCAAATGCAGCTTCTCGGCTCTGCCTGGCCGTCCATGTTTGCGTCCCGCGCTGAGGCTGGCCGGCAACTTTCACAGCTGCTCGGCGACGATCACGATCTTTCCGTGCTTATGGCGTTCATAGATTCGCTTTCACCAAAATCTCTGCGCGGGGCGCATGCCAAGACCATCCGCCGCCTCGCGGGGCGCCGGCAGAAGGAGCTTCGGGCCGTTGCGAAACCGCATGGCTTGATTCTTTTTGCGGAAAAGCCTGGCAGCTTTGCTAAACGCATTCGACGCACTTGGGAGGCCGCCATTCAGTTGAACGGTAAAAGCCGAAAGAGCATGGAGCCGCGAAAGACTACGAAGGCGACACGAAGCGTGTCTCGCGGCAACGCTAAGAAAACAGCAAAGCCGAAGGCTGCGCCGCGGACGAAATCGACACCCGTCAAGCGCACGCGCGCTCCACGACCGAAAGCATCTTCCCTTGCGCCCCGGAAAGACCGTCGCCACTAAGTTTACCTAGCCCGCACCTACGAGACTGGCCTTGCTTTGGGCGATCCGTTAGGGTGCCGCGCGCGTACTACAGGGGAGCGTCTCATTCGAGAGGGCATTGTTACCTATTCCATGGCTCAGACTTTCACACCGGACCGGACCCATTGGCCGAAAGATCACCCGAAGGTGGCTTCGGGGCGCATCGGCGTCCTTCTTCTCAATCTCGGTACGCCCGATGCCACCAGCTATTGGCCGATGCGCCGCTACCTAAAGGAGTTCCTTTCGGATCCGCGGGTCATTGAGGAGCCGCGTTGGAAGTGGTGGCCAATTCTCAATTTTATTATTCTGACGGTGCGGCCGTCGCGAAAGGGACGCGACTACGCTACGATTTGGAACACCGAGAAAGACGAAGGTCCGCTCAAGACAATCACGAGGGGACAAGCCGAGAAGCTCGCAGCCCGCTTGGCGGGCGAGCCCCGGATCGTTGTCGACTGGGCCATGCGTTATGCGAATCCGACGACGGCAAGCCGCATTCGTGCGTTGCAGAAGCAGGGTTGTGAGCGCCTTTTGTTGGTGCCGCTCTATCCCCAGTACGCCGCTGCGACCACCGCAACGGCCTGCGACCACGCCTTTCGCGCCTTGATGGACATGCGCTGGCAGCCGGCCGTTCGGGTGGCGCCCGCTTATCACGACGATCCCACCTATATCGGCCGGCTAGCCGCGTCGATGAAAACGAGCCTTGCAAANNGCGACGTTTCACGGAATGCCGCAGAAGTATTTTGACGCTGGCGATCCTTATCATTGCCATTGTCAGAAAACGTCTCGTCTTTTGCGGGATATGCTTGGCTGGCCCGAGGATCGCTGGCTGACGACTTTTCAATCGCGCTTTGGAAACGATCCTTGGCTGCAGCCCTATACTGACATGACGGTGGAACGATTGGCAAAAGAGGGCGTCAAGCGTCTGGCTTTGGTCGCGCCCGGCTTTTCTGCGGACTGCCTCGAAACTCTTGAAGAGCTCGACGGTGAAAACCGACATATCTTCGAAGGAAACGGTGGCGAAAAGTTCGCCTATTTACCAGCACTCAATGATAGCGACGAAGGCGTCGATGTCATCGAAGCCATTGTGCGGCGTGAGTTGATGGGCTGGCTCTAACCCTTAAGCAACGGTTACCGGACCTCGTTTCTTGCCCAAGGCAAAACCGAGGACACTTGTCCAATCGGATGTTCGATTGAAATGGACTTCTTGTTTCAGCACGCAAATCTGTCGAAATAAAAAACCACCAATTCGGATTTGCATATACTCCTGCCAATTGTCCCGAAATTCATTTTTTCGCAATACTTCATTTACGCTATCTTTCAGTATTGCGACTAGAAATGCCCCGGACCCTCCCTACATCTGAGGACACGGATCCTCACTACTTAAAGGAGATAACAATGGGATTCTTCAGCGGCTCCGAAGTATTCGGCCTGTTGCTGATCGGTTTGGCAATCATTGCATTGTGGTCAACCGTCAAGATCGTTCCTCAGGGCTTTAACTATACGGTCGAGAACTTCGGCCGCTATACGCGCACACTCACGCCTGGCTTACACATCCTCATTCCAGTTATGGAACGGGTTGGGCATCACGTGAATGTTAAAGAGCAAGTAATCGACATTCCTTCTCAGGACGTCATCACCCGCGACAACGCCATGGTGAGCGTCGATGGCGTGGCCTTCTTCCAGGTTCTCAGCGCCGCCAAGTCGGCGTATGAAGTGGACAACCTCGAGAATGCGATCGTCAACCTGACGATGACCAACATTCGTACCGTGATGGGTTCGATGGATCTCGACGAGCTTCTCTCCAATCGCGATCATATCAATGCCCAGCTGCTGCAGGTCGTGGACGCCGCTACCGAATCCTGGGGCGTCAAAGTCACCCGCATCGAGATCAAGGACATTGAACCCCCGCGCGACCTCGTCGATTCGATGGCGCGGCAGATGAAGGCTGAGCGCGAGAAGCGCGCCCAAATTCTTGAAGCGGAAGGCATGCGGGCAGCCGCCATTCTGCAGGCCGAAGGTGAGAAGCAGGCCGTGGTGCTGGAAGCCGAGGGCCGGCGTGAAGCCGCCTTCAAGGACGCCGAGGCCCGCGAGCGCGAAGCCCAGGCCGAGGCCCGGGCCACACAGATGGTTTCAGACGCCATCGCCGCAGGAAACATGCAGGCAATCAACTACTTCGTCGCCAACAACTATGTGAAGGCTCTGGAGTCGTTGGCCAAAGCGCCCAACCAGAAGGTCATTATGATGCCGCTCGAGGCGTCTTCTGTGATCGGCTCGGTTGCCGGTCTTGCACAGATCACCGGCGAAGCTTTCGGCGGCGCTGGCGTACGTGGGTCATCGGGAAGTGTACCCACGGTCTAATTCTACGATAAAGTGCCTGACCCAATGGGTCAGGCACACTTGAATATAAGAACAAATGCGCGTCAACGGTTCAGAGGAGTTACCTGTNNTCTGGAACTGGTTTTTCCTGGCGATCGTTCTGTTCGCTCTGGAGGCGATCATTCCCGGCGTGCATCTCCTCTGGTTCGGATTGGCTGCCGCTGTTGTCGGTCTCATCGTTGTCGCGCTTGGCGCCTTAGGAGCCGATGCTGCCTTTACATGGCCGCTACAGCTCGTCCTCTATTCCGGTATTTCGGTTGGAACCGTTTTTTGGGTGAAGCGTTATGCACGCCCGGAAGCGTCAAGAAGTGATCTGCCAAATCTGAACGTCCGTGGCGCTCAGTACGTCGGCCGCCGCGTTACCGTAGAAGACGATATCGTCAAAGGCCGCGGCAAAGTCCGTGTCGGCGATACGATCTGGGTCGCACGAGGCCAAGATGCGCCGAAGGGCAGCACGGTCAAAGTGGTGAGCGTCGACGGGACGGTCCTCGTGGTGGAGCGGGACGCAAGCGCCTGATCCGGCATAAATCCCTGAAGCGGTGGTTGGCTACCGTCGTGCCGTGAATTTGCAGCAACAGCGTTTGACGATGTCTGCGGGCTTAATCGTCCGCAAGATCACGCAATCCCTGCGCGCAAGAGATCGTGCACATGTACGATTCCAATGGGCTTGCCTTTTTCGACCACGAAAAGCGCCGTAATGCGCGAGGCATTCAGCATTTCAAGAGCCGCTGAGGCGAGCATACGCGGTTCGATGGTCTTTGGCTTGCGGGTCATGATCTCATCCGTGCGTGCGGCCAGAAGCTCTTCGCCCATGTGACGGCGCAGGTCGCCATCCGTAATGACGCCGACAAGCTTGCCCTTGCTGTTAACGACACCAAGGCACCCGAAGCTCTTCGCCGTCATGACGACCAGGGCTTCGCTCATGGGTGCGGATTCGCTTACGAGCGGCAGGCTCTCTTTGCGATGCATTACGTCGGCCACGTACTTCAGGCTCGCACCGAGCGATCCACCGGGATGAAACGTCTTGAAATCGTGCGCGGTGAAACCTTTGGCCTCCAGCAATGCAATGGCCAGGCAGTCGCCCATTGCCAGTTGCATGGTTGTCGAGGTGGTGGGCGCAAGCCCCATAGGACACGCCTCTTTTGCTTTCGGCAGCGTCAACGAAACGTCCGACTGGGCACCCAGCGCCGACTTCGCGTTGGAGGTGACGGAAATGAGCGGCACAGAAAAGCGCCGCGAAAAGGTGATGATGTTCTTGAGCTCGGCCGTTTCGCCTGACCATGATAACGCGAGGACGACGTCGTCACGTGTGATCAGGCCGAGATCACCATGTGACGCCTCGCTCGGGTGCACGAAGAACGATGGTGTTCCGGTCGATGCGAATGTGGCCGCGACCTTCTGGCCGACGTGGCCGCTCTTGCCAATGCCGGAGACCACAACACGACCGCGCGCCTGCTTCATCAGCTGAACGGCTTTGGCAAAAGGTCCGGCAAGCCCATTGTTCAGTGCGGTCCGGAGGGCGGCAAGACCGTCGGTCTCGGTCTTGAGCGTCTGCACGGCGCTCTCGACGGCCGTGCGCGCGGCTCCCTTCCCCCCCTCGATCGATTTCAGTTTGCGCATTGATCCTGCCACGATCGCCTGGGCCACCATCGGTCTCGATCCCCCTCAAAGACGCGAGACTCGTTTTCCCGACTACCAATCTTCTAGCAGCCCGCGGCTTCCCGTCCAATCCGGTGCCGGCCGGGCAAATTTCTTAAAGGAGCATTAACCAGCGCTTTTTAGGGTGCGAGTTTGCGGGTGAGCGTTCGCGTGACGGGTCAACTTCCTCATGGGGACGCCAGGGTGACGGCCAAATTCAGCCTTTTTTGGTATGCCGCGGGGCTTGGCTACGCCACGATTCTAGCCGTTCTTACGGCCGATCTGGCGCTCGCTCAGGCTGTTGATACCCCTATAGAGCGGCGCGAGCTGGCGCCGGCGATCCCCCGGGACGACCCCTCAAGAGATCCACAAAGCTTTGACGATCCGCTCGATCCCTCGCCGCGGCCCGGGCAACGGGCGGTCGTGCAGGACGGCGATCTTACCTACCCCTCTGAACCGGCGGTCGTGCACGACGGTCTGGGCGAGCGGCCCGAGCCGGTCCCGCTGCGCGATGGGATTGATCCGACGCGCGTCGATAACCGGACCCGGGAGGACATCGCCGTCTTCGAAAGCCCACCGGCTGGGTATGATCCGCTCCTGTTCCAGATCGAAGACATCGATCCCGTGGTGACGAACCGGCTGCCGCGACGGCTTGCCGAGTTCGAACCTTACGACCCGGTCGGCATCAAGCTCGGTAGCTTCGTCTACTTCCCACAGATCGAAGTCAGCGGTGCTACCACGAACAATGTCCTGCGCTCGACAATTGATTCTTCCGATATCTATGCGGAGGTGGCGTCGGAGCAGCGGCTTGTCTCGAATTGGACGACACATGCCCTTGAGTTTCGGGCCACGGGCCTTCTCAACTTTCATAACGACTTCCCCAGTGAAGATGACCGGGATTGGGCTTTGGAAGGGCGCGGTCGTGTCGATGTTACGCGGCGCACAAATCTTCAAGGACTCCTGTTGCACGACGTCAGACAGGAATCGCGCTCGGCCATAGATGCCTCGACGACGGGAGATCGTCCCGAGGTTGTTACCGATCAGGCGGCTCTGACCCTCAACCATCAATGGNNGACTTCAGCGATACGGGGGCGGGGGCCACGCTCCAGCGCAATGACGACCGGGATAGCGAAACGAACGAGGAGGCTGTTCGTCTGCAATGGGAGTTCAAGCCGACGTTTTCGGTATTCGCCGAAGCGGAGATCAACCAGCGTACTTTCGGCGCGCCGGCCCAATCCGATCTTATCCGCCGTGACAGCGACGGCGAGCGCTGGCGCTTCGGTGTCGACTTTGGCGATACCAGTCGCATCCTGCGCGGCGAGGCGAGTTTCGGTTGGGGCCGGCAGAGCCCGGATGACGCGCGCCTTGCGACTGCCGACGCCTTCCTCTTCGACGCCAATGTCGCGTGGCGGATGAACGGTCTCACATCACTTCTGGTTTCAGCCCAAACCGACTTATTCGACACGACAACGACCGGCTCGCCCGTGGTGGTCACCCACACGATTGGAACCGAGGTGCGTCATGCCTTTCGACACTATCTGATCGGGACGGCCGGACTCTCGGTCTCGGCGCGCGATTACGCGTCGATCCCGCTGGAGGAGACTGAGCTCAGGACGACAGCCGGAGCGGAATACTTCATCAATCGGGAGTTCATCTTGTTTGGCCGGTATCAGCACATTGCTTTTAATTCCGATGCCACCGGCGGAGACTATCACGCTGACGATTTTCGCCTTGGCCTGCGCTGGCGCCGTTGACAGGCCGTGTGTGGTTGACCGCCTCTCGCTTCTACTTCCGCTGGAACGGTTTCGTTAATGAAAATGCGCACCACGCGGCCCTCCGCGGCGGGCTATACGCCTATACTGACGCGCAGGGGCCAATCCCCTATACTGTGTGCCGCGTTGCTTGAACCACCTTGGGTGGCGTACGTTTGCGCTCACTCACAACCCTTTGCCGATCCGGAACCCGTGCATGGCAGATCGCTGCCCTCAACCCTCACCCGCCGCCTACCCTGCCACGCGCCTCAGACGCACCCGCCAATCCTCCTGGTCGCGCCGGCTCGTGGCTGAGAACGTGCTTTCGCCTTCCGATCTCATCTGGCCCCTGTTCGTGATCGAGGGTGAGAACAAGCGCGAACCGATCGCTTCTATGCCGGGCGTAGAGCGGCTCAGTGTCGATCTTATCGCGGCGGCTGCAGAAGAGGCTCACTCGCTCGGGATTCCTGCGGTCGCCCTTTTTCCTTACACCAACCCCAAGCTGCGAAGCGAAGATGCGCGGGAGGCGTTCAATCCGGAAAATCTCGTCTGCCGGGCAACGCGCGCGATCAAATCGGCCGGGCACGATCTCGGGGTTATTCTGGACGTTGCACTCGACCCTTACACCAGCCACGGGCACGACGGCCTTGTCCGCGATGGCGAGGTCCTCAACGATGAGACAATTGAGGCGCTGGTCAAACAATCGCTCAATCAGGTGGCGGCTGGTGCCGATATTGTTGCCCCGTCCGACATGATGGATGGGCGCGTTGGCGCAATCCGGATGGCGCTTGAAAACGCAGGGCACACGAACACGCAGATTCTCTCGTACGCCGCGAAGTATGCGAGCGCCTTTTACGGGCCGTTTCGCGATGCCGTCGGCTCGTCGTCGGCGCTCAAGGGGGACAAGCGCACATACCAGATGGATCCCGCCAACACGGACGAAGCTCTGCGCGAAGTGGCGCTCGACATTGCCGAAGGGGCCGACATGGTGATGGTCAAGCCCGGGATGCCCTATCTCGACATTGTCCGGCGCGTCTCGGAGACTTTTGACGTCCCGACCTTCGCCTATCAGGTCTCAGGTGAGTATGCGATGATCATGGCGTCGGCTGACAACGGCTGGATCGACTCTGATGCAGCGATAATGGAGAGCCTGCTGGCCTTTAAGCGGGCAGGCGCCGCCGGTGTACTGACGTACTTCGCTCCAAGAGCGGCGCGGATCCTTAAGACTTAAGAATTCCATCAGTGAACACCACAAGCCTTCTCTTAAGGCGTTCTCCTTCATAAAGGGGGCCTCCTTAACCGTGTTACGGCCAAGTCCACATCACCTATTTGCCAGATGGTAGACTTGTGCAAATCAGCAAAGTGCTTGGGATGAACTGCCGGGGGGAGATCTTCCTGTAAGCAGTTGGACGTGAACAGTAATGAGTGCGGCAAAGCGATTTTTTCTCCTCCGCCTTTGGGCGGGGCTCTGGATCCTGGGGCTCGCCATCTCAGGCCTAACCTATGCGCCTCGGGCTGCCGAAGCGCAGACGACCCCTGGTGCCTCTGTTACGAAATCGAAGCCCATTACAGACAAGGCCAATACGGCGTTTCCGAAGGCTGGCACGCCCAAAAGCGCGACCGGACCAACCAACAAAGATGCACCGTCCACTAACGCGACGCGTACCGGCAAGACTCTGCGTAACTCAAAGCCCAACCGAGATTCCGCCGGCGCCAACACGCCTTATCTCTTGGGTACGGGCGACATCATCAAAGTAAGTTTCTTCAAGAACCCAGATATCTCTGGTCAATTTGCCGTGCGCCAAGATGGGACCGTCTCGGTTCCGTTGCTGGGTGCGGTCAAAGTTGCGGGAAAGAGTGTGGCTGAGGCGGAGACCACCCTGGCCGACCGGCTTTCGGTTCTCTCGAAGCGAACGTCCTACGCCAGCGTCGAAGTTTCTAAGTACCGGCCGATCTACGTCGTCGGATTCGTGCAACGCTCAGGCTCTTACCCTTGGGCGCCAAATCTCAACGTGCTTCAGGCCGTCAGCCTGGCCGGTGGGTTTCGGCGCGCTGGAGACTTTGTTGCTGCGGACAGCGACCGTGAGGCGGGCCAGCTTACCGAGGCTTCCGAGTTGCTCGCCAGAGCGCTCGTGCGCCGCGCGCGACTCCTCAGCGAACGTGAGGGCAAGACCGAGTTTGACGTGCCAGAGCGGCTCGAAGGCCTCGTCTCCAGGATTAAAACTCATGGCATCATCGATACCGAGAAGCGGATGCTCAGACGAGGCGTAAAAATACGCGCCGCGACCAAAGAAAACCGAAAGAGGCTCCTGGAGCTGGCTGAAGAAGAAGTAAAAGCGGTCGAAACTCGCCTCGTAGCCGTCCGCTCACAAAAGAAAGTCAAAGGCAAGATGGTCGAAAAACTGCGGAAGTTGTACAAAAGGGGGAACACGACGTTTAATAATCTCAACGATACGGAATCGGAGGTGGCGCGGCTGGAGGGCGAAGAAGGCGATTTGCTGGCTGCTCTTGCGCGGGCCAGGCAGCGGTATAGCTCGGCACAGCACGATGTCCAGCGCGATGATACAGAGGTTCTCCAGGAGATCGAACGGAAGCTCGCCGACGTCGAGCAGGACATCGCCAGATACACTTCAGAAGTTACCACGTCAAAGCGCGTCTTAAAGCGCTATGGCGCAAGAGTGTGTCCGACCGGTTCGCGCGCGGGAGAACCCAGTGTGTCGTATCAAATCGTACGCGAGTCGGGTGCGAAGTCGGAAACGCTCAATGTGAACGAGAGAGCGCCGGTGCGACCGGGCGATACGCTGCGGGTTCGTGAACTCGCACAAACCTGCGCGAACGGGTAAGGCACACTGCGATCACCAATATTTCCTTTTAAACAAAAAAGAAATAGGTGCCCTCGCGGTTATGGTCGGACTAGGTAGATTCGATATGTGGCGACATTTTCGCAAGAAAATCCAAAAAATTGGATCCGAAGGGATTTACAGGTTTGGAATCGGACCACAAATACGCCGCGTCTTACCTGAAAATATTACAATCATTGCCTATCATCGCATCGCAGACCCAAATTCGAAAGAGTTCAAAGGGTTCCGAGACATTGTTAGCGCCAGTCCTGCTACTTTCGAAAGCCAATTGGACTATTTAGAGACGCACACGAATGTCATTTCACTTGCAGATTTTCTTGCATGGCAAGCCGGCCATTTAAAATTACCAG
>JABAHR010001590.1_pt4 | contig 11808 bp, 11 predicted proteins | sample 7062101 | NCBI WGS metagenome assembly JABAHR01 (sample SAMN14534553, study PRJNA622989) | marine sediment metagenome | biome: marine biome [ENVO:00000428]; feature: marine pelagic biome [ENVO:01000023]; material: deep marine sediment [ENVO:00002113] | place: India: Gulf of Kutch | collected...
CGCGCGCCGGGGGCGATGTTGCGCCTCGCAAAGCGTCGGACGGCGGGGTGAAACACAACCTTGTGGGGCTTCAGATCGAAGTAGTCGCTGATCATCCGCGGACTGTGCGAGCAAAGCCTGGCAGGCGCAAGTGCCGCCGCAACGAGGTCTTGCCGCCCACCGCACAATTAGCTATAGAGCGCGGGTCGCCGAGGCAGCGGCGCATGATCCGACCACAGGGCAGGGGCGGGGCTATGAGGCTCCGGCCCTTTGTGCTTTCGGAAAGGCCCCCCGGGGCGATGCGCGGCGCTCAAAGCGTAAACCAGGTGAAAGACCGGCGGACCCAACCGCCAGGCCGGAATAAGACGATGTAAGGAAACCGAACGCATATGTCTGCAAACGCTAGCATGGAAGAGTTCGAGTCTCTTCTCAACGAGACCTTCGAACTTAAGACCCCCGACGAGGGGTCGGTCGTCAAGGGCACTGTCCTGGCGGTCGAGGCCGGACAGGCCATCATCGACATCGGCTACAAGATGGAAGGCCGTGTCGACCTCAAGGAATTCGCGAAGCCCGGGCAAGACCCCGAGATCCACCCCGGCGACACGGTCGAGGTCTATCTCGAGCGCGTCGAGAACGCCCGTGGCGAAGCCGTCATCAGCCGTGACAAGGCCCGCCGCGAGGAAGCCTGGGACCGGCTCGAGAAGGCCTACGACAACGACGAGCGCGTCGAGGGCGCGATCTTCGGCCGGGTCAAGGGCGGCTTCACCGTCGATCTGGGCGGCGCCGTGGCCTTCCTGCCCGGCTCTCAGGTCGATGTCCGCCCGGTGCGCGACGTCAGCCCGCTGATGGACATCCAGCAGCCCTTCCAGATCCTCAAGATGGACCGCCGCCGCGGCAACATCGTGGTCTCGCGCCGCGCCATCCTGGAAGAGACCCGCGCCGAGCAGCGCGCCGAGATCGTCGCCAAGCTGCAGGAAGGCGACGTCGTCGAGGGCGTGGTCAAGAACATCACCGAATACGGNNACCGACATGGCCTGGCGCCGGGTCAACCACCCCTCCGAGATCCTGTCGATCGGCGAGACCGTCAAGGTCCAGGTCATCAAGATCAACAAGGAGACGCAGCGCATCAGCCTGGGCATGAAGCAGCTGCAGGAAGATCCGTGGGAGAACGTCGAGGCCAAGTACCCGCTGAACTCGGTGCACACCGGCCGCGTGACCAACATCACCGACTACGGCGCCTTCGTCGAGCTGGAGCCGGGCGTCGAGGGCCTGGTCCACGTCTCGGAGATGAGCTGGACCAAGAAGAACGTCCATCCGGGCAAGATCGTCTCGACCTCCCAGGAGGTCGAGGTCATGGTGCTCGAGATCGACACCGCCAAGCGCCGCGTTTCGCTGGGCCTGAAGCAGACCCAGGGCAACCCCTGGGAGAACTTCGCCGCCACCCACCCCTCGGGCACCGAGGTCGAGGGCGAGGTCAAGAACATCACCGAATTCGGCCTGTTCATCGGTCTCGAGGGCGACATCGACGGCATGGTGCACCTGTCCGACCTGGACTGGAACCGTTCGGGCGAAGAGGCGATCCAGGACTACCAGAAGGGCGACGTCGTCAAGGCGGTCGTCACCGATGTGGACGTCGAGAAGGAGCGCATCAGCCTGTCGATCAAGGCGCTGGAGGGTGATCCCTTCGCGACCGCGACCGCCGGCGTCAAGCGCGGCCAGATCGTCACCGTCACGGTCACCAAGATCGAGGACGGCGGGGTCGAGGTGGAATATGACGGCACCAAGTCGTTCATCCGCCGCTCGGACCTGTCGCGCGACCGCTCCGAGCAGCGCCCCGAGCGGTTCACGGTGGGCGACAAGATCGACGCGCGCGTGACCAACATCGACAGCAAGACCCGCCGTCTGGGCCTGTCGATCAAGGCGCGCGAGATCGCCGAGGAGAAGGAAGCCGTCGAACAGTACGGCTCCTCGGATTCGGGCGCCTCGCTGGGCGACATTCTCGGCGCCGCCCTGAAAGGCCAGGACGACAAGTAAGTGGACCCGATCACACGGGACTTCTACGAGGAGCGGCGCCGGAAATGGCGCCGCTCCGCCTTTTTGCGGGGCTTCTTTCTGGCCTTGCTGCTCGGCGCCCTGGGCTATGGCATCTACGCCTTCACCCGGCCGGAACATAGCGGTCCGCACATCGCGCGGGTCCATATCCTCGACGTGATATACTCCGACCCCTGGCGCGAGCAGATGCTCGACGAGATCGCCGAGGACCCGGACGTCGCGGCGCTGGTCGTGCATATCGACTCGCCGGGCGGCACCGTTGTGGGCTCGGAAGGCATCTATGACGGGCTGCGCGACGTCGCGACCCAGAAACCTGTCGTCGCGGTGATGGGCGGGGTGGCGGCCTCGGGCGGCTACCTGGCGGCGCTGGGTGCCGACCAGGTCATCGCGCGCGGCAACACCATCACGGGCTCGATCGGGGTGATCTTCGAGTACCTCGTCTTCTCAGACCTGCTGGACCGGCTGGGCGTCGAGGTCGAGACGATCCGCTCGTCCCAACTGAAGGCCGAGGCGTCGCCGCTGCGCGACCTGAGCCCGGAAGGGCGCGCCGCAGAGGCTGCCGTGGTGCAGGAGACCTATGACTGGTTCCGTGCCCTGGTGGGCGAGCGCCGCGGGCTCGAGGGCGAAGCGCTCGATAGCGTTGCCGACGGGCGCACATTCACCGGGCGCATGGCGCTGGATCTGGGCCTGGTGGACGCGCTGGGCGACGAGCAGAGCGCGCTCGACTATCTCGAATCACGCGAATCGGGTCTCGGGGATTTGCCGGTCGAAACCTGGGCACTCGAGGAGGAGTCTGGGTTTTTCGAGGGCATTTTGGGCAAGATTGGGATCAATTCCCGGGGTTTGCCGGGCTCTGGCTTGCCACGAGGCCCCCGCTTGATGTCCATTCTCAAATAAGCGCTGCGGAATTCCGCAACCTTGAGCTAAACTTAGCTGCGCGGCTCCGGCAGAAAAGAACCGGCCCGACGAATGAGGGGAGAGGACAAAAACCGTGATAAAATCTGAACTCATTCAGATGATCGCCGATGAAAATCCGCATCTGTACCAGCGCGACGTCGAGCGGATCGTGAACACGATCTTCGACGAGATCATCGATTCCATGGCCAATGGTCACCGGGTCGAACTGCGCGGATTCGGAGCGTTTTCGGTCAAGAAGCGCGACTCGCGGATGGGGCGCAACCCGCGCACCGGCGAGGCGGTGCATGTCGACGAGAAGTACGTTCCGTTCTTCAAGACTGGCAAGCTGCTGAGGGATCGCCTAAATACCTAGGGAACCTGGTCGTCTGCCGAAGGGGTGCATATGCTGCGTTTCGTGAAACTCGTCCTGCTGGGACTGATCCTTGTTGCCGTGATCATCCTGGGCCTGGCCAATCGCGGGCCGGTCACCCTGTACGTGCTGCCCGAAGGCGCGCAATCGATCCTGCCGGTGTCGATCGAGGTGCCGATGTTCGCCGTCATCCTGGGCTCGATCCTTTGCGGGCTGGCCATCGGCTACATCCTGGAATGGCTGCGCGAGCACAAGCATCGCCGCCTGGCCGCGCAGAAGAAGCGCGAGGCGTCGCGCCTGTCGCGCGAGGTCGAGACCCTCAAGAAGAAGCACATGACCCCCGAGGAGGAGGTTCTTGCCATCCTCGACAAGAAACCGGGGCATGCCTGACGCCTCCATCGCCATCAAGTTCTGCGGGCTGCGCAGCGCTTCGGACGTCTCGTCTGCCGTGGCGGCCGGGGCCAGCTTCGTCGGTTTCGTCTTCTTTCCGCGCTCGCCGCGCAACCTGACGCCCGATGAGGCCGCGCCGCTGGCCGCGGCGGTGCCCGAAGGCGTGACGCGGGTGGGGCTGATGGTCGATCCCGATGATGCGACGCTCGACCGGATCACCGCGCGGGTGCCGCTCGACATGATTCAGCTTCATGGGCGCGAGACCCCCGAACGTGTCGCCGAGATACGGGCGCGCACCGGCCTGAAGGTGATGAAGGCGGTCGGGATCCGAGACCGCGCCGACCTTGCCCGCGCCGAGAGCTATCGCCAGCATGCGGACATGCTGCTGCTCGACGCCAAGCCGCCCGAGGGCGCGACGCTGCCCGGCGGCAACGGTTTGGCCTTCGACTGGCGCCTGCTGCAAGGCCTGGACTGGGACACGCCCTGGATGCTTGCCGGCGGGCTGCGCCCCGAGAACGTGGCCGAGGCGGTGCGCCTGACCGGCGCCCGGGCGGTCGATGTCTCCTCGGGCGTCGAGAGTGCGCCGGGCGAGAAATCGGCCGAGCGTATCGCCGCCTTCGCGGCGGCGCTGAAGCACCTTCCGGTGCCCGCTGCCTGAGTCCGGGCCTGCGGTTACGGCGCCGCGCGCATTACGGGATCTTCTGCACAACGTCACCGAGACGGCGCGCGGGGCCGCGTTGTCCAGATAAGGGGATGATCGAAGCCGCCGGCGACCGACAATCGAGCGCCGACGCGGCGTCGCAGCCGCCTCACTCCTTGACGTAGAGCCTCCGGGGCCGGTCGCAGAAGCATTCGGCCGGGCCGTCCTCGCGGATCAGGATGCTTTCGGTAATCTCCAGCCCCCAGTCCTCCATCCACAAACCGGGCATGAAGTGGAAGGTCATGCCGGGCTCCAGCACCGTCTCGTCCTCGGCCCTGAGCGAGATCGTGCGCTCGCCCCAGTCCGGCGGATAGCTCAGCCCGATCGGATAGCCGCAGCGCTGGCCGCGTGTGATGCCGGCGCGCTCCAGCGGGGCGCCGAGGGCGTTGGCGATGTCGCAGGCGCGGTTGCCGGCGCGCGCAGCCTCCAGCCCGGCCTCCAGCCCCTCGATCAGCGCGGCCTCGGCATGGCGGATGTGGTCGGGGGGCTTGCCCAGGAAGACGGTGCGGCAGAACGGCGTGTGATAGCGGCGATAGCAGCCGGCGATCTCGAAGAAGGTGGCGGCGCCGATCTGGAACGGCGCGCCGTCCCAGGTCAGGTGCGGCGCCGCGGCGTCCGGCCCCGAGGGCAGCAGCGGCACGATGGCGGGGTAGTCGCCCCAATCCTCGCCTTCACCGCGGATAAGGTCGCCGAAGATCTCGGCCACCAGGTGGTTCTTGCGCACCCCCGGCTCGACCCGCTCGAAGATGCCGTCCACGGCCTTCTCGACGATCCGCGCGGCGCGGCGCATCATGCTGATCTCGGCCTCGGATTTCACCCCGCGCTTCCAGTTCACCAGAGCGGTCGCGTCGACCATGCGCGCGTCGGGCAGGGCCTCGCTCAGAACCGCGTGGGCGCGGGCCGAATAATAGTAGTTCTCCATCTCCACCCCGATGCGCTTGGCCCCGAAGCCGGCATCGGTGATCGCGGCGGCGAGGTCCTGCATCGGGTGGCGGGTGGTGGACTGCACGAAGCGGTCGTCATAGCCGCGGATCGACTCCTCCTCCATCCACACGGTGCGGCGGGCGCCGTTGGCGTCCTGGCCGCGACCCCACCACATCGGCTCGCGGTCGGGAAACACCAGCACGCCCTGGTGAACGTAGAAGGACCAGCCGTCATAGCCGGTGATCCAGTGCATGTTTGATGGGTCGGTGACGAACAGCAGGTCGAGTCCCGCCGCCTCCATCGCGTTGCGAAGTTTTTCCAGCCGTTCCTGATACTCGAAATACGAAAACGGCAGTCTGGGGGCGGCGTGAATCGTCATCTGGCCTGTCTTCCTGATCTTGCGAATGGCCCGCCGGGCTGCGGCGAATCTGCCGCAGCCGACGGGCCACGAGGAAGCCATAAGCCAATTGCGATGCTCATAAAAGAGGCCGCCATGCCGGGGCCGATATCGGTCCGGCATGACGGCCAGGCGCGCGCCCGGGGCAGATTTCGGGGTCGGGCGCGCGGGGACCTCTGTCTCGCGTCAGGCCTGCGAGATATCCAGAGTGACGAAGCGGCGGGCGCCCTCGCGTTCGATCAGCACCAGCAGGCTGGGCTTGTCGGCGGCGATGGCCTCCTTGACCAGATCGGCCGCCGCGCCGGGTTCGGTGACCTCGGTCTGGTTCATCGACAGGATCCGGTCACCCTCGCGCAGGCCGCTGCGCGCGGCCTTGGGCCCTGCATCCTCGACCAGCACCCCGGCCTCGGGGTCGGCGCGCAGCGCGAGATCCAGCTCGGGAATCTCCAGGCTGCCCGCCGGAGCCGTGGGCCCGGCCTCGGGCTGCAGCTCGGCGGTCTGTTCCATACGCTTGGGCCGGATTGCCAAGGTGTCCTCCTTTCCGTCGCGCCACAGCGTGATCTCGGCGTCCGCGCCGATGTCGGCCGCGGCTACCGCCGTGGTCAGGTCGCGCAGGTCCTCGATGCGCGTGTCGCCGAACGCGAGGATCACGTCTCCCGCCTTCAGCCCGGCCTGCGCGGCGGGGCCGTCCTCGAACACCTCGGCCACCAGCGCGCCCTGCGCGTCGGCCATCTCCAGGCTCTCGGCGATTTGGTCGGTCACCGGCTGGATCGACACGCCGATCCACCCGCGCTCGACCTGGCCGTCATCCAGCAGGTCGGCGACGATGGTCTCGGCCTGCGCGGCGGGGATGGCGAAGCCGAGGCCCACATTGCCGCCCGAGGGCGAGATGATCGCGGTGTTCACGCCGATGACCTTGCCGTCCAGGTCGAACAGCGGCCCGCCCGAGTTGCCCCGGTTGATCGCCGCGTCCACCTGCAGGTAGTCGTCATAGGGCCCCGAGTTGATGTCGCGCCCGCGCGCCGAGACGATGCCCGCGGTCACGGTGCCGTCCAGCCCGAGCGGGTTGCCGATCGCCACCACCCAGTCGCCGACCCTGACCGCGTCCGAGTCGCCCCATTCGACGGTCGGCAGATCGCGGCCCGCGTCGATGCGCAGCACCGCGATGTCGACCCGGTCGTCCCGGCCGACCAGTTCGGCCTGGTACTCGGTGCCGTCATCCAGCACCACGGTGATCTCGTTGGCGCCCGCGACCACGTGGTTGTTGGTCACGATCACGCCCGAGGCGTCGATGATGAACCCCGAGCCCATCCCGCGTTGCGGCATCGGTGCACGCTCCTGACCCGGGCCGAAGCCGTCGGGGCGGTTGGGGAAGAAGCGGTCCATGAAGTCTTCCATCTGCGGCGGTATCGCCTGCTGGCCTGGCATCATGGGCGTGCCTTCGACCATGACCGTCACCACCGAGGGCTTCGCCGCCTCGACCAGAGGCGCGAAGGATTGGAGTTGCTGTACTGGCTGGCTCAGCGCCGGCAGGGCCGCCATCGGGCTCACCGCAATCACGCTCGCCAGCAAGCCGGCCTTGAGATGTTTCATCGTCGTCTCCTTGACTGCATGGCTGCCCCATGCGGGGCGGGTGACGCATAGATGCGCGCGCGAAATGGCGGTTGCCTTGCAGCAGGATTAAACTTTGTTCATCTTCGCGGCCCGAACGTTGCCGGGCGGCACGGGAAGGGGCAATAAGCGGGGGGCAGGGCAGGACGGCACATGCGGATACTGGTGGTCGAGGACGATACGGCGACGGCGCGCTACTTGGCTGATGGGCTGGGCCAGTCGGGCCATGTGGTGGATGTCTGCCACACCGGCGCCGACGGTCTGAGCGCGGCGCTCGAGGGCAGCTATGACGTGATCGTGCTGGACCGGATGCTGCCGAAGATCGACGGGCTGTCGCTGCTGCGGGCGCTGCGGGCCGAGGGCGACGCGACCCCGGTGCTGGTGCTCAGCGCGCTCGCCCAGGTCGACGACCGCGTGGCCGGGCTGCGGGCGGGCGGCGACGACTACCTGACCAAGCCCTTCGCCTTTTCCGAGCTGCTCGCGCGCATCGACGCCCTGGGCCGCCGCGCCACCCCCGGCGAGGCCGAGGAGACACGCCTCGTGGTCGGAGACCTGGAGCTCGACCTGCTGTCGCGCAGCGCCCGCCGCGCCGGGCAGGAGATCGCGCTGCAGCCGCGCGAATTCCGCATCCTCGAATATTTCATGCGCCGTCCCGGCCGTGTCGTCACCCGCACCATGCTGCTCGAGGCGGTCTGGGACTACAATTTCGACCCCGGTACCAACGTGATCGACGTGCACATCTCGCGCCTGCGGCAGAAGATCGACAAGGGCGCCGGGCAGCCGCTGCTGCACACGGTGCGCGGGGCGGGCTACATGCTCAAGGCGTCGGGCTGATGCGCGGCGGCGCGGTCTGGCGGACGACGGCGTTCCGGCACGCCGCGCTCTTTGCGGTGCTCTTCGTGCTGACGCTGTGGTCGGCGCTGGGGGCGCTCTATTACGGCACCATCGGCGTGATCCAGTCCGAGCGCGACGCCGCGCTCGAGGCCGAGATCGGGGTGCTGGCCGAACGCTTCCGCTCCGGCGGCACGGCGCGGCTGATCCCCACGATCGAGGCCCGGCTGGGCCCCGAGTCGAGCGGCGACCGGGTCTACCTGCTGACCGGCCCCGAGGGCCGCCATCTCGCGGGGAATCTCAGCGCCTGGCCACGGGAGGCGGCGGCGGCGCGCGGCGACTGGCTGATGTTCCCGGTGCAGAAGCGCGACGGGGCCGAGCTGGCCGACCGCGTGGTGCGCGCGCGCAGCTTCCTGCTGACCGGGGGCTTCCGCCTGCTGGTGGGCCGCGACACGCAGGAGCTGGTCGAGTTCCGCCGCCGCTTCCTGATCGCCGGCGCCTGGGTGGCGGCGGCGGGCGTCCTGGTGGGCCTGTTGGCGGGCTACCTGATGGGCCGCCGGGTGCTGAAACGGGTCGAGCGCGCGGCGCAGGCGGGCGCGGGCATCGCCGCGGGGAATTTCGACCAGCGTCTGCCGATGACCGGCAGCGGCGACGAGTTCGACCGGCTGGCGGGGGCGGTGAACGCGATGCTGGACCGGATCGAGCAGCTGATGGCGGGGATGCGCATCGCCACCGACGGCATCAGCCACGACCTGCGCCGCCCGCTGACGCGCGCCCGCGCCGAGCTGGAGCTGGCCGCGACCGGCGACGGCGGCCCCGAGGCGTTGCAGGCAGCGGCAGCGCGCGCGCTCGAGGATATCGACGCCGCGGCGACGCTGCTGGGGGACCTGCTGCGCCTCGCCCGGGCCGAGGCCGCGCTGCCCGGCGATGGCTGGGGCGTCGTCGACCTGGAGGCGCTGGCGGGCGAGGCCGCCGAGCTCTACCAGCCGCTGGCCGAAGAACGCGGGATTGCCTTCGAGGTCTCCCTGGCGCCGGCCGAGATCACCGGCGACGGCGCGCTGCTGGCGCAGGCCTTGGCCAACCTGATCGACAACGCGTTGAAATACGCACCGCCGGGGCAGGGCCGCATCGCCCTGCGCCTGAGCCGGGAGGCCGAGACCACGATCATCGAGGTCGCCGACAACGGCCCCGGCATTCCCGCCGAAGACCGCGAGCGCGTCACCCGCCGCTTCGTCCGGCTCGACCCGGCGCGCAGCGATAGCGGCGCCGGCCTGGGCCTGAGCCTGGTCGCCGCGGTCGCCCGCCTGCATGGCGGCACGCTCGCCCTCGACGACGCCGGTCCCGGCCTGATCGCCCGCCTGACCCTTCCGGCCGCCCCGTGACCCCGAGCAAACTGTCGGCTGCGGGCCGGACGGGCGGCCCGCGAACGCCCGGGCAGGCCCCGGAGCCGCCCCGGACCTTCTCAGCGAAAACGCGAATTCACCCGCCACGCCGCGCGCTGTCTGCCGCCTGAAGCTGCCGGGCAGCGCCTCGCGGCAGGCCCCGTTTCCGGCCCCGTCCGGAAATGGGGAGAAACGACCTGGCGCGCTTGCGCGCCTCCGCCGGGCAAACTACACGAAGACCTGACACCGTTGCCCGCGAGGATCCCCGATGCAGACCGACCTGACCCTGCCGCTGCCCGACGACATGCACCTGCACCTGCGCGACGGCAGCATGCTGGCGGCGGTCGCGCCGGTCTCGGCGGCGCATTTCGGGCGGGCCATCATCATGCCGAACCTGGTGCCGCCGGTGGTGACGGCGGCGCAGGCGGCCGGCTATCGCGACCGCATCCTGGCCGCGCTGCCCGCGGGTGCGGAATTCGAGCCGCTGATGACGCTCTACCTGACCGAGACCACCGATGCCGACGACGTCGCCGCCGCCGCCGAGTCGGGCCTGGTGCGGGCGGTGAAGCTCTATCCCGCGGGGGCCACCACGAACTCGGATTCCGGGGTGCGCGATTTCGACAAGGTGCGCGGCGTGCTGGAACGGATGGCCGAGATCGGCCTGCCGCTCTGCGTCCATGGCGAGGTGACCGACCCCGAGATCGACATCTTCGACCGCGAGGCGGTGTTCATCGAGCGCGTGCTCGACCCGATCCGGCGCGCCACGCCCGGCCTGCGCGTGGTGCTCGAGCATATCACCACCTCGGACGGCGTCGCCTACGTCCAGGACCAGGCCGAGGACATGGCCGGCACCATCACCACGCACCACCTGATCATCAACCGCAACCACATCCTCGCGGGCGGCATCCGGCCGCATTACTACTGCCTGCCGGTGGCCAAGCGCGAGCGCCATCGGGTGGCGCTCTGCGAGGCCGCGACGGGCGGCGACGTGCGGTTTTTCCTCGGCACCGACAGCGCCCCGCATCCCGACGGCGCCAAGGAGAGCGCCTGCGGCTGCGCCGGCTGCTTCACCGCGCCCAACACGCTGTCCTGCCTGGCGCATGTGTTCGAGGCGCATGGCGCGCTCGACCGTCTCGAGGGGTTCGTCTCGGGGCATGGTGCTGCCTTCTACGGCCTGCCGCCGGCGCGGCGGAAGATCGCCCTGCACCGGCAGGACAGGCCGCTGGACCTGCCGTCCAAGCTCGATACCGCCGACGGACCGGTCACGGTGTTCGATCCCGGCTTTCCGCTGCACTGGACGGTCATGCCGGCGGTCTGAAGATCCGGGCGCCGGTCGGCCGGGGGCATTGCAGGGGGTAATCCGGAAAAAAAACGGCCCGGGCGCGATGCCCGGGCCGCCGAGTCCCCTCCGGAGGGACGTGGGTTCAGAAGCGCATCGACAGGCGGGCCTGGATCGTGTGCGCGGTCACGTCCGCACCCGAGCCGTCGAAGTCGTTGAAGCCGTGATACAGGTACTCGACACCGCCGACCCAGCGGTCGGTGATCTGGTAGTCGGCCCCGGCGCCCACGGCATAGCCCCAGTCGCTGAGCGACGGGCTCGAGTCGAGGTTCGCATAGGCCGCGCCGCCCGTGGCGTAAACCAGGGTACGGCCCAGGTCGAGGCCACCGCGCAGCTTGATCCGCGCGACCTGGTCGATCGAGGCAGTGGACCCGTCCACGGCGAGGTCGGCGATGTTGTAGTCGCCCTCGACGCCGATCACGTAGTCGCCGAAATCCCAGTTGTAGCCGGCGAAGAGGCCGCCGATCATGCCATCGAAGTCGGGCCCGTCGAGATCGCCGAAGCCATACCCGAGCTGGGCACCGCCGTAGAAGCCACCCCAGTCGCCCGAGGTATCGGCCGGCGCCGGCGGCGCCATCACGACAGGTTCGGCCGGTGCGGGCTCGTAGCTGCCGGCATAAGCCGCGCCGCTCGCGGCCACGGCGATGAGGGCGGTGGTCGTCAGAACTGTTCTAATCATTTTCGTCATTCCCCACGTTTTGATAATGGTGAGCGAGACGTAAGGAAGGGCCTCAGGCCCTGCCAGCCCCCCTCGAGATCACAAATTTTTGCACAAATTTTCCGGAACTCTTTTGACACCACGCATTGCGGGGGAAATTTCATGATATTTCCGGAGTTTCGGTCGGCCTTTCCGGGGTCCAAGTCATGGAATGGCCAATTCTGGCCGATTATTTGCGATCTTTTTTGTGGCATTGGCGCGCGCTAGTCGGCGCCATG
>JABAHR010009596.1_pt1 | contig 11806 bp, 6 predicted proteins | sample 7062101 | NCBI WGS metagenome assembly JABAHR01 (sample SAMN14534553, study PRJNA622989) | marine sediment metagenome | biome: marine biome [ENVO:00000428]; feature: marine pelagic biome [ENVO:01000023]; material: deep marine sediment [ENVO:00002113] | place: India: Gulf of Kutch | collected...
CTGGTCGGCGACGTCGGCGACCGCATCGTGCCGATGCTGGCCGAGCGGGCACGCAGCCTGGTCATCAAGAACGGCCTCGAGATGGACGCCGAGATGGGCCCCATCGTCACCGGCGCCGCGCGCGACCGGATCACCGGCTATATCGAGAAGGGCGTCGCCGAGGGGGCCGATCTGGTCGTCGACGGCCGCGGCCACACCGTGGCCGGTCACAACCAGGGCTTCTGGCTGGGCGGCACCCTGTTCGACCACGTCACCCCCGAGATGACGATCTACCGCGAAGAGATTTTCGGCCCGGTGCTGTCCTGCGTCCGCGTCGCCGATTTCGCCGAAGGCGTCGAGCTGATCAACGCGCACGAGTTCGGCAACGGCGTGAGCCTGTTCACCCGTGACGGCAACGTCGCCCGCGAGTTCGGCCGCAAGATNNATCTTCACCCGCGACGGCGACACCGCGCGCAACTTCAGCGAGGATGTCGAGGTCGGCATGGTCGGCATCAACGTGCCGATCCCGGTGCCGATGGCCTACCACAGCTTCGGCGGCTGGAAGAAGAGCCTCTTCGGCGACATGCACGCCTATGGCGAAGAGGGCGTCCGCTTCTACACCAAACAGAAATCCATCATGCAGCGCTGGCCGGAAAGCATCTCGAAGGGTGCCGAGTTCGCCATGCCTGTGGCCCGCTGACCGAAGGGAGCTGACGATGCCGCGCGACCCGTTCGATTACATCATCGTAGGCGCCGGCACCGCCGGCTGCCTGCTGGCCAACCGCCTGAGCGCGGACCCGTCGAACCGGGTCCTGCTGCTCGAGGCCGGGAACAAGGACAACTACCTCTGGATCCATATCCCCGTCGGGTACCTCTATTGCATCGGCAACCCGCGCACGGACTGGCTCTACCAGACCGAGCCGACCCCGGGCCTGAACGGCCGGTCGCTGCGCTATCCGCGCGGCAAGGTGCTGGGCGGCTGCTCGTCGATCAACGGCATGATCTACATGCGCGGCCAGGCCCGCGACTACGACCACTGGCGCCCGCCTGACCGGCGACAAGGAGTGGACCTGGGAAAGCGCGCTGCCCGACTTCATCGCGCACGAGAACCACTACCGGCTGGACGGCGGCGCCGACCCGGCGACCGGCGACAACGCCCGTTTTTCCGACCTGCACGGCCGCGACGGCGAGTTGCGCATCGAGAAGCAGCGCCTCAAATGGGATATCCTCGAATCCTTCGCGGCCGCGGCCAACGAGGCCGGGATCGAGAACACCGACGATTTCAACTCGGGCGACAACTCCGGGGTCGGCTATTTCGAGGTCACGCAGAAATCCGGCTGGCGCTGGAACGCCTCGAAGGCCTTTCTGCGGCCGATCATGAACCGGCGGAACCTGACGGTCTGGACCGGATCGCAGGTCGAGCGGCTGGTGATCGAGACCGGCGAGGACGGGGCCAAGCGCTGCACCGGCGCGGTCGTCCGTCGCGGCGGCGACGCGGTCACCGTGCGCGCGACCGGCGAAGTGATCCTGTCGGCCGGGGCGATCGGCTCGCCGCAGATCCTGCAACTGTCGGGGATCGGCGGGGCCGAGATGCTGAAGGAAAACGGCATCGAGGTGCTTCACGACCTGCCCGGCGTGGGCGAGAACCTGCAGGATCACCTGCAGATCCGCTCGGTGTTCAAGGTGCATGGTGCGAAGACGCTCAATACGCTGGCGAATTCGCTGGTGGGCAAGGCGAAGATCGGGCTGGAATACGCGCTGAGGCGCTCGGGCCCGATGAGCATGTCGCCCAGCCAGCTGGGCGCCTTCACCCGCTCGGACCCTTCGCGGCCCTACGCCAACCTGGAATACCACGTGCAGCCGCTCAGCCTGGACGCGTTCGGCGAGGACCTGCACGATTTCCCGGCGATGACCGCCAGCGTGTGCAACCTGAACCCGACCAGCCGCGGCCATGTCCGGATCCGGTCGAACCGCTTCGACGACGCGCCGGCAATCCAGCCCAACTACCTGTCCACCGACGAGGACCGCCGGATCGCCGCCGAAAGCTTGCGCCAGGTGCGCGAGATCATGGCGATGCCCGCGATGCAGAAATACCGGCCCCAGGAATGGAAACCCGGCGTGCAATTCCAGTCCGACGAGGATCTGGCCAAGCTGGCGGGAGACATCGCCAACACGATCTTCCATCCGGTCGGCACCGCCAAGATGGGCCGCGACGATGACCCGACGGCGGTGGTCGATACCCGCCTGCGGGTCCGCGGCATCGCCGGGCTGCGCGTCGCCGACGCCAGTGTCATGCCCGAGATAACCAGCGGAAATACCAACGCGCCCACCCTGATGATTGCAGAGAAGGCCGCCCGCTGGATCAAGAAGGCGGGGTAACAGGCGGCCCCGACGAAACAGGAATACCGACTTCAACGATCAACTGCCGCGACCATCCTGGGGGTAGCCCGAGAACGGATGGCCGGCCGGAGGAAACAATGTCACTACACATACCCGGTGGCGATCTTCTCGATCGTCGCGTCTTCTTCCCCTCGCTGGCGGTGCTCGCCGCCATCGTGCTGCCGATCATGATGTTCCCCGAGTCCGGGGCTGCGGCGGTCAGCGCGGCGTTTGCCTTCGCCACCGGCAAGTTCGGCTGGCTCTATCTCATCGCCGGCCTGGCAGCGGTCGTATTCCTGGTCGGCCTGGCCTTCAGCCGCTACGGCAACGTGCGCCTGGGCGGCCCGGACGACGCGCCCGAATTCAGCTATTTCAGCTGGATCGCGATGATCTTCTGCGGCGGCATCGGCATCGCCATCGTCAACTGGGCCTGGGTCGAGCCGATCTATTACATGCAGGGCCCCCCGTTCGGCGTCGAGCCGATGTCGGCCGCGGCCGCGGAATGGGCGCTGACCTATGGTCAGTTCCACTGGGGCATCACGCCCTGGGCGTTCTACTGCCTGCCGGCGATCCCGATCGCCTATTCGATGTATGTCCGCCGTCAGCCCGGCGTTCGCCTGTCGGTCGCCGCGCGCGGCGTGCTGGGCCGTCACTCCGACGGCTGGGGCGGCGTGCTGCTTGATGCGGTCGTTGTCTTCGGCGTCGTGGGCGGTGTCGGCACCTCGCTGGGCCTTGCGGTCCCGCTGGTCTCCAAGCTGGTCAGCGGCCAGTTCGGCGTCACCCCGTCGCTGGGCCTCGACCTGGCGATCCTCGGGATCTGGACGGCGATATTCGGCGCCAGCGTCTGGTTCGGCCTGTCGAAGGGCATCAAGATCCTGTCGGACACCAACGTGATCCTGGCGATCCTGCTGCTGGCCTTCGCCTTCGTCGTCGGCCCGAAGCTGTTCATCGTCAACGGCTGGGTCAACAGCTTTGGCCAGATGGCATCGAACTTCGTCACCATGAGCATGTGGACCGACCCGGTCGGCAACTCGTCGTTCCCGCAGGACTGGACCATCTTCTACTGGGCCTGGTGGATCGCCTACTCGCCGATGATGGGCCTGTTCGTGGCGCGTATCTCGCGCGGCCGGACGATCCGCGAACTGATCGTGGCCGAGCTGGTCTGGGGTTCGCTGGGCTGCTGGGTGTTCTTCGCGATCTGGGGCGGCTACGCGCTCGACCTGCAGCTTTCGGGCAGGCTCGACGTCTCGGCGATCCTCAGCGAGGGCGGCATTCCCGCCACCGTGCAGGCGATCCTCGGCACCATGCCGATGCCCGGTCTGGTCACGCTGGTCTTCATCATCCTCTGCTTCATCTTCCTGGCGACGACGCTGGACAGCGCGGCCTATGTGCTGGCCTCGGTCACCTCGCGCAAGCTGTCCGGCTATCAGGAGCCCAAGCGGTCGATCCGCTTGAGCTGGGCCCTGATCCTGGCCGTGTTCGGCGTGGTGCTGATCCAGCTGGGCGGGCTGAAGCCGGTGCAGACCTCGACCATCGTCGTGGCGCTGCCGCTGATCCCGGTGCTGGCCATCCTGTCGCTGTCGCTGCTGCGTTGGCTCAAGCAGGATTTCGGCGCCCAGACGCAAGTCCCGCATCTGGTGACCAAGCCGCAGCCGGCCGAATGATGTAATCTGGGCGCGCCGGCCGCGTGGCCGGCGCGCCCGAATTCCACCTCAGATATCAGCCTCGGAAATAACGCGATGACCCATGGCACCTCCTCCAACCTGCCGCTCAAAGGCGTCAAGGTTGTCGACTTCGGACAATATATCGCCGGCCCCGCGGTCGCGATGATCCTCGCCGACCTGGGCGCCACGGTGGTCCATGTCGATCCTCCTGCGGGCCCGATCTGGGTCAGCCCGGCCAACGCCACGCTGAACCGCAACAAGATGATCGTGACGATCGACCTCAAGACCAAGGAAGGGCTGCAACAGGCCCTGGACCTGATCGGCGAGGCCGACATCGTGGTCGAAAGCTTCCGCCCCGGCGTCATGGAACGCCTCGGCATCGACTTCGCCGCCCTGCGCGAAGAGCGCCCAGAGCTGATCACCCTGTCGATCCCCGGCTTCGCCTCGAACGACGAATTGCGCCGCGACTGGCGCGCCTACGAGAGCATCATCGCGGCCTGTTCCGGCGTCTTCACCGACATGGGGCTGAACCGGGTGCTGATGGGCATCAACCCGTCCTTCTCGCCGCTGCCGCTGGCGTCGGCCTATGGCACCATGCTGGCGGCCTCGGCGGTCGTGCTGGCGCTGCAGGCGCGCGAGCGCACCGGCTATGGCGACCATGTCGAGGTGCCGCTGGCGTCGGCGGTGATGGAGGGGCTGTGCTACAACTCGATCAACATCCAGAACTACCCCGACCGCTACAAGACCCAGCGGGAGGCCGAGATCGAGCGCCGGCGGATCGAAGGTCTGCCGATGAACGTCAGCTATGACGACCTGCAGGAACTGCTCGATCCGTTCTACCGCTGCTACAAGTGCAAGGACGGGCGGATGTTCTACGTGGTCTGCCCCAGCCACAAGCACCATGCCAAGCGGTGCCTCAAGACCCTGGGCATCTATGACGAACTGGTCGCCGAGGGCCTGACCGAGGAGGAGGACACCTACCTGCCGGTCAGCGAGTGGAAATCCGACGTATCGCTGGGCGTCTACCCGCTGCCCAAGTTCTGGGCCGACAAGATCGCCGCGCGGATGAAAGAGGTGTTCATGACCCGCACCGCCAAGGAGTGGGAACGCATCTTCGGCCGCGGCAAGTTCCCCGGCGCGCCGCTGCGCTGGTTGCAGGAATGGATCAACGACGACCACGCCGAGACCTCGGGCCTGATGGTCGAGGTCGAGGACCCGGAATTCGGCACGATGACCCAGCCCGGCCCGATGGTCTGGCTCGAGGAGAGCGCCGAGGAAATGCTCGCGCCCACCGGCCGCCGCTGGGTCGAGGTCGACAAGGCCCTGGCCACGCTGCGGAAGCTGCCGACCAAGCTGCCCCGGCCCAAGCCCCGGCAGGAGAACGCAGGCTGGCTCGACGGCGTGCGCATCCTCGACATGTGCAACGTCATCGCCGGGCCGCACTCGGTCTCCTACCTCGCCCGCTTCGGCGCCGAGGTGATCAAGCTCGACCCCGCAAGCCCGAACTACGATTGCTGGAACACGGTCATCTTCAGCCTGTCACACGGGCGCGGCAAACGCTCGATCCTCGCCGACATCTCGTCGACCGAGGGGCGCAAGGTGTTCGAGGAGCTGGTGAAATCGGTCGACGTCATCGTCTGGAACGCGCCCGACCGCCAGGTCAAGGCGATGGGGCTGGACACCGAGGGGCTGGCGAAGCTGAACCCTGACGCGATCTTCTGCAAGCTCGACTGCTTCGGCGGCCCGCGTCCGGGGCCGCGGACCAACTATCTGGGCTATGACGACCTGGTGCAGGCCACCACCGGCATCATGCTGCGCTTCGGCGGCGGCATGGACACGCCCGAAGAGCACGCGCATGTCGGCACCATCGACGTGATGTGCGGCTTCGGCGGGTCGCTGGGCGTCGCCGCGGCGCTCTACCACAAGCTCAAGACCGGCCGCGTCGGGCGCCCGCGCACCTCGCTGTCGGCGCTCAGCGGGCTGGCCCAGATCCCGTTCTGCTACGACTACGAACGGCGCGGGCTGTTCGACGAGCCGTCCGGGCGCGAGGTCAACGGTTACAACGACCTGGTTCGNNGGTTACAACGACCTGGTCCGGTTCTACTACACCTCGTCCGACCGCTTCGTCCTGCTCAGCGCCGAAGAATCGGACATTCCCAAGCTGAACACGGTCGAGGGGCTCGAGGGCATCGCCGATGTCCCCGTCGAAGAAAGGGCGGCCTTCCTCGCCAATGCCTTCGGCTCGGCGCGGGCCAGCGACTGGGCCGAGCGGCTGCAGGCGGCCGATATAGGCAGCAGCGTCTGCGAGAACATCGAGACCCTGCGCGCCTATCACAGCCGGCCCGCGGACGGCACGCCCGGCATCGATCGCGGCAGCTATTCCTTCTCGGTCTACGAGGACCACCCCAGCGGCCATGTGGTCACCCAGCTCGATCCCTTCGCGATNNCCAAGTCGTCACCCAGCTCGATCCCTTCGCGATCCGGCCGGCGCGCGGCAAGATATACGCGCTCGATCCGGCCGAGAAGTTCGGCCAGTCGACCCGGGTGATCCTGGAGGAGCTGGGCTACGGCCCCGAGGAGATCGACGCCATGATCGCGCAGGGCGCGGTCAGCGAGAGCTGGAGCCGGGAATACCTTCCCAGCTGATCCGGCGAGCGCCCAACGGACGGTGCGCGAAAGCCCGCGCACCGTCGCGCCATACAAGGAAGCACGATCATGGCAGACCGAAACGAGCCGGCCCCCAACGCCGCCCAGCAGGGCGAGGAGGCCGCCAGGCAGATCGCCGACGTCGCCAAGCGCACGCAGGCGATCTTCGAGGGGTTCATGGAGCGCCAGGCGAAGGGCGACGTGCCCCCCGGCTTCGACCCTGTCGCCGTGTCGCGCGCCTTCTGGGACTGGAACGCGACGATGATGCGCGACCCGCAGGCGCTGATGGCCGCGAATGCCGCCTACTGGGACCGCATGACCCGGCTGTTCCAGGCCAGCGGCCAGCGGCTGGCCGGCAAGACCGCCGAGCCGGTCGCCGCCCCCCGCAAGGGCGATAACCGGTTCCGCAATGCAGCCTGGAGCGAGCAGGTCGTCTTCGACCACCTCAAGCAGGCCTATCTGATCTATTCGGAATACGCCCAGTCACTGGCCGACGAGACCGGCGAGGTCGATCCGCACACCCGCAAGATGGTGACCTTCTACACCCGCCGCTCGCTGGAGGCGATGTCGCCCACAAATTTCGCGCATTCCAACCCCGAGGTGATCGAGAAGGCGCGCGAGACCGGCGGCCGCAACCTGGTCGACGGCTTCGCCAACCTCTTGCGCGACCTTGACAGCGGCAAGGGCCGGTTGCGCATCACCATGACCGACCCGGACGCCTTCGAGATCGGCCGCAACCTGGCCACCACCGAGGGCGCGGTGGTCCTCGAGAACGACCTGATGCAGCTGATCCAGTACGCGCCCACGACCGAGAAGGTCCACGAGCGCCCGCTGCTGATCGTGCCGCCCTGGATCAACAAGTACTACGCGCTCGACCTGACGCCGGAAAAGAGCATGGTGAAATGGCTGGTGGACCAGGGGCATACCGTGTTCCTGATCTCCTGGGTCAATCCGGGGCCCGAGCTGGCCGACAAGGGTTTCGACGACTACATGTTCGAGGGCCCGCTGGCCGCCATCGAGGTGATCCGCGAGATCACCGGGGCNNTGCATCGGCGGCACCCTGACCGCGACGATGCTGGCCTATCTGGCCGCGACCGGAGAGCGGCCGGTGCATTCGGCCACGCTGATGGCCTGCATGACGGATTTCGAGGAAGCCGGCGATCTGGACGTCTTCATCGACGACGAGCAACTCGCCACGCTGCGCCGCGCGGTCGAGGCGCGCGGCTATCACAGCGGCGAGGAGATGGCCTCGGTGTTCTCGCTGATGCGCGCGAACGACCTGATCTGGAGCCACGTGGTCAACAACTACCTGCTGGCCAAGGAATCGCTGCCCTTCGACATGGTCTACTGGTTCCAGGATTCCACCCGCCTGCCGGCGCGGATGATCCTGTGGTACCTGGACACCTACTATAACAAGAACCTGCTGCGCGAACCTGGCGCGGTCGAGATCGGCGGCGTCGGCCTCGATCTGGGCAAGGTCGACGTGCCGCTGTATTTCATGTCCGCCGAAGAGGATCACATCTGCCCCTGGGCTTCGACCTATGACGGCGCCCGGCTGTTCGGCGGCGAGAAGGTCTTCGTCCTCGGCGGCTCGGGGCACAATGCCGGTGTCGTCAACCCGCCCAACAAGGTGAAATACGGCTATCGCACCAACGCATTTTCGGGACAGAGCGCGCAGGAATGGCATGCGGGTTCCGAGCAGCACGAGGGGTCGTGGTGGCCGCACTGGAACGACTGGCTCGCCGGCCTGAACACCGAGCCGAAGGTGCCCCCGCCGCCGATGGGCTCGGCCGCCCATCCGGTATTGGAGCCCGCCCCCGGACGCTACGTGACGGTGCGATGAGCCCGGCACCGACCCCCATGCCCGCCCCGGCCGCTGAGCCGGCGCGAACGCTGGCCGTACGCGCGATCAACCCGAAGGGCTTTCACATGATCGCCTGCGACGTGCGCGGCCCCGAGACCGCGCGGCGCCCGATCGTCTGCGTGCACGGCCTGACCCGGCATCGCGGCGATTTCGAGCCGCTCGCCCGGGCGCTGGCGGGCGAGCGCAGGGTGGTCTGCCCCGACCTGGCGGGCCGTGGCGAAAGCGACTGGCTGCCCGACCCGAGCGACTATCACGTGGCGCAATACAATTGCGACCTGACCATCGTCATGGCGGCGACCTGCCGCGGCGAGGTCGACTGGATCGGCACCTCGCTGGGCGGGCTGTGCGGGATCATGATGGCCGGCATGCCCAACTCGCCGATCCGCCGGCTGGTGATCAACGACATCGCCCCCGAAGTCCCGCGCCCGGCGCTGCGCCGGGTCAGCGCCTACCTCTCCGAACCGCTGCGCTTCGCCGATCACGACGCCGCGGAAACATACATGCGCGACGCCTATGGCGGCTTCGGCCCGATGACGGATGACGATTGGCGGCACATGGCGCGCACCAGCGTGCAGCTGGGCGATGACGGGCTCTATGCGCCGCATTACGACCCGGCGATCGGCGCCAATTTCCGCTATTACTGGCTGCTCTACCGCTTCAACATCTGGTCCTACTGGAAACGCATCGCCTGCCCGATCCTGGTGGTGCGCGGGACCGAGTCCGATTTCCTGACCCCCGACCTGCTGGCGCGCATGCTCGAGTACCAGCCCAAGGCGCAGGTCCTCGAGATCGAGGGCGTCGGGCACACCCCCACGCTCGCCACGCCCGAGCAGATCGCCCCGATCCGGGCCTGGCTCGACGCCGCCTGAGCGCAAGGAGACAGCGATGCGCAGCAAGATACTGGCCGCCGGCGACGCGATCCGGCTTATCCGCGACGGCGACAGGATCACCACCTCGGGCTTCGTCGGGATCGGCGTGCCCGAGGCGTTGCTGAAGGCGCTCGAGGCCAGTTTCCTCGAGACCGGCTCGCCGCGCGGGCTGAAGCTGCTCTTTGCCGCCGGACAGGGCGACGGCCGCGACCGTGGGCTGAACCGGCTGGGGCACGAGGGGCTGCTGGACGAGGTCATCGGCGGCCATTGGGGCCTTATCCCCAAGCTGGCACGCCTGGCGGTGGAGGGGCGAATCCGCGCGTGGAACCTGCCGCAGGGCGTGATCAGCCAGCAATTCCGCGAGATCGCCGCCGGCCGGCCGGGCCTGCTGACCCGCGTCGGGCTGCACACCTTCGTCGATCCGAGGCTGGAGGGCGGCAAGATCAACGCCGCCACCGCGGAGGACATCGTCGAGCTGACGCAGATTGGCGGCGAAGAGCTGCTGTTCTACCCCGCCCGCAAGATCGACGTCGCGCTGTTGCGCGGGACGACCGCGGACACGCTGGGCAATGTCACGCTGGAGAACGAGGCGCTGACGCTCGACAATCTCAGCCAGGCGATGGCGGTCAAGAACTCCGGCGGCGCGGTGATCGTGCAGGTCGAGCGCACCGTGGCGCGCGGCGCGCTCGACCCGCGGGCGGTGCAGATCCCCGGCGCGCTGGTCGACGCGGTGGTGATTGCCGAACCCGCCGACCACGTCCAGACCTTCGCCACCGCGTTCTCGCACGCCTTCACAGGGGCGTTCCGCGTCGAGGCCGACAGCCTGCCGGCGATGGAGATGACCGCGCGCAAGATCATCGCGCGCCGCGCCGCGTTCGAGCTGCCGGTCAACGGGGTGGTCAACCTCGGCATCGGGATGCCCGAAGGCGTCGCCGCGGTGGCGGCCGAGGAAAAGCTCCTTGAGCACCTCACCCTGACGACCGAGCCCGGCGTGATAGGCGGCAGGCCGGCATCGGGGCTGGATTTCGGCGCTGCCGTGAACACCGATGCGATTATCGCGCAGAACCTGCAATTCGACTTCTACGACGGCGGCGGTCTGGACCTCGCGATCCTCGGCATGGCCGAGGTGGACCGCACCGGGGCGGTCAACGTCTCGCGCTTCGGCCCCCGGCTGGCGGGTGCGGGCGGCTTCATCAACATCAGCCAGAACGCACGCGCCCTGGTTCTGACCGGCACCTTCACCTCGGTCGGGCTGGAGACCGGGGTCGAGGACGGCAGGCTGGTCATTCGCACCGAGGGCTCGGTGCGCAAGTTCGTCGACCGGGTCGGGCAGATAACCTTCTCGGGCGCGCGGGCAGCCGAACAGCGCCAGCCGGTGCTCTACGTCACCGAACGCTGCGTCTTCGCGCTGCGACCCGAAGGGCTGGAACTGGTCGAAGTGGCGCCGGGGATCGATATAGACCGGGATATCCTGGCGCAGATGGACTTCTCGCCAATCGTCGATGCGCCGGCCTTGATGGACGCGCGCATCTTCTCCGACGCGCCGATGGGCCTGCAGGTCGACCTGCTCTATCTCGACATCGACAGCCGGATCGCGCTGGATCCCGAGGGCCGGCACCTGTTCATGAACTTCGAGAAGCTACGCATCCGGCGCGAGAGCGACATCGCCGTCATCCGCAACCGGATCGAAGCGGTTTGCCGGAAACTGCCTGGCCGCGTAGACGTGATCGTCAACTACGACGACGCGCGCATCGACCCCGAGATCGAGGACGCCTACTCCGCCATGGTCCACGATCTTGAGGACCGGTACTACCGAACCGTCACCCGCTATTCGAGTTCGGCGTTCATGCGGATGAAACTCGGCAAGGCCCTCAGCCGCGACGTGGCGCTGCACATCTTCGAAACGGCCGACGAAGCGAAGGCGTTCCTGAACGCCGCCCCTGCCTGAACGCCCACCCCGGGGTCAGGCTGCGGAAGAGCGCGCCTGGCTCGGGTTCCGGCGCCTCGGAGGTAGGCTGAAATCCGCGCCACTCTCGGGTCGTTTCGACTAGGGCCCTGTCACATACGGCACGCTAGTGCGGATACGGTCTCGAGGAGGCGGGGCTCGGTGAAACGGGCAGCGTTTCGGTGGCGTAGAGGCGGGTTACAGCCATGCGGTCCGGTGCCCGCCATCGGGCACCTGCGAAACGGCTTGTGCTCGGACATATTGGCTCCGGTAACAACTGAATGGCTACGAGCGGCTGGATGAACCGGCGGATGCTCAGGTCGGCACCTTCGATGACAGGCAGGACGAATGCACCGTCATCGCAAGCCAAACGGGCAACTACTCCGGGACGCTGAACCCTGGCATCGCCGCCTTCCGGGTGAGGCGAGCAGCCCGCATATCCTCATGGTGCCCGAGGTCG
>JABAHR010012047.1_pt3 | contig 11799 bp, 8 predicted proteins | sample 7062101 | NCBI WGS metagenome assembly JABAHR01 (sample SAMN14534553, study PRJNA622989) | marine sediment metagenome | biome: marine biome [ENVO:00000428]; feature: marine pelagic biome [ENVO:01000023]; material: deep marine sediment [ENVO:00002113] | place: India: Gulf of Kutch | collected...
GTCGGTCTCGGCTCGTCACCCGGCTGCGGCTGCAGGTTCGAGTAATCGATGCTGCGCCCATCGATACGCGGCGGCGTGCCGGTCTTGAGCCTGCCGACTGCGAGCCCGAGTCCGCGTAGCTTCCTTGCGAGCGCCGTCGAGGCTGGATCGCCCATGCGCCCGCCCGCGTGAACAGCCTCGCCCACATGAATCTTGCCGGCGAGAAACGTGCCGACCGTGAGCACGACGCTTGACGCCATAAAACGCAATCCCGACTGCGTAACGACGCCGGCAACACGATCGTCGTCGAGAACCAAGTCGTCGACACTTTGCTGCAGCAGACTCAAGCCGGGCTGCGATTCGAGAATTCTGCGTACCGCAAGACGATAGAGCACGCGATCCGCTTGGGCGCGGGTCGCACGCACGGCCGGTCCCTTGCGCGCGTTCAGCGTCCTGAAGTGAATGCCCGCCCGATCGATGGCTCGCGCCATCGCGCCGCCGAGCGCATCGATCTCCTTGGCCAGGTGCCCCTTGCCGATACCGCCAATGGCCGGATTGCAGCTCATCTGGCCGAGCGTCTCGAGACTCTGCGACAGCAGCAGCGTCCGCGCACCCGTCCGGGCCGCCGCGAGCGCTGCTTCGGTGCCGGCGTGCCCGCCGCCGACGACGATGCAGTCGAAAGTCTTCTCGTAACTCATGTCTGGCGGATTTTAGGCGCAGCGGCCGGGGGCCGCCAGACGAGCCGCCCGGACGAGCGACCCACCGCGGCCTAGCGGGCTGGCAAAACTGGCCGCCTCAGGCGAACATGTCGCCCCCATGAACCCTATCCGCGGCCTGTGCTCGATCGCCTTTCTCGCGGCCGCCGTCGTCGACGCCGATGCGCAGATTGCGACCACGGAGTGCCGCCTCACGGCCGCTTGGCTGCCGGCGGTCTCCGCCGAGTGCGGGACGCTCGAGGTACTCGAGGACCCGTCCGAGCCCGCGGGCGCAACGCAGATCGAGCTCTTCGTCGCGCGCGTCCCATCGCTGAACGTTGCGCCCGAGGAGGACCCGCTCGTCATCCTCGCCGGAGGGCCCGGACAAGCGGCAACGGATCTCTATCCGCGCGTTCGTGTGGCCTTCGAGCCCATCAGGCGCGACCGTGACATCGTGCTCATCGATCAAAGAGGTACGGGCAATTCCGCGCCACTGACCTGCCCGCAGATTTCGGCGGCGACGGTTGAGCTCGCTGACCCGGAAGCGTTACCGGCGCTCATGAGCGCTTGCTTGGCAGAACTGAACGGCGACCCGCGCCTCTACACCACCTCGGTCGCCGTGCGCGATCTCGAGCGCGTCAGAGAAGCCCTCGGTGTCGAGCAATGGAACCTGTACGGCATCTCCTATGGGACACGGGTGGCTCAGCACTACCTGCGCCGTTATCCCGAGCGGACACGCGCGCTCATACTCGACGGTGTCGTGCCAAACGAAGCATCGCTCGGACCGGATGTCGCGGCCCAATCGCAACGTGTGCTCGATCGGATCCTGGCCCGTTGTGCCGCGGAGCCTGCGTGTGCCAACCGTTACCCACAGATCGCAACGCAGCTCGCTTCACTACTCGCGGCGCTCGCCCAGACTCCGGCGACCGTCGCGCTCTCCGACCCGCGCAGCGCCATCCCGCAGACCCGCCAGCTTTCCCGCGCTCATGTTGCAGCCGTTTTGCGCTTGCTGAGCTACGCTCCGCAAACGGCAGCGCTGCTACCGCTGCTTATCGACGCGGCTGCCTCCGGCAACCTTGCGCCCCTTGCCGCGCAAGCCGAGATGATTACAAGCGACCTCGAGTCGGCGTTGAGCTTGCCAATGCACAACGCGGTGGTTTGCACGGAGGATGTGCCTTTCTTCGCGGCGGCGGCGCCACCCGGTATCGAGACGACCTATCTCGGCACGTCGCTCATCGATGCGCTTAGCGCTGTCTGTGAGGTCTGGCCCGGCGGCCTCATCGACCCCGACCTGCGCGATCCCCTGCGATCGGACCACCCGGCGTTGCTGCTATCCGGGGATGCGGATCCGATCACGCCTCCGGACTATGCCGAGCAGGTCCTCTCGGGCTTCGCAAATGCCCGCCATCTCGTCGGTCCCGATCAAGGGCACGGTCTTGCAGGGCTCGGTTGCGTTCCTCGGCTCATGCGAGAGTTTCTCGACTCGCTCGACCCCAGCTCACTCGATGCGACCTGTCTGGAGCGCGTGCAACCGAGCCCCTTCTTTCTGGATTTCAACGGGCCGGCCCCATGATCGAAGTGTCGGGCTTGAGTAAGCGATTCGGCTCAGTCGTCGCACTCGATGACGTGACCTTCTCGGCAGCGGACGGGCGAATCACCGGCTTGCTCGGCCCCAATGGCGCCGGTAAGTCCACGTGCTTGCGAATTCTCTACACCGTCCTGAAGCCCGACGCCGGAAACGCAACGATCAACGACGTGGACGTCGTGGCGCATCCGCTGTGGGCGCGGCGCGAGCTCGGTGTGCTGCCGCACGGCGCGGGTCTCTATCCGCAACTGACCACGCGCGAGAACATCGCCTACTTCGGCAGGCTGCACGGCATCAAAGAGCCTGCGCTTTCTGAACGCGTCGACCAGCTTGTAGCGCGGCTCGAGCTCGAGGAGATCGCCGATCGCCGCGCAAAAGGCTTCTCTCAAGGCCAGCGCACGAAAGTGGCGCTCGCACGCGCGCTCGTTCACAGACCAAAGAACCTGCTGCTCGACGAGCCGACGAATGGGCTCGACGTCATGAGCACGCTCTCACTCAGAAACTGGCTCAGCGAGCTCAAGGCCCGCGGCCAGTGCATCGTGCTGTCGAGTCATATCATGCAAGAGGTTGCTGCACTGTGCGACGACATCGTCATCGTCGCGCACGGCCGTATCGTTGCTCAGGGAACAACCGAATCGCTGAGCGCACGTTTCGGTAACAAATCGTTGGAAGAAATCTTTGTCGAAACCGTAGCAGGCTCATGAGAACGCCGATCCTGGTTGTCTGCCGCAAAGAGGTGCTCGAGAACGGTCGAGATCGGCGTACGGTGTTCTCGACGTTGTTCTTCGGCCCGCTCTTTGCACCAGCGCTTTTCGCTGTCCTCATCAACGTGATGTTGTCGCAAGCGCTGTCGAGCATGGACGAGATCATGGAGCTGCCCATCGTCGGTGCCGAGCATGCGCCGAATCTCGTCGGCTTCCTGAGTCGCAATGGTCTCGAGCCCGTCGAGGACGGCCCGGAATCTGTAGAGGATGCCCGAGCTGCTGTTGCGGCCGGTCAATACGACATCGCGCTCGCACTCGATCCTAGTTATTCGCAAGCGTTTCGCAACGGCGAGGATGCGCGGGTCACGCTCATCGTCGATCGCTCGGAGACACGTGCAACGGCTGTGGGTCAGAGAGTCCGATCCGTCCTGGACGCTTACGCCGATCAGATCGGCATGTTGCGGCTCCAAGCCCGCGGCTTGAGCCCAGCCGTGCTGCGTGCGGTGACAATCGATGAGCTCGACGTCTCCACGGCTGCCGCGCGCTCGGTGCTGTTGCTCGGAATGCTGACCTACTTTCTGCTGCTCGCGACATTGGTCGGAGGCTTCTACCTCGCTATCGACGCAACGGCCGGCGAGCGCGAGCGGGGCTCGCTCGAGCCACTCCTGACCGTGCCCGTCGGTCGCTCGAGCCTGCTGCTGGGAAAAATGGCTGCGACGATCTGCTATATGTTGCTGTCGCTCGCTTTGACGCTCGTCGGGTTCACGATCGCGCTCAGGTTCGTGCCGCTCGAAAGCCTCGGCATGCGTGCTAATTTCGACGCCGGTGTCGCATTGCAGACGTTCGTGCTGCTGGCACCGTTTACGCCGCTGGGGGCCGCGCTCATGACGCTCGTTGCGTCCTTCACGCGCAGCTACAAGGAAGCGCAGACCTATCTGACGCTCGTTTTGCTCGTTCCAACGCTACCGGTGCTGTTGGCGACGCTGCTAAACGTAGAGCCGGAGCTGAACCTCATGTGGGTGCCGAGCCTCAGTCAGCACTTGCTCGTGACCGCACTATTGCGGGCAGAGCCGTTGAGTTGGTCGTACGCGATGATCTCGGCAACCGCTAGTCTCGTCTTCGGCGCAATGCTGGCGTTGCTCGCGATCCGCCTCTACGACCGTGAAGCCCTGCTCGGCTGACGACGACAACCGGCGAATTTCGCTTATGTAAAAGCAACGCGCAGAAAAGCGCGAGCGCTGTCACTGACTGCGCCTTCCGTGCGCTGGCACGATGACGCGGTCAAGAGTGAGCAGCTATTCCCTGTGACAGCAACTAACGAACTCGCGCCAGGCGCGGGTTCAAAAGACAACGAGCGCGACGCGCTCACAGCAACGCTTTCGCGACCGGCTTTCGTCGCCGAGCTCGGCGCGCGTGCCGAACAGGCCTCGCAAGACGCGGAGACGTTCGGCTTATGCCTCGTTGACCTCGATCAGTTCAAGAACATCAATCTATCGCACGGGCCGGCTTGCGGTGATGACGCTTTGCGCGACGTTGCGCGGCGGCTCGTGCGAACCAGTCTCCCCGGCATCGAAGAAACCACCGAGAGAGTCGTAGGACGCTACGACGGCAACGCGTTCGCCGTGCTCGTCGAGACAGCCGTCTTGAAGACGCTCGTTGCCGCAGCGCACGTGCTGCACGAGTCGGTTGGAAACACACCATCGGCCAGCGGAGCTTCGTTGAGTGCCTCTGTCGGTGGCGTGCTCGCACGTATCGGCGAGGACACCGATAGCGTGCTCGTGCGCGCCGAGCAAGCCCTCTATCTTGCCAAGCAGTTCGGTCGCAACCGCGTCGAGATCGGTAGAAGTCCGGTTCCGATGCGGGTGACCGGCGACGTGCTGCCGCTCAAGCGCTCGGCCTGAGACTTATAAAAAAAAGCCGCAAGCCCGAGGGCTTGCGGCGCATGGTTGGTTATCTCGAATTTAGACTAGTGTGCGAGCGGGTCCGGCCGCGCTTGGAAGTGCACGACGAGCGGGCGAGTGCCCTGTCCGCCTTCCTTGAGCCACGGCGTGCGGTCGCCACTCGGCACCCAGAGTCCGCGGCCCTTCCAGCCCGCGTCCGGATCGTCGATACGACCTTCGAAACCCTTCGAGTAGAAACCGAGCGGATACGGAATCCGCATCGTGACCCACTCACCGTCGACGAGCGCATGCACGCCGTCGAACAGGTTCGCCGTCGACATCGGCACGTCGTCGCCGAGACCGGTGACGTTGTGCTGATCGACCCAGCTGTAATAGCTCGACTCGGCGCTGAGCTCCGGCGACTCGGGGAAGCCGGGGCCCGGATAGCGATGGAACGTCCAACCCTCGGGGCAGTGATCACCCATCGCGGCCTCTGGTCCGCTGAGATCCGCCGTGCACTTGCGACGATCGAACTCACCGAGGTGGCCGCTGCGCTGCCGAGTGACACCCAGACGCGTCCCTCTAGATCAATGTCCGCGCCGCGCGGGCCGTAGCCGGGCAGCGGAACGTTATAAACCTCCGACAGCGCCGTGGCAGGCGGATTGTCGCCCGGATCCATACGCACGATGGCGCCCGGGAAGGTTCTGATCGTTCCCCAGACGGAGTCGTCGACGGGGCTCGGCATGGCCGCGTAGTAGCCGCCGGGAATCTGTCGATCCATGGACGGATCGAGCGCCTCGTCTGGTCCAACCCACTCGTCGAGCTGACCGTTGCCGTTCGCATCGGCAATCAACGGCGCCCAACCCTGGGAAGCAGCCTCGTCGCCCGTCTCGAGGTACATGCGCGTGTTGAGCCAGCCGACGACGTTGCCGCCACCGCTCGTCCACAACGTGTTGTCCTCATCCTGATCGAAGTGCAGATGATGCGTGCCGAAGCACGTATCGATCGGCGTGTAGTCACCGGTCTGCGGATCCAGCACCGCAAGATGCCTACCGGCGTTGCGCGTTGCCGGGAAAACCTGCGCCGAAGGATGATCAGAGCCTTCGAGACAGAAATCAGCCTGATTGCTCGGTGCGCGAACACGCGCGGTGTACCAGACGCGGCCATCCTGATCGATCATGGGATTGTGCGAGTTCGACTGGCTGTCCCAGATACGCTCGTCACCCCAATACGGCGACGGCTGCACGACCGGATCGTCATTCGTGGTCGGCGTCCCCGCATCACGCGGCATCGCATGGAAGTTCGTGTCCGTGTTNNCGATCCGTCGTCGTCAGATCGTGCAGGTAGGTCTTCTCCGTCGCCCAATCGCGCACGGTCGCAACGATGTTGCGCTCCAGACCGGACGGACGCGGCGGCGGCTCGGCCGGCACTTCGCCCGCGGCAACGCGGTCGGTCCAATCGGCGAAATACTTGAACGGAATGCCCGCGAGCTGCTGGGCGAGCTGTCGGATCATCTGCCCACCAGCCTGACCGGACTGCACGCGTCGGACCCAAGCGGCCTCGGAGTCCATGTCCCGGAAGGCCTCAGGAATCGTGCGCGTCGCCGCCTGGCCGAGCTGGTGACAACCAATGCAGCCGTTGTTTCGCATCATGTTCTGATAGAAATCCAGGCCGCCCTCGAGGTTCTCGACCTCGCTGCGCGTTGGTAGATGCATCATGGCGTACCAGTAGATCGCCGGATACACCTCCGCGGCGACAGCCTCGTTCGGCGCGATGACTGCGTCGAGGTCGTGCCGTTCGCCCGGGCGACCGGCAACCTTTTCGGAGTCGGCCAGGCCGTATCCTCGGACCCAGATTTCGTAATCCGCATCCGGCAGATCCGGAACGACGTAGCGGCCCTCGTCGTCAGTGACGACGATCTTGGCGTAACGCGTGTCGAACTCGTCCGTCTCGGCGATAACCCAGACGCCTGCTTCCGGACCGTTGGCGCTCGTAACGACACCACCGATGTCGTCACTGTCGAACTCCGGCATCTGCGCCTGCGCCGCCGAGGCAGCCAGGCCCATAACCGCGACAGCCAGGGTCCCTTTAATCAATCTTCCCCCGTGAACTCTCATTGCTGAACTCCTTATTGAGAGGGTTCTTCAGATGCGCGACCCTGGTATCCACCGAAGCCACGCNNCCCGCAGATTCTTCTTACCCGAAGGCGTATCTACCCCCTTCGGCGTGCAAATTGCAAGACCCCCGGCAATGCTTCTGGGGGTGCTAGCCGCCTTCCGGCACCGCAATGACGTCGAACGCGATGCTGACGCGCTCGCCCGCACCCCGAAACGGGAGCGTGCGGTGAAAGCTGAACGATGGGAACGTGACCAGGAGCCCGGGTTCCGGCTGAACGCGGCGGGTCGGCGGCGTTACCTTGCCGATGAGTTGCTCTGTCGGCATGCCGAACTCGATCCAGCCGTCCTGGCCGTGACCCGCGCCGATACCCTCGTCCGGAAGGGCCACGTAATAGACCCCGCTGAGCCATGCGTCAGGATGCATATGCGCGGTCTGATGACCCTGATCCCCTAGCACGACGCCCCAGGCGTTGATCACCCAGTTCTTTGGCGCGAACTTCACCCACGGGTGATCTTCGTGCCCGCCGTCGCGCAGCTCCCGAAGCACTGCCCGGATCCGTCCGTCGACGACGCGTGCGAACGTGCGCATCTCAGGTGTCGGGTCGATCATGAGGCTGCCGGTCTGAAGCCCGTTCTGCGTTGCTCGGTTAGTGTGCACATGGCCGAACGACGGATGCTCGCGAACGGCGCGCTCCAAGGTTTGATTGAAAGCCGCCAGATCGTCGAAGCGTCCCGGCACCTCGATAGGCCGCGCGACGATCAAGTCGTCCTGGCCGAGCAGCTCCTCGGCCTGCTCCGTACGGCCCATATCACGTAACGCGAGCGTCTTGATGAGAATCACGGCCGCAGCCGTCGGGTGGCGCTCGAGAAACGCATCGCAGGCCTCTACGGCCGCGTCGGATTGCTCCGCCGCGTTGTGTGCGTGCGCGAGTTGACTGGCGGCGTTCGCGAGATCAGGCGCGACCTTCGTCGCCTCGGCGAACGCCTCGATCGCCCCGGCGTTGTCGCCGCGCGCGAGCCGCGCCTGGCCCAGATGCAGCCACGCGTTGATCTCGGTCGGCAACAGCGAGGCAGCCTGTTGCAGTGCCTGCTCGGCTTCATCGTGACGCTCGAGCTGATACAGCGCGACACCTTTGATCAGTAGCGATTGCGGATCATCGGCCCGTAGCGCAAGCGCTTCGTCGGCGACCTCGATCGCCTCGTCGAAGTCGCCGTTTTCCAGCAACGCGTGGGCATGCGCGTAAGCTATTCGTGGATCGCTGGAGTCGACCTCTCGCGCACGGCCCAAAACCTCGATGGCCTCCGACGCGCGACCGCAGGTGAGCAGCGTCGATGCGAGTCGGGACAGCGCGACCAAGCTCGTCGGATCGATGTCGACGGCGCGCCTGAGCAAATCCTCCGCCTTATCCTGCCCGCCGGTCTGTAGGTGCAGCAGACCGAGATCCTCGAGGGCGCCTGTATCGTCAGGGGGCGAGTGGCGCACGGCCGCGCTCAATAAACGGATTGCCTCGTCATACTCCCCGGTCTCCTGGGCCAGCGCCCCGGACAGACGCAGGGCCTTAAAATGGCCGGGCTGCGCCTTGAGCACTTTTCTGTAGAGGCGCTTCGCTTTCGCGGCATCACCGCTGCGGTGGGCGACTGCGGCATCAGCCAACGTATCGGCGACCTTTTGAGCACGCGCCGCGGCTGCTCTGCTATCCATGGCCTTTATTCCTCACTCCAGCCGCTTCCGGGGGCTGGCCAATCTAGCACCGGCAAGCGGGAGCGGCAACGCAGGCGCCGCCCGCGATCGCTTCGGATCGAGGCCGTTGGACAGCGGGCAAGTCGGCGTGGATGATGAGCCGACTGGGTCGAGCCGTCCGCCGACGAGCTGCGACCGCAGGAAATTACGCTTCCGCGACGGGGAGGACGCCGTGAACAACTCACATATCCAGCGATCTGCGCTGATTGCCGCGACGTTTCTGACACCGCTCATCGTCAGCGCGCACCACTCCCGCGTCGAGTACACGGGCGGGGAAATAATCGAGATCGAAGGTGAGGTCATCAGGGTCGTTTGGCGAAATCCGCATGTCATGTACACGGTCCGTTCGACGGCTGACGACGGCACGACGACGGACTGGGTGCTCGAGGGCCCCGGTGCATCGAGCGTGCGCTCCGAAGGCCTCGTCGATGGCTATATCAACGTCGGCGACCGGGTCCAGGGCGCTGGGAACCGCTCGGATCGCCGCGAAACTTGGCTGCGGCTCGCCCACATCTACGCCGAGGGCGGCCCCGAGCTCATATTCACGAGCGCCGCGCCTCGATGGTCGAACGAGTTCATCGGCGGCGGGCACGCGCCTGAGGCCGAGGTCGAAGCCGGTCGACCGACTGGAATCTACCGCGTCTGGGTTTGGCGCGGCGGCACGCCGTATGAGATCGACGAGCTACCGCCGCTGACGCCGGAGTCGATGGCGGCCTGGGAGGCTTACGATCCGCTCGCCGACGACCCCGTTCTCGAGTGCAACCTACCGGGCATGCCACGCGTTCAGACGATCGCCGGATCGCGTCCGTTCGAGATTCTGCAGCGCGACGATGACATCGTCATTCACACGGAGAACTACAATCAAACGCGCGTGATCGATATGGAACCGTACGTCGATCCGAGCACGATCGAGCCGTCTCGACTCGGTTACTCGCAAGGCCGCTGGGAGGGCGACACGCTCGTCGTGGAGACGAGCCGGATCAACTACCCGTTCTTCGACCTGCCGCCGTGGTGGGGCATTCCTCAGACCGAGGCGATCGAGCTCGTCGAGCGATTCACGCTCGAAGACGACACCCTCGCCTACGACTTCTGGGCCTACGACCCGACGACCTTCAGCGCGCCAATAGATAAACCGCGGTTTCTCGTCTGGACGTGGGAACCGGGGCTCGAGGTCGGGACGGACAACTGCGAGATCTATTTCGAGGATCCCTGAGGGTTTCACCGGCGTCCGGCCCTGTTCTGTCTTGAATCTGCAACGCCAGCACAGTTGTTCGTTGTGCTTTCGAGACAGTTTGACCAGGTAACAATCACGCGTGACGGGGCTTGAGAGGGCCAGGGCGCACGGTCGTTTGGCCGTTGAGTCCGCCGGTACCGATCGTCGAACGGTAATGAGTACGGGCCCAGGGCCCGGTCGCCGCGGCGCTCAGCTCGTAACGCGAACTCCGCCGACCGAGCCTGTGATCTCGGCGAAGAAGTCGTTGCCCTTGTCGTCGACGACGATGAAGGCGGGAAAGTCCTCGACCTCGATGCGCCAGACCGCCTCCATGCCGAGCTCGGGATACTCCAGGACCTCGACGTTCTTGATGCAGTCCTGCGCGAGCCGCGCCGCCGGGCCGCCGATCGAGCCCAGATAAAAACCGCCGTGCTTGCGGCAAGCCTCGGTCACGAGTTTGGAGCGGTTGCCTTTGGCAAGCATGACGAGACTCCCGCCGTTCTCCTGAAACTGATCGACATACGCGTCCATACGACCGGCTGTCGTCGGCCCGAACGAGCCGGACGCATAGCCCTCGGGCTTTTTCGCCGGACCCGCGTAATAGACGATGTGGTCGCGCAGATAGTCCGGGAGGCCCTCGCCCGCATCGAGGCGCTCTTTGATCTTCGCGTGTGCAATGTCCCGCCCGACGACGAGCGGGCCGGTCAGCGATAGTCTCGTGCGCACGGGGTAGTTCGAGAGCTCCGCGCGAATCTCCGCCATCGGCCGGTTGAGATCCAGCTGCACGACCTCGCCGTCTAGCTCACCGTCAGTGACTTCCGGAAGGTACTTGGCGGGATCGGTCTCGAGTTGCTCGAGGAAGATGCCCTGCGCGCTGATCTTGCCGAGCACTTGGCGATCAGCCGAGCAGGACACGGCGATCGCGACCGGGCACGATGCGCCGTGCCGAGGCAGCCGCACGACACGAACGTCGTGACAGAAATACTTGCCGCCGAACTGCGCGCCGATACCGGACTGGCGTGTGAGCTCGTGGACTTGTGCCTCGACTCCGACGTCGCGGAAGCCCTGGCCGAGCTCGCTGCCCTCGGTCGGCAGGCCATCGAGGTAGCGCGCGGAGGCCAGCTTTGCTGTCTTCAGCGCGTACTCCGCCGACGTGCCGCCGACGACGACGGCGAGGTGGTAGGGCGGACACGCCGCCGTGCCGAGCGATCTGATTTTCTCGGCGAGGAACCTCATCAGCGAGTCCTCGTTGAGCAGCGCCTTGGTCTCCTGGTACAGGAAGCTCTTGTTGGCCGAGCCGCCGCCCTTGGCCATGAACAGGAAGCTGTAAGCGTCGCCGTCGACGGCGTAGATCTCGATCTGCGCCGGCAGATTCGTCTTCGTATTGACCTCGCTGTACATGTCGAGCGGCGCCAACTGCGAGTACCGCAGGTTCTGTGCCTGGTAGGTCTCATAAACGCCGCGCTCGAGCGCGGCGGCGTCGTTGCCGGGCGTCAGCACGTGCTGCCCCTTCTTGCCCATGACGATCGCCGTGCCGGTGTCCTGGCACATCGGTAAGACCCCGGACGCGGCAACGTTTGCGTTCTTGAGCAGATCGAGCGCGACGAACTTGTCGTTCGGGGACGCTTCGGCGTCCTCGAGAATGGACTTGAGCTGATCGAGGTGGCCCGGGCGCAGGAAGAACGCGATGTCGCGCATGGCCTCGCGCGCGAGCAGCGTGAGACCTTCGCTGGAGACCTCGACGAAACGCCGGCCGGCGACCTCGGAGACCTCGACGTGGTCGGTGGTCAGCGTCCGGTAGGATACGTCCTGAGCGGCAGCGGGTAACAGGTCCTGATAGCGGTAGTCGGTCATGGTGATTCCTCGTTGGCTCGCCGCGGTCGCG
>JABAHR010017577.1_pt1 | contig 11796 bp, 8 predicted proteins | sample 7062101 | NCBI WGS metagenome assembly JABAHR01 (sample SAMN14534553, study PRJNA622989) | marine sediment metagenome | biome: marine biome [ENVO:00000428]; feature: marine pelagic biome [ENVO:01000023]; material: deep marine sediment [ENVO:00002113] | place: India: Gulf of Kutch | collected...
GCCGACGACATCATCGACCAGTACGATCACACCCTGCTCGGCACCGAGCAGCAGGACGGCATGACGGTCTACGAGGTTCGATCGGTGCCGCACGAGCAGGCGGCCGTCGTGTGGGGTCGCGAGGAGCTGCGCATCCGCGAGGATCACGTGGTCCTCGAGCATCGTTTCTACGACCAGGACGGCGAACTGGTCAAGGCGCTGAAGACACTCGAGATCGAGGAAATGGGCGGCCGCACCATCGCCAGCCGGCAGCGCATGGTCAAGGCGGACGAACCCGGCGAATGGACGGAGATCGAAGTCCTCTCCGTAGAATACGAGATAGACATCAGCGACAGCGTGTTTACGCTTTCAAACCTGCGCAACCCCAGGGACTGATACGACGTGAACCTCGTCCTGCGCCTCGCGTGGCGGAACCTGTGGCGTCAGCCGCGGCGCACGTGGCTGACGACGGGGGCGATGGTGTTCTCGAACGTGCTGCTGGTGTTCATGATCTCGCTGCAGTTCGGCATGTACCGCCTGATGATCGAAAATTCCCTAAAGGCTTTTACCGGCCACATGCAGGTCCAGGCACAGGGGTACATCGACGACCAGAAGATACGGCAGGTAATTCCCGATGTCGTTGCGCTCGCGGAAAACCTGCGGCAGGTGCTCGGTAGTGACCAAGTCGCGGCGCGCGCGACCGCGTTCGCGCTCGCATCCAGCGAGGACCGCAGCTACGGCATCGCCGTGTTCGGCGTCGAGCCGCAGTTCGAGCCGAACGTCTCGAACATCCCCGGGCTGGTGACCGAGGGCCGCTACCTGCAGGACAACGGTGCGGCGGAGCTCGTCATCGGCGCGGTGCTGGCGCGCAACCTGAAGGTCGGGGTCGGCGACGAACTGACGCTGCTCGGCAGCGGCAGGGACGGCTCGTTCGCCGCCGTCGTTGCCGACGTCGTCGGTATATTCGACAGCGGCGTCGCCGAACTCGACCGCTCGATCGCACAGATGCCGCTCGGACCGTTCCAGGACGTGTTTTTCATGCAAGGTGCGGGACACCAGGTCGTCGTCAACGCACCGCGGCTCAGCCAGGTCGCCGAACTCAAGCAGCGAGTCGCTGCATTATTGCCACAAGACCAGGGTCTCGTGGTCCACGACTGGGACGCGTTGGTTCCCGGTCTGAAGCAGGCGATCCAGGCGGACATCAGCAGCGCCGTCTTCATGTATGCCGTACTCGTGATCCTGGTCGCATTTAGCGTGCTGAACACGCAGCTCATGTCCGTCCTCGAGCGCACTCACGAGTTCGGCATCGTGCTCGCACTCGGGCTAAAACCGGGCCGCCTCGGCCGGCTCGTCATGCTGGAGACCGCCCTGATGGGCGGCATGGGCCTCATGATCGGTGCGCTGATCGGTGGCGCGGTGACCGCCTGGCTGGGCGCACGGGGCTTTACCATGCCGGGGATGGAGGAGATGGGGGCCAGGTTCAACCTGCCGAGCCGCCTGCACCCGCAAGTAACGTTCGCGTCGCTGTTGTCGGGGCCTGCCGTCGTGTTTCTGTTTTCGCTGCTGGCGTCGGTATACCCGGCACTGCGCCTGCGCCGCCTGCAGCCCGTGGAGGCGATGCGAGCGATATGATCAGCACGCTGCGCATCCTGACCCTGCTCGCCTGGCGCAACCTGTGGCGCAATCATCGCCGTACGCTGATCATGCTCAGCGCGGTAATCGTCGGCGTCTGGGCCATGATCTTCATGACCGCCCTCACCATGGGCATGGTCAACGACATGATCGAGGACAGCATCAGCGTGCTGCCCGGGCACGTGCAGGTGCATCACCCGGATTACCTGGACGATCCGAATATCGTCAACCTGCTGCCGATGCCGGATGCAGAAATAGAGAACATGTTCGCGACGGCGGGATTCCGCGCATGGGCGACACGCATCAAGGTGCCGGCGGTCCTGTCGAGCGAACGCGAGTCGCGCGGGGTCACGCTGCTCGGTATCGACCCGCAGCGCGAGGGGGCCATGTCGTTCGTGGACTACGATGCCGTGGAGGGACGTTTCCTCGAAGGTCCCGACGACGACGGCCTCGTCATCGGCCGCAAGCTCGCCGAAACGCTCGAAACGGAACTGGGGAAGCGCGTGGTGCTGATGAGCCAGGACCCGGACAACGACATCGCGGACCGCGGTTTTCGTATCGTGGGGCTGTTCGGCGCCGACGTGGAATCGTACGAGGAACAGTACGTCTTTGCGGGCAAGGATACGGTGCAGGAGCTGCTGCGGGTGGGCGATCGCGTTACCTCGATCGTGGTGCTCGGTGATGATTACCGCAATGTCGAACCGGTCCACGACAAGGTGCGTGCGCTCGTCGACGACGGCGTCACGGTGAGTCGCTGGACCGAGCTCGACACTTACCTTGGCACGATGTTGCGGGTCATGGACGGTTTCGTGCTGGTCTGGGTGATCGTCATATTCCTGGCGCTGTCGTTCGGGCTGGTGAACACGCTGGTCATGGCCGTGTTCGAGCGGGTGCGCGAGATCGGCCTGATGCTCGCGCTCGGCATGAAGCCCTCGAGCATACTCGGTCAGGTCGTGATCGAGTCGATGATGCTTCTCGTGATCGGCCTCGGTATCGGCAATCTGCTGGCCTGGGCGACCATCAAGCCGCTCGAGAGCGGCATCGACATCTCCGTCGTCGCCGAGGGCATGGCGATGATGGGCGCGGCGAGCGTGCTCTACCCGCAGCTGCGGCTCGAGGACGTCGTGCTCGCCAACACGGTGGTGCTCATCCTCGGCTTCCTTGCGAGCCTTTCCCCGGCCTGGCGCGCATCGCGCCTGCAGCCGATCGAGGCAATTACAAAGGTGAACTGATGACGGCCGTCCGCTGCGTAGACTTGTGCAAGACCTATCGCCAGGGTGAACAGGACATCAAGGCGCTGGATCACCTGAGCATGGAGGTCGAAGAGGGCGGGTTCGTCTGTTTATCGTCGCCCTCCGGCGGGGGAAAGACGACGCTGCTGAACGCCATCGGCGGCCTCGACAGGCCCGACAGCGGCGAGGTCTGGATTGCAGGCCAGCGCATCGACAACCTGAGCAAGGGCGAACTCGCGGAGCTGCGGCTGCATCGCATCGGCTTCGTGTTCCAGGCATTCAACCTGATCCCGGTACTGTCCGCGAGGGAGAATGTCGAGTTCGTCATGCAGGTGCAGGGCGTACCGGCCGCGGAGCGGCGCGTGAAGTCGCTGGAGATCCTCGACGAGGTCGGCCTGGAGGGACTGGGGGACCGCCTGCCGTCGGAGATGTCGGGCGGCCAGCAACAGCGGGTCGCGGTCGCCCGCGCAATAGTCTCCAACCCGGCCCTGGTGCTTGCCGACGAGCCGACCGCAAACCTCGATTCGAAGACGGCCGATGGCCTGATCGACCTGTTCCAGCACCTCAACGAGCATCACGGCACGACTTTCATCATGGCCACGCACGACGAGCGGGTCATGGCCTACGCGAAGCGGCTGGTCCGCATGCTCGATGGCCGCATCGTGGAGGAAATCGACCAGGATGAGAATGCGGCCTGAACTCTGGGTGCCGCTGCTCCTCGCCGCGACCGCTTTTGCCGACGCGGACCCCTACGAACTCGGCGGGCACACGAAGCTGCGTTTCGTCGGCAGCTCGTTTCCGTCCGGGAGCCTGTTCAGGCAACTCGCCGGTGACCGCTCGCTCGACCTGGAGGGTGACCTGCGGCTCAACTTCAGGGCCGCCCCGGGGCGCTGGACATTCAACGCGGATTACCAGCTGGTCGGGTTGTACGGGGATCGCGTCGAATACACGCGCAGCCTGCCGGCCGAGGTCGGGCGCCTCGTGCCGCGGCTGCCGGGGGACGAGCGGCGCCTGTTCGATCTCACGAAGGTGGTGCACGACCGGGACAAGTCGGCCCTGCTGCATCGCCTCGACCGTCTCTGGGCGGGCTATGCCAGCGAGAAGGCCGTGATCCGTCTCGGCCGCCAGGCCATCTCCTGGGGTAACGGACTCTTCTATGCGCCGATGGACCTCGTCAATCCCTTCGATCCCGCAGCCGTCGACACCGAGTACAAGGCCGGCGACGACATGCTGTACTTCCAGTACCTGCAGGACAGCGGCAACGACGTGCAGGCTGCCGTCGTCGTACGCCGCGATCCACTGGACGGCGAGGTCGGGGATCAACAGGCGACCGCTGCGGCCAAGTATCACGGTTTTGCCGGCAGCAGTGAGTATGACCTGTTGCTGGCCGAGCACTACGACGACCTGGTCGTAGGGCTCGGTGGCACCGTCAGCCCCGGCGGGGCGGTGCTGCGGGGCGACCTGGTGGTAACGGATACCGACTCGGACACGTACGTGCAGCTGGTTACCAACTGGAGCTATTCATGGACTTGGCGCGGCAGGAACATGAGCGGGGCGGTGGAATACCACTTCAACGGTTTCGGCCAGCAGGATGGCCGCTACGACCCCGCGAGCCTAGCCGGCAACCCGGACCTGCTGGCGCGCCTGGCGCGCGGCGAGGCGTTCACGGTCGGGCGGCACTACCTTGCCGGCAGCGTCCTGGTCGAGATGACGCCCCTGTGGACGGTGACGCCGACGCTGCTCGCGAACGTCACCGACCCCAGCGCATTGTTGCAATTCGTGACGTCGTTCAGCCTGTCCGACAACATGACCTTTCTCGGCAGCCTGAACGTGCCGATAGGACCGGACGGCAGCGAGTTTGGCGGCATCGAGACCGCGCAGGACCTGTACCTGTCCAGCGGGCCGGGCATCTTCGCGCAGCTCGCCTGGTACTTCTGACCGGCGCGGGTTACTGGGCGCGCTGCAGGTTTGCGAGAAGGTTCGAGAAAGACCTGGCCGTCGTGGCGCCGAACACGGGGTCGTTGCCCATATGTTGGCTCACGTCGAGAGTCGCCGTCTCGTTATCCCTTGCGAGCAAATCGGCGCGCGGAAACAGGTCGCTTTCCTCCCACTCCATGTGGCGGCGCAGGTGGCCGACATAGTTGACGAGGTCATCCAGCAGGTGCTGCCGGGTCACGGCCGCACCGGAGATGATGGCCTCGATGTCCTTGCGCAGCGTGGCCCCGAGTTCTGCGATTTCGCGGTGATCGTCCGGTACGCTCTCGAGTCCTTCCGCGAGATCGACACAATGCTCGCGCATCGCCGTGTAGACCAGGTCCTCGCGCGGATGGTGGATGGCATCCGGATAAACCGTCATGTAGTGCATGATGTCGTGGAGGAGTTCCATGTCGGGCTCTCCCTCTTCCGGAACGTCCCTGCACTCGCTTTCCAGCAGGTCCAGCAGCCGGGTGAGGTTTCGATGATCTTCGCGTAATTCGTCGAGAATCCGAGCGAGTCTGATTCGCATTTGCAGTTCACCTCTGTTTATCGCGGATATCATGCGTGGCGGGAGTCCGGGCGGTAATCGGGGAATCCACCTACCCCGGGGGGAGACTCCGAAAGGACCAGCGGCGGGCCATTTCGATCCCGACGGCCGGTTTCTCGCTTCATATAACGGGTTTGTTACAGATATGTTGCCGATAGGGCAACGCCGCCGCAGTGCTGTAATAAATCCGTAACCAATCAGCAACAGGAACGTAAACGGTCTGTAAAGCCACTGTGGTTTCTTGCCGTGGTCCGATAGACCACGATAGGGAAGATGGATGTTGGCTTCGATCCTCGTTGTAGATCCAGACCGGACCATGCGCGGCCGCATGGCGCATGAGTTGAGAGAGCTCGGCCACGACGTTGCCGAGAGTGAAGATGCCTTTACGGCGCTCGAACTGGTGCGCAGGAAGCGACCCGATCTCATGCTTTGCGATTTCACGTTGCCGGACCTCGGTGGTGTCGAGCTCCTGAATGACGTTCGCAGCATCGATGACCTGCGAACGATGCGCGTAATGATGACGTCGGCCTGCTCGAATCCCGACGACATCGTCCTTGCGCTGGAGTCCGGTGCGGACGATTTCATCGGCAAGCCCATAAATATCCCGGAACTGCGCGCACGTGTTGGCGCCTGCCTGCGCCGTCCGGCCAATGTTGCGCTTACCAAAGAGATCTCGGCGGGTGGCATCAAGATCGACAATCTGGGCCAGCGCGTCGCCGTGGACAATGTCTATGTGTCGCTCGCCCCGCGCGAGTATCGTCTGTTGCTTTTCATGGTGAGCAACCGCGACCGGGTGTTCAGTCGCAAGCAACTCCTGGTGCATGTATGGGATCGCGATGCGGCTGTCGGACCGCGCACGGTCGATGTCCACGTCCGCAGACTGCGCAGCGCTCTCGAGCCTTTCGGCTACGACCGCTATCTGCAAACGGTGCGCGGCAGTGGCTACCGTTTCTCACTCGATGCCTGAGGTGTCGTAACAAAATCCTAATGTTCCTGTCACACAACGTCCATATGCCGCCTTTACAGTGCGCCGCAATTACGTACCCGTAACAGGGGCCTCGTGCCCGCATTGGAGAGGATTAAATGTTTCGTAACAAATTGATCACCGGGTTTATCGCCGGCGGTTTGCTCGCCGCTTGCTCGAGTGGCGACATCAACATCACGCCGACAACAGTCGATAACAGCGTCGACAATTCAGTAAGCACCGGTGGCGGCTCGGCCGACGACATCTGCGCGTCCTACGTCAGGGACGGCCAGGTCATCCAGGGCAGTGCCGATGGCAACGGCAACTGCACCTACGATTCTTCTTTCGTTGGCCCGAAGAACAACCTCGCGGTGGACCTGCTCATTCCGGCGCTGCCGGACGGCGGTGCGCACATTTTCACGTCCAGCCTGTTCGTGGGTGAGACCTACAGGACCCAGGCGGAACTGGCTGCGGCCGGCATCACCCGGGGAGGTGACGGTCCGACGCTGACGATCGAGGCCGGCGCAACGCTCGCCTTTCAGACCAACAAGGACTTTATTATCGTCAATCGTGGTTCGCGCATTCTCGCTGACGGCCGTCCGGATGCGCCGATTACGTTCACGTCGGTGTCGGATATCAACGGCACGGTGGGGCCGGAAGACGTTCAGCAGTGGGGCGGGATCGTCATCAACGGGTTCGCCGTCAGCAACAAGTGCAGCTACGTCGGCACCCGCGGCGAAGCCGGGTTCGAGCTCGCACCCGGCACCGAGTGCTCCATCGAGGCCGAGGGATCGGCCGGTGACGACGAATCGCAGTACGGCGGCGCCAACGATGCGGATGACTCGGGCATCCTGCGCTATGTCATCGTCAAGCACACGGGTGCACAGGTTGCAAATGGCGACGAGTTGAACGGCATCTCCTTCGGCAGCGTCGGCAGTTCGACCGTCATCGACAACCTCCAGGTCTATTCGACCTTCGACGACGGCGTGGAAATGTTCGGCGGTTCCGTGGACATCAACAACCTCGTGGCAGTGTATGTCCGCGACGACTCGATCGACATCGACGAGGGCTACAACGGCACGATCACGAACGCGCTGGTCATCCAGTCTGCGACCGACGGCAACCACTGCATCGAGGCAGATGGCCTCGGCTCATACTCGAGCCTGGACCAGGCCACCAAGGACGATTTTATCGCCCGCGGCCTGCAGAGCGCCCCGACGATCAACAACCTCACGTGCGTCATCTCGGCCAACGTGCCGGGCACACATGATCCGGGCGCCGGCTGGCGATTCCGCGAGGGCATCCACCCCGTCGTGAACGACGCGCTTCTGATCTCGTCGTTCGGCGTGAATGATGCAACGGATGCGGACGACAACTACTGCCTGCGCATCGACAACGTCGAGACGCACGAAGCGGCGATCAACGGCGACCTGCAGCTGAATTCTGTCATCTACGCCTGCCAGGAAAAGGTCAAAGGTAACGCCATCGCCGACCGCAATGCGGTAACGGCCTGGGACAACGAGCAGGCGTTTGCCGAGGGCGAGGGCAACCAGTTCGCAACGGTTGCTTCCGGGACCAGCAAGGACGCCACGGTGGCGGCCGATCCGGATCTGCTGCTGTTCGACGGTCCGCAGAAAGTCTATTCGCTGCCCTGGAACACTGTCGCCGTAGATGGCGCTCCTGCGGCATCAACAACGGGCCCGACCAGCGGAACCGACACCGACATTCTCGGCGCGGTCAACGCGACGGCGGACTGGACCCAGCCATGGGCCTACGGGATCTCCCCGGAAAATCGCGGGCAAGCATTGTGGTTTGAATAATGAAAAGACGATCAACAAGAATCAGATACGCTCTTGCGGCGGCGACTCCGGTCGCCGCCCTCGCTTTTTCCGGTGCAGCGCTCGGGGAGGGCGCCGAGAACAGCGCCGAGGACGGTGGCGACAGCGGCAACATCGAAGAAGTCATCGTAACCGGACGGTTCATCAGCTCGAGCCAGCAGCTCATCAACGAGCGTCTGAATGACGCCTTCTCGACCGACCTGCTCGGTGCAGACACGATTGCCCGCCTGGGTGACTCGACGGTCGGGGCCGCGTTGCGGCGCGTGCCGGGGCTGACGCTCGTGCAGGACAAGTTCGTCTACATCCGAGGCCTCGGCGAGCGCTACGCGACTACGACGCTCAACGGCTCGCAGATCCCGTCGCCGGATTTGACGCGCAACGTCATCCCGCTGAACGTCTTCCCGACCTCGATCGTCGAATCGCTGCGGGTGCAGAAGTCGTATTCACCGTCGATCTCGGCGAATTTCGGCGGCGGCGCGGTGGACATACGTACGAAGGGCATTCCGGACGACCTGACCATCCGCTTCGAGGCCGGCATCGGTGTCAACTCGGAGAACCCGAGCAACATCGACACGTATCCGGGCGGCGACGATGACTGGCTGGGCACAGACGACGGCACGCGTGCGCTGTCGTCCGCGATCTCGCAAGGCCTGGCTGTCTACCAGGGGAACCCGAGCGTCAGCAATATTCGTGCGGAACTCGAGCGCCAGAATCTCGGACTCGGCCCCAGCGAGCTGACCTACCAGTCGCAGCTCATCAATCGGGAACTCGGCGCGGCGCTGAACCGCAATCTCGGCATCGAACAGGAGAGCGTCGACCCGGACTATGATTTCAGGGCCAGTATCGGCAACCGCTTCGACCTGGGCGACGACTGGGCCGCGGGATTCGCGCTTGGCGGTTCCTATGAGACCGACACCCGCTGGCGGCGCACGAATACGGCCGCTTTCGGCCAGCCGGAGGAGCTCAACGGCTCACGGGAAGAATCGACCCGCAGCGTCAATGTGGCGAGCACCCTGAATTTCGGCCTCGGTTTCGCCGACGAGCATGAAATCTCGACGACGAGCCTGTTCCTGCGCAACACCGACGACGAGACGGAAGTGTTCGATTACTTCAACGAGAACCGTTTGCGCAGCAGTGGTCGTGGCGTTCGGGAATACCGCTTCGAGTGGGAAGAGCGCGAGATGACCACCCACCAGGTCCGCGGCACGCATCGCCTCGGTGCGGAGACTCGGCAGCGCTTCGGCCTGGCGGACAAACTGCTCGGATTCCTGCCCGAGGACGCAGAACTGTCGTGGTTCTACTCCGACTCGGAGGCCACCACGGATATCCCCAACCGCGTGAACATCAAATCCTTCACGACCAACGACGTGGCGACCGGGGACGTGCTGACGGAAGCCGTGCAGCTGACTTCCGCAGCTGCCGACTTCCGCTTCACCGAACTCGTCGACGAAGTCGAGAACTACGGCTGGAGCGGGATGGTGCCGTTGACGTTCGGCAACAATTACGTCGAGGTGTCCGGCGGATGGGATCACGCGCAGAAAGCCCGCACCTACCAGCAGGCCCAGTTCAGCCTGGGCTTCCTCGAAATCGAGGATCCGTCGGTGCTCGAGGGTCCGCTCGACGAGGTCTTCTCCGACGACAACCTGTTCGCCCGGATTCCGGATCCGACCAACCCGGTGCCCGACGCGCAGGTGTTCGTGAACAACGCCGTCTTCGACCGACAAGGCGCCAATACCAACAGTTACCTCGCCGCCACGATGACCGATTCGGCGTGGGGCAAGGTCGACTGGACCTGGGATGATACCTGGCGGTTCGCGGCCGGCCTGCGCTGGGAAGACTATCGCCAGGCGGCGTTGCCGTGGAATCCTTACAGCTATTCGCTGGATACGCCGCAGATCACGAACGACCCCGACGAGCTCGCGGCCAGCGTGTTCTCGGAAGACAAGGTCTATCCTGCGGCCGCGGTCACCTACATAGGCGACCTCTGGGCAGATACCTTCCAGCTGCGTCTTGCGTACAGCGAAACCACCGTACGGCCGGATCTGCGTGAATTGACCGGTTCGAGCTACATCGATCCCATTACGGGCGATCTCGTGCGCGGCAACCCTGGCGTGGTGCCCTCGGACGTACAAAATATCGACCTGCGCGCCGAGTGGGTCTTCGGTAATGGTGACAACTTCACGATCACGCTCTTCGACAAGCAGATCGAGGAGCCGATCGAGTTCTTCGAAATCCCCGCGTCGGACACGACGATCGCCCGAGAGATACTCAACGCGGAGTCCGCGAGCATCCAGGGCGCGGAAATCGAGTTCCTGAAGGAACTCGGCTTCCTGGGCGACCTGATGAGTTCGTTTTTCGTGCAGGGCAACCTGACGTACCAGTGGGACCGGGAGCTGTCGCCGGGGTCGAGCGGTGGAGACGTGAGCTGCGAGGTGAGGGATACCTCGGGCAACGTGGTGGCCAACAACTGCAACCTCTCCGGCGCCTCCGAGTACGTTGCGAACCTGATGATCGGATTCGACTCCCCCGACTCGAAGCACACGGCGTCGCTGATCTATAACGTGTTCGGGGAGCGGCTGTTCGCGTTCGGTCGCTTCGGGCCCGATGCCTACGAGCAGCCGTTTCAGTCTCTGGACTTCACCTACTTCTGGTACCCGACGGACAGGATGACCGTGAAGCTGAAAGCCCAGAACCTGCTCAACTCGACCATCGAGATTCGGCGCGAAGATGCGTCGCTGGGACGATCCGTCACGGTCTTCGAAGAAGACCCCGGCACCGTCTTTGCCGCGTCGTTTTCCTGGGGCTTCTAAAGCCTGCCCCCGGCAGGAAGCCCTCTCGGCCCCGTTGGCAACAACGGGGCCGATTTATTTTCAGCCCCCGGCAACTGGCCTTGATAAGGCGGCAATCCGGTAGCACTGTATGGGGTATGAACAAGAAGCTGTTTGCAGTCGTCGTACTCGCCGCCTCGATGACCGGTTGCGCCGTGAACCCGGTGACGGGAAAGCCGGATTTCATGATGGTGAGCGAGGCGCAGGAACTCGCGATCGGTGAGCAAAACTACGCGCCGATGCAGCAGGCCGAGGGCGGGCTCTACGATATCGACCCACGGCTGACGGCCTACGTGAGCGAGGTCGGCCAGAAGCTCGCAGCGGTGAGCGACCGGTCGCTGCCCTACGAGTTCGTCGTACTGAATAACTCGGTGCCGAATGCCTGGGCCTTGCCTGGCGGCAAAATTGCGATCAACCGCGGTCTGCTTACCGAGTTGAATTCGGAAGCGGAGCTCGCCGCCGTGCTCGGGCACGAGATCGTGCACGCGGCCGCGAAGCACTCGGCGCAGCAGATGTCGCGCGGGGTGCTGTTGCAGAGCGCGGTGCTGGCGACCGCGATGGTGACGGGCGACAACAATTTCGGCCAGTTCGCGGTCGGCAGCGCCGCCGTGGGCGCACAGCTCCTAAGCTCCACCTATGGCCGCAGCGCCGAACTCGAATCGGACAAGTACGGCATGACTTACATGTCGCGCGCCGGTTACGACCCCGCGGGCGCGGTGACGCTGCAGGAGACCTTCGTGCGTCTCAGCGAAGGCCGGGACAGCGACTGGCTGAGCGGCCTGTTCGCGAGCCACCCGCC
>JABAHR010030515.1_pt1 | contig 11789 bp, 12 predicted proteins | sample 7062101 | NCBI WGS metagenome assembly JABAHR01 (sample SAMN14534553, study PRJNA622989) | marine sediment metagenome | biome: marine biome [ENVO:00000428]; feature: marine pelagic biome [ENVO:01000023]; material: deep marine sediment [ENVO:00002113] | place: India: Gulf of Kutch | collected...
AGCAAACGCGCCGCAACCGTGTTGATCGACCGGGCCAGTGCGTGGCGCAGCGTTACGGCGCCAACATATTTTCCATTGTCGTTCCGCGGTGACCAGCCGTTCACCTCAAGTGGCAAATCGTAGACGACGCTCTCCGGCGTATGCCCCTTCTCAAGGGCGGCCAGATAGACAAAGGGTTTGAACGCCGAGCCCGGCTGACGGCGTGCCTTTAGCGCCCGGTTGAACTGGCTGCCGACGTAGGATGCGCCGCCAGACATGGCCAGGATGCCGCCATTTGGATCGAGGACGACCGCCGCACCCTGGCTCACCTCAAGTGCGCCACCGCGCCTTTCGATTTCGCGCGCTAAGACATTGCTAACGCGAGACTGCAGTGCAGCGTCGATGGTGGTTTCGACGATGATTTCACCGCCTGGCAGATCCGTCGTGGGTGGGAACTGCTCTAGGATATGGTCGATGGCGTATCCGGCCGCGTATTTCAGTTCTTCGCGGCGACCGTCTGAGAAGCGGACGTTTTCCAACCGTGCACGTTTTTCCTCTTCGAGCGTTATCACACCGGCGTCGCGCATCTTTGCCAGGACCGTGCTTCCGCGTGCCAGCGCCTGCTGGGGGTCGCGGCTCGGCGAATACCTGGATGGTGCTTTCAAAAGGCCGGCGATGATGGCGGCTTCGGCCAGCGTCAATTCGGGTGCTGACTTGTTGAAGAAGCGCCGTGCTGCCGCTTCGATTCCGTAGGCACCGCCTCCAAAATAGACACGATTGAGGTAGAGTTCGAGAATCTCGCGTTTGGTCAGTCTCAGTTCCAACCATAGCGCGAGGACGAACTCTTCCGACTTTCTGCCGATGGTGCGCTCGGAGGAGAGGAACAGGTTCTTCGCAAGCTGCTGGGTGAGCGTCGAACCGCCTTGAACGTAACGGCCGGCGCGCAGGTTGGCGAAGAAGGCGCGTGCCAATCCAAATGGATCGATGCCCCAGTGGTCCCAGAACCGGCGATCCTCGGTGGCGATCACCGCGTCTGTAATGCGGTGCGGCACCAGTTCGAGCGGAATATAGGTGGCTGTCTTACCCCGTTCGGTGAGCAGCGAACCGTCGCGCGCCAAGATGCGAACCGTGGGGCCCTGGGTTGCCGTGCGATAAGCCAGCGGGTCGGGGATGGTCAGCGTGTAGTAGAGGAGCAAGCTGCCGACGACGGCCGCAGTGAGGGTTGCACCAAGCGTAAAAACGTAGACGATCAGACGCCAGCGCAGCGGCAGCCTGCGGAAGAGAGATTGGTCGGGCACGAAATCGGCGTTCTTCTCGGCAAGCGCAGCGGCAGCGAAGGTTCGCAACGCCGCCAATTCTGCACGCCGACGCCAAAACAACGCCATACCTCACCGCAGGTTTGCCCTGCCCCCAATAGCTCACCCGGCCGCAACGGCTGCTGCGTCCTAATGAACCGTATCGGGATATCGCTAAGGTCTCGTTAACCCTGTCTGGTCTGCTGGATCCGGCTCAGCCTCTGCCAAACGCGAGGCTCCCCAGGCCATAAAGCAGGCCAATCGCAATACGCACGCCGATAGTGAAGAACATAAAGAGCAGCTGACGCTCCTCAAGCAGCAGCTCGACCCAAATGTTGTAGGAGGGATCGAGACCGGTCGACGTAATCACGCTTTTTAACTCGCGCGCCCAGCCTAGCATCTCGCTCAGCGTGGAGGGCCATTGGTACCCGACATAAGCAAGTGCGAACGCTCCAAGGATGAGCGAGACGAAAAGTGTACCGGTTGACAGAAGCAGACGCAGAAACATGGCGCGGATTCCCCTCGCATTGCCTGGTGCGGCGACCTTCGTTCGCCGCCTCGGCGTTCCCCATCGTGGAAGCCTATCATGCGCCTTCTCTACGTCAAAGGCTGGCCCCGCAATGGGTGCATGTTGCAGGGCCGTCCGATGGTTCAGCGGCCGCCGCCTCGCTGCCGGCGACCGGGAATCCGCAGGCCCGGCACATGGTGTGCGTGCCCTCGGCGACGCCTTGACCGACCGCGACCCGTTCATCGAAGACAAAACATTCGCCCTGCCACAGGCTTTGGTCTTTGGGCACAGTCTCGAGGTATTTCAGGATGCCGCCTTCCAAGTGGTAGACCTCGGGAAAGCCAAGCGACAGCATGAACGCGCTTGCCTTTTCGCAACGAATACCGCCCGTGCAGAACATAGCGACTTTCCTGTGCTTCTCAGGATCGAGCGTGTTCTTGACGAACGCGGGAAACTCGGTGAACGAGCGCGTTTCGGGATCGATCGCATTTGGAAAACTGCCGATCCCCACTTCATAGAGATTGCGTGTGTCGATGAGAACGACGCCGGGATCGGATATGAGGGCGTTCCAATCCTCGGGCTTCACGTATGTGCCAGTGCCCTTCTCGGAATCTAATCCTTCCACGCCAAGGGTGACGATCTCGCGCTTCAACTTGACCTTCATGCGCTGAAAGGGGGGTGCGCTCGCATAGGATTCTTTGCTGACGAGATCGGGGAATCGATCATCGTCCCGAAGCCACGACAGAAGGGCACGGACGTCCGGATCCCGACCTGCAATGGTCGCATTGATCCCCTCCTTGGCGAGGAGAATTGTTCCCTTGATGTTGTGATGCACCGCGCGTCGGGCGAGCTCGTCTCTGAGTGCCGCTGGATCTGCAATGGTGGTGAACTTGTAAAACGCGGAGACGGTGATGGGTGCCATGGCCGGGCTTCTTGCGATGTCATGGTGGCGGTTGCCACAAGACCCGCTAAAGCTTCCGGCTCTTTTCTGCAAGTGTGGACCGGGCATGGCGCCCTGAAAGCCTCAAAGTCCGCTTTCACGGATGCCGACCGCTACGCCCAATATCTTTGGCGCTGCTTGTAAAACCACGATTGCGCTGCACTTGCAATTTCATGCGGATGCAAGATTTGATGGGCGCGGCGGGCCAGATACCCCGACTCGGTGCGTAGACGGTGTGCTTCCACTTTCAGGATATCGGCTGGGATGCTTGCAAGTGATTTGAGCCGCCCCCAGTGCAACCGCGCAATGGCACGCTTGGCCCAGTAGCTTTCCTGGGGCCAAGGTTCCGAACCCGGTCCCTGTCCCATAATCATGACCCATGCTTCGACCAAACTGCCTGCTGCCCCTGCCACATAGGGATGCTTCAGCCGGCAGATGTCCTCATAGAGCGAATCGCCATCCGTGCGGGCGTGCTCTAAGAAGGAAAGGTCCAATATGTCTTTGAGGACCAGGCGCTTCTTGACGAAGTTCCGGTTGTGCATCTGCGCATGAAGCAGGACATGCAGGATGCGATCCGAGTATGAGGGAACGAGAAGTCCGGCGGCGACGTGAGGACATTGCCTTGCGTTGCGACGCAGACCTGCCACATCAAGACCAAAGTCACTGCGGCCAAAAAGGCGTGTGTGCAGTTCGACGGAGTAGGTTCCGCATGGACTTATCATTGGCGGATAATGCGCGTCTGAGTGGGGATCATAGGAGTCGCCCTTACATGTGTAACCCAGATTGCGCAGCACACCGACACACTCCATCAGTTCGTCGGCTCTCACCAGCAGATCCAAATCGCTCATGAATCGCCAAGGTGCCGCATCATCACGGGCATCTAACAAAAAGGCTGCACCCTTCAAAGCGACCGGCGTAACCCCTAAATGGTTGAGCGCGGTCGCAATTTTGACCAGGGCGTTCTTGAGCTCTTGGTTTCGTTGAGCGTTCCTGCGCTGCATATCCTCGAAAAAGGCAACGGCATCCGGAACAGGCTCTCCGTTCGCGGAAACCCGCGACAGAGGTTCAGCGATGGCGGGGAGTATGAAATGACTGCTGGCGAAGCCGATGAACTGGTGCCAATCCTCGTCCTCAAGCCGGTCGATTGCGCAGGACGGACTTCGATCGTTCACAAAGTCGTCCAGAAGCAGAAGGCCAATGTCGGCAATGTGGCGCTTGGTCATGTGCAACAGCCGATTTCTCGACGAATTGCGGATGCTGCCGCCTGCACGTTGGCAAACACAAGATTAATCGCGGGCGTATTGTTTACGAGGTGCGCGAGGTGCCGGATGGATTTGTGCCCCTCCACAATCTCGCTTCCGGACTGCAAGAGCCGGGCCAGCGCTTCCTCCGGACAAACGGATGTGCACTCCGTTATTGCCCCCTCGGTGTATGTCGGGAAAACGAGAAGGCCTGGTGCAATGCTCTCCTGTCTGAAGCGCTTGCGCGAATCGGGGCGCAGATAGCGCACGGTACGTTCTCCGACGCGTAGGGGTGCCACGTCGTCTAACGCCGGAAAGTCGGGCCGAAGCACGTCCCAAATCGGAGACTTCAGGCTGGCGGCCAAAGGAAAGTTGGAGATCTGCTCGCCTTGTTCGTCAAGTGCGGAGAAGTCGTCGCAGAAATAGCGCGCGCCGCGGCTTACGAGGTGCATCATCAAAGTCGTCTTGCCCGATCCTGTCGATCCGGCCAGTACAATGCCCTTGCCATCCAACGCGACAGTCGATGCATGCAAAATGGCGGCGATGCTTTTTTGCGGAAGCAGAGCCTGCATGAGACAGTAGATGATGGCCCGACGCACGACCGAGAGATCGCACTTCGGCACAAGAATGTTACCGTCCCGGGCGACGACATAGTGATTGTCGTGCTTCACGGCGGTGATGCGGGCTACGACATTGGCGTGCGGCGGCGGTTCGATCGGGAGGACGTTGGCACCGATGAGTCCGGCCAATGCCGGATCATTGGTTGCAAAGGAGACCGGCGGGCCCCCTTCGAATCCGAAGCTCAGCGTAATCAGTCCCGACTCGTCCGCAAGTTCGTGCTTGTCTTCAGACAATTTGTGGCGTGTGCGTGCGACCGGCTGAAGAAAGCCTGACGATTCTAGCTGCACCTCGAAGGCGCGTACAAACGCCTCAGCTTCTTTGAGAGGCAGGCCCATGCGCCAGGCCACCTTGGCGCCGAGCCGTTCCGGCGCACCGGTCCCGTGCCGTTCTCTCCATAACCATGCCGTGTGCGCATCTAGCAGAGCCGTTGCGCCGCAGTCCGATCTATGAAGACAAGCGGAGCGGCCCACCTGGACGAGCTCTGTATTGTGCGTGAGATCCGTCACGACGCCATCTGGCCTCTATCAACGGCTATGACGAGATCAGCAGCCCGAGTGGCCTGCTCGGCTCAATCCACCTTGCCAGGCGTCATTCTCGCAATCGACCTGCGGATTTCCTCCACCACCTCCGCCGCCGTTTCCTTGTCCCTGGGCTTTGGTTTTTCCTGAGGTCAGAACAAGCATGGCAGGTGCCACGCTGGCGGCATAGGCGCCCATGCGCAAAAGGGCAGCGCGGCGCCCGGCGTCGGCTTCTGCGTTTTGGGCGTCTGTGGCCGCACCAGATTCGACTGGCGCCTTCGACTTGTTTTCCGTCGTCATACCGGTCCTCATCAAAGTTTAAGGAGATGTTAGACCAATCGCGTTAATAGACCTTTTACGAATGGCGCCGGGTTTGATGTGCATTTGAAGCCCGCTGATCTTGGGCTTCTGGCCCCGATCCGCTTTTTCGGGTCTTGCTGCCGGTACGATATGCGTGGCCGCGCATTGGCCCATTTTTCGCGCTTTTTTGGTCAATGCGCGGGTTCGGAGCGTGGCGTCGGTTGCGGAGCCTCCCCGCGCTCGCTATGTGTCGGCGGCGCGATCGCGGTTCGGCCCGCGCGTCGTGCTCGTCACTTCCCTGAGGGCATCCCATCTGATGCAGGACTTGAAGCTTATTGCGCTCGACGCCGAGGATCTCTCCATGCTCTCGGTGCATCTTCAGGATGCCGTTGTGCGTGTGTCCGATATGGTCTTTCTCAGCAGCGAGAAGCGCTTTGCCGCCGTGTTGAACCGTTTCGACTGGGAGGCCGCGGGCAAGCAGGACCGGTGGCGTAAGCCCGAATTCGTGCGCCGACGTTCCGGGCTTCGTTTCGAACGCGTCCTCGGCGCGCAGGTCTCAGGGATAGACCTCAGCAAGAAGGATGCTGTGTTGTCGCTCCTGGCCGTCGGTTTCGAGCCGACAAATCAACCGGAGGGATACATCACGCTGGCTTTTTCCGGAGGTGGTGCGATAAGGCTCCAAGTGGAATGCATCGAGGCCGAGCTTAAGGACCTCGGCGCGGCCTGGACCACGAAACACCGGCCTACTCATGGCGGCGGCGAAGACGCCGGTACCGGCTAAGAAACGATGATGAAGGATGCGGGCCGCGGGCCCGCTATGACGACGCATGGCCAAGAGATTCAAGACAGCCGATGGGGGATTCGACGACGCCTTTTCGGCCTTCCTCACTGAGAAGCGTGAAGTCTCCGCGGACGTGGACGACGCGGTCCGTGATATCCTGAGCGCGGTCCGCAGCAAAGGCGATGCGGCGCTTATCGAGCTGTCGCAGAAATTCGATCATGTCGATCTTGCCAAGAAAGGCCTACGCATTGCAGCCGGCGAGATCGATGCCGCTGTTGCCAGCTGCTCAAAGGACACTATCGAGGCGCTGGCGTTTGCACGCGACCGGATAGCCGACCACCATCAACGTCAGCTTCCTAAGAGCCATCGCTATCGAGACAACATCGGTGTCGAGCTTGGTGACAAGTGGACAGCCGTAGAAAGTGCCGGCCTCTACGTGCCGGGTGGCACGGCTTCGTATCCAAGCTCGGTCCTCATGAACGCCGTACCGGCCAAGGTGGCCGGTGTGCCACGTATCGTCATGGTCGTGCCAACACCACGAGGCGAGCTCAATCCGCTTGTGCTCGCGGCGGCGAAGCTCGCAGGTGTCGAGGAGGTCTACCGCGTTGGCGGTGCGCAGGCTGTCGCTGCACTGGCCTACGGCACAGAGACCATATCTCCTGTTGTCAAAATTGTCGGTCCGGGAAATGCGTATGTCGCAGCGGCCAAGCGCCAGGTGTTCGGAACGGTTGGTATCGACAGCATCGCCGGGCCTTCCGAGGTTCTTGTTATTGCCGACAAACATAACGATCCGGAATGGATCGCGGCCGATCTTCTCGCTCAGGCGGAGCACGATACGGCGGCTCAATCGATCCTTATGACGGATGACGAGGCGTTTGGGCGCTCTGTCGAAGAGGCGGTCTCGCGCCAGCTCAGCGCGCTGCCGCGCGGGAATATTGCCGGTGAGAGCTGGAATGTCTTTGGCGCCGTCATCGTCTTACGCTCGCTCGACGAAGCCCCGGCGCTCGCCGATCGCATCGCGGCCGAGCACCTTGAGATTGCCACGCGCGACGCCGAAAGCCTCGCCGGCCAGGTGCGTAACGCAGGGGCCATTTTCATCGGTGCACATACGCCTGAAGTGATTGGTGATTATGTTGCCGGGTCCAACCACGTCCTTCCGACGGCCCGTAGCGCCCGGTTCTCCTCCGGACTCGGCGTTCTCGACTTTATGAAGCGGACGTCTCTCCTGAAGCTGGATGCACAATCGCTCGAGAAGGTGGCAAAGCCTGCCATGACTTTGGCGCGCGCCGAAGGCCTCGAAGCGCACAGGCGCTCGGTGGAGATCCGCCTGGCCGGAAAAGCGTGACGCCCTATGACTGATGCCCCCGCCTCGACGGATAATTCCCGCAACAGACTTATGGACATCTCGCTCGACGAGACTTCGATTTCGCATCTCGATGCCAACATCGAGCATGAACGACAGGTCGCCATCTACGATATCCTCGAGGACAACAGTTTCTCGCTTGAGGGACGCGACGAGGGTCCGTACACGCTCAAGATCGGGCTCGCACACGAAAAACTGCAGCTTGTCATCGGCAATGAGACGACCGATGAGCTGGTCACGCATTCGCTTTCACTCACGCCGTTCAAGCGCATCATGAAGGACTACTTCTTGGTGCTCGATAGCTATTACCAGGCCGTTCGCACCGCTGCGCCATCGAAGATTCAAGCCATCGATATGGGCCGGCGCGGCCTGCACGACGAAGGCAGCAACATTCTCATGAACCGGCTCGACGGCAAGGTCAGCATGGATTTCGACACAGCACGGCGGCTTTTCACGCTGATCGCAGCATTGCACTGGAAGGGATGAGGCGGTGACAGCGCGGGACCGGACAGAGCTCCCCGAATCCGTGCTGTTCGCCTGCACGATGAATGCGGTGAGGAGCCCGATGGCGGCTGCCATTCTTTCGCATCTTGCCGGACATCGCATTCGTGTGGCGTCCGCGGGCGTTAAGGCCGGAGAACCCGACCCTTATGCCATCGCCGTAATGGATGAGATTGGAATCGATATTTCGGAGCACGAACCACGAACGTTCGCGGCTCTGGACGATGAAATCTACGGCCTCATCATTACGCTTTCGCCGGAAGCTCATCATAACGCTATCGAACTGACACGCATCATGCCGGCGGTGGTTGAATATTGGCCGACGAATGATGCCACGGTGCCCTCTGCGCGTGAGAACCGTGCCGAGAAGGCCGCCCGGTACCGTGCTGTGCGCGATGAGCTTTTCGCTAGGATTCGGGTACGGTTTGGTCTGGAGGGCGGCCCAAGCGTGTAGCCCTGGGCGCGTGTAAAGCGCATCGCTACTCGGCTGCCTGTTCGCCGATGCGCCGCTTGCCCGTTTCATTTCGTCCAGTGAGAAACCAGGTTTCCTGTGGGCCGACGCCCTTGATGTCAACGACACCGCGACTCTCGAAATGGAAGCTCTTTTTTAAACGACCTTTGCAGCGGGGACACAGCAAGATGCGGCCCGGCACCGACAGGCCCTCGAGACGGGAGGCAAGATTTACCGCGTCTCCCCACACGTCGTACGTGAACTTTTGGCGACCAATGACACCGGCCATCACGGGGCCAGACGCCATCCCGATACGGATTGAAAGATCTACGTTCTCGCGTTTGCAGACGGCGGCAAGAGTCTCTTGCATGTCGAGCGCCATGCAGGCAAGCCGCTCCAGATGATCGCCTGCGGGCTCAGGGATCCCTGATGCCACCATATACGCATCGCCAATGGTTTTGATTTTCTCGACGCCGTGATGAGCGCTCAGCGCATCGAACTCCGTCACGATGGTATTCAACAAACTGACAGTCCGTTCAGCGCCGAGCCGGCGTGCAAGCGCGACAAAGCCGGAAATATCGGCAAAGAGTATCGAGGCATCCTCGAAGCTGTCGGCTACGATTTCGCCGGGGCGCGCCTTCAAGCGTTCAACGACGGGGTCGGGCAGGATATTGCGCAAGAGCGCGTCGATTTCCGCCTTGGCGTTCTCCGCGAGCCGGAAGGCGTAGTAAACCGAAGCCGCAATGAGCCCCACGGTGGTGATTGCGGCTTGCACGTAGATGGATCGGATCACCTCCTGTTCGGCATCGATGAGCGCCATAGAATCCGGAAACCAGAACCACGCGGCCAAATGCAGAAACAGCGCCGCAAAGACCACAGGTACGATCAGCCATAGCCTTTGCAGGCCGAAGACGACGAACGCGGCGGCTGGAATAATGAAGTACTGAAGCTGAACGCCAGATCCGCGGCCCAGATACATGGCAAAGCACAACAGCGCCGCGTACTCGGCAAACAGTATGAAGAGAGCGCCAGCTATGTCGCTAATCCGGTGTGATAGCGGAACCGCTACGGCCAGGCCGACGAGGGCAAAATTGATCCAGATGATCGGCTTATATTTCTCGTAATCGAGAAACGACTGCTGGATCGAATAGATGGCCGTGGTGACCGCAATGAGATAGGCGATCATGTTGAGGATCATAAGACGGCGCTTGACGTCGGGCGGGTAACCTTCCGTTCCCGCCTCAATCAGCCATCCCGCACGCTCGCGCAATTTGGCCACCGCCGGACTTCGCCTTAGTCCGCGCAGCGTAATCTTCACGCGGTTGGTCAGTCCGCCCGGAAATTGCATCGCGTTGCGTCCCATGGATAGGGTGACCCGGGATGTAGCGACCGGGACGGCACCTCGTTACGCCCCGGCGATGTTCTCCAGCTCGTCTATATCGCAGGTGAAACGACTTTCGGCCCGCGAAATGGCTCCGCCGTCCTCAAGAAGCGCCAGCGCCGCGTTGACCTTGGGGCGGGACGCGCCAATGAGAAGGGCCAGCTCACTTTGTGAGATGGGGAGGTCCAAGACAACCTTACCTTCGACTTCGACGCCATGTTTCTGCCGTGCGGCCGCCAGGAAGAAGCGGGCAAGCCGGATTTCGATGGGGTAGAGGGCGATGCCTTCGAGCTGCTGATCCGCCTCTCGCACCCGGTTGCACAGAAACTTGATGACACCGTCACGGACGATGGGCCGGCTCTCCATTAGGCGCATGAGTGCCCCTTTGGAGAGCGTCATCGCCGAGACTTTGGACACCGCAGTTGCATCTGCCGTTCGTAGGCCGCCATCGAGAACGGCAATCTCACCGAAAATATGACCGGCCTCCGCATGGGCGAACGACAGCTCACGCCCTTCCGGGGTCAGCACCGAAAGGCGGACGCGTCCGGCGGTGACAAAGTAGATATCCCGGCCCGGGTCGCCGCGCGAAAACACGACCTGCCCCTGATTGAAGCTGGTCTCCCGCATTTCCGACAGGACGGCCTGCCGGTCTGCATCCTCCAGAGATCCGAACAGCGCCGTCTGGGCCAGGAGCTCAAGGGCCTCGTCTTTTGCGCTCATGCATTGCCTCCAAAGACCACTCCGCCTGCTTTATCTTTATCTCCCGCCACATCAAAGCTGGCAATCATCTTGTCCACTCTTGCTTTTGACACGATCGTGTTTGCAATCTGCCCGCGACGCCCATTAGTGTTACCCGGTGCATACGGCCCCCAGACCGGCTGGTCCGCCATGTCAGCGGGGCGCTTCGTCCGCAGATTGCGGTCGGGCCTTTTACAGTCTTAACAAAACAGGCACTTTCGAGCCGCTCGTTGCATGACCTCAGCCAAAGCCGCCATACTCTCCGTATTCGGGCGCACCGACAGCCCCCGGCGCGAAACACTGCGCCAGGAGCTGGTGCGTGAACGGGCGAAAGACAAGACTTTCGTCCAGAAACCGCGCCTGGTGCTTGCCAGTGCCAGTCCGCGCCGCCTGACCCTGCTGGCCCAGGCCGGCATCGAGCCGGATGCGCTGCGCCCAGCCTCAATCGACGAAACGCCCAAGCCCGGCGAGATGCCACGCGGGCTGGTGACCCGCCTCGCACGGGCCAAAGCGGAAGCCGCAAGGGACTCGATTGCCAACGACCGCGATATCGCTGACGCGTACGTCCTGGGTGCGGATACCATCGTGTCGACGGGCCGGAAGATCTTTGGCAAGCCGCAGCACATGGAAGAAGCGGCGGCGATGTTGCAGCGGCTTTCTGCACGCAGTCATCGTGTTCTCTCCGGTATCTGCCTCATAACGCCGGAAGACCGGGTGCGCATTCGTATCGTCAGCTCGCGTGTGACGTTTAAGCCGTTATCGCGATCCGAGATCGAAGCCTACATCGCGTCACGCGAATGGCGCGGCAAGGCGGGTGGCTATGCGATACAAGGGCTCGCGGGCTGCTTTGTGAAGACGCTGTCGGGCTCTTACACCAATGTCGTCGGACTGCCGCTCACCGAGGTTGTCACGATGCTGCTTGGCGAAAACTTCCCAATTCACTTCAATTGGCTCCGAGCGGCGGAAGACGAATAAAGGTCTATGCGCCCCGCGGAGTGCTCGCGCTTGCGAAAATGATGGGCCTCAAGATGAGCTCAGCGCCAAAAGCCTCGAAGTGCCCCATCTGTGGAAACCCTGCGGCGCATGATACGCGGCCGTTCTGTTCGCGCCGGTGCCGCGACATCGATTTTGCCCGCTGGATGACGGGGCGCTATGCCATCGCGGGCACACAT